>Ga0308169_10002062_pt1 | contig 21658 bp, 29 predicted proteins | sample PhyBR1_2_FD_202139 | JGI IMG/M metagenome (GOLD analysis project Ga0308169, IMG submission 202139) | Phyllosphere microbial communities from UC Gill Tract Community Farm, Albany, California, United States - DLSLSB.R1 | ecosystem: Host-associated > Plants > Phyllosphere > Unclassified | place...
GTAACAACGTAAGCTGTCTAATCTTCTGTGTGAGACGAAATCAAGGGAGCCAACTGACGAGTCTCACGCCAACCGAACTCGTTCTTTACCTTTCTTCTCGTACATCGCCTTTGCTCGCTTCACAATCCATCGCTCTATTACAATCCAACAGCCGATATGTCGACCTTCAACCCGTCGGAATGGGTGCTTTCGGACTCGTTTGTTCCGCAAAAGACGAGGTACGGAAAACTCTCTTTCCACCTTCCAGTAGCTAGCTGGAACAAAGCTGATCCTATTCATATCATGACCTCTAGCTCACTGGTCAATCTGCTGCTATCAAGAAGATGTGAGATTCGCTGAATTTTCTCACGAGAAGTCCGATTTCTCGGACTTGGATGAATGTTTACTGATACATCTTCCGTTGGCTCATTCCTGTTGGTGTGCGATGTGATCAGTATGAAACCTTTCAGTGCGTTCAGTTCGAAGTCCTCGAATCAAGAACTACGAAAACTGACCTTTCGCTTTTCCCCTCTTCTCCCTGCTCCGCCACTTTGTCTCTCTCCCGTCAATCTCAACACCTCCCTACAATCCCTCTCACAACCTCCTCAACGTCACAACCATAGGCACTCCCGTCCTCGCCAAGCGAACTTACCGAGAACTGAAACTCCTCAAACACATTCAACATGAAAACATTATCTCGCTTTCCGACATTTTCATTTCACCTCTCGAAGATATCTACTTCGTCACAGAACTCCTCGGTACCGATCTCCACCGTCTCTTGACAAGTCGACCTCTCGAGAAGCAGTTCATCCAATACTTCCTTTACCAAATTCTCGTGCGTTTCAACTTTCGCAGAGACACACGTTTCGAGACTGAGCTCACCTCCCGCCTTCGATGTCTCACAGCGAGGACTGAAATACGTTCACTCTGCGGGAGTTGTTCACCGAGATCTCAAGCCTTCAAACATTCTCGTCAACGAGAACTGCGATCTCAAGATTTGCGATTTCGGACTTGCTCGACTTGCGGATCCTCAAATGACTGGTTACGTCTCAACAAGGTATTACCGAGCGCCCGAGATCATGCTCACGTGGCAGAAGTATGATGTTGCTGGTGAGCTCTCTTCGTTCTCTGTTTCGTTTTGGCGCGGATTCTGATCTTTGTCTCTTTTTCCGCGCATAGTCGATATCTGGTCAGCTGGATGTATCTTTGCTGAGATGCTCGAGGGACGACCACTCTTCCCCGGAAAGGATCACGTCAACCAATTCTCGATCATCACTGAACTTCTCGGTACTCCCCCAGAGGATGTTATCCAAACCATCTGTTCCGAGAACGTAAGTCACTCGACTTTTCCTCTCTCGTTGCGCATAAAGCTTACTCTGTCCTTCGCCTGATGTAGACCCTCCGATTCGTTCAATCATTACCAAAGCGGGAACGAATTCCTTTCGCCCAAAAATTCCGAGGCGCCGATCCTCTCGCCCTTGACCTCCTCGAAAAGATGCTCGTGTTCGACCCCCGGAAGCGTATCGATGCCGGTCAAGCGCTCGCTCACGAATACCTCGCGCCGTATCACGACCCGAGTGATGAACCCGTTGCGCCGGAAGCGTTCGATTGGAGTTTCAACGATGCTGATCTGCCCGTCGACACCTGGAAGGTAAGCTACACTCTACCCTGAGCTATCACCGTGAGAGCTCGACAACTCATCATCTTCTTTCGATTGGTTCCAGATCATGATGTACTCTGAGATTCTCGACTTCCACAACATTGAGAACACTCCTGATGCCAACGAGGGACCCGTCGCTGGAGCCGTCCCTCCTGCAGCATAAACCTTATCATCTTGATCAATCCTGAACTCTTCACCAATCGCAATCGTTTTATCTTTTTTTCCCCCTTCTCTGGTCTGTTTGTTTGTTGCTTTGTCCCAATCCAATCTGAACAATACCCTCCTCTGCTCTTCTCTCCTCATCTCTCACCGTTACTCTGTCTTTCCTTCTTTACCCCTCCTCTTTTCCACAAAACCCTTCCCTCTCTCTCCCTCCTTCCCACCCTCTCTTTCCATGTAAATGAATCTACTGCTACCTCTGCCTCTTCTCTCCCTCCTGCACTGCCTCCTGCTCCTTCTTCTTCCTCCCTCTACACTTCCACTCGTTTGGGTTCCTCCTTTCCCTCGTCGCTGGTAAATCTTCATCTTTTCTTTTATGGTTCTGGTTACGCTTCTTATAGCTTCTCTCTGTCTCCTTTGGTATAAAGTTCAAAGCTCTCTTTCTCAATTGCAAAATACAAGGTTCCTCAGCATTCTACGAGAGGAGAAAGGTTGCGAAGTCGTTGCGAAGAGTCCGAAATATTTCGACGCAGGATTCTCTTCACTGCAGCTTCCCCCGCTCTATTCTCCAACTCCTTCAGACTATCTACTCGAGCAGACAAAGGTTTTGAGTCGGTCGAAATTCGACGAATTGACAGTACTGCGTGTCTAGGCGAGTTTTTCAAAAGAATTCGTCGAATCTTCTCTTCCTCCTCCACTCACTTCAATTTAGTTCTTCTCAACAATGGCTGTACGTGGAGCAAAGGTGTATCTCTACGCAGTCAGGACTGACACCCTTCTGCCAACCTACAGATCCAAAATCAACTCACTTTCCTCCTTCTCCTTCTCGAAATCGCGACTTTCGCTATCCTCATCGTTAGTTGAGACCTTCGCTTGACCTCGAATAGCCTCCTAGACCTCTACTGTACCTCGTCTCGGGGCTCAGCACGTCGAAGGAGTCGCTCAGAAGGAGTACGTTGCTGATGACGCATGTTGAATCTTCTCCCTCTTTTCAGGTTCCTCTTCCGTTCACCTGGAGGCGAGCTCTCTTCAAGACTATCGCAGAGTCTCGTGAGTTCGTTGAGACGGTCAGCTCTTCTTTCACAGCTGATTTCTTCCCACCCGAGTTCACAGAAATCATCGCCAAGGTGCAATACGGTCTCAAGATTACCTTTATCTTCGTCGCGCTGTTGTTCGTAGATGCCGTCAACCAAATGCTCAAGATTCAACGTGAGAAGGAAGTGTGAGTCTGGCGTTTTCATCGAATTTAGGTCGGTCAAGTTTAAGCGAAACTGACGTTGTTGAACCTTCAAATGATATAGCATGCACGAGCAAGGTACTGTCCAAACCGACTTGAGGTCGCAAACTGACTACAGAAGTCGAAAATTCCTTGCTGGTGCGTTTCATTCGAGGTGTTCGAATCTCTTCTGTTTGTACAGAGTACTGATTTCCACCACTGAACATCGCACAGAGCGCAACTTCTACCTCCACGGATTCACTCTCTTCCTTTCCCTTATCCTCTCCCGAGTCTATTCGCTCGTCCTCGACTTGATCAAGGCGCAAGAAGATCTCGCAATCATCAAATCTCAGGTAAATCCTCTTTCCTTTTGCCTTTCCATCTCGCAGGACAGAAGTACTGAAGCTGTCTTTGCTTACGTAGTCTGGAGACCTCAACGCTGCCAAGGCCGCACCTGCTGCTGGAGACCGCGTCGACTCGAACCGAACGAAGGTCACCACCACCACCACCGACAAGAAGACCAACTAAGCTTCGATAATGGAAAGAAGGACGAGAGAGAGGCGGAAGGAAGAAGGAAGATAGGAAGGAAGTGCAAAACGGTCGAAGGGAATTTCAGCATGTACACAGTTTTGATTCTATATTTCGTTTCAAGTTGTCGTTAAGTTGCAGTACAAAAAAGATTCATCTCTGTTTCTTGTCTACTCTCGCTGTATACGTACAAAGGCAATCATCGAAGGAGAAGAGATCAAGGTAGCGAGGTTATACGATTCAAAGGTTAATCTAAGCTACAAGTGAGAAATCGCTCCACGTAAACTACCGATATCCACCAAATTTGCATCGTTGAACGTAGAACCTCCTCCAGCAGCTGTGAGAGCATTGAGAACCTCCTTGACGACTTTCGCATAACTCCTTTTCGCATTCTCATCTCGGATCGACTGCACCAGTTAGAGGCAAGGTGAGCTTACGGGCAAGGAGAACAGAGTGGAAACCACGTACGGCAAGGTTACTACGCATAGCAGCGAGCATGTCTCGTAAGAGTCGCATAATGACGGTTTTCGAAATGAGAGGTTTGGCGAAAGGTGCAGCGGCGGAAGGTTGATGATTGACCATTTGAGCGGCATTGAAGAAAACGACTATGAAGGGAGGGAGACGAGGTCAGTTCAGGACGAAGGCTTGTCAAGTAGTGTCAGAACATACGTTTCAGAATATCGACTCGTCTGTCGAGTAACTCGAGTTGATCGACTTCGTATCGACGACTGGTCTGCGAGAATAGAGGAACGCTAGCGAGGAGAGGAGATAGCATCGAATTGTTCAGGATCAACTCGGTGAAGATGTGTTGAGCGGTAAGTTTTGAAGAGACGATCGTCGAGAACCAGATTGAGAGGATCTCTTCGGTGCAAGACTGCGCGAGAGTGCACCTTCAGATCGACTTAAAAAGGAGAGATGTTGGCAAGGACGTACAGAGTAGATGGAATGATCGTTCCGGAGGATACGAATCGCGAGGAAAAGACTGATATCGAGTCGTCCAAGTGGATCTCCAATTCGCTGAAACGAGTAGTTGCCGTATCGAAGATAGGAAGCCCAAGTCTGTCGAGCGAGCTCTCGTCAGCACAAATTACAGGAAGGAGTAGAATGGGAAGGAAAAGCTCACATCGAGACCGTGAGAAACAAGAATCGCAATACAGCGAGTCCAGCATTCGACAACGTTCTCAGCGTAGCTTGCGCGGTCTCCAACTGTAGGACCACTGCCGACCGAGTTCCCGTAGATGTTTGAAACGAGGTGGAAGAAAGCCGGAGCGAGACTTGACTTGATCATCTGCATCCGAAGCTAAAACGTCAAGTCCAATTCTCAAGCTCAATAATGCAGAATGTACTCACCTCTGCGAAAGCTTGATCGCTATCTCGAGTAGCCTTTAGGGTGTCCGAGGAGTCGTCGGGAGGCGTCACAGCAGCACCTTGGACTCCGAGTAAAGCGTCGAGAGCTGGATCTTCAAAGTCGAACTCGTCCATTCCGTAATCGTCTTGACTGTCTTGTTGTGCGGTAGTAACTTGTGCTGGAGGTGGCTGAGGTGGGTGTGCTGGCGAAGTAATCGAACCGAGAGCGGTTCGACGCAAATCGAGGAAACATTCGATAGTTTTGAGAATCTCGCGACCAATCATGGGATCGAGAGCGAGAGGTGACTGTAGTAGTTGGCTTGTCCAAGCTGTCGCGCGCAAAAGACGTTTCGGGTAAGAAAGAGCTCAAAGGCTGAGAAGCAAAAGAGCTCACCTGAATTGAGTAAAGCTGGATCAGGATAACCCGATTCCTTCAACCCGGGTTTCTTCCATCGCAACGTGTCTTGGACCAACCGTAAAGCCATCGTGATCAGCAGAGCTCGAGGCCATAGCTGATCTCCCTTCGATTTATCCGTTTGCTCTCCTCGCCTCATCCAACTATCTTGAGCTTTCCTTTGCTTCTCGACGTCGATGTATTCAGTCTTGAGCTGCTGAACGATTCTTGCAAGCCATTCGAGAAGAGGCTGTATCGGAATCTCGAAATGTCGGAAAGCGAGAGCGTAGTATCGGATAGCTCGAATTGTCGTCTTGCGAGCATCTTCGTCTGTCTCCGAGAAAGTGGCGAGTTTGCTTGCTTGTTCGACCTTCTGTGAAGCTTGAGCAGGATGAAGAATGGCGAGAGTGAGGAGCAGAGAGTAGTGGTTGATAAGGATTGAATCGCTCTTCGTGAGTTCGGGAGATTGTCGAGTCCAAGCGGTCGTCATTGGAGCGAGACGAACGGACAGCCGGGTGAGCTGAGTCGATCGTTTGCGCTTCTCGGCATCGCTTGTCGAAGGTAGATTGTTGACTGCCGACTTGACGAGTTTCAAGAAGATTGCGAAAGCTGTGTCGGTTTCTGCTTCGAACGTGATCTTGCCAAACTTTGCGAGGTCGACGAGGAATGGAGGGAAGTCGCCGACGGGCTCAGTCGAGAAGTTTGAGAGACGACGAGCTGCAACGAGGTCGAAGAGTTTGGCCAGGAGATCGTCCTTTACTTCCACCTTCCACCCCCATCTTTCGACGAGGACGAGACATCGTGCGAAGAGGGTCCAGAGATATCGATCTCGTCGAGCGATGGCGGTACTTGATATGTTGACATCTGAAGCGGCGAGGACGGTCGATTTGATCGAATCGAGAGTTCGAAGCATTGCTGGCCAATACGCTTGAAGACGAGGGGTCGAAGTTGAGATGCCTGAGGGTGAGAATTGAGAGATGGCGCAGAGGAGCATGGTCGTAAGCGAGATGACTTCTCCAGCAATCGGTCCTCCCTTTCTCGCTTTCTCTGGCAAGGCCGCGAACGTCTCCTCCAGAACGACAGACCACAGATCGACCTGATCGAATGTCGCATCGCCTTGTGACTCCGTTCTCGTGGCGAGACTAACCAATCCAACCCAAGCCTCGACCGTTTCATCCTTTATGCTCGAATCCGCCGACTGACTCTCCTTCGCAACCTTCTTGAGCGTTTGAAGAGTTCTGTCGACACCGTACTTGATGAGGCGGCGAACGAGATGGGTGACGAGTCGAGCAAGTCGACGAGAATCGCCTCCTACGGCAGAGATGGTTCCAAGTCGAGTTGTGAGATCGACGGAATACCAGCCCATGAGGATTCGAATCTTGGAGAGTGATTGCTTGGAACCAGCGGTCGTAGTGATGTTGTCTAGTCGAAGTTCGAGATGATCGAGGTGCGAGGCGAGAGCAGATCCGAACCTGTACTTGACGTCGGAGGAAGTGAATGAAAGGCGACAGGAGATGAATGAGCCGAGGAAGCGAAGAGCTCGACTCGCTTCTCGACATGGGTCTGACTCCGAGTCGGATGAAGCGGCAGCCGAGATCGAGTCGAAGATGGCGTCGACGAGAGTGGGGAGTTGAGACTCGATTGTTTCGGTTGGTGCGTTCGAGTCGAAAGTGAAACCGTAAACATCGCAGGAAAGGAGGGAGGAGGAGGAAGGGTGTAGGAGGGTGTAGAGGTGACCATTGCGGATGAAGGAATCGGTGGAAGCGAATTGGATTCCAGAGGGGAGTTTTCGAATGTCGAAGTCTGGCGTGAACTTTGCGAATGAAGCCCAGATCTCGTTGTCCTCCTCTTGGTACGGTAGCTGAGGTGTGTTGGCCCTAGCGGAAGTGCTGGCATCGACGATCGCTGCTGGAGGAGGTCGAAGGGGATCCACGATCACGACATCGTCATCTTGATATTCCTCGAGCTCGCCTCGCATGCCAGCAAAGACGAAGATTGAGCTTTCCGTGTCGAGCGGGATAGCTTTGACGTGTCGACGAGGTCCTCTTGAAGTAACAGCTTGATCACCTTTCGCTCGACTATCCTTATCCTTCGTCCCTCCTGCTCGCCTCTGTTTCTCTTTCCCTCGCTTATCGACATTCTCCTTCCCTTTCCCTTTACTGTCATCTTTCCCTCCCTTCACTTTCGACTTCTTGCCCTTGACCCCTCCTTTCGTAGGTCTCCTCGCTCGTTTGAGGAAACGATCGACAATGTCCACCTCGTCCCCCTTCCCTCCACCTCCTCGCTTCGGTGCAAAGTTGCGCATCCAAGCAGAGACTGCATCGTTTTCCTGCTGTTCATCCTCTTCCGCTTCACTGTCTGTCCTATCCGGTTCTTCGCCCGATTCATCCGTGAAAGCATCACCATCTAGTCTCATAGGTTCATCCCGCATCCTCGCAACTGTTCGAACCTTGGCACGATTCTTCCTAGCTCGCTCCGCCTCTTCATCTCCCGAATTCGCTTCTGATCCCGATGAAAGTCCCATTTCCCGTTCTTGCTCCATCAACTTGAGATCCGCTTTTGCCTTTTTGAAGAACACGGCGGGTAACATCGCTCCGAGTGCTCGTTCTCGCTTCGAGTCGAGTCGTAGTCGAGATCGTCGAGACTTTGGCGATTCCTCCCCTTCTTCTGCCTCTTCTTGAGTCTCCTCCTCCGAGTCACTCGCTACTTCTGATTCTCCGTTGAGGCTCTGTACTTCCACATCCTCCGATCCTGACTCTGAGCAGGAAGGCATGGCGGGTAGGTTGAGAATATCTGCGTCGAGAGCATTTCGACCTGTTCGTCCATCTCGAGCGTGCATCGATTTGGAGGGTTTGCCCATTCGACGACTCGTGTTCGCTGATACGTATGCTTGAGGTCGAGCTGGTGAAGAAGCTGGAGGTTCACTGTCGGCTCGAGCTGTCGTCGATTTGCTGTGTTTACTCGATCGATCTCCCTTGTTTGCTGAAGTACCGTTTCGTTGCTTCGAGGGGCCGTGTGCTCGGGACCGTTCTGTTTGCCGACGAGAAGCGGTGCCGGGAGAGGAAGAGGGAGGTTCACTTTCTGCGCGAGGTCGACGGGCAGCGTGAGAAGTCGAGGGACGGGAGGAAGTCTTGGTTTGGTTCGAATCGGTTCGACGTCGAGGTTTCTGCGGTACGAAGAGTGGATTCGGCGGAGGATGATCGGGAACGGCAAAACGAGAGTCGGGAGAAGTGCCTGCAACCAGCTTGATTAGCTTGGAGTAGGGGACGAAAGAAGCATGGAAACTCACCCTCTTTGCGTGACTTCGGTTTCCGTTTGATTCCCAGTGCTGCATCTGCTTGTCTTCCCATTCGCTCTTTCCTCCTAGCCTCCCTTTCGAGTATAGTCATGCCATCTTCACTCTCCTCGTCTTCTGAGTAGTCGCCAGTGCTCGGTTGCGATTCCTTCGCCAGCCGTACTCTCCTCTCGTCTCCAGAGTCACCTTCAGCTTCCTCGACGAGCCACCCTCCTAGATCATCCTTCTTCTTTCCAGCTTGCTCCAGCTTCTTTCGCCTGATCTCTTCGCTGGACAATTCGACCGCCTTCGGACCAGCAACCACAGCTCCTGCCCATCCATGCTTGAGCAAACTCTTCGTATACTTGAATTGCTCTGTCGAGAAAGGTTTGAGCTGAGCGGCTGTACGAGTTCGGAAAGATCGACCGGCGGGAAAAGCTGGTTCGGGAGAAGGTGAAAGGACTGGGAAAGCTTCTTCTGCTGCGGGAGAGGGAGAGCGTCGAGGTGGCGTGGGAGAGCGTTCGATGGCAGGAGATGAAGAAGGGAGTCCGAGTTCGCTGGTAGGTTTCGGTCGAACGATTTCGTCGAGAGGTTTCAGGGAAGAATCGGAACTCGCGGGAGAGATGGATCTTTGCTTCTTCCTTGTCGACCCGGGAGGAAGTGAGGATGTTCTACTAGATATACGAGGGTTGATTGACGACGCATGAATCGATTTGGGAGCGGAATCGTCAAGAGGTGAAGGAGAACGAGTTCTCTTGCGAGGTGTTTTCGGAGAGCGCTCTAGCGATATTGGCTCATCCTCGATAGCAAACTTCTTGGGTCGTATAGGGCTCATAGCGAGCTATCGACCGAGAGTTGTCAGCTGAGAAAGGGAGTTGAAGCAAGAACGAGGAGAACCTACCTCATCATCGCTCGATAGCGCATCTGTTGTAGCTTGCTGCTGTTCCCTAGCCTTTCCTTTACTCCTATGTCCCACTCGCTCGATCCAGTAACCTTCTCCTCCTGATGCAGCCTCTGATTCTTCCCTTTCGCCGAAATCGCTGGTAGGGATGAGAGGCGAGTCGATTTGGTAGGGTACGCGTGATGATGAAGCTATTGGACTATAAGGAGCATGCTCCATACGCCTTTTGTTGAGATCTGTCGATGTTGCTGGCGAGAACCAACAAAGTCTCGCGACTTCAAGAATTTCATGTTTGTCCTCCACGATTCACTTCGTTTCGCTTACTTCGATCTTCTAGAGCTCTGTTGGCTCCCTATCGGAGGTCTGCCTCCTCGAGCTACGCGTTTGTTGATTTCCCAGCCTCTCGCTCCGATCCGCTTCATGGATTCCGTCTCTCCCGCTTCACAGTCTGAGCTGCCCTACAGGTTCATCGCAGTCGCTCAAGGAGTACTATTTTGATTCCAATAGTACAGCAATCGAATCGACACAGTCTAGCTGGACGAGAACGGTTTTCAGAGATTTCTCCCTTCGTAAGTCCTTTCTACGCTGTCTCGTCGCGCTTTTTTGAGCTGACGTTCTTAACAGAGGACCAGGATGCGCGATACTTAGGGGCACTGTGCCAGAGAGATGTTCGCACGAGCGGGGACAGGACAATCTATCGAAACAGGATTTAAACGATTTGGTTCAAAGAACGAGCTTCACTTTATCTGCTTCTCGGCGGACTGAAGGAATTCGAGGAACCGAGATAGAGGTCAATCTGTGCGATGTCGATACTTCGGACTGCACTGGTGTTGTGAGTCGACAGAATTCTCATTGAACTCTTGACGAATCCGAGGATAAGCAAGGGACGAAGGCAGTAGCGCTCTCCCACGCTTGGCATTCGTTGAAAGATATTATCAGGTAATTGCTACAGAACGAAGACGAAACGGCAGCGAGAGGTCAGAGGCAGATACTGAAAAAGGGACAGGAAGAATCGTTCGCGCAACTCGTCGTTCGCGTCCACCTTGACTCGACGAGGCTTCTGAAGCGCATCAAGAACAAAGGCTCTATTCGACATCCGTGCGAAACGAATACTGAGAGCTCTTTCGAATTTGAAAAGTACACGGACCCTTCCAATCCTTCGAAATCCTCATCTTCCGGATTGCCCATCTCCGGGTTCTTCTCTTCTCCTTCTCCCCTCCTTTTCCACTCGAACTCGCCAGATACGATTGTTATGCAACCTTTGAATGTTACACGAGATCTCGTCGTAAGTTCCTTTCTTCCCTTTCTTCCCCCTTTCACTCAACACCACTCGCGCCTTTATCCGCCACGTCTTCAACACTAACTCAAGTCAATTCTGCAGCACTTCCGCAAACTACCAGCCAAACATACAGCACTACCAGCAGTAGCAACCTCTTTCATCAATCTCCTCGCTTCACCAGATCACCCTTCCGCACAACTCCTTCGTTCCGCCTTCCTTCCAGCTCTCACCGGCACCGAAAGTCGACCGAAAGATCCTACGACTGGACAGAGTTACGATCGACAACTTCTTGACTTGTTCCAACGCCCTCCATCAATTACCCTCATTCAAGCGGTTCTATCGCAGGATCAAATCGAAGCGGCATGGAAAGGAGGAGAAGCTAGTACTATGATGAATACGATCGGGATCTCATTTCCTCTGCATCAGGAATTGGAAAGAGCAAAGAGCGAGGGACAGAAAGAAGAGGTCGCAAATTTGAGCAGTGAGTTTGGGCTAGTTCATCTCTTTCTACTGTTAGCTGATCAATCTGGGTCACTAGTGATGGTGATCGCAACGGTCGCTCACGAACTGGCGCAGTGGATATTTGTCAAGGCAAGCGGATTTCGCTGAATCTAAATGTGATCCAACGCAGGGAACTGATTGGATCTTTACCTCCGCTGACAGACACACGGTTATCACTACGCCGACGCATACTCAGAGACCGCTTCACTACATACGACAACTACGAATGCATCCATTTCATCGATGCGTTCGAACGGTTCGATTCTGGTTAACAGTCGCAACAAAGACGATGTTGGCTTCCGAGCAGTGATGGCTCTCTTGGGATGTGATTACGAGCTTCTGTCGTATGCTATCGGTAAGGGTCACTCCGTGGCTCAGACTACGTCGTTAGCAAAACTCAGCCCAGATCTCGAAAGTTCACAGGCGAGCGACAACTCGTGAAACGACGGTTTCCGACTCGACGATCTCCTTCTCTCACGCCTCCTCTCATCTACTATCTCATCGGCGATACTCCCGCTATCGTCGATGTGACATCCTGGCCGCCAACAACCGTGAGCGCCTGTCTCTCGCTTTCTTTCTTCGATACAAAGTCGCTCATTCTGCTGATTCACCTTCGCTGTCTAGTCCGGCCTCGTTCCACCATTCAAGGAAGGCGATTCGATGTACGCCATCGCTTCCGTCCTGACACCAAGCGGAACTAGCAAGCTTCATGGACAATGCTTGATTTCGTCCTCCGACAACGCTTCTTCGATCGGAGGAATGTCTTCCCTCTCTCTCGTTGACAGCGCACCTCCAGTACCGCCGACAAAAGGATACAAAGTTGAGCAGAAGAGCAAAGACAAAGATGGAGACGAGAAGGCTGTTTATGATCCAATCTTCGCATGAACGAAGCAGATCGTCTATGCTATACCCTATCCCCGCTGTACACCTTACCTTCCTCTCTTCGTCAGCATTCCCTCTCGTCGTCCTTCTTTGTTATCGTTCCTCTCTATCAGTCTTTCGCCGTCTCTTTGTGCCTTCGTTTTTTATTAGTAGAATCCCCAATCGCTTCGATACACACGAAATCATACCCGTCGTTTTGCACCGTCGGATCACAGCCCGTTCGCGGTAGTTAGAGCTTCGAGGAGCCAAACCGTGATCGTTTGTAACGTTCTAGCGTCGCAGGATTATCGGGAAGATTGGCCGTTTTCACCTCGTTGCGAAACTGGCACGAGAAGACGAAACTGAATCGTGAGAAGAACTTGAGAAGAGCCTTTGAACTTGTCGAGTAGTCGGGTAGTCGTCAGTGAAGGAAGGCTGATCCACAGCAGAGAACCAGATAGAGGTTGAAAGGAACGAGTTTTCGCAAACTGCAGAATCCCATGCAGCAGCATCGGAAGCTGAAACGGTAGCCTAATCGATCGAATACAATAGCTTATTACAAGCTTTTAGTCCGATCTTGTGCCCCTTGTAACCCACAATTTTCATTAGTCGGATCGTTTTTTTTTGATCGACTGCTGTGGAGTAAAGAAAGAGGGTGTTGAGTGAAGAACGGGCCATGCGAGGCAAGCAACAGAAGCATCAGCTCGTGCGTGAGAAAGCTACGAACACTGCAATCTCAGCAGAACAGAGCAAAGGAGAGCCAGGAGGAGAAGAACGATCGAGGGCCAAAGAAACGAAGCAAGAGCGTAATCGACGCGGGAAGAACAGTACACAAAGATGCAGTCATAGAGTATAGAGAGCTTGAATCTGCAGTCGTTCGAAACCTGTGAAGCGGAAGGAGGAGGAAGAGAGGGAACCTTCCTTTTTCAGAAATCCCGCTGCCTTTGTTCATTTCTCTTCCCTTCTTTCCCTCCCCTTCCCTCCCACCTCACTCTACTCTTCACGACAGTCTTCAAGGCGCAATCAAGTGTTTATCTTATCCGCCACAGGAACGCCCTTAGCAAACTCGTCTCCTCTCTGTCCGATTATTCCAATCTCTCTAATTCAATCAATCCAGACTCTACCACCATTTCTCCCGATCTTGACGACCGGAAGCCGCACCTTATTCGAATCTATACAGTACTAGCAGTACCCTACCTTCATTGATCGCCCACCCCATCTTCTCTGTCGCCCTCCTTCTCGCTCTTCGTTCCCCCCTCTTGACCCCTTAAATTCGCCGACTGTCTCCAACCCTCCTTCTTCTATCCTACCGATACACTCCTCTCATACACAGTAGCCAGTGATGGCTGCAGTGCATCCTTATGCCTCGAATAACAACAATCGACCAATTCCCAGTTCTTCCCTCTCTCATCGAACCCCGTCGACCGGTTCCCATCTCGCTCCCTCCCCTCGACCTGGAATCGATCGAATGCCTTCAAATTACAGCGACACTCCAGTAGCGACCAACAGTGCACTCAATAAACAAGCATCTGCATCTAGTTCACTCTACCAGAACTGCTTGTCTGTGCGCGACCGACTCTCCCGAGTTCCCGATTTCAAAGCGAGGTTCTTCGACAATGAAGAACTGTTGTCACCTGGGGTAGGAGGAGGATCGACTGCGTGGAGTGGGCCAAGTGGATTCGGAGGAGAAGATAGCAGTCCTTTGGGTTCTCAAGCGGATCCGGTATCGCAATGCTTGAACGTCCTTCGATTGGGTTCTTCCCTCTGCTTCCTCTTCAACAAGTTGGGACACTCTCATCAACTCGACGTGAATCCGGCGGCGACGTTAGGGAATTTGAAGGCATGTCAGAGGGGAACTGCACATTTCGTTATGGCTTGCAAGCAGGATTTGGGATGGACAGAGAGTGATCTATTCGCGGTGAACGAGCTGTATTATCAAGATACGAACGGGGTTGTCAAGGTGAGTTTGCGCGATTCTATTTTCCCTCCTCTTCATGCATCGACAGCTGATTCTCTTTCAATCATTTCCTTTTCAGGTGGTGCATACCGTTACAAAGCTACTCGACGGGTTGGAAGGGATGGGAGTACTGTTACCAGCGGCGGAGAAACCAGAACGAGCACCTCAAGCTGGACCTTCGGATGAGAGATCGTTGGTAGTGAGGGAAATCTTGGACAGTGAAAGGAAGTACATGCAGGATCTCGAAGTTCTACAGGTGCGTCTCATCCTCTTTCGACTCTTGCGCGTGTGCGAAACTTACAAAGAGCCGAGTTCATAGGACTATCAACGACAACTTCAAATGAACGATGTTTTGACTCAGGATCAAATCCACTCTCTCTTCATCAACTTGAACAAGCTCGCCGATTTTCAACGAAGGTTCTTGATCGGAGTCGAGTCGAACGCTTCTCTACCAGCAGAACAACAGCGATTCGGACACCTTTTCCTCCTTTCCGTAGGTTCTTCACTCCTCTCCCCTGCTTTGATCGAGGAAGACTGCATGTCTGAGCGTCAAGATCTTCGATCGAGCGAACGGGACGGCCCAAGAGAATCGTTTCAGTCTGCAGGAATCGAAAGGAGTGTGCTGACTTTTCTGAATTGCGTTCTCCTCGTGCTCTGAAACAGGAAGAGAACTTCGCTTGCTACGAACCTTATTGCGCGAATCTGACTACTGCTCAAGATTTGGCAATCGCTGAGAACGCTGCTCTTTCGGTAAGTTCGGCAAGAATTCAGTTCCTTAGTCGATAACTAATGTCTCTGATTGTTCCTTACAGAAACTCTCTCACGTCCTCGACCCAGTCTCTGAACTTGCTCCTTTACTCATCAAGCCTGTTCAACGGATATGCAAATACCCTCTCCTCCTCTCCGTAAGCAGAATCTCATCTCTTCTTTCGAGATTAAAGACTAATCAATACTTTTCGCTTCACTCAGACTCTACTCAAGAACACTCCAGCAGCGAATCCTTACTATGACGAGTTGAAAGCCGGTCTCGAATCGATTATGCGAGTGACGGACAGAGTGAACGAAGAGAAACGAAGAAAGGAGAACCTGCAGGCGGTGGAGGATCTGGGACGAAGAGTCGAAGATTGGAAAGGTCACGACATCAATTCTTTCGGCGACCTGCTCCTTCAAGAGAACTTCATCGTCATCAAGAACGACAACGAGCGGGAGTATCAAGTTTACTTATTTGAGCGAATCATTTGCTGTTGCAAGGAGGTTGGAGCGGTTGGAAAGAAGGACAAGAAGAGTAACTCAATTCTCAAGCGACCACCAAGTCAGAGGGTCAACAAGCTGCAGTTGAAAGGTCGAATCTTTGTGAACAACATCACCGGAGCTTCACAAATTCACCATCGAAGTGGTGAGTCGCTCTTCCCTCTCTTTTTTTGCTTCTCCTTATCGAAGCTGACCTAGCTTACTCTCGTAGGTCAATATCTTCTCGAAGTGAGATGGAGGGGAGACACGAACGAAGAAGCTTTCACGATCAAGTGTCGAACAGAGGAACTGCTCAAACAATGGCAAAAAGCGATCAACAAAGCAGTCGAAGATGCTCCCGCTCGTCGACGCGCTCACCACATCTCCGGTCGTCGATCTGAACGGGGCGTCAACTCTCCCGCTTCTCAATTCCCTCCGACTCCCATGTCTGAACACGGTCCGAGTCTCTCCTCCGGCGCTTCGACCTACTCGTACCAAACCGAATCCAGTTTCGCTTCTCCTCACCCTGGCTACTACAACAACCCTGCTCAACCTTCTTTCCCACCGAATCATCACGGCTTCGACGACGAGAACGAAGACTTGTACGAACAAAGCGAATCAGGTCGATCGACACCAAACACTCGAAGACCTCCCGGAACGAGATCACTTCCTGCAGAGTATCGAGATGGAGGATCAATGGCAGGTCGACCAAGAGCTCAAACGGAGGATGCGAATTCGAACGTGATCAATCAATGGAGGAGTCAAACGCCTGGAACTGGAGGAGCACCGAATCTACCTAGAGGCGCTTCTCACTCCTCGACTGGAGATGCTGTATCTCTACGAAGTTCAGCGAGCAGTCGTCAACTGCGAAATCAACATTCGAACGAATGGATGCCGAATGGAGGAGGAGGAGGATCGTTAACGTCGAGTCCTGCGATGGCTTACGCAAGGCTGCCGGAGTCGACGATTGAAGAGACTACACCTCGACCAGAACGAGGAGGAATTCCGATCCACCGACAAGCCTCGCAACCTATCCATCAAATTGGGAACGGCGCAGCTCCTCCGATGTTACGAAGTCGTTCCGCTAGTTCACCCAACGTCTATCAGCTTCCGAATGGTCGATTCCCAGATAAAGCCGCTTCTCCTCAACTTCCCGACGATTGGCAAGCACAACAAGCTTACGCTGCTGGATCGCACAAACCTTCTCACAAGAACGGAGGAACAAGTTCAGGAGGAACTCTCGCATCACAATCTTCGGTTTCAGTTCATCAGAAACGGTTCAGTTCTTCAAGTACCGGCACTAATCGTACTTCAGCTTCCTCTCTTCGATCTGGTGGTCTTCCCTACTCCTCTTCGACCTCTCCATCTACCACTTATCCCGGCAGCGTCCCTCCCTCTGCGACTCTTCCAAGTCTCCCTCGCGCTCGAACTTCCTCTCCCGCAACTCAATCACCAGTTCTCTCCAATGCTGTCGCAGTTCGAGTCAAGGTCTACTTCGGTGAAGATACCTTTGTCGTCGTCGTCCTGGATTCGGTTCCGCACGTCGAACTGGTCGACAAAGTGCTCAAGAAGATTCGAATGTGTGGAGGAGATCGTGCTCGAGTCGAAGCCGGTTCGCTCAAGCTCAAATACCAAGACGAAGACGGAGATCGAATCAAGATTACGAGTCAGGAAGATGTCGCGATGGCATTCGAAACGGCGAAAGCGATGGCTGTGGAAAGAGGTTCGACCGCCGTCCCTTACGAACTCATCCTTCACGCCTCAATCGAGTACTAGTCCTCATCTCCTCCGTCTACACTGTAACAACACATCACCGACCCTAGATCTACAAATACCCTTACACCTTCCTCTCATTCCCTCTCCCTCTCCCTCTCCCTCTATTTCATACCCTTCGCTTAACTCGCATCAGTGGACCTACTACCCCCTTTCCCCTCCTTGTGTATAGTCTTCGCAACTGCTTTGCTGTACTGCTTTGCTTGAATCACACTCTGTCCCTCGTTTCTTTCGTTCCTTTTGTTCTCTGTGTTTTGATCGCTGAACTTGGCCATTTATTTACTTAGTTCCCCTTAAGTCGTCACCTGGGTTACTCTGTCTGTCTGTACTGCTCTCTTCGTTAACTAATTAGCAATGAATTAGATTTTCTCACCCTTTGACATTTTTCATTTTTGCGAAAAATGAATTTCAACGAGAGCCCTTTTTTGTTCTCGTTCTCCCTCCCTCAATGCTATGATAAGCCTGCGGATAGCGTGTAGTATAGTACTACTGCTACTGAGTTCAGTATTTGCCTCTCCCAAGTCCTCAAACGCGACATTCCCACTTCTGTTCCCTCCGCCTTCCTCATCTTCTTCCTCCTTTCCGACTCTCCACACCTCCTTATCGACCCTCTTACCCATCTTACCCCACTTATCACCACCTCCAGAACATACTCTACTCGTGACACTAGCAACTCCAGCTTTCAAACCTCTCTTATTCAACTGGATTTGTTTCCTTCGCTATCGAGCGAAATGGGGAGCCATTCCAGATCACAACGAACATGGAGATCCGAATCTATTTGAGGACCTCTACGAATCGACCCCGAAACTATTGGTGATTACGAGTGATGAAGGATTGGCGAAAGAATTGAGTGAATTGGGAGTTGTGACTTGGTGGTTGAAAGGGATTGATTGGGACGAGGTGGAAAGGACAGCAGAGATGGATGTAGAAGAAGATGCAGATGGCGCGGAGAAGGCGATGGCGGATGTCGAACAAATGTTACAGGACGACCTATTCACGAATCTTCGACTCCTCGAACTACTCTTGCCGTCGGAACCGCCATTCAATCAGTCTGAGCGCCTGACGTCGAGTTTGATACCTTGGGGAACACTGCATTATCAGTCGTTGATGTTGGAAAGGACAGCGGTTATGAGCGCTTTAGTTGGGAGTCTCGTCGAGAGTCAGATGTTGGACAAGGAGTACAAGCAGGAAGAGGAACGGTACTGGAGGGCAAAGATCATGTCACATGACTGGGAGAACGATGAACCGCTCGAGTTACCTCAATTCGAAGGAGTGAAAGGAGTGCTGCTGGTCGACAATGATGCAGTTTGGTGAGTTCAATCTTTTTCTCCTTATGCTCGCACTCTCGCTCACACAAGTCGTTACAGGTTATCATCACCGACTGCTTTCATTTCACACTACTATCGAGCTGGAGGTACCCATCCATCGATAGTTTTCGCTCCAGATATGGCTCCTTCGACGGTCAACGCCTGGGGAACTCGACAAATCCCTTGCGCCTGCTTCTTCTACACTCGCACGACCGATTCTGGTGCACAACTCGCGGCGCAACCTCCACGCTCAACACTGGATCCTTACGATTACTCCCCAGCTCGTGGTGCAGCTAGAGCCTGGAGGCAAACGGCAATCTGTCACATCTCGATGCTTCTACGGTCACTCGCAACTGGACGACGACTCGCTTTCGAACCCGATTCGAAGATTGGTGAACTCAACAAGGCGAGAGCACCATCGTTTCAAGCGACTGCCCTCGGTCCTGCCCTCTTCCTCGCCGAACAGATCCTCCCTTCCCTTCCCGAGCCTAGTCACGAACAATGGATGGAAGCACTTGGATCCGGAAACCTCGACGACATGATCGATATCCTCGACGAGAGTGGACTCGCCCTCGACGACAAGAACGGAGGAAAGACGTGCCTCCAAGTCGCCCAATCTTTCCAGACCTTCTCCCCTAACCCTTCCTTCCTTCTCGACAATGGCATCACTTCACTCTCCTCCCTCTACACCCTCTCACCTCACTCAACTTTTGCTCATTTACCAAAAGCTCACACTCCGATCCGAACTGAGGCTCTCCCTTACGACCTCTTTCCTCCCGGCATGAGATTCTTCGATGGTGGTTTGGAACCGGGTACGAAACCTTGTGTCGTTCACGCAAACTATGCTACAGGGAGTAAGAAGGAGGAATTGTTGCGGGAAAGAGGATTATGGGCACTCGTTCCGCCACGAGAAGGAGAAGATCAAGTTGGCGGAGGATGGAGATGTAATGCTCGGGTCATGGCTCGCGCATAATAGTCATATATCGAGGGATTTGATAGAGTTATTATCTAGGTTCTGTACTTTTCATTGTCGAAGGAATTTGCATAGTCTGAATCATTGCTCACTGGACTTGGTTCGTGCTCCTTTACTGTATGACCGAGCTCCCTCCTCATCGGTATGCGTGATTGTTCGTCGCGACTTTGAGCTCGTTGCATATATGCTTCGCAGGAGCACTTTCTCTCGATTCCGCACTGGAAGTGAGGTCGACGACGACAATTCACGATTGTCAGAATCTGCCTCGTGAGTAAAGTGTAAGATTTGATCACGACACTGCGAAGAAGATTCGGTAAGAGTTCGCGTTTCGACTGAGAGAGAAACGAGAGGAGGTGCGAAGAAAAATGAAGGAGACGATTGAAAAATTCATGCGCACTTCGATGACTTCTCCTCTCACTTTCGCAGGTCATTCCTCACTCTCTCTCGCGACTTGATCTGCCTGACTCTTCTTCTTCTTCTCTCTCTTCATTACTATCAACTTTGACCCCAAATCAAACTCAAACTTTTGTCATTCGTTCAAACTCCTCTTCTTCCTTCGACTCTTCACCCCTCGATGGACGTAACTCAAGCTACTGAAGCTCCTTCCAGTCTTTACTCTACATCTTACACGACCTCCGCTACTCCTTTCGCGACTCCCAGTTCTCACTTCCACCCTCGACCTCCTCCTCCTTCCCCTGCTTCTCCTGATTCTGCAACAACTCCTTCACGCGACAACAAGTCCTCAATGGCCTCTACACGTCAAGCCAACTATCGTACACCTCCTTCCTACGCTTTGCGACAGTTCAATCCGAATTATAGCAGCGACGAATTGAGCGAAGACGATGGAGACGACGTTCCTCCAACTCCTGGAGATATCGCTGCTTTCCAGCCTATCACACTCGTACCTTACTCGAGAGGAGGAGGAGGAGTCAACGCGAGAGGTGGAGTCGAATTGAGCAAGTTATTTGGGAATGGAATCGGTTCGAATACCGCGACGATTCAAGACGACGGATCACTTTCACTCTCTCCCGTCGCAAACGTCTTCTATCCTTCTTTCGGCGACTTCTTACCCGCCGTCAAGAAGCAGAAGGAGGTCCTCGATGGGAATGCACTCGGATTGAGCGGTTGGGGTGAACCGATCGAAGAAGAAAAGTCATCTTCGCAGAGGATCGAGTCGCTATCCAATTCTCTCTCTACTCGACTCGCTCTACAAGACCATGTGGAGGAGGTCAAGTCTGGAGACGAGAAGCCAACCAGAATCGCTTCTCCCGTTACCGGTCAATCCATCTTCGCACCTTTCGCCAGTTTCTCACCCAACACCGATTCTTTCGCTTTCTTCCCCTCTCCCGACTGGAAAGCAAGCAACCGAGAAGTTGGACCCATGAAGACCACGAAGGAAACAACTTTGACCTCTTCTTCTCTTCTCTCTCCTGAACCCAATCTCTCGCTCCCTACCTTCCCCATGCAACGATCGCTGTCGTCCTCTCATGTCGAACCTTCTCGCTCTCACATCATCTTGACACCTCCTTCGACTCCTACACGAAACACAAGCTATCATACTGCCCCCTCGATGCAACCCTCTCGCTCACTCCCGATTCCTACCGCTTTCTCTCCGACTCGCTCGCAGTTCGCCGCCCCGTCTCCCACTCGAATGTCATTCCCTCAATCTCCTGTGCAACTTGGAGGAGGAGGATACCCTTCGTCCCCGTACCCTCTCAGTCCCGCCGACACTGAACGCATCGCCAAGCTCCATAACGGTAGAATTCCTACCCTCGAACAGCTCTGCCCTGAGCCTGCTCATCCTTCAGCTCAACCCCCTATCGTCAACACAGGAAACCAAGGAGTCATGGTCGTTCAGCAAGGAGACTGGAAATGCGGTACTTGCTCTTTCGTCGTAAGCTTGAGTTTTCGCGATTTCCTCTTCTACCTTCCCTCCCACCCCGCTCTCTACAGCCCACCTCGGCACTCATTGTTCCTTTGACTCCACCGATGCGCAGCAACCTTACTGACTCTCTTTCGAAACTCCTCCAGAATTGGCGTCGTCGAAAGATCTGTCTTCGTTGCTTCCCCTTCGCCAACGATATCGGCAACATTCTCACGATTCAGTCTCAACGAGCTGCCCACCTAGCTGGACCTCCTCCTCCCCTCTCTGCTCCCGCACACCAGACCAATTTCCTCCTCCCTTCGCCTACTCGCGGTCACTTTGATCCTTCCCTCTCCGCTTCTTCCGGAATGGCTAGATCTTCGAGCTACCCTCCCGACTTGCTCTCCCAAAGGCGCTCCTCATCACCTTACACCCAAGCTTACCTCGCTGTGCCT
>Ga0308169_10002063_pt1 | contig 21655 bp, 19 predicted proteins | sample PhyBR1_2_FD_202139 | JGI IMG/M metagenome (GOLD analysis project Ga0308169, IMG submission 202139) | Phyllosphere microbial communities from UC Gill Tract Community Farm, Albany, California, United States - DLSLSB.R1 | ecosystem: Host-associated > Plants > Phyllosphere > Unclassified | place...
AAACGGCCCATTATCGATGCAGTGAAAATCATCGAAAACACTATCGGGGCACCGCCCATCACCGCTGTTTCGGTCATGGACATGCATTGGCGACAACCTGAAATCAAGCGCACCAAAACCGTATGCACCTATTGTGGCGTGGGCTGTTCGTTCGAAATGTGGACCCGTGACCGCCAGTTGCTGAAAGTGCAGCCGGTGATAGACGCGCCGGCGAACGGGATTTCGACGTGCGTCAAAGGCAAGTTCGCCTGGGACTTCGTCAATAGCGAAAAACGCCTGACCACCCCGTTGATCCGGGAGAACGGCCAGTTCCGCGAGGCCGGCTGGGATGAAGCGTTGGCGTTGGTCGCCGAGCGTCTGTTGAGCATCAAGCGTGATCACGGCGCCGACGCCATCGGGTTCATCGGCTCCAGCAAGGCCAGTAACGAAGAGGCCTACCTGACGCAGAAAATCGCGCGCTTGATCATCGGTACCAACAGCGTCGACAACTCCTCGCGTTATTGTCAGAACCCCGCGACACAAGGGCTTTTTCGCACGGTCGGCTACGGAGGCGATGCCGGTACGATCAAAGACCTGGAACAAGCGGACCTGATCGTACTGGTGGGCAGCAATCTGGCGGAGAACCATCCGGTGATTGCCTCGCGAATCAAGGCGGCACGCAAGCTCCGCGGGCAAAAACTGCTGGTGGTCGATCCTCGCAGACACGAAATGGCCGAACGTGCCGACCTGTTCCTGCAAATCAGGTCCAGCACCGACATCGTCTGGGCCAGCGCAATGTCGCGCTACATGTTCGATCATGGCTATGCGGACACGGCATTTTTGCAAAATCGAGTGAACCAGGTGGACGAGTACCGTCGCTCGCTGGAGCCGTTTACCCTGGGCTTCGCCGCCCAAGTGACCGGCCTGGCGGAAACCGACCTGACCGCTGCGGCGCAGATGATCGGTGAGGCAAAAAGTGTCTGCCTGTTGTGGGCAATGGGCATCACCCAGCACAGCCACGGCGCAGACACCAGTACGGCGCTCTCGAACCTGCTGCTGGTCACCGGCAATTATGGACGTCCGGGCACCGGCGGATACCCGATGCGGGGCCATAACAACGTTCAGGGGGCCAGTGATTTCGGCTGCCTGAAAAACGTTTATCCGGGCTATGAAAAGGTTACCGACGAAGCCGTCCGGGCCAAATGGGCCAAGGCGTGGGGTGTCGCCCCCGAGCATTTGTCGAACAAGGCGGGCGAAGACAATTTCCTGATGGTGCAAGACGCCGCCAAGCGAAAGATCAAGGCGATGTACGTGATTGGCGAGGAGACCGCGTTCTCCGACGCCGACACCGAAAACGTGCACGAGGCGTTCAAAGCGTTGGACTTCATGGTCGTCCAGGACATTTTTTTCAGCCGTACCGCGCAGTTTGCCGACGTGGTCCTGCCAGGCTGCCCCAGCGTTGAAAAAGAGGGGACGTTCGTCAACACCGAGCGGCGGATCCAGCGCTTTTATGAAGTGTTTGCCCCGTTGGGAAACAGCCTGCCCGACTGGCGCATCCTGACCGACCTGGCGAAGAAAATGGGGCATGACTGGGGTTATGAGCACCCCTCGCAAATTCTTGACGAAGTCGCCGGCATTGCGACGTTGTTCGCCGGTGTGAGTTACGAGCACCTGGAGGGCTGGAAATCGCTGTTATGGCCGGTACGGCCAGATGGCACGGATACGCCGCTGCTCTACACCGACCGTTTTCACACCAGCGACGGCAAGGCGGTGCTTTATCCGCTGGAGTACAAGCCCCCGGCGGAAGCGCCGGACAGCGAGTTCGATCTGATGCTGGACAACGGCCGGATGCTTGAGCATTTCCAGGGCAATAACCAGACAGGGCGCGGCGACCGTCTCGATTCACTGTCGCCAGAATGGTTCGTCGAAGTCAGCCCCGAGCTGGCCGCGCAGCGCGGCATCGAGGACGGCACGATGGTCCGGATCACGTCTCGTCGCGGCGCTGTCTCGGTGCCGGCCGTCATCACTGATCGGGTTCAGGGAAACGTGCTTTTCCTGCCAATCCACCAGGGCAAGCCCGGCATCAATGAACTGACCGGGGAACATCATGACCCAGACGTGAACACGCCCGCCTACAAGGAAGTCGCGGTGAAAATGACCATCATGAGGGAACAATCCCGAAGGCCCACCTTGCCCCGCGGCAATTTCCGCAATGGCCACCGGACGCCGAACGACGGCGTGGACGTTGCGGCGAAATGGGCACGAGACGATTACGCGCCAATCGACGCACCAGCGCCCCACCCGGAGAGATGCTAATGGCCGAGCCCATCGACTACGACGTCAAGCCGAGTAAAACCGGGCTTGACGCAAGGGAGGAACTTGATCGGCTCCTCCAGAGCCTCCATGAGCACGGCGTGTTGCGCATGGCCAATGATCTGGTCTGCGCGAACACCGCGATCGCCAAAGTGCTTGTGGACGGGCTGAACAAAGAGGGAACGCTCAACGTCATCCAGAACCTGTCGATTCTGGCGATGGCGCTGTCTCGTGTTCCCCCCGAGGATTTTTACCGCGTGGTCTTCGCCTTGAAGGATGCCGGCGCCGCCATCAGCCAATGGACCGCACCCGATGGCAAAAGCGCCGCGCCGGGCGTTCGCGGCACCTACCGCCTGCTGCAAGACGAATCGCTTTGGCGGGCGATAACCCCGCTGCTGGAAGGTTTGAAAGCGATGGGCGAGGGGATGAAAAGACCGGTCGACAAACCCATCAGTGACTTCGCTGGCAAACCCAGCGACGCGTGACTGGAGCCTGTCCATGGAACCGATGGATCCGGCGTTGTTGCTGGCGTGCTACCAGTTCGCGTTCACCATCAGCTTCCATATTGTCCTGGCGGCATTTTCCATTGGCTTGGCCAATTACTTGATGGTGCTCGAGGGGCTGTGGTTGTGGCGCAAGCGTCATGTCTACAAGGACATCTACACCTTCTGGCTGAAAATTTTTGCATTGACGGTCGCGGTCGGCACGGCGTCCGGGCTGGTCATGGAATTTCAGTTCGGCATGCACTGGAGTGCGCTGTCGCGGCGCGCAGGCGCTGTGCTGGGGCCCTTGATGTTCTACGAGGTGATGGTGGCTTTCTTCCTTGAAGCCGGCTTTATCGGTGTGATGCTCTTTGGCATGAACAAGGTCGGGCCACGCCTGCATTTTCTGTCCACCTGCGCCGTGGCCGTGGGTTCGTTGTTCAGTGCTTTCTGGATACTGTCCGCCAATTCATGGATGCACACGCCGGCTGGATTCAGCATCGGCGGCGATGGCCGCTTCGTCCCGGTCGACTGGCTTGCGATCGTGTTCAATCCATCGTTTCCCTACCGCATGGTGCACATGAGCCTTGCAGCCTTTCTCGGCACGGCGATGCTGGTCGGCGGCGCGGGGGCCTGGCACTTGTTGCGCAACAGTGCTCATACGTCGGCCAGGGTCATGTTTTCCATGGCGCTATGGATGGCAGCGCTGGTGGGGCCCTTGCAAATCGTGGCGGGTGATCTGCACGGTGAAAATACCCGAGACCACCAGCCGCAAAAGCTCGCCGCCATGGAAGGTTCCTGGCGGCGGCCTGAAGCAGGCCAAGGCGAACCACTCAGGCTGTTTGCGGTGCCCGACCAGGTCAACCGCAAAAACCAATTCGAGCTGGCCATTCCGCATCTGGGCTCGTTGTATTTGCGACATGACTGGACCGGCACCATCAAGAGTCTGGAGGAGTTCGCGCCGCAGGATATTCCGCCGGTGGCCGTGGTGTTCTATGCGTTCAGGGCCATGGTGGGCATCGGACTGCTGATCGTTGCATTGGGGATTGCCAGTCTTGTCCTGCGTTGGCGCGGTCGGCTCTATGAGTGTCGATGGCTGCTGCGCTGCTCGGTCATCATGGCCCCGGCGGGATTTGTGGCGATGATCTGTGGGTGGATCGTGACTGAGGTCGGGCGCCAGCCGTTTACCGTCTACGGATTGATGCGCACGGTCGACAGCCACTCCGGGCAACCGCTGTCGTTCGTCGCGGGCAGCACGCTGGCCATCCTGGCGGTCTACCTGATGGTCTTTAGCCTGGGGTTATTTTATTTGCTGCGGGCGATTGCCCGCTTGCCAGCCGATGCCCAGAGGGCCGAAGAATGAACACCTGCGCTGGGCAAGGACATCGTCATGTTCATTTCTGAGGCGTTGCTCCCCGATCTTGCCGCCGCAGCGATCGCGTTCACCATCATCACGTACGTCGTCCTGGATGGGACTGACCTGGGTGTCGGAATACTCTTCGCCACGCGCCGTGACGCCAACGAAAAAGCAATCATGGTGAGTTCCATCCTGCCGATCTGGGACGGTAACGAGACGTGGCTGGTGCTGGGTGGCGGAGGGTTGCTGGCCTTGTTCCCGGTAGCCTATAGCCTCATTTTTTCCGCCCTGTACATGCCGGTCATCGTCATGCTGCTGGCGTTGATTTTCCGGGCGGTTGCGCTTGAGTTTCGCGCTGATGCGTCTTCGCGGATGAGGCGTTGGCTTGACGTTACATTGGTCGCCGGATCGTTGATCGCGGCGTTTTGCCAAGGCGCCATCATGGGCTGCGTGGTGCAAGGCATCGAACAGCAGGATGGCCAGTTCGCCGGCAACGGTTGGGAATGGCTGAGTGCATTTTCGCTGACCTGTGGCGCGGTGTTGGTCATCGGCTACGCGTTGCTGGGCAGTTGCTGGTTGGTCTGGCGTACCGAAGGCCACTTGCAAGCGACGGCCAGGCGCCAGGCGCGAATACTTGGCTGGCTGACGTTGTTGGGGATGGCCGCCATCGTCGTCTGGACCAGCCAGTTGCTGCCGGTCTATCGCGACAATCTTGCAGAATCAAGCCTGAGCGTGCCGCTGTTGTTGGTCCAGGGTCTGTTGCTGGTAGGGTTTCGTTGGGCCTTCTCCAGCCGTTTCGAATTCCTGCCGTTGTTTGCCGTACTGGGATGGTTCGGCGTGGCCTTCATTGCGGCGATCATCGCGCTGTACCCGCTGATCGTGCCGTCGGCGCTTTCGATTGAGCAAGCCTCGGCCCCGGCGTCGAGCCAGTCTTTCATGCTGGTCGGTTTCGCTGTGCTGGTGCCGGTCACGCTTGCCTACAACACCTGGGGGTTCTGGGTGTTCCGAGGCAAGGTGAAGCGCGAGCAGGTTGACTCAGGCGCATGACGGAAGTGCCCCTCCCCATGCTCGTAGAACCGGGGCAGATGTACGTTCTATCAGTTCAGCCCTCGGCGGGAATCTCGGCGTCTTGACTGGCTTGCTCGGCCAGCTTCAATCGGTCGGCCTTGCTGATGTATTGGGTTTTGCTTTTCGGCGCCAGTTTGGCGCTGGCTTTCTTGGCGTTGGCCTTCAACAACTGGTTGATCTTCTTACGACGGTTCATACCTTTTCTACTCGGCTGGCAGGTTTGCGCATCATAACAGCTTGGATCATCGGTCAGGCTCGTCGGCGTCAGGCATCTTCCGGCAGCACGGCCCCGGCACTTTCGGCGACCAGCGAGTCGCCAATGGCGTAGAACTGCCCACCGGCAATGTAGTGCAGGCTGCGCAGTTGCGTGGGCGCAGTGTCGAAATACCAATGCCCGTCGCGGAATACGCGGGTGTCTGCCCAGGCGCCGACGACTTCTGCGATGAACAGGTCATAGGCCTGCTGGTTGTGGGTTTCGGGGATCAGCCGACAGGCCAGCCAGGCCGAGCAGCCGGCGACGAATGGCACATCGTGGCCGTCAATGCTGAACAGCTCGACACCGCTGTGTGCAAGTTTATGCGGGTCGTCGAGCAGGCTGAGATTGCCTACCTGATAGGTGAGCTCAAGCTGGGCCACGGTTGGCACTTGAATCACCAGCATGCCGCTTTTTTCCACCAGCGCTCGCGTCCGGGTGCTCTTGTCCAGGACCACGGTGAGTTTGGGCGGCGAAAAGTCCAGCGCACAGGCCCAGGCAGCGGACATGACATTGTCGACACCGTCGTGGCGGGCAGAAACCAGGACGGTGGGGCCGTGGTTGAGGAGGCGATAAGCTTTCGGCAGCGGGACGGGGGCAATGTTGGCGTTCATCGATGCTCCTTGGGTCAGGGGAGGGTTAACAAGCCAGGCGGCAACCGGGCGCTATTCTGTCAGCTTACGCAATGGAGCGCGGAGCATCATTGCAACAGAACGTGCGATGGCTGCCTTTGCTCCGGACAATCGCCTTGCGCCGCCCGGCAGTGCGCGTTTCAGCGCACGCGCTTGCGGCTCTGCACCGCCAGGTCCAGGGCTTTTTGCATGTCCAGCCGCGCCGAACGGCCCACGTCCTTGTCGTTGAGCTGGTAGCTGCGCTCGGAGGGCAGGATGGGCGCGGTGAGGTCCTCGGCATCCATCCGTTCGAAGTCGTGATTGTCGCCGATGGTCATGGCGCTGCGGCGCAGCAGCATGCGCACTTGCTCGGGTTCGAGTTGCGGGTTGATGGACAGCATCGCCGCCACCAGGCCCGCAACCATGGGCGTTGCGTAGGACGTACCGCAATGCACCGCACCGGCCTGGCCGGCGCTGACCGTCGAGGCGTGGGCGCAAGCGGCGGCTGTGATGTCGACGCGCATGTCGATATTCGAGGAACGGCGCTTGACCGCATAGGCCGGGTCGTCGACTGCGATCCCGGCGCGCGCGCTGCGCTGGTGGCCGCCGACCACCAGCAGTTGCTCGGTAATGAACGAGGAGGGCAAGCGGTATTCATCGCTGCCCGAGAACGATGAGCCATTGCCGGCGGAGTTTATTACCACCACGTCGGGATGTTCCTTGCGCAGCCACAGGAAGAACTCCTCGAGCAACTCCTCGTACCCTCCCATGGCGATGCCCGAGCGCAGCAGTGAGTCCACCTCGTCGCCTTTGACGTCTTTGGCGCCGACGCGATGAATGCCCCAGCTCCAATTGAGCACGCGCACGCCGTCTTCCACGAGGTTAACCGAGGCGGCGATATTGGCAGTGATCCCGGCATCGGAATTGCGCTCGACAATGACCTCGAAGCCACCGCTCGCCTGGTCCAGACCGCGCAGCAAGCCCGTGTTGCCGCCATTGTCCCAGCGCGCGGCGAGGATGCCGGCGACTGTGGTGCCATGGTTGTCCGGCTTATCCGCATCGCGTGCGTAGACGCAAGTGCGCGGCAGCGAGCAAGCCCCGACGTAGTCCGCAAAGTCCGCTGTGTCGAAATCCACCGCGCGCTCGATCAGACCGATGCGCACCGGTTGGGGCTGCACAGGCGTCTGCCGCCCGGGGACGCGCCGCTGATAGTAGTTCACCGCATCGAGAAAGCGATTCGCGGCCCATTCATCCGAGTCCGTTGCCGGTTTTTTCGGCTCCTCAGCCTGTGCCTCGACAGGGGCTTGTTCGGCCTCTTCGGCGGCGGACTCCTCGATCACCACGGCGTCCACGCTGGTCTCGCTGCCCAGGCGCAGTACCAGTGCGTCACGCTGCACCAGGTCGCTGGCGGGCAGGCGCAGTTGGTACAGGTTCAGCGGCGCAATGCTGCCGACGACCGTCGCGCCGTACTTATGGGCAAGACGCTCAGCCTCCTGGTGGCCGTCCTGGTCTTCTTCGATCAGCACGCTGACCAGATCGACGTATGTGGTCAAGCCGTCCATGTTTTTCGCCACTTCGTCCGGCCCTGCGGCCAGTACGTGGCTGTTACGCAGGGTCAGCCAGGCCGCGTTGCTGGAGCGTGGGCCGTCCTCCAGCCAGAGGGGAGCGCTCTGGTAACCGTCGCTGGCCAGGCGCAAGCGCAAGTTTTCCCCGTCGCGCTGCACCGCATCCGCCGGTATCGCCTTCGCACCCAACTTCAAGCGTGGGGTTCCATCGCCCATGCCGTGCACGGTCAGGCACCATTCCTGGCGCTGGCTTTGCAGCAGGTCACCGCACCGTTTCAGGCTTGCCAGGCGCAGTGGCTCTTGCGCAGCGGCCGGCGCACTGGCGGCCAAAGCGAACAACGTGGCAAGGGCAGCGGATCGAAGGGGCATGGGGCGGGGTTCCTGGGCAGGCTCGTTTTGTTCCGACTGCGGCAATGCCTGCTTCGTTCAGGGCGAGACCATTCAAGGAGGGGCCGGTAGGAATTATCGGCACAAGCGCGGCAATCGACTTTTCGATCAGTAGTGGGTCTACGCGTGCCCAGCGCTGATTCATAGGGATTTGAGCAACACTGTTTGTCCTGTCGATCGATTTTTACGCGCTCGGGCACCCCTTAACATCGTCTCCAAGCCGCAAGCATTAGCTGATGCGGACACAACCAACGAGACGGTGAAGAACATGAACATGAAAAAAATCGCAGCGCTCCTGATGCTTGCCAGCCTGGGCGCCAATGCTTATGCGGACACGACGAATACTTCGAGCACCCCGGTCGAAACCTACAATTACTCGACGAAGCTGGACATCGAACACGTGATCTCCATCACCGAGCCAGCGAACGAATGTGCGCCCGTGCCGGTACAGATGACTTATGAAGACTCCCATGGCCAGCGGCATGTCCTGCAGTATCAAACGATGGGGACCGGCTGCTCCAATTGACCGGTGCGTAACGATGGAGGGTCGACACTCCATACCTGCCGCACTAAGTGTTTTTAGCTCCGACAATAGCTGCATCCGATGCCAGCAACTGCGGGATTGATTGCTTGAGAAAATCCACCCAGGTTTTGGTTTTCGCATCCATGAACTTGCGCGATGGATAGATCGCGAACAGGTTCAACTCCTCCAGTCGGTACTCAGGCAACACCCGCACCAATGTCCCCGCCCTCAGGCCGCGTACGGCCGATGCGATTGGCTGAACGCCGATTCCCATGCCTTTTTCAATCGCTGTGGTCATGCCATCGGCGGTATTGATGTGAAAAGGCGAAGCGCCAATGGTGATGGTTTCCAAGCCTCGCGGGCCGTCGAACGTCCATTCCTCAGCCGGCATTACGGTGTTGACGATACGCAGGCACTCATGCCCGCCAAGCTCGCCGGGAGAGTCCGGTACACCGCGTTTGGCCAGATAGGCAGGTGATGCGCAAAGGACGCTGTAAGTCATGCCCAGCCGTTGGGCGACGAAGCCCGAGTCCGGCAGGTCGCGTGCCAGCACAATGGACATGTCGTAGCTTTCTTCCAGTAAATCCGGGACGCGGTTGGTGAGGGTCAGGTCGAACAAGACCGTCGGGTGAATCTCTCGGTAACGGGCAATCGCGTCGATTACGTAGTGATTGCCTATGGCCGACATGGCGTGAATCTTTAAACGACCGACTGGCACGGTATGGGCAGTTCCCGCTTCTTCCTCGGCCTCGCGCACGTTGTCGAGGATCTGTTCGCAGCGTTGCAGGTAGCGCACGCCCGCTTCCGTGAGCGCGAGACGGCGGGTGGTGCGGTTGATCAAACGGGTGTGCAGGCGGGCCTCAAGGGCCGTGACGGCTTTGGAAACGTTGGTGGTCGTGGTGTCGAGCAGTTGCGCGGCGGCAGTGAAGCTGCCGCTTTGGGCTACGGCGTTGAAAAAACGCATGCTCTGGAAGAGGTCCATTTTTTCATCTCGCGGTTCGGGCAGGGAAGTTTGGGGAGGGCGGCCCTTGCGCAACCGCACCGTCGTCTATCAGCTTGTACGGGCAATAAAGCCTGGAACACCGGTTTCGATCACTGAGTTGAATCGAATCCGGGTGGTAATGTCCTCTTTGATTTCTCGCATCGCCCGGTGCGGCAGCGTCGCCAGATTGAAATTTTCCCGTATACGGTCCGGTTTCGCTGAAGTCGTCAGAAAAGCCGTCCCGCGTTGAACTGCCCACGCCAGCGCCACTTGTGCCGGGGTGCGTTGTACATGCCGGGCGATGCCGGTGAGCACCGGATCTTCCAGGACATTGGGCAGCATTCCATGCCCCAGCGGCGCAAACGCCAGCAAGATAATCCCGTGTTGTTTGCAAAACTCCAGCATCTCCCATTCCGGTAGGTAAGGGTGCGATTCTATCTGCACCACGGAAGGCTTGATTCGCGCGCCAGCAACGATGGTTTCCAATGCCTCCAGCGTTATATCCGAAAGGCCGATGGATTTGCAGAGGCCTTCGTCCACCAAACTTTCAAGGGCGCGCCAGGTGTCGAGCAGGGTAATGCCGCCATCGTATATGACGTGTCCGAAAACGTCCCGTGGATCCTGTTCGTCGCCGGGTTGGAAGGCGAACGGAGTGTGGATCAGGTAGCAATCGAGGTAGTCGACCTGAAGGCGCCGGCAGCTCGCTTCGAACGCCGGCTTGACCCGTTCGGGTCGATGGTTGGTATTCCACAATTTGGTGGTGATGAACACATCCTCACGGCGGATTTTACCGGCGGCAAATACCTGCTGGAACGCCATGCCAATCCTGTCTTCGTTGCGATAGCGCTCGGCGCAGTCAAAGTGACGGAAACCCGCCTCCAACGCATGTTTGACTGCGTCGCAGGTGGCTTCCAGATCACGGAACAGCGTGCCAAATCCTACGGCGGGCATCGAGCCAGCGCCGTTATTCAGCGGCAGGCGCGTGTCGCGAAGGTCATCGTGAAAGGCTTCGTATGTCATGTCGGTTCTCCTAAAGGGGCCATCAGAGTGGAAAGGAATCGGTATGAATCGTGGCGACATTGGGCACGATGACGCCTGCGTCATTGCCGCCCAGGGCCACGAACAGCTGGACCACGTCCAGATAACGCGCGGTCTGTACGCGGATCTGCCCGAGCAGCGCTTGCTCATAGGCGCGTTCGGCTTCAAGCACTTGCAGGATGCTGTTTTCGCCCTGGGCGTAAGCCTGTTGGTTCAACTGCAAACTGGTGTCGGCGGCGCGCAAGGCGTCGTCCTGCGCAGCGTTTTGCTCGGCACCGTGGTTGATGGCCTGCAAGGTGTCCGCAATCTGGCCAAATGAGCCAACGACCGTGTGCTGATAGCGGGCGAGGGCGGCGTTGTAACCGTCAACGGCGGCCTGGCGCTCAGCCTTGAGTGCGCCGCCATTGAAGATCGGCGCAGTCATTCCGGCGGCCAGACCCCAGAGGGCGGCGCCGCCATTGCCGGATGCGGCTTGGGTCAGTGAGGCCGAAAGCTCGACGTGCGGATAAAGGCTGGCAGTCGCTACGCCCACTGCTGCGCTGGCCATATGCAACTCGGCCTCGGCTTGCAGGATGTCCGGACGTGTGCGAGCCGTCTCGGACGGCAGGCTGACCGGAATGCTCGACGGTAAAGCGAAGTCATCGAGGATGAAGTCTGGCGCGATCCAGTCCGCCGGGCCTTTGCCGGCAAGGATCGACAGTGCGTGCCGAGCAGCGTCGCGCTGTTGGGCGAGTGGTGGCAGCAGCGTGCGATCCTGGGCAAGGCGGGTTTCGGCCAGTGACACGTCGATCCGGGTCGTGGTGCCGCTCTGGTGTGCCCGGCGGACCAGTTCAAGGTTTTTCGCATCGTTGGACAACAGCGTTTGTACTGCCCGGATTTGCGCATTGGCTGAGGCAAGCAGCAGCGCTTGCCGGGTGACGTCCCCGGTCAGGGTGAGGTAGGCCGCCTCATAGCGATGCTTCTGCAGGTCCGCGAATGCTTGTTGCCCTTCGACCGCGCGTTCGAGGCCGCCAAACATGTCCAGGTCGAAAGCCACCCGCGGGCCGATCGCATAAACATTCGACACGCTCGGCTCAGACGTTGTGTGGGTGCGTTGACGCCCGGCGGTAGCGCCAATATTCACTTGCGGATAAAAGGCACCTTCCGCCGCCGCAACAGACGCCGCGGCTTGGCGAATGGTCGCATCGGCGGCCACCAGTTCGAGGTTGCCATCGATGGTCTGGCGCATGACTTCGTCGAGCTTGGGCGAACGGAACGCCGACCACCAATGGCCATTGATCCGCTTGCCCATTTCAAAATGCCCACCGGCCAATTGCTGCTCGGCCTGTGGGTCGTAGTGCTGCGACGAACTGGCGGCAGGGCGCACAAAGTCGGGGCCGACGGTGCAGGCGCAAAGCATCAAAGCCATCCCCAGCGCGTTGACGGTGCGCAGGAACGCAGAACGGGTGAAGCGCAGGGACGTTTTCATTTTCCGGACTCCACGAATATCAGTTGGCTGCAATAGGCTTGCGAAGGAACAACACCAATGGGCTGACGATGAGTATCGCCACCAGCAAGATCTTGAATTGACCCACCACTGCAACGAACGCCGCCTGGTGGGTGACCAGATGATTAAGACCTTCAAGCGCCGATAGCGAGATGGGCGGTGTCATCCGATAGGGCGTTAAATGACTCGCCAGCGCCACGTGCATCGCCTGGGTGTTATTGAAGAAATAGAGTTGCACCACCGCCACGCCGAGGGTGCTGCCGTAGACGCGCATCAAGTTGAAGAATCCGGCGGCCTCGGGACGCAAGGTCGGCGCGATCGTGCTGAACGCGACCTTGCTCAGCGCCGGTATCAGGATGCCGAGGCCGACCCCTTGGACGAATCCGGTCACCGCCACGGGCGTCCAGTCCATGAGGGGTGAATAGCCGAGCATCAGCCAATTGGCATAGGCCACCAGGGTGATGCCGATCACGATGAATAGGCGAACGTCGATCCACACCGGCGCGCGACCCATCAGCAGGAACGCCCCAACCAATGCGATGCCCCGCGGGACTGTCAGTAAACCCGTGGTATCCGGGGGGTAGCCGAGGATTTCATCGAGCATCGGCGAGGTCAGCGCCATCGTCGACAGCAGGACGAAGCCAAGGGCGAAGAACATCACCGTCGACAGGATGAAGTTGCGGTCCCTGAGCAATCCCTTGCCGAGAAAATGCACCTTGGCAGTCAGCACATGGACGAGGAACAGGTACAGCCCGAGTGCACAGGACAGCGCTTCGACCCAGATTTCCGGCGAGTCGAACCAATCCAGGCGTTCGCCACGGTCCAAGAGCATTTGCAGGGCGATCATGCCGAGGGTGAACGTGCCAAAACCGAAGAAATCAAACGGCGGGCGTTGGTCGACTTTCCTCTCGGTGAGCAGCAACGCGACGACCATGAAAATGTACGCGGCCAGCGGCAGGCTCAGGTAGAACATCCAGCGCCAGTCGAGCCATTCGCAGACCCAGCCGCCGATACCAGGCCCGCTGACGATCCCCAGCAGCACCAGCGCCGTCCACTTCGGGCCAAATGCCGGGCGGCGCTCGGCCGGCAGCGTCTCCAGTGCGATCGCCATCGACAGCGGCGCCAGGACGCCGCTCGCCAGGCCTTGGAGGATGCGTGCGCCAATGAACGCCAGCGGCGAGCTTGCCAACGTGCCCAGCCACAAGCCGAGGGCGAACAGCAGGATGGCGATCTGGTAGACACGTTTGAGGCCAAAGCGCGCAGCCAGCCATTGCGCCACGGGCAGGGTGATGGCGCTGGCCGCCAGGTACGCCGTGAAGATCCACCCGGCCTGATCGTCCGTCATCGAAATGCTGCCTTGTATCAAGCGCAATCCGGCATTGGGCAGCGGCAAGTTCACCGACTGCATGTAGGTGGCCAGCAAGGCTACCAACCTGAGCGAGCGCGCGTGCGGTGCGGTGAGAGCAGCGGTGGCGTTCATCAGGAGTTACCCGCAGTCAACAGCGACTTGAGCGGATACCACCAAGGCGTGTGGTACCCGGTATCGACTCGGACCGTGGCGCTGGTGCCAGAAAACAAAGGCATCGATGGATCCGCCTCGTCCAGCTCAAGACGCACCGGAACCCGCTGTACCACCTTCACCCAGTTACCGGTGGCGTTTTCCGGCGGCAACAGGGCGAAGTCGGCCCCGGCGCCGGGGCTTAGGCTGACCACGTGCGCCTTGAACTGCCGATCCGGGTACGTGTCGAGGGTGATGGTCGCCGTCTGGCCGGCTCGCATGTGCGTGACTTGCGTCTCGCGAAAGTTAGCCTCGACCCAGATCTCCCCGTCGCGGATCATCGCGAACGCCGCCGCGCCGTTATTGACGTAGTTACCGACTTGCAGGTCGTCGACTTTGGCCACGATACCGTCTTGCGGCGCGGTGACCGTGGCGTAGGCCAGGTGCAGCTGCGCTTCGTCAAGCTGAGCCTTGGCCTCACGCACCGTCGGGTGGCTGTCAATCGTGATGTCTGGATTGCCGTTCAGGGCAACGACGGTGCTGGCGATTTGTTGTTCCATCGAGGCGATGCGTTGACGGGAGATCTTCAGGTCGGTTTCGGCGCGCTCATAGACGGCTCGCGACACGAACTCGGTGGCGACCAGGGCTTTTTTACGGCCGAACTCCTTCTGGTCGTAATCCGCCGCCGCCTTGGCCGATTGCAGCTCGGCCTGTTGCTGGCGATAGCTCGCCTTGAGTCCGTCAATGCGCAAACGTGCGATATCCAACTGTGCTTCGGCACGCTGGACGTCGATCAGAAAAGGTTCCGGGTCGATACGGAACAGCATTTCGCCCCTGCGGACCCGTTGGTTATCGTCGACAGCGATTTCAACCACCTGCCCGGAAATCCGCGAGTTGATCGATGTCTTGGCCACGCGGGCATAGGCATTGTCGGTAGACACAAACGGTACGTTTGCAAGGTATTGCCCGTAGCCGATGACGGCCAGGAGCGCTGGAACGCCCGTCATCAGCAGCGGCCGCAGTTTCTGTTTCAGCGATTTTTCCTGTGGCGCGTCAGCAAGGTTCGGCCCTGGGTGTGCACTGGCTGGTGTTGCTGGGAGAACGAATGGCTTGGTCATGATCGAGTACACCCTTAACCGGGAAGTCGGCCGGTCCTGCGCTAAGTTCGCCAGGTCCGATGTCGTTGATTGCTGTGAGTCACCAAACTCGTACGCGGTGGGGAGGATCACTCCGTGCCGCTGTTTCGTCGTCGCCAGAGCCTGATTCGAGCGCCGTTACAACAAAGCTGAGGGTCGAGGAATTTTTGATTCCTTAATTTTGTGCGATGATGTAAGAATATTGCCGACCCTATCTGCATGCAAGGAATTTATACGACATGGCACAAAATAAAACTCCAGGCGCGAAAGGCCGTGGCCGGCCGCGCGCCTATGACCCGCAGACAGCGCTTCAACAAGCGCTAGGGGTGTTCTGGAATACGGGTTATTCCGCCGCCTCGCTGGACAGCATCGCCAGCGCCGCCGGCATGAACCGCCCGAGTCTCTATGCAGCCTTTGGCGATAAACATGCGATCTACATCAAGGCGCTCGACCAATACTGGGAAACGGCCCATTGCGCCATGCAAGACGCATTGACCGATACCAGCCTGACGCTGGAGCAAGCCCTGATGCGCTTTTACGAAGGGCAGTTGGCGATTTACTTTTCGGGCGATGGCCAGCCTCGTGGCTGCTTCGCGATCGGCACGGCGACCACCGAGGCTGTCGAGGATCCGCAAATCCGTGATGTGCTTTCGCTTCGACTGAGCCAGCTCGACGCCGACCTTGAGGCACGCCTGCGCCAAGCCATCGACTCGGGAGAATTAAAGGCCGATGCCGACCTGAGAGCCCTGGCCGGTCTTGCCTCTTCGCTATTGCACAGCATTGCCATTCGCGCGCGGGCGGGTAAATCCCATGATGAGCTGGCTCACCTTGCGCGCAGTGCCGTCAAAGTCATGTGCCGTTGAGCGGCGCAACAGAGGGGCTGGAAGACATTCTGGCTGAAGGCCTGTCGGTGATTTTTTGCGGAATCAATCCGGGCTTGTTGGCGAAGGCGCAGGGGCATCATTTCGCCGGACGGGGCAATCGTTTCTGGCGGACGTTGCATCTGGCTGGGTTCACTGCGCAACCAGTGTCACCGGAAAATGACCGATCAATCCTTGGCTATCACTGCGGATTGACCACCGTGGTTGCCCGTCCGACTGCCCGCGCTGATCAACTGACGGCCCAGGAATTCGAGGCTGTCGCGGTAGAGTTCGAGCAAAAGATTGCCCGCTATGCACCGCGTCATGTGGCGTTTCTCGGCAAGGTGGCCTACGCCGGTTTGTCCGGGCAGAAAGTCATTGAATGGGGGCTTCAACCCAGGACGTTCGGCGGAGCAGCCGCCTGGGTGCTGCCCAACCCCAGTGGACGCAACCTGGCATTCACATTGGAGCAACTGGTGGCTGAGTATCGGCAACTGCATCGGGCTGCGCGCTGACGGGCGACTCCATGCGATCGCCCAACGGGCCAGGCGACCTGTCCGTTCAGTCCATACGAGTGCCCAACACGATACCTTGCACCCTGAAATCATTGAGCGCCGCCACCCCGACAGGCAGAAGTTCCTGGGGCGGGACGCCTACCGTTTCGGCCAGTGCGATCAGATGCTCATGCCCGCTGCGCCGATGCTCAGTCAGCGATACCAGCAAGGTGTACGCCAGCGGTGCAAGGCGTGAAAAGGTCACTTGGTCGCCACGACGTCGAAGCAGGAGCAAAGTGGGCGCCGATGATGGTTCGGCAGGCTGATGACCGGGCCCGATGTCGCACACCGGCCAAAGATAGGCGCGGGTCCAGGCCAGTGCCGAGACCACGGGAATGCCTTGGATCAGGTCGCCGTTCGGGTCATGGGCTGGGTCTTTCGCATCGCTCAATAGAAGCGCGCTCTCGCTCCATTCGTGGTGTGCCAGTTCGGCCAGCCACGCAGGGTAACCATGACTATCGGTGCGTTGTTCCAGATAGCCGACAAACTCACCGGCGATCTGGGTGAACAGAGGTGTCTGGCTCCGGTGTCCGGCATAGAAATCGTTGACCAGCCTCTGCCAGTCTGCCGTAGCCAGGGTACGGCGGATGACCGGGAAACTGCCCGCCAACAGCGACTCGATATTGCCGAGAAACAGTTGCCGATAGACGGCCAGGCGCCGTGCTTGCAGCCCAGGCGGGCCCGGATTTCTTGGGTCGCGCACGTAATTGGCCATGCCGCTCAGTTGTTCAAGCAATCGTGCGGACATGCTGCGCCTCCAATTCCGTTGGCCGACCGAACTGCTGGAGGCGCTTGATCTGATCGACCTCCGCAAGCAGCTGCGGCAATGGGGGGAAATTGAAGTCCCGCTCCAGCAGCGTCGGCACCGGTCCCAGTCGTTGATAGGCCTGATGCAGTAGCGCCCAGACGTCTTGCTTGACCGACGCACCGTGGGTGTCGATTTTCAGGTCATCGGCCTCATCGTAATGCCCAGCGACGTGCAGGTAAGTGACTCGCCGCGTCGGGATCGCCGCGAGGAATTCGCTGGCGTCGTACCGGTGATTGATGGCGTTGACGTAGAGGTTGTTGACGTCCAGCAGCAGATCGCAGTCGGCTTCATCGAGCACGGCCCGTATGAAATCGATTTCGCTCATGGCTTGGAAGGGCGCTGCGTAATAGGAGATGTTTTCCACTGCGATGCGCTGGCCCAACACGTCCTGTGCCTGACGTATGCGCGCCGCGACATGGTGCACGGCTTCGTTGGTGAAGGGGATCGGCAGCAGATCATAAAGATGGCCCTGATCGGCGCAGTAGCTCAGGTGCTCGCTGTAGATCGTCACGGCGTAGCGATCCAGAAAGCCGCGTGTTGCACGCAACAGCTCAAGGTCGAGCGGCTGGGCACCGCCGAGCGAGAGCGACAGCCCGTGGCAGGTAATCGGATATTGCTCGGCCAACCGATCCAACTGCTGGGCATAGGCCCCGCCGACGCCGATCCAGTTATCCGGCGCGCATTCCAGGAAATCCACGGCGCCGGCGTCCATCGTCATGAGGTCCGCGAGCATGGCGCGGCGCAGGCCGAGCCCGGCGCTGGTGGGTGAGACGGTAATATTCATGGCTGTCTCCATACATGACAAAGCCCTCCCGGCATAAAGGCCGAGGAGGGCGTGCGTGCGTAAATTATTCTTTGGCCTGGCTCATGCGGGTGAACAGTTCGGTGGGCACTTTTTTACCGTTGGCGGTGTATTGGCCGGTGCGGTACTTGTAGGTTTCAGCCTCGGACAGATAGCCGTCGTGATTGCTGTCCATTTTTTCGAACTCAGCCTGCTGGGTCGGTGCGACGCTCAGGAATTCCTTCAGCGATACGCGATCGTCATGGTCGTTGTCGGTGCGGGCAAAGGAGGCGTCGCCACATTTGCCTTCACCGCATTTACCTTCCGACTGGCTGACTTTTTTGCTCGTCTCAGCCGCGCCACACTTGCCTTCGCCGCACTTGCCCTCGGACGTTTTTTCAGCCGAGGCCAATTGGTAGCCCTGGGGCAGGGCTTCTACTGCGAAGGCCGATTGGGCCAGGCTGAAGCCGCCAGAAATGGCCAGTGCGGCGAGAGCGAGGCGAGCGGAACTCAAGGTGTTTTTAGCGTGCATATCGTTTCTCCAAAGAAGAACAGCGTGTCCCCGGGCAACGTTGCGCGGGGCTTGTACCGTGACGCCTGTGCCGATGCCTGGAACCCGGCCCTGCGAGCAATTCGTCAGGATCCGGTAGCGGGAGGCAGGTGTGAGCGGACGGGGCTATTTGGCGTTTTCGATGTATCCCGGATGTTTCGGTTCGAGGGGTAATTTGTATTGGAGTGTGTCGCGGATACAGTGCGGTGATAGCAGGCTTGCACAAAGGCCAGGATCATCTGCCGCGTCAGTGCCGATTGCGATGATCAGGCGTTACCGCTAAAGTCCGGCCTTGGGCGTGCGCTGCGCCCGCGGTCCGCGCGAAGGGTAACCCCAGGCATGCTTGTAGAATTCCCTAACCCAGCTCCCGGCTTGTCGGCGGACCGAGCCCTTTGAGGAGTTGGCATGCCCGCTAACAATGCTTCCCGTCATCACGGCCTGGTGGATCTGGCCTCACTGCGCAAACGCGCCAAGCGCCTGCTCAAGGCATTGAAAAACAACGAGGCCGACGAAGCCTGCGAACAGTTGCGCATGCTTGGCCTTCCGGGCCCCGATTACCGCCTCGCCGACGTCCAATGGCTGGTGGCCCGTGAGGCCGGATTTGCCAGTTGGCCGAAACTGGTCGCCCACGCCGATGCTGTCGCGTTTACCTCCCGCCACCCCGATTTTGCCGCGACCGGCGAAGCCAGGGTGCAACATTGGCGTTGCGGAAATGACATCGAGCGCAGCCTGCGTGTCGCAGGTTTCGGCGGGGCGTTTCACATGTTCGATGATCCGATGGTGATGGGCCCCGTGCCTGCGTTGCCCGAGGATGAATACTGGTCGGTGCGCGCCAAGTACATCCAGCAAACGTTCGGTCTCTCGGCGGCGCAGGTCGAGAGTCGCCAGGCCCGGCAGCGGGCGGCATTGGCGCAGTTGCACCGGGACAGCGAATTGGTGCTGTGGTGCGAGGGCGACGCCTACGATCAGTTGTTCCTGATCCGGCTGCTGGCAAGCCTGCCCTGTCTGCCACGCCGACTCGAGCTGATCGAGATAAACCAGGTCCCCGGTGTTGAGCGGTTCATCGGTATCGGTCAGCTGGCGCCGGACCTTCTCGCCTGGCTGTGGCCGCAGCGACGCCCGTTGGCAGAGGCAGCCTTGTCCCTGGCGCGCCAAGCCTGGGCCGCTTATACCGCCCCGAACCCGAGCGCCTGGGCAAGCCTTGCCGGCCAGTCGCATCCGGCCTTGCCCCTGTTGGGGCCGGCCCTGGCGCGGCAACTGCAGGAGCTTCCCGGCGCGGACGATGGCTTGAGCCTCACCCAGCGATTGGCGGTGCGCATCCTCGCCACCCACGGTGAGTTACCTGCCGGCAAGGTGTTCGAGCATCTGATGATGCGGTATGAGCCATTACCGTATCTAGGCGACTTGATGTTCCACGCGCTATTGCAATCGTTGATCAACGCGCCCGCGCCGTTGATGAGCGAGGCCTCGGGCGCCGACTGGAGGCAGCGCCCGTTGCGACTGACTGCGCTGGGGGAGCGGGTCCTGGCCGGGCAGGCACACTGGCTTGACCAGGCGCCACCGGATCGCTGGGTGGGCGGGGTGTTTATCGTTGCCGACCAGGCGCCTTGGGTGGTCAGTGCACAGGGGCAAGTGTGGCGTCGCTGAAGCGCTGCGAGAGCGCTTCGTTCATCGGCTGATGGGTTGGCACGGCCGTTTGAACGTCTGCTCCAACGCAGCCTCTGAGAAGAATGCAGGGCGGACCGCGCACTGCCTCTTCACGTTTGGAGGATAGGCTCACATGAACATCTTAATGGTCCTTACATCCCACGATCAGTTGGGCGACACCGGCAAGAAGACCGGTTTTTGGCTGGAAGAATTCGCCGCTCCTTACTACGTTTTCCTCGACGCCGGAGCGACCGTCACGCTCGCCTCGCCCAAGGGTGGGCAACCGCCGCTGGACCCCAAGAGCGATGAAGAGAATGCCCAGACCGATGCGACGCGCCGCTTCGGCACGGATACCGCGGCCCAAGCAGCGTTGGCCGACACCTTGCCACTGGGCGAGATCGACCCCTACAACTTCGATGCAGTGTTCTATCCAGGCGGTCACGGGCCCCTGTGGGACCTCGCCGAAGACGTGGACTCCAAGACCCTGATCGAAGCCTTCTACGCGGCCAATAAACCGGTGGCAGCCGTGTGCCACGCTCCCGGCGTGCTCAAGAACGTCAACGCACCGGATGGTCAGCCCGTGGTCAAGGGCAAGAAAGTCACCGGTTTTACCAACTCCGAAGAGGAAGCCGTCGGGCTGACCCAGATAGTGCCGTTTTTGGTGGAGGACATGCTCAAGGCAAAAGGGGGCGAGTATTCCAAGGCTGCGGACTGGGCGAGCTACGTGATCGAGGACGGGCATTTGATCACGGGCCAGAACCCGGCTTCGTCTGAAGCTGCCGCCAAGGCGTTGTTGAAGCGTCTGGCGCAGGAATAAGCTGTCCAGAATCGATAGTTTCAACTGGCAGGGCGTCTGGAGGAGGACCAGGTGCGTGCTGGACAGCGCATATTGAGTATGGTTGTATCGTGCAACCATATTGAGATTGGAGTTCCCACATGAATATCGATCCTGCCCTGGTCGACGGAATTCGCACGGCGTCGCGCACGATGGTTCGAGAGTGGGGATTCATGGGCGCAACGCTTGCAACCACCGTTTATTCGCCTTCGGCCGTGCACGCCCTGCTGGAAATCGAGGCAGCGAATACCCTGACCGCAGCCCAGCTCGTGCAGGTGCTTGGCCTGGATAAATCCAGCGTCAGCCGCATGGTGGGTAAACTCATCGAGGCGGGAGAGTTGCAAGAAAGCGCTGGCAATGATGGTCGCATCAAAAAACTTCAACTGACCCAGCAGGGGAGAATGACCGTTGCCCGAATTCATGCTTATGGGCAAGCACAGGTGAAATCCGCAATGCAAAAGTTGAATCCTTCGCAACAACGGACCGTTGCACGAGGGCTGGCGGCGTATGCCCACGCCCTGACGATAGCCCGTACGGGCGAAGCTGACGCACCGGGTGTTTGCATCGAACTGAGCACTGGCTATCGTCCGGGGATCATTGGGCGGTTGGCCGAGATGCATGCGGGTTTCTATTCCACGCATTGGGGCTTCGGTCCGGTTTTCGAGAGCCAGGTCGCGTGTGGTGTCGCCGAGTTCGTTGGCCGTCTGGATCAGCCATGCAACAGCATCTGGAGTGCGATTGTCGATGGACGCATCGTGGGTTCGATTGCCATTGATGGCGAAGACCTGGGCAGCAATGAGGCCCACTTGAGGTGGTTTATTCTTGAGGACGAATGTCGTGGCTGCGGCGTAGGCCGCCAGTTGCTGGATGAGGCGGTGGGATTTTGTGACCGAGTCGGTTTCGACGCTATTCAGCTCTGGACCTTCCAGGGCCTGGACGCTG
>Ga0308169_10002064_pt1 | contig 21655 bp, 17 predicted proteins | sample PhyBR1_2_FD_202139 | JGI IMG/M metagenome (GOLD analysis project Ga0308169, IMG submission 202139) | Phyllosphere microbial communities from UC Gill Tract Community Farm, Albany, California, United States - DLSLSB.R1 | ecosystem: Host-associated > Plants > Phyllosphere > Unclassified | place...
GGCGCCGGCGGGGCCGAACCGATATACAGTTCGACGTTTTGCGCCATCGACGGCAGCGGTGCGTAGGCGGCGGCGGTGAGGGCGATCAGGGCAGCAAGAGTTATGCGGGATTTCATGTCGTTCTCCATCTCCAAAAGCGGATGATTCAATATATCAATCGCTTGAACGAAATGGTGCGTTTGACGCATGTGCTTACATCTGAAACAGATTGCAGCAGCTGGGCTGCACGGGGCGGGCGAGGGGGACGGCGGGGTGGGAAGGAGGCGGGTGGCCGGGCGCGCCTCAGGAGGCGGCCCGGCACACACGGGCAATCAAATGCGGCTCCCCGGGACGCGGCGCTCGGCCAGCACGGTCGGCTGCCGTTCGGCGCTCGGGCGCTTGCCTTTCACGACGACGACGGCCATTTTGGTTTCGGTGGCGATGCTCGAATCCTGGATGGCGGCGGGGCGGGCTTCGGCTTGCGGCAGCGCTTCGGTGAAGAAGCTGGCCGAGCCGGCGGCGGCGAGGGCAAGGACGAAAACGGCTTCCATGTGCTTGGCGAGGTTCACGGTGTTTCTCCTGGCGGGTGGGTTTGCGATGTGTCCAATGTAGCCAAAGCCCTCACGGACCTCCATCGGATTGCGACGAGGTGCATGAAAAGCGGGATGGCCTGCACAAAACCGGGTGCGACGCGCCGCCGGCAACGTCGCCCAACTCGACGCTATCGCCGCGCTTTTCGCCTCCCCCCGCTAGAGGCCGGCGGACGCGGCCACTCCGGTGCGCGGGGAGGGGAAGATGGGGGAGATGTTCGCCACGGTATTCGCCGGACTGGCCGCCAATGGCCGGGCCAGGCGCCGCGCGCGCAACCTGCGGGCCGGCGCCGGCGCGGGCGTGCCGGCGGTACGCACGGCGCCCAGGCGCGCCGGGCCGCGCTGGTGGCTGGTGCTGGCGGTGCTCGGCTTCGTCGCCGCCGGCGCCGCGCTCATCGCCGGCCACGCGCGTTCGCTCGGCGCGGCCGCTGCCAGCCGCTCGGCGGAGGGCAGCGGACCGGTGCGGATGCTGGCCTCGTTCCAGCCGGCGCTGGCGGGCGTCTCCTTCAGCGTGCCCTCGGTGCCCGCGCTCAAGCTCACGGCGCAGCCGGGCGGCGCCTTGCTCGTGGCGGCGAACCTGCGCGCCGCGCGGCCGGTCGTGATCGACCTCTGCGCCCAGGCGCTCGCGGGCTCGGGCGGACGGCTGGCGCCCCTGCGCATCGGCTACCGCTTTGCCGATGTCGCGCGCTGGGCGGGACGCAACGCCAGCGCCGCCAGTCCCGTCACGCTGCGTAATATCGTGCTGTCGGGGGCGCCCATGCCGCAGGTCGACATCAGCGGTTCGCTGGGAATGGCCCTGCAGCTGGCCTGGCGCGGCGAGGCGCGCTGGATCGGCGACGCCAGCCTTGGCGCGATTGCGCGCGGTCCCCAGGGCGCGGTAGCGCTCGGGCGCGAGGGCTGGCTGGTGTGGGGAGAAAACAGGGCGCTGCACATCGCCCGCCGCGCGAGCGCCGCCTGTGCGCAGGGCGGCGAACTGGTGCTCACCTCCTATGAAGGGGAGGCGGGTATGGCCGGCGCCCTTGTGGCCGCGTTTCCCGAACATGGGCCGATGCGCAGCGCGCACCTGGCGCCGGGCGACTACCGCGTACCGCCCGAGCCGCCGGCGGCGCTCGAAGACGGCGCCCTGTTCGACAGCCTGCTGGCCCGCGGCTTCGTGCGGCTGGCGGCCAACGGCATGATCGAGACCGCGCCGCGCGACCTGGCGCAGTGGCGCGCGGCCGGCCCGGCCCAGCGCACCGCCGACCTGCACAGCTGGGACGGCGTCGTGCTCGACGCGGCGGGCCTGCGCCTGCTCGAGCGCCTGCATGCGCGCGCCGACGGCGCCTATGTGCGCGAACAGGTCCGTGTCTTCAACGGCGAGCGGCGCCTGCTGGCCTGGCGCCTGCGGCCTGGTAGCAGCGCCGCCTGGCTGGCGCAAGCCGGCGCGGTCGCCGCCGGCAGCGTTGAGACGATGCCGCTGGGCGCGGCGCGCCTGTTCGACAGCCTGCCACAGGGCTGGGCGCCGTGGCGGCGCCTGGCCGACTGGCCCGCGGGCGCGGCCAGCGCGCGCCTGGTCCTGGCGCTGGCGCAGCCGGCGCGTGGCGACGAGCGCATCGAACTGATGCTCGCGGGACGGGTGCACGCCATCGCCGGCGCCACGCTGGCCGGCGGGCGTGCGGTCTGCGGCGGGCGCGCCTGCACCGGGCCGGATGACGTGCGCGAACTGGTGCTCGTGCCGCGGGCGGGCACGCGCCAGGTCGCGATCGACGCGACGCCGCTCGATCTGGCGGGCTTGAAAGGCAAGGGCGACGGGCCCTACCGGCACCTGCAAGTGAAGGACGGGCGGCTGGCCTGGCAGGCGATCGCACCGCTGCACCGCGCCGCGCCCGGCGGGTCGGCGCCGGTGCTGCTGGCCGACCGCGGCGGCGCGCCGCTGTGGGAAGCCGGCGGTGCGACGGCCGGTGCGCGCGACGCCGGCCTGGCCACGCTGCTGGGCCTGAACCCCCAGCACGCCAGCAGCGTGGCCGGCATGCTGGCGCGTTTGCCCGCGCCGGACGGGCGTCCGCACGCCGCCACGCTCACCCTCGACCTGGGACTGCAGCGGACAAGCCAGGCGGTGCTCGACTGCGTCGGCATGCGGCGCGGCCAGTGGGATGGCGCGCGCTGCCTCGGCGGGGCTGCGCCGCCCGCGGGACGCCAGGCCGGCCTGGTCCTGCTCGACACCGGCAGCGGCGATATCCTGGCCGCCGCCGGCAGCGCCGCCAGTTCGGGGCCGGCAGGCGCGGACTGGAACGAGCTGCGCGACTTCGACCGCGTCGACCCGGCGCGCAGCCCGCTGCGCCAGGCCGCCTTCCAGCACGACGGCGGCGCCGAGCGCAGTCCCGGTTCGACCTTCAAGATCGTCAGCGCACTGGGCCTGGAACTGGCGGCCCAGCGCGATCCGCGCCTCGACGAGTTGCTGGGCGGGATGCCGCTGGCCGACCTCAACCGGTTCGCCGCGGCGCGCGGCTTCGCCTTCCGCACCGACGGCGCCACCTATCCCTATGTCACCTCTCCCGATAAGGGCCAGGGCGCGCGCATCACCAATTTCCGGGACGGCACCCTCGACCGCCGCGCCCAGGACGGCAAGCTGGGCCTGGCCCAGGCGCTGACCTACAGCCTCAATACCTGGTTCGCCTGGAGCGCGGAGCTGAGCGACGCCAGCCTGTTCGGCAAGGCGCAGGGCGGCGCGCCCAGCCTGCGCGCGCTCGACGACACTGCTTTTGCCGGCGTCCGGCCCATCGCCGAGATGGCGCAGCGGCTCGGCTTCGAGCGTCCGCTGCCGCTCGACGGCGGCCTGCTGCCCCCGGACTTCGCGTGGCGCAACTGGGATGCGCTGCAGGCCAGCGTGGCCGGCTTCGATCCGATCGGCTCGCGCCACGAACTGCGCCAGATGGCGATCGGACTACGCATGCAGGCCACGCCGCTGCACATGGCGCTGGCCGCCGGCGCGGTCGGCGAGGGCAGGGCGATCGCACCGCGCCTGCTGCTGGCGCTCGACGGACGCCGCGCCGAAACGCAGCAGGGCGCGCCGCTCGGCGTCAGGCTGGACCGCATCCGCGCCGGCCTGCACGGCGTCGTCGCGCAAGGCACGGCGGCCAGCGCCTTCCGCGCGCCGGCGTATAAGGGCCTGCGCCCCGGCTTGTACGGCAAGACCGGCACCGCACCAGTCGGGAAGGATGGCCAGGCCACGGTCTGGTTCACCGGCTGGCTCGAACCGGGCAGCATCCCGGGCCAGACCCGGCGCCTGGCCTTTGCCGCCTTTGTCAGCCGCTCGGAAGCGACCGGCGGCGAGCACGCGGCGCCGGTGGTCGCGGCCCTGCTGCGGACCATGGCGCAAAAGGCCGAACAGAAAGGCTAATGAGTCCCACCAGCGCGCCTTGTTTTTGTGTTTGTATGGCATGATTTACAAAATCCGTTATCTGGCGGATACGCCATCGGTTCACGAATTCAAGAGGAAGGTATGCGTTTGCCGGGAACCCGGTATCAGGAGCCTGGCTGGGAGCAGGTGCGTAAACTGCTCGGCCAGTGTTCGCTCGTTGCCTTTGCGCGCTGCGACCTGCCCGCGCTGCTCGCGCCCGTGCCGGCGGAAGAAGCGCTGGCGCTGTATGTCGACCTGCTCGCCGCCAGCCTGCATGCGGCCGGCCGCGGCGCACGCGCCCAGGCCGCCGGCAACAGCTATGGCGACAGCGTCGCCGAGCTGGCCCTGCTGCTGGCCTATGAACTGGCGGCGCGCCCGTCGGACTGGGAGGCGTTTCGCACCGCGGTCGGCAGCGAGCATGCGCGCGTGCCGGCCTTCTGGCGCCGGCCCGGCGGCGACGCGCTGCTGCGCAAGAAGGTCAACGACATGTTCGCCCTCCTGCGCGACAAGGTCGACGCCGACAATTACCAGGCTGCCTGCGGGCGCGCCTGCAGCCCGAACCGCATCTACGCCTACCGCATGCTCGACACGGCCTATGGCGAGATCGCGCGCCTGTTCGGCAACTGGCATGCGCACCGCGCCCAGGTCGGCGCCATCCTCGGCCGTCCGCTCGACGGCGCGCTGCCGATCGAAGTGCGGCAGCTGGCCTCGATCGGCAGCTGCCGGCCCGAGTGGATACTGCGCTGGAGCGCAACGCTGGAGCGGTTCACGGGCTCGCCCGGCCCGCTGCACACGCGCTCCAAGCGCTTCGACAGCCTGAAGGAGAATGCGGCCAGGATCGGCGAGATGCTGGCCGAGATCGGCGAATACGAAGCCCTGTCGGCCAACCGCGACCGCGACTGGCTGCAGGACGCCGACACCTCGGCCGCCTGGATCGAGGATTACTGGCGCGTGCTGGATGAATCGAGCGCGGCCAGCACGCCGGGGCCGGACCTGATCCTGGAAGCGCTGGAAGATGAACTGGACGCCGCGGACCCGCCGGCGCCGCCTGCAATCATCGACGAAGACGAGGCGCTGCACGCCCTGCGCGCGCAAGCGGTTTCACTACCCCCCGGCTTTGTGCATGCGGCGGGTGCGGCGCAGGATCCGGCCAGCTGGAGCGCGCGCATGCTGGCGCCCGACTCGCTGGCGGTGCGCCTGGCGGTCTACCTGAAGCTGCTCGGGCCCGGGGACGACAGCTATCCGGACGCATGGCGCGATCCGGCGACGAACGCGCTGCCGACGATGGCGCAGCTGGCGGCGCTCGACGCCGTCTCGCTGCCGACGCTGCGCAAGCGGCGCGACGCGGCCATTGCGCGCCTGGGCGCGGCAGCATCCTCGAATGGGAGAAACGAATGAAGACAGGTAGCGAGATCGAACGCAAGCTGCGGGAGCGCCTGCTGCTCGCGCCACGCGTGGAAGGCGACCGCCTGATGCTGAGCGATGCGGTCTTGCAAGCAGCGCTCGACGGCAGCCGTCCGCTGACGCAGGGCGAGCGCGTGGCCCTGCAGGCGTCGCCGCTGACGACGCGGCGCCTGCGCACGCTGGCGCTGGAACGGAGGGCAGGCGCGAACGATGCCTGGCAGGGCAGCAACGGCCTGCTGCGGGCGGCCGACAGCGGCCAGGGGCTCGTGGAGCTGGCGACCGATGACGGCTGCTGGCACCTGCATTTCGTCGACAGCGCCGGTACGCGGCGCCTGATCCTGCAGTTGCTGCCCGAGGCTCCGTTCGCGCCGCGCCTGCTGCGCGAGGCGCCTTTGCTGCGCGTGCTCGATGGTGCGGGGGCCGAGCTCCTCGTGGGCCGCCTCGACGCGGACGGCGAGCTCGAAGCCGACTGGCCGTTCGAAGACGCGCCGGCCGCGCACTTCCAGCGGCACGGCGCCGCCTTCACTGTGCAGCCGGCGGCTTGACCATGCTCGACCTGTTCAAGCGCATGGCGCGCGCACCCGCCTTCGACGCCGCAGGACTCGGCGCGCAGGTGATCGCGCGCCCGATCGCGTCCGGCTGCATGCTGCCCGCGGGCGGTGTCGGCGTCGCCGTGTCGTCGACCGGCCATACGCGCCGCATCCTTGCCGGCGGGCGCATGGTGCTGGCCGAAGGCGAAGCCGGCTGGTGCTTCCATCCGGGCCCGTATGGCTGCGACCTGGTCCCCTTTGCCGCCGCGCCCGAGATCGGCCTGCGCGTGCACTTCGCGATCGACAGCCCAGATCCGCGCGTAACCCAGCAGCGCTTCGACCTGTTCCTGGCCAGCGAAGGCGCGGGCGAACTGGCGCTCGATGCGCTGGCCGGACGCATCGAGGCGGCCCTGCAGCGCGAGCTGGCCCAGGGCAACCTGGAGCTGCCGCCGTGCACGACGCTCGACGAATGGAACGCGTTCCGAAGCGGGTTCAACCAGCTGCTCTACACGCGCTTCGGCGTGACCGTCGACGATTGTGTGCCGGTCGACCTGGCCGATACCCGCGATTTCGCGCGCATGCTGGCGGCGCGCGCGGTGGCCGACGCCGTCGCGGCGCCGCTCCCGCTGGCGGCGCCCGCCGCCGCGCCGGCGCTGGCGGATGCCGGCCGCGACGACGCCCGCGCGCTGCGCCGATTGTTCCTCGAACTGCCCTGCGTGATGTGCCGCGTGCGCCAGGCGGCGCTGCCGCAGGGACAGGGCCTGTTCCACCAGCAGCAGGCCTTATTGCAGCGCCTTGACCTGGTCTGCCTGGCCGCGTCCACCATGCCGGCGCTCGCCCTGGCCGCGCCGGGGCAGGCGCTCGACAGCGGCAATCAGGCACGCCGCGCGCACCACAGCCTGCGTGCGGCCGTCGCGCTCGACGAAGCCTGGGCCCTGCTGGCGCGCCTCGAACGCGCCGAGGACGAAGGACTCGAGGTGCTCTTCGACGAAGCCGACCGCATCGTCGCCAACCTCGAGTACGAACTGGCCGGACGCAAGCGCGTGACGCCTGACGGGGAGGACGCATGAACGCGCCGCCGCCGAAACGCCCCGATACCGTGACCGTGCGCAGCGCCTTGCCCGATGGCGGCTTCGTCACCGTCATCGCCACCCGCCGCCCACGCGGGGGCCGCGCCGACGTGAAATGCAGCGTTCCCGGGGCGCCGCAGCTGGCCGCGCGCATGGCGCTGGTGGCGCGCCTCGCGCGGCACACCGAAGCGCGCTACGACAGCCGCGACCAGGTCGTGATCAGCATGGACCGCGCACCGGACGCTTCGGAGCGCGACTGGGAACTGGCCGTGGTGCTGGCGGATCGTGCCGTGCGCGGCCTGGTGTCCCTGCGCGAGGGCGTCGTGGCGAACGGCTGGTCCGAGGACTGGCAGCGCGGCCGCATCGACGGGCACGATGCCGCCAATTTGCCGGCCGGCGCGCTGCGCGGCGGACCCGGACATTTGCACCATCTTGGTGCGGTGTCCGGCCAGCCCGACGTCGCGGCCTCGGTTTCGAGTGCGCGCGCCTGGTTCCCGCTGTACAGCGGCGGCATCAACGACAGCCTGTGCTGGGTCGAGGTCAGCGTCTATCCTCTCGAAGCAGGCGCTCCGGCGGACGAGGACGCGATCGCCGCGCCCGGCCTGGACGGCGTGCGCCAGCAGGCCGTGCGACTGGCCTTGCTCGGCGCGCGCCATTTCGACGGCCAGGTCGCGGCGCGCTGGCGCACCACGGTGCGCTTCGGCCACGAGGGCCTGGTCGGCGCCTCGTACGAACTGGCGCTGGTGCTGGCCGACCGCCTGGCGCGCGGCCGCGAATTCGTCCCGCGCGGGCGCATCATCGCCAGCGGCTGTTCCAGCGCCTGGCATGCGGGGCTGGTCGAACCGGTCGAAGGCCTGGGACCGAAGTGCGCGCTGATCGAGCGCGAGGCCCAGCCCGGCGACCGCATCCTGCTGCCGCGCGCCTGGGAGGCGAACCTGCCATCGGGCCTCTTGGACGCGGTGCGTGCGAAAGGCGCAAGCCTGGTGTGCGTGGATCGGATCGGGATCATTTAAAATCGGTCTGTGATGTGGACCGTCGGTACATACAGAATCACCTGAAGATGGAGTCGGATCATGGTCCAGATGTTCGGTTTTGGCGGCAGCCGCTGCCCGCGTTGCGAGCACAGGAATGCGGGCGGCGCGGGCTATTGCGCGGCCTGCGGCATCACCCTGGGCGCGCCGCGCAATGCGCCCGTGCTGGTGGAGAACCGCTGGAGCGCCGGCCCCGACGAGCTGGCCGTGTTCTTCGGTGTGCGCGCGCTGTCGGGCATCTTCGTGAAAACCCTGCGCGTGCCCGCCACCGCGCGCGCCTACATCCTGCAGGGCGGCGAGGCGACCGAAGTGCCGCAGGGCGAATATGAAATCGAAGGCTTCTTCTCGCGCCTGAACCACCTGCTGCGCGACGGCCACGCCGAAATCCTGGTCACGCGCACGAACGCCTTGCCGGTCGATTTTAGCTTCGACGACCTGCAGACCGCCGAGCACCTGGCCGTGGGTGCGCAGTTCAGCGTCAGCCTGCGCATCGAGAACGTCCCCGCCTTTGCGCGCCACTTCATGACCATGCCGGGCACGGTGACCGTGGCCCAGCTGCGCGAACTCTTGCAGCCCGCCGTGCGCCAGCTGGCCGCTGAATTCGTCGGCGCCCGTTCGCTGCGCGAGATGGCAAAACAGCGCGAACTGCGGGCCGAATTCGACGAACGCCTGCAAGGCGCGCTGCGCCTGCTGCTGGCGGATTACGGTCTCGGCGTGGTGCAGGTCGATACGCTGTCGCTGCGCCACGATAAGTTCGACGCCAACCGCGCGCGCATCGGCACCCTGTGGCTGGCCGCCGACGAGCGCCGCGTGCAGATGGAACATGCGCGCCAGCTCGACGAACTGTACGACGAAGGCGAGTGGCACCGCATCACGCGCGAAGAGCAGGCTGCGCGCCTGCGCTTGCGCCGCCTCGAGCTGCAGCAGGACGAAACGCTGGGCCGTGCCGAGCTCACGCTGGCGAACGGCGAGCGTGCGCAGGCCCTGCGTGCGCGCGAACTCGACCTGTTTGCTCGCGTGGCCGAATCGCGGTCGCGGCGCGAAGCGGTCGAGCGCGGCGCGGGCGAGATACTGGCCGAACTCGAGCACGAACTGGCGCAGAAACGCGGCCAGCGCGCCGGCGAACAGGCCGAATGGGCGCAGCTGCAGGCGCTGGCCGGCATCCGCATGCGCGGCGCGCTCGAAGTGGCGCAACAGGAAGCGCTGCAGGCGCGCACGCTCGCGCGCCAGCGCTTTTCGCAGCAGCTGCTGACCCAGCAGATCCGCAACAAGGTCGAACAGGCGAAGGAAATCGAGGACGCCTCGCGCCAGCGCGCCGAGCTGGCGCGCCTGCGTTCCAGCGAAGAAGCGGCCGGGCGCCGTGCCCGCGCGCTAGACGACGAAGAACACCAGGCGCAGTTCGCGCTCGTGGTGCTGGCGAATAATGCGCGCAAGCGCTCGCTCGAACGCGAGGAAGAATGGATCGAGCTGCAGGCGCAGGCCCGCGTGCGCGAACACGAGCTGGAACATGAGCTGGAAGCCGAAGGCGTCAAACAAAAGATCGACGCCCTGCGCCGCGAAGGCGGCCAGCAGGAAGCGATTGCACAGCACGAAAAACTGCTGCGCACGATCGAGGCCGAGCATCGCCAGGCGCGCGCGGCCAAAGAGGTCGAGTTGCTGGCCGAGGAACGGCGCCACCAGCAGCGCCGCGCCGAACAGGAAGCGAGCTGGCAGCACGAGCTGCGCCGCATGGGCGCCGAGCGCGCCGAACGCGCGGCCCAGCTGGCGCATGCGCTGGACCTGGCGCGCATGGAAATCGCGCGCGCCGAATCGCTCGACGCCCTGGACGACACGACCAAGCTGGCCGTCGCCGGCGCGCCGAATGCGGCGGTGCTGGCCGACTACCTGAAAACGCGGGTGCACGCGACGATGGATGCCGATCAGCTGGCGGCGCTGGCCGGCGTGGTGGCTGCCGGCGGCGCGCTCAGCGCCATGGACGCGGCGCGCCTGGCCCAGGAAGCGCTCGAGCGCGAACGGGTGCGGCGCGAAGTCGAGGTCGACAAGGACCGGCGCCACCAGCTCGACCTGCTGGCGCTGCAGAACGACGTCAACAAGGCCGCGCTCAATGCGCAGGCTTCGGTGGCGGCGGGCCCCGGCCCTGCCTGCGCCAACGGCCACCCGGTGCGCGCGGGAGACCGTTTCTGCGGCGCCTGCGGCGCGCCGCTGCATTGACGCAGGCCAGATGCAAACCGCCATCGACAAGATCCGCGAACTGCGCGCCCTGCACGAGGACGGCCTGCTGAGCCGCCAGGAATTCGACCAGCGCAAGAACGCGATCCTCGATGCGGCCCATGCGCCGCTGGCCACCGCTGGTTCGCCCGCTGCCGCGCGCGGCACCGAGCTGGGACTCATGGCGGGCCAGCAGGTCGGCCCGCCGAACCGGCGCTACCGCCTCGAGCGCCTGATCGCGCTGGGCGGCATGGGCCAGGTCTGGCAGGCCACCGACCTCGCGACGCACGCGGAGCTGGGCCACAGCGCGCAAGTGGCGCTCAAGATCCTGTCGCCCGAACTGACCGAAAGCGCCGGCCACGCGAAGCTGCTGGTGCAGGAAGCCACCCGCGCGCGGCGCCTGGCGCACGAACACATCGTGCGCGTCTACGACTGGGCCCAGGACCCGGCGACGTCCAGTTATTTCGTGATCATGGAATGCCTCGAGGGCGAAGACCTCGACAGCCTGCTCGCGCGCGAAGGTGCGCTCTCCCTTGCGCGCACGCTCGACCTGCTGCGGCCTGTCGCGATCGCCCTCGACTATGCCTGGGAGCGGCACCGGCTGGTCCACCGCGACATCAAACCGGGCAATGTCTTCGTCACCGCGCGCGGCGACATCAAACTGCTCGACTTCGGCATCGCCGCGCGGGCGCGTGCCGGCGGGCGCACCGCCACCGAGGCGCCGGCCTTGTCGGGAACGCCCGGCTACCGCGCGCCGGAGGCCGGATCGCCCGGCACCGTGCCGTCCCGGGTGCTCGACGTGTATTCGGTGGCGGTGATGGTGCACCAGGTGGTGTCGGGCAGCGCCACGCCCGTCATCGGCGAGGCGCTGCGGCCGGACGGGCTGGAAGACGCACAATGGGACGCCTTGCGCAGCGGTTTTGCGCACGATCCCGCGGCGCGGCCGGCCAGCGTGTCGGCGCTGCTCGACCGGCTGGCCGCTGCGCCGGCCCCGGCCTTGCCCGAGGTGGTCGAGGAAGGCCCGCCGGCGGGCGCGCTGCCGGACGAAGCGCCTGCTGCCGATCCCCCACCCGACCCGGTAGCCCAGCAGGCCATCGACGCCGGCGAACGCGCCCGCAGCGCGGCGGCGGAGGCAGCCGCCCAGGCCGCGCGCCAACGCCTGCGCGAGCAGCAAAAACGCGACCGCGCCGAAGAGGAAGTCGCCCGCCGCGCCCGGCGCGAAGCGCTGCGCGAGCAACTGGCCGCGCGCCGCGACGAGGAAGTGGCGAAGACACGCCAGGCCCAGGACGAGGCCCAGCGCAAGGCGCTGCAGGCGAAAGCCGCCGCGGCCTACCTCGCCGAACAGGAACGCGCGCGCGCCCAGCCGGCGGCCCAGGAAGCGGCGCCGCACGCAGCGCCGCCCGAACCCGCGGAACCGCCGACGCTGCTGCGCGACGCCTTCCTCGACGGCAGCGGCGCCGGCCCGGAACTGGTCGTGCTGCGCGCCGGCCGCTTCCAGATGGGCTCTCCCGAACACGAACGGAAAATCGCCATGCTCTGCGGCGCCCAGAAGAACTGGCTGGCGCGCGAGACGCCGCAGCACTGGGTCGGCATCGAACGGCCCTTTGCCATGGGCCGCTACCCGGTGACGGTCGGCGAGTGGCGCGCCTTCGTCGAGGCGACCGGCTGGCAGCCCGGCGGCGAAGTCGACTGGTCGGCGCCCGGCTTTGCGCAGGACGATACCCATCCGGTGGTGGGCGTGACCTGGGGCGACGCCCAGCGCTACGTCGCCTGGATCAGCGAACGCACGGGCCAGCGCTACCGCCTGCCGAGCGAAGCGGAATGGGAATACGCCTGCCGCGCCGGCACCAGGACCGCGTTCAGCTTCGGCGACGCGATCGACACGAATCTCGCCAACTACGACGGCAACTTCACCTGGAACGGCGGCGCGCGTGGCGAGTACCGGCGCGGCACCACGCCGGTGACGCAGTTCGCGCCGAATCCCTGGGGCCTGCACGACATGCACGGCAATGTCTGGGAATGGGTGCAGGACGTGATGCACGACAGTTACGAAGGCGCGCCGAACGACGGCAGCGCCTGGGAAGAGGGCGGCGAGCGCGCCCGCCGCATCCTGCGCGGCGGCTCCTGGCTGTACAACCCGCGCTACCTGCGCTCGGCGCTCAGGAACGGCTTCTCGGCCGTGATGGCGAACGATATCGTGGGTTTCCGGGTCGTGCGCGAGCTGCCTGCCGAGCTGGACGACGCGCACGTTTCCTGAGCGCGATTTCCTCGGCGTAGCGTGCGCGCGCCGGCGTGCGCCAGGAGTAGGCTGGGACAGTCAAACGGTCTATTGAATGCGCACAGGAGGACGTGCCATGAAAATCCCCGAAGAGCTGCGGATCCCCGCCATCGTGTTCGCCCTGCAGGCGGCGCTGCTGGCCGGCTGCGGCCTGGTCTTCGTCGTGATGCTGACCCAGGGGCACTAGCGGCTCCTGGCTTGGCCTCAGGCGCCGATGCGGTCGGCGCGGCCATCGCGCGCGCTGCGTTCCTTCGGGTGCGGCACCAGCGTCGCCGGTCCCTTGCGGTGTTCCGGATAGGGCCGGGCGGCAAAGCGCGCGCCTTGCGGCCAGCCGGCCAAGCCCAAGCCCTGCTCGGCGAGCGCCGGGGTGAGCGGCGTCTGCTCGCCGCTTTGCGGATCGAGGTGCCAGAAGCCGCCGTCAGCATGAAACAGCAGCGGCAGCCCGAGCGCGGCCAGGCGCGGCGCGGCCTCGGGCTTGCGTTCCGGGTCCATCAGGTAAAACGCTTCATGCGCCATGCCGGCGTCGAGCCGGTTCAGGATGAGGCCGTTCGGCAGGACGGCAGTCACCTCGAACACGACGACGCCGGGAATGCTGGCCGTCAGCTCGATGCGCATGCCGGGACGCAGGGTAACGGGGACCTGCTTGCCGGGCCATATCCCGTCGACCAGCAGGCCGTAGCGCGACACGTCCTCGATCTCGTAGCCCTCGCGCCCGCGCCGGATCAGCGCATGGCGGCTCGAAATGCGGCGCGTCAGGCCCTCGGGCAGGCTTCCTGATTCGCCGTGGTGCATCAAGCGGATATCGGCATCGATCGCGCCCGGTTCGTCGCGCCCGAGCACGCACTCGTCGAGCGCGAACAGGCGCAGGTAGCGGGGAACCGGCGCGTCCGCGGCGGCGTCCAGCACGAGGCAGGCGCTGCTGGCCGGGCAGGGGTGGACGGCCGCCTCGGCCGGCACGTCGATCTCGAGCAGGTCTTCGTCCCAGGCGATGCTGGAAAAGCCGAGGTCGATCTTGCCATGGCGCCCGTCGAGGTCGAGGTGGGCGATGCCGGCGTTGGTCGCGCTGACGTCGATGTCGACCCGTCCGCCGCCGGTGCGCGCGTTCACCCGCGCGATCGAGGCATCCTCGGCATGCACGCGCACGTTCTTGTGGGTCGCGAGAAAAGTCTGGTGGATCTCGTGCAGGCTGGCGTCGGCGCGGGGCGCCAGGATCAGCAGGGTGGCGACCCAGGTGCGCGCGCTCGCGCCGGGCGCCTGGGCGCGGCTGTGCAGCTCGGCTTCGATGCGGTACTGGCCGTGTTCCAGGCCGCGCGAGGAGAACTCGAGGAAGACCGGCAGCCACTCGCCGCGCACGGTGCGGGTGAAACTGTGGCGTTCGCCGTTTTCCAGCTGCAGGCGCGAGCTCGCCAGCAGCGTGACCTGGGCGGCGCAGTCGGGCGGCATGCCGCGCAGTTCGAGTTTCAGCACCTGGCGCCCGCCGGCCGCGCGCGGATCGAAGCCACTCACGTGCAGGTGCGGGCGCAGCGCGGCGGCGCCGCCGATCGGCTGGCTGGCCGGGAGGGCCGCGATATCGGAGGGGCGGATACTCGCGGCGGGTGCTTCGGCCGGCTGCGCATGACCGTGCGCGCAAGTACTCTCGCCTGGCATCACCCAGACGGTGCAATGCGGATGATCGGGATGACGGCAACGGTTCATGAAAGGCCTCGTGGACCGGTGAAGCTTACGCGGATTGGCCCAGCCGTGGCGCGCGCCAGGGTCCGGCTGGAGTTGATTTATCGCATTATTTCCTATTGTAAAGCAACACCCGGCCGACAGTCATTGGCCGTCGCGCACCGTACGGGGTCATTGATGCCAATGGCATCAATGACGGGTTCAGTGGGCATGCCCACGCGTTCGAGCGCATGCATGTCGAACAGTCCCACCCGGAACGCCGACGCCGCGAGCCAAGCAGGATTTACGTCGTCATTACCGCCGTACGCGTGGGCATGCATATCGAACACTCCCACCCGGAACGCCGACGCCGCGGCCAGGCGAGAGTTCGTCGTCATTACTGCCGTACGCGTGGGCAGTGCCCACCCTACGTTACGCGACGGTTAGCGACCCAGGTACGCCCGACCATGACGCTGGCCGTGGCGCACCGTAGGGTGGGCATGCCCACGCGGTCAAGCGCACGCATGTCGAATCGTTCCCGCCACCACGCTCAACGATTCAATCAGCCTGCGGCAGCGCCGTCTCATCCCTGCCAGCGCCGGAGAGCCGCAGCACGATCGCCGTCAGGTTATCCGGCTGCAGTCCCACCGGCGGCCGCTCCTCGATCTCGGCAAACAACGCGTCCAGGCAGCCCTGCGCATCACCCTGTGCAAACAGGCGCGGCCAGCGCGCGACAAATTCCGCCGGGTCGCGGCAAGACCAGAAGCCGTCGGTCGCCAGCAGGTAAGTCGCATCCGCCCGCAAGACGAGGGCGCGGCGGTCGGGCAGGGCGCGCAGCCAGGGCGGCAGCCTGTCCGCCTCGAGCGCGAACAGGCCGTCGTCGAGGCGCGCCGGATCGGCAAAGGTATTCCCGAGGATGAAAGCCTGGGCGATCTGCGGCGCGTGGCTGCCGTGCACGTGGCGGCGCCATTCGTCTTCGTCGAGCAGGCCGGCGATCGCCAGCATTGTGGCCGGCACGTGGTCGACCGTGAGCGGCGTGGCCGCTCCCTGCCTGATTTCGTAGAGCCGCGAATCGCCCGCATGCCAGAGCAGCGGACTGCCGGACGCCGGGATCTCGAGCATCGTGAGCGTGGTGCCGGGACGCGGGCCGGCTTCGTGCAGCGCGTCGAAACGCTGCTGCAAGGCGTGGTGCAGGCGGTCGAGGTGATCCGACAGGCTGGCAAGGTCGGCACAGGCGGGAATCGCCAGCAGGCCGGCCGCGACCGATTCGGCGGCCTCGCGCCCATGACCGTGGCCGCCCATGCCGTCCATCACGGCCAGGCGCAGGTGGCCCGGCGGCCAACCGGCGACCTGGAACGATTGCGCCTGGCCGCCCAGCAGATAGCCGGCGCGGCCGGCGCCATCGATCACCAGCAAGTTGTCCTGGTTTTCGGGCCGCTGGACCGGGCCGGCGCCAGTCCGGCTGCCCGCCGCCACGTCCAGCCGGCGCCCCTTGTTCACCCCTTCAAGCATCGTGTTTGCGCTCCCATCGAAGGCATATCGTATGGTATGTTTTAGTTTTGACAAAGCCCCGCACGCGATGCAGATCCGCCCCCTCGAATCGCCCGACCTGCCCGCCTGCGCGCGCCTGCTGCGCGCGAGCGCGACCGAATTCATCGTCCACGAATCGCCGCGCGAAGGCGCCTGCACCTTCCTGCGCGAGAACGACGAAGCGGGCATGCGCGCTTATGTCGCCGCCGGCCAGGTCTACCACGTGGCGCTCGACGGGAACGAGGTCGCCGGCTTCATCTCGGTGCGCGACAACAGCCACGTCTTCCACCTGTTCATCGACAAGCGCTGGCATGGCCAGGGACTGGCGCGGCGCCTTTGGGAGACAGCGCGCGCCGCAACGCTGGCGCGCGGCGGCAGCGGCGCCTTCACGGTGAACGCCTCGAACTACGCGGTGCCGGTCTATGAGTCTTTCGGCTTCGAACGCACGGCGCCGACCCAGTGCCTGAAGGGCCTGTACTTCAATCCGATGCGCTACACGCCGGGTTAAATCCTCAAGGCCGGGCTTCGTCCGCGCGGCGCAGCCACAAACTGCTGGCCCAGCCCTCGAAACGCTGGCCGTCCGCCTGGGCGCTCACCTGCCACCAGTCGCCCTCGCGTCGTCCCGTCGCCCGCACCAGCGAACCGGCTGGCAGCACGAGCACGCGGCGCGCACCGACGCCGCGCGCGGCCCGCAGATTCAGCGCGTCGGCCACCCGGTAGCTGCGTCCGGCGTCCGGCAGGCTCGGTGCCGGCGGCGCGGACAGGGCGGCGGCAAGCGCCGTCTCGGCCGGCGCGAAGCAAGCCCACAACGCGCCGCCAATCAGGCCCGTACCGAGCACCAGCACCGCCAAAGCGCGCGCGTTCGGCCGGCGCCACCAGGCCCGCGGCGTGCAGTGCGCCGCCAGCACGAGCGTCAGCAGCAGGGCGCCTGCGCCGCAGGCCGGCAGGAGCAGGGCCGGCGTCATCCTCAAGCCTCGACGCGCAGCACGTAATGGCCGGCCACGATGTGGTGTCCGAGCGGCACCACATACGCCTGCCCTGCGTCGGCCGTCTCGATCGCGGCCACGAAGCCGAGGCGCTCGTCGAGGTGGTACAGGGCCTGGGTGGGCGACTCGCGCGTGACCCGGTAGCCATCCGGACCGGCTTCGAAACCGAAGGCATTGCGCGACAGGCCGAGGCGGTCGGCACCGCCCGCATCCAGGCCGTCGGCCCCGCGCAGGCAGCCCCCGTCGAGCACGCGCAGGCCGGCCAGCATCGGGGCCGCGCGCCCGAAGACGTGGCGGGCGCCGCCCAGGACCGGCAGGCTTTGCTCCTGCGGCAGGCAGACGATGGCGCTGTAGCGCTCCGCCATCTGCGGGCTTGGGCTTAGTACGCGCACGTCGACGCCGTCGCGCGGCGCAAAGCGGTTCGGCACCGCGATGCGCTGGCGGCCGTCGGGCGTGATCGCAAACACGGCATCGTTCGCATCGAGGGCAAAGCCGAGCAGGCAATCGGGTTGCACCGGACCTGGTGCGAGCTCGCGCGTGAAGCCGAACTCGATGGCGGCCGCGCCCGTGTCGCGGTAACGGGAGAGCCGCGGCAGGGCCAGCGCCACCAGGCTGACGCGCTGGCGCAGCACCGGGGCATAGGTCGCGTCCTGGGCCGGCATCGCCTGCGCGGCCGGCGCGGCGGCGCGGTGCAGCACCGGCACGGCGGTCAGCTCGGCATCGTCGGTGCGGGCGCGCGTCTTCCAGACCGCCGGCGCCCATGGGGCCGGCGGCGCGCTCACGGGACGCGGCGCGGCAACGATCGACTTCGGCTGCGCCGGCGTCACCTTCAGCAGCAGCCGTGGCGGCGTGGCCGCCGTCTCGGGTCCGCGCGCGCGGATCGTGTAGTAGCCGCTGGCCGCATCGAAACTGCAGTCGAAGGCGTCTTTCGGGCGCACCTGCAGTTCCAGCGGCTCATCCGGGCCATCGTTGATGAGGAGGATGTTCGTGTTGGCGGCGAAAGGCCAGGCCGGCACGCCGTGGGTGGCGCTGGCGGCGTCCGCGCCGAGCACGGTGAGGCGCTGGTTCGGATACACCGGGCAGACCGGCTGCCAGATGGCGCTGTCGCGCGAGACGCTGACCGTGTACAGCACTTCTTCGCCCAACGCCGGCAGGTAGACGGCATGGCCGAACTTGACTTCGACCTGGCCGGGTTCGAGTTCGTCGGATCCGAGCACGTGGTAGCGCACGTCGTCCGCGCCCAGCAGGTCGCCGAAATCCTTCTGGTGCAGCGCCTGCAGCGTCTGCGCCAGGTCGCGCACGCGGGCGCCGCGGGTCAGGTGGCGGTCGTCGTCGACCTCGTCCTGCGGCAGCACCAGCGTGACGTGGGAAAAGCAGCGCGTGGCGGCGCGGCCGCGCTGCTCGCGGGGAGAGCGTTCCAGCAGGTCGCGCAGCAGCGGGCGGCGTGCGAACAGCGCCAGGCCCGGCGCCTGCCACAGCGCTTCGGCATTGAACACGTCGCCGACGCGGTTCAAGGTTTCGTGTTGGACGTAGACCGGCATGGTGGGTTCTCCTCGATTGTGGGGACTGGACTAGCCAGTGCTAGCAGGGGGAAGATGAAAAACAGCAGGTGCGAGCCGCCGGCGGACAGGAAACTCATCGGCTGGCCCATGACCGGAAAGAAGGCGAGGTTCGTCCCCCACGACAGGAGGAAGTGGCCGAAGACGAAGGCGGCCCCCCCGCACAGCACGAAGCAGCGGAAGCGCCCCAGCCAGGCCTGGCGGTAGTCGCGCGCGGCCAGCGCCCCCTGCCAGCCGCGCCATGCGGCCCCCAGCAGCGTGCACAGGAACAGCGCCTGCAGCGCCCACAGCATCAATGCCGCCAGCAGGCCGTGGCGCAGCAGCAGGAAGGAGGGCGCGAAATCGTCCTGCACCGCGGGGATCGCCAGCGCCTCCAGCGCGCCTTGTCCGAGCGCCGCCATGCCGAACAGGCCGTCGGCGCCGGCCCAGCCGCCGTCGGCGATCGCCTGGGCGCCGAGCAGCAGTTGCTGGCCCGTGTGCGGGTGCGCCGCCGGGTCGAGCCAGACGCCGAAACGCTCGCCATAAAAGCTCCATTGCGCCACCTCGTTCGGGGCCGCGCCGCGCAGCAGCGCCAGCGCCATCAGGGCGGTGCATCCCAACGCGGCCACGGCCAGCGCCGGACCGGGCTTGCGCGCGGCGCACGACCAGGCCAGCAGCATGGCCGCGCCCCAGACCAGCAGCAGGATCAGCGGAGAATAGTCGTCGACCTGGACCAGGGCGACCGCCAGCAGCACGACGAACAGCAGCACCGGCGCGGCCAGGCGCAGCCAGCGCAGCAGCACGCCGCCCCGGCCCGCCTTGCCTTCGCCCGCGCCCAGGCCCAGGGCCACGCAATGGGCGGTGAGAACGACCAGGGCCAGCTTTGCGAATTCCACCGGCTGCAGGTCGAACACGCCGGTCTCGTTGCCCCAGCCGACCTGCAGCAGCAGGGCCGCCAGCGCCGCGCCGGCGAGCAGCAGCAGGAGCAGTTCGACCCGGCTCTGGGCCGGCGGCTTGGCGCGCGCCAGCAGCAGGGCGACGCCCGCCAGGCCCAGGCCCAGCGTGGCGGCGGCCGCCGTCTTCTGGAAGTGGCGCAGCCAGGAGGTGTCGGGCGCGCCGCTGCCCAGTTCCAGCTGCAGCAGCAGGCCGGCCGCAAGCAGCAGGACGCCAAGCCGCATCACGGCGCCGGCGCGGCGCGCAATGAACGCATGCCACAGCGCGCCCCAGGACAGCAGCAGCGATACCGCGACACCGGGTGCGGCCCCTGCGCGCTGGGCCAGCAGCAGGCCGAAGCCGGCGATGGCGAGGGCGACGCCGGCGCCCAGCCGGGCGCATGTCGTGAGGTCCTTGCGGTAGCGCGTGCGGCTGGCGGCGAAGGCGGCCAGCAGGCCGGCCGCGCCGGCGAACAGGGCCCACCAGCTCCCGGCCGCCGGCCAGGTCCAGGCATCGCGCCGCTGCCAGTGCCAGCGCACCCCTTGCGGCAGCTCGGCGCGGGCTTCGGCCGCCAGCGCGACCCGGCCGGTCGGCTGCAGGCGCAGCAGCTTGCCGTCGACACTGGCCAGCATGCGCGTGCGCCCGGCCGTGATCGACGTGATGCCGGCCAGTTCCTGTTCGGCCAGCGCCAGGTCCTGCGGCAGGCCGCGCTCTTCCAGCAGCAAGGGCACGCGTTCGACGCCGGTGGCGGCGGCAAGGACGGGCACGCCGTCCTCGAAGGCGAGTTGCGCGCTGCCGGCCGGCGCGTCGGCATTGCCGACCTGGGTGCCGCAGGAGAGGTTGCCGCCGAAGCGCAGCGGGCGCTGGAGCATCAGCGCGTGCGGCGCCGAGCGGTTCCACAGGCCGAGGAGACGTGCGCCCGGACCCGCGGCGGGACAGGCGCCGAGTACCGCGCCGTCACGCCGCACGCTGGCGCCGTCGTAGGTCCAGGCGTGGGCGCCGTCGCTGAAGGCCACCCCGTCTTCGCCTGCCGCGGTGATCCGGTAGCGGGCGGCGCCGAGCTGGAATTGCTGCCCGGCTGCTACCCGCCGCGCGCCGCTGCGCAGGCGCGCGTCGCCGCGCTCGAAGCGCAGGCCCTGCACGCCGCCGGCGCTGGCGGCGAACCAGCGGCCCTGTTCGTCGCGGCGCAAGCGCAGATGCTGTTTGGCGGCCTGGGGCGCGGCCAGTTCGGCGCGTCCGAGCACGATGGTCGCGCCCGGGTCGAGCGCGATCTCGATCGAGGACGGCAGCCAGGCCGGCGGCGTGCGCAGCAGGGCCAGCGCCTGCAGGACGCACAGCAGCGCGAGCGCGGCCGCCGCGAGGGCCCTGGCGACGGGTGCGCGCATCATGCCGCCCTCCGCAGCGTGCTCTCCTGGGCCGCCGCGACCAGGCGGCTGATCGCCAGCGCGTGCGGCGGGCGGTCCTGCGGGCGGCGCGCGAGCAGGGCGCGCAGCAGCGTCAAGGCAGCGGCGCCGCCCTCGCCGGCGCAAGCAAGGAAGCGTGCGGCTTCGTCATCCGGCAGGATCGGCAATGGCGCGCCGCCCAGCCGCACGGCGCCGTCGCGCCCATGTGCGCGGAAAGCGTCACCGCAGGCGCTGCAATAGCGCAGCGTGGCGCCGTTGGTGACGAGGTAGTAGAACAGGGCGCCGAGGGCGAAGTAGTCGGCCCTGGCGTCGGTGAGGTAGCCTGCAGGGGTCGGGAAGAACTGCTCGGGCGCCTGCCAGCTGGCGGTGCCGGCGTAGGAATGGGCGGCCGTGTCGGCCAGGCTGCGGTTGGTGCCGAAGTCGGCCAGTTTTATACTGTTGCTGGCTGCGTCGACCAGCAGGTTGGCCGGCTTCAGGTCGAGGTAGCGCCAGCCTTGCTGGTGGACCTTGGCCAGTGCGGTGTTCACCTGCCCGATCCAGGCGAGGGCCTGCGCCAGGCCGATGCGGCGGCCCGCCACGGCCTGCGCGGCCATGTGCGCGGCGAGGTCGCCGTCGAGCAGTTCGAGCGCCATGGCGGGCAGGTCCTCGTGTTGGCCATGGTCGACCAGGCGCACGATGTGGCGCGCATCCCAGGGCGCGAGGGCGGAGAGGAAGGCGATCTCGCGCGCGGCGCATTCGCTCCAGCGCGGGCGCAGCGCGGGTTCCGCGCGCTCCATTTGCACGCGGTTGACGAGCTTGATCGCCACCGCTCCGACGCCGTCGCGCTCGGCGCGCCAGACCGTGCCGTAGCTGGAGCCGGCCAACTGCTCGCGCAGGCGGTAGTGGCCAGCTTTCAGCGTCACGATGTCGCCGCTTTGTACCATGCTTTCCCCGATGAACGCGGCGAGGCGCCGCCGTCCCAAACTAGCGGGGGGGCTTGGAAAATAGCGGCGCAAGTAGTGCACCGTAGGGTGGGCACTCTGAAGTGACCCCACAAAGTTGGACAGTTAAGTCTATGCTGCTGCCAATTGCTGAGTCCTGAATTGTACAGGGCTCAGCCCTCCAAGCTTGAGCTTGATGCGGTCGTGGTTGTAATAGTGAATATAG
>Ga0308169_10002065_pt1 | contig 21655 bp, 19 predicted proteins | sample PhyBR1_2_FD_202139 | JGI IMG/M metagenome (GOLD analysis project Ga0308169, IMG submission 202139) | Phyllosphere microbial communities from UC Gill Tract Community Farm, Albany, California, United States - DLSLSB.R1 | ecosystem: Host-associated > Plants > Phyllosphere > Unclassified | place...
GCCGCCGAGCGCGGCGACCTCGACCTCGACGCGCCCCTGAGCAGCCTCCAGTCGAGTGCGGCCGAGGACAGCGAGGGCGCGAGGCCCGTCAAGACCTTCAAGCGCGGCAAGACGTACAAGGGTGCGTCGTCGCTCTCTCTCTCTTCGAGCGGTTTGTCTTTCTCGAAGGAAACGCTGACGTTCTTCTTCGCGGTCTCGACACAGTCATCACGCCCAACACGCCGCTCGAGGAGCTCGAGGCGTTCTTCACGGCGCAGAGCGGGCCGAGCGGGAGCGGCGCAGCGTTTGCCCTTGTCACGGATGGCGGTGCGTTTCCCCCTCTCTGTCTACACCTTCCTGCCCCTCGCCGACTTCCGTACATGAGCGTCACTGACTATGGATCCCCCTCTGCAGCGCGCAAGTTCGTCCTCGGCATCGTGACGGTCGACGACTTGACCAAGTGCGTCTCTCGTCTTGCTCTCGTGCGCCGGCCGGCGACATCTGCTCGTCTCGCACTGGGTGTCAGCGCCAAAAGACGCACTTTACTGACTCTGTGACCTCCAGGTTCACCTCGCGTCGCTACGGCACCGGCCCTCAAGCTTAGAGCGTCGACGCCGACCCTGTCCTCGCCCTCTTCTTCGCCTCGCCCTCGCTGCACCACTCTCCTCCACCGGACACCTAGACGAACCCGACTCTACCGCCCTCGCAAACATACCCTCGCTCCAACACCTTCCACCTCACCGTGCCTGTAATGAACCTCTCGCAGAACCTCTCGCTCTCCGCTCGTGCGAGAACCGACGGCGCGCAGGCCCGCGAGCGTCTCTGTTCGCGGCTCGTGCAGCTGCAGGGTCTCCTGCACTGGTTCGAGAGCATGCTTGCGGAGGAGGAGCGACCGTCCCACGGTGCAACTCGGCCGTTCTGTGTCGGAAGCTGCGCCGAGTTGCGGTCGAGCCGCGTCGACTCGTTCGGCGGGGTGTTCTCGAAGGTCCGCTCGCCATTGAGGGCACTGTGAGCGAGCTACTAGGCTCCACGTACTGCTCAGAGCGGCTGGAAGGTCCACGTCGCGCTCTCTCGTCAGGCCGGTCTCATCGCTCGTGCGGGGCTCGGAAGCAGCTCTCTCCTCGACAACACGCTCTGCCGACCTAGCGTGCGCTCGACATGCCCTTGCCAGCACAGCAGACGCCGCTGTGGGCGCAGCGCGCTTCGACCCGCCCCTCTCGCCTCGCCAAGACCGTCCCGCTCGCCCTCGCCTTCACCCTCTTGTTCAACCTCGGCATCCTCACGACGTTCGTCCTCCTGGTTCTGCTCCTCCCCTGGGCCTACGCCGGGCCAACCCGACTTGCCTACCTGCGCACGGGCAAGGGCACGTTCGGTCGGCTCCTCGTCCTCGTCCTCGGGCTCTTCTCGCCGACCGAGCTGGTCCTCAGCGCGGGCAAGGGCGTACGGTCTGACTGGGTCGAGTGCGGGCAAGATGGTCGGGTCGTCAAGCTCAACCTGCCGGCCAAGGGTCTCTGGGTGCGCTCGCCTCCTCCTCCGACTTGTCGTCCTCCTCCGGCCCGCTCGAGCACAGCTGACACCTCGTCCTCGCGCGCGCAGATGTCCAACCACACGACGCTCGCCGACTGGCTGTATTTGTGGTCGTTCGCCTACCTGTCGGGCCACTCGAATGCGCTCTACATCGCCCTCAAGGCGTCGCTGCGCCGCATTCCCATCATCGGCTGGGCGTGCCACCTCTTCGGCTTTGCGTTCCTCGAGCGCAAGTGGGCCGAGGACCGCGCGCCGTTCGCGGCGCAGCTCGAGCGCATCGCGCGCGAGACGAACCGCGGCGGCGACGACGAGAAGATGGCGCTCCTCCTGTTCCCCGAGGGGACGATCGTGACGGAGAACACGAGGGGCATCTCGAGGCGCTTCGCCGACAAGTCAGGCGGTGCGTCTCGCTCTCTACGACGTGCTCCTTCTCTCCTGAGCACGCTGCTGACTCTTTGCCGTCGCAGTCGCCGACTACAAGCACCTCCTCCTCCCTCGCTCGACCGGCCTCTTCTTCGCCCTGCGAAGCCTCGCCCGCTCGATCCCGACCCTCCACCTCGTCGACCTCACCGTCGGCTACCCTCTCCCTCGCCCAACCTCGACCGAACCCGCCTCGCCGCCGCAGTACGCGAGCGAGTTCTACACGCTCCCCTCGGTCCTGCTCCACGGCATCCCGCCGCCCGAGCTCCACATGCATGTGCGCGCGTTTGCGCTCGCCGACATCCCGCTCGGCGACCTGTCGAGCACGAGCGCCGACTCGGAGGACGGCTCGCCCGAGGAGCGAGCGGCGTTCGAGCGCTGGCTGCGCGAGCGGTGGAGCGAGAAGGACGCGCTCGTCGAGCGCTTCCGCACGCAGGGCACGTTCGTCGATGCGGCGGCGGCGGCGGCGGCGGCGGCGGCGGCGTCGGCATCGTCGAGCAAGGCGAGCGGCGGCGCCGAGGCGAGCGAGGACGAGGACGACGAGGACGAGCGCCGAGCGGGCGAGGTCGGCTGGCGCGTCGGCCTGCGCGAGCCTGTGTGGGAGACGCTCGCCGCCTTCTCGTTCTTCGCGCCGCTCGTCGTGCTCTGGGCGCTGTGGCATTGGCGCCAGGCGCTCGGGGCGCTCGTGCTCAGCGTCTTGCTCGGGCGGCGCGGCGAGAGCGAGGACGAGGCGTGGGAGGACGACATCGTCGGGCGGGACTGCCCGTGCGGCCAGATGGGGCACGGTGCGACGGCGGAAAAGCTCGCCGGCGAGCTGTAGCGGACGCAGAGACGTATCTATCGCTGCATCGGGACGAGCTAGACCTGTTCTCTCTTCGTCCCTCTCGAGCTCGAGAGACCGACGAGAGCTCTCTTGAACGGCTCAAGATGCACTGCTCATGATTCAGTCTAGCTCGAACGTGCATCTACAGCGCTCAGTCGTCCTCGCCTCGGCCGCGGAAGGCGTTGAGAGCTCCTCGACCGGACCGGACCCGGTCGGCGTTCTGGCGCAGGACCTCGGCGCAGCGGTTGAAGTAGAGCTTGCTGAGGCCGCTCATGTGCGGCGTCAGGACGACGTTGGGCAGGGTGTAGAGAGGGGAAGAAGAGGGGAGGGGCTCGGGCGTCGTGACGCTGCGAGCGAGAGGAAGAGGGTCAGTGCGGCGCTTCTCGACGGCGAGCTCTGTCGAGCTGAGAGAGGAGGACGCACTCGAGGCTAGCTCCACCGATGCGCAACGTGCCCGTCGCGCCCTCGTCCTCGCCGTCCTTGGCCTTGGCCTCGAGCGCCTCGACGAGCGCGTCCTGGTCGGTCGTCGTCCCGCGCCCGATGTTGACGTACAGCGCGTCGCCCTTCATCGCCTTGAGTTCGTCGCGCCCGACAAAGCCCTGCGTCGCCTCGCTGTCCGGCAGCGTGTTGACAACCACGTCGCACGCTGCGAAAAAGTCGAGCGTCGACTGGCGCGAGTCGGTCGAGTAGTACCGGTCCGGGATCGAGCCCGAGGGGTCGCCCGTGTGCGGAATCGTGAAGCCCGTCTCGGGCGTCGGCTTGCCCGTGCGGTTGAGCGCGACGATCTTAGCGCCGCACGACGAGAAGAGGCGCGCCGTCTCACGAGCTGTTGCCGGACGAGGGGATCGGCGTCAGCGCGCGCTCCTCGATCGGGGCGAGGGGGGAGGAGGAGGACGACGACGACGACGCACCGATGTGTCCGTATCCTGCGAGCCCGACCGTGAGCTCGCTCAGCTCGCGGATGAAGTTGTTGCCGAGCTCGGCGTGCGGGACCCAGCGCTTGTCGTTGTGCATCGTGACGGCGAGGTAGTGCAGCTTGTGCGTGAGCATGAGGACCGTGCCGAGGACGTGCTCGCCAATGGTGCGGCTGCGGGCAGGCAAGGGCGAGAGTCAGCGCCTCGAACGAGGAGAGGAGGAGGACGAGGAGGAGGAGGAGGGGGAGAGGAACGCAGCGCACACGTGGATCCCGCTCGCGGACGCAAAGATGACCTCGGACTCGTCGGGGATGCTCTTGAAGTAGTCGGTCGCAGTCAGGTGCGTGTAGCCGGCGCTGAGCCCTTGCCAGAGCTTCAACCGCGGCGTCTGCTCGAAGCTCTTGAGGTTGTTGGGCACGGTGAAGGCAAAGATGGCGTCGGCTTGGCGATAGTCGTCCTCTGAAGGGATCGGGTGCGCAGGGTCGTACGGCGCAAAGGGCGGTGCGGCGTGGTGGATGACCCGGGGGAACTGCGACCGCAGGAGGTCGAGGACGTCGGGCGCGAGCGGCGTGATCACAAGGAGCGTGTCGAGCTTGACCTGGTGGGCGGTCATCGTGTGCGTCTGCTGTCGGAGAGGCTGCGCAGGAGGAGGAGAGCTCATCTCAGCGCCGTCGGCCGTCGGCTCCTCGGCAAGGCGGGGAGTCTCGCCTTTTCCGCTCGCGCGTTCGACCTGCACCTCTTGAGCGCTACCCAGGGAAGCGAGAGCACGGCGCTCCTGCGCTGAGAAATCGCCGCTCTCCAAAAAGTCGCGCACGAGCCGGTTCGGGGACGAGTCGCCGTTTCCGAGCTGCCGCAAGCTACACACGGTACCGCACCCGCTCGACGGCGAGCAAGAACTCCCTCCCCTTCCTGACCTCGCCCCCAGCTGCGCCCGCGCCCTCGCGCGCGTCGTTCTCGGCCTGCACCTCGAGCCCGAGGTCCCTCCCCTCCGTGTCGTGCCACCCGAGCGGGCCGTGGTCGCAGTCGGCGCAGGTGAGGTACTTGATCGTCGCGCCAGGTGGTGCTGCTGGTGCGACGGCCGACGAGGAGGAGGAGGAAGAAGAGGCCGAGGGAGGGAGGGCGTTGCGCGAGAAGCCGATGTTCTCGAAGGCGAGCGGGGACGCGACGGACCAGTAGCCGTCGGACGGTGCAGGTGCAGGTTCGGGTGCAGAGATGGGGCGAGGGAGGGCAGGGAGCTGCGGGCGAAGAGGGAGAGGAACGAGACGTCGAGGTCGGCGTCAGTGAGGAAGGCTCGAGCGCAGGCGGAGGGGGGATTCGTCGCAGAGGGAGCGACAGGGACGAGTTGTCGAGCGGACGCACCTCGAAGTCGCTCGCATGAGTACGCACCCACTTGCCCGCTCCTCGTCGCAGGAGCAAGCAGCGGCACTCGGCGCGCGGGCAGAAGAGGTCGGTCGCGTTGGTGCCGGACGCCGGGTCGACGAGCGCGCCGATGCCGCCTGCGCGAGTGAGGAGCCGGCCCGGCGAGCGCACGTCGCCCTCTTCGTCCTCTCGAGCTGCGCCCGCACCAGCAGCAGCTGCCGCCGCCGCGGCTCGAGAGGACGACGCCGAGGCGGACGCGCGGCCAAAGTCGACCTTGAGCTCGTACCAGGGCTTGGCGCCGTGGACGACCTTGCTGCGGCCGACAAGGTCGAAGCCGGCTTGCTGGTACAGCTTGATGAGGTTGTCGTGGGCGATGAGGCGCGCGCCGAGGACCGAGTCGTCGTTGACCTCGAGGCGGGCGAGGTACTCCTTGACGAGGGCGAGGGCGACCCCTTTGCGGCGATGGGCCTCGTCGACACAGACCGAGTGGATGGCGACGTAGGGTCCTTGAGGGTCGTGAGTGGCCATCGAGTCGTGGGTGAGGGTGGAGGACGAGGTGCGGGTCGCGCAGACGTAGGCGATGAGCTGCTTCGGGGAGCGGGTGTAGGCTCCGAGGAAGAGGTCGCCGGCGTGCGCTTGGCGGTACCTGTTGCAGGGCAGGATCAGCTCTGGGTCGTGCTCGTGGGAGAGGAGGGGGAGGTGGACGGACTCGAGCGAGTCGAGCGAGGCGGCTTCGTCTTCGGGGAAGCCTGCGTGCTCGATGGCGAGCGCGCGCGGGATGTCGGCAGCCTGCACGAGGGCGTAGTCGCAGTCCATGGTGGGGGTGAGCAAGAGCAAGAGCCGCGTCGTCGGCCTCATCTCGCTCCGGGCCTTGTTCCCTCCTCACCACCGCCACCACCTCCTGCTGGGTGCTGCGTCTGCTCAAGAGGCTCGACAGTGTCTCTATCGCCTCTCAGACCGCCCAGCTCGACCACACGCCGCGACCGCAGCCGCCCACACCTCTCGCCGTCCGCGTCCAGTGACCCGTCTCTCGCACCCGCTCGTCAGCCACCAGGACCGCCGCAGGACCTTGGCCAGCCTTCGGTGCGTGGTCTCACACCCTCTGTGCAGCTCTCGAGCCATCTACCGCGCGCTGCAGTCGAGCTGACACCGCTCGCACCTCCCCACCTCCGCCTCGTCCGGCCCACCTCGCACGGCTCCCTCGTCACACGCCCACTTGCAGCATCTCCTTCGTCCGACTCGAGCTTCAGACAGCTGGCCGCCGCACGACTCGCGCACCAGGATGAGCGGCTTTGCAGGTGCGAGCACCGGCACCGCCCCGCCCGCCTCCGCCGCCGACGACAAGAACAGGTGCGCTCCTCCCTCTCGCTCACTCACTGCGCTCACACACTGCGAACAGGCTGACACCGGCTCTTCACACAGTGTCGTCCTCAAGGTCGGCATGGTCGGCGACTCGCAGATCGGCAAGACGTCGCTCATGTCCGTCCTCGTCTCGTCCTCCTCGCTCGCTCGGGCGGGGCTGACTCTCTCTTTGCCGCGCAGGGTCAAGTACGTCGAGGGTTCGTACGACGAGGACTACATCCAGACGCTCGGTCCGTCCTCGCCCCTCACGTGTCTCTCTCCCTCGAGCCGAAGCTGATGCTTTCCTCCCTCTTCCGCGACAGGCGTCAACTTCATGGAGAAGACTGTGCGTGCCTTTCCTTTCCTCTCCTGCTCTCTATGCTCCAACAGCTGATGCTCGCCGTTGCACAGATCTCGATCCGCAACACCGAGATCACGTTCTCGATCTGGGATCTCGGCGGCCAGCGCGAGTTCGTCTCGATGCTGCCGCTCGTCTGCAACGACGCCGTCGCCATCCTCTTCATGTTTGACCTGTCGCGCAAGAGCACGCTCAACTCGATCAAGGAGTGGTACCGCCAGGCGAGGGGCTTCAACAAGGTGCGTCGTCCTCGTCCTTGCCGTACTGTCTCTTCTCTCCGTGACGCTGACCTGCTGACCGTGCGTACGCAGACGGCGATCCCCTTCCTCGTCGGCACAAAGTACGACGCGTACTGCACCTTCTCGCAGGACGAGCAGGAGGAGATCGCTCGACAGGTACGTCTGCTCGCTCGGACCCTCCCCTCCCCTGCATGCGCTCTCGTCGGCCACGCCCCTCGCCCCTCTTCACTGTACCACCGAGACCGGACGTACGAGCCCGCTGACTCCGATCGAACCGCGCGCGCAGGCAAAACGCTTCTCCAAGGCGATGAAGGCGCCCTTGATCTTTTGCTCGACGAGCCACTCGATCAACGTGCAGAAGATTTTCAAGATCGTGCTCAGCAAGGTGCGCTGCACGTCTCTCTCTCGTCGTTGCGTCGCCGTGAGCCGCCCCTTCGGCCGCCGTCGCTGATGCTGCGAGCGGTCCATCCACGGTGCAGGCTTTCGATCTCAAGTGCACGATCCCCGAGATCAGCGACGTCGGCGAGCCGCTCCTCATCTACCTCGACGTGCGTCTCTGCTCCGTTCGAAAGGCTCGCGCGCCCTCCTTCTCGCCGAGCGCTGACCTCGTCCTCGTCTGCAGGTCTGACGCTCCCCCTCGCTCGACCTCGTCTTTCGCTCTCGGCCTCTGCAGCATTACTCCTCCGCATACCCCTCTCGTTCTCTTCCCGCTCTTGATCCCTCTCGTAGTGCCCTCCCCTACCTCGTTGTCCCAGTACCCGTCGCGCTCGAGCCCCGAGCGCATCCACCCTCGCTCCCTCTTCCGCACCTGCAACTCTCGCCGTCGTTCTCTCCTCTCTCACCGAGCGTAGTCTGCAAGAGAACGTGATGCAAGAGAGAGCTGCTCGTCCCAGCTACACGGCCCTCCCTCGGCGCACTCGCCGCTCAGGCCGGCACCCTCCCTGCCGCGCCACACGTTCACGCCCTGCTCGCCGCGCCGCAGCCGCTTGACGTTGAGCGCAAACACGTCGAGGACGGCGCGCTGCCAGTACTCGGCCGAGAGCGCCGACGAGTGCGGCGTCAAAATGCAGTTCGGGAGGGTGTAGAGCGGCGAGGACGAGGGGAGAGGCTCGGGGTCGACGACGCTGCGAGCGCGAGGCGAGGGGTCAGCGGCGAGCTCGCTCGTGTGGAGAGCAGTGAGAGGATGAAAAGAGGACGCACTCGAGGCATGCAGCACCGATACGCAGCGTCCCGACGGCGTCTCGAGCCTCTCCCTCCTTTGGCTCGGCCTTGAGCGCCTCGACGAGCGCCTCGTGGTCGGTCGTCGACCCGCGCCCGACGTTGACGTAGATCGCATCGCCCTTCATGCCGCGGAACTCGTCGTCGCCGAAGCACCGGCGCGTCGCAGCCGAGTCCGGCAGCGTGTTGACGACGACGTCGCAGCGGGCGAAGAAGGCGAGGCGCTGCTCGCGCTGCTGGGTCGAGTAGTACGCCGAGGGGATGGTTCCCGAAGGGTCGCCCGTCGAGGGGAGGGAGAAGGAGCTCGAGGGGAAGGGCTCGGCGCGGCCCGAGCGCGTCAAGGCGATGACGGTCGAGCCGCATGCCGAGAAGAGGCGCGCCGTCTCACGACCTGCGGGCGGCGGCGAAAATGCAATGAGCTCGACATGTGGATGAGCTGTGAGGGAGCGAGAGGGAACGTACCGATGTTGCCGTAGCCCACGATGCCGACCTTGAGCGTTTTCAGCTCGCGGATGAAGTTGCCGCCGAGCTCGCGGTGAGGGACCCAGCGCTGCTTTAGCTGCTGCTCAAGGTACAAGTAGTGCACCTTGTGCGTGAGCATGAGGACCTGCGAGCGCACAAAGGAAGAATTAGCCGTCGAGGCTCGACGAGAGGGAGCGACGGAGGAGGGCCCGAGCGGGACGAGACGAACCGTCCCGAGGACGTGCTCGCCAATGGCCGATCTGCAGAACTTCGTTCGTCAGCTCGTGTGCGGGTTGAGAGGGCCGTGGCGGCGAGAGAGAGAGAGAGGGACACACGCTTGAATCCCGCTCGCGTTCGCCCACACGACCTGGCTCTCGGGCCCGAGCGCCTTGTAGAACGCCGTCTCTTGCAGGTGGTTGATACCCGCCGAGCAGCACTGGAAGAGGGCGAGTCGAGGTGCCTGGCTCGGGTGCTTGAGCTCGGCGGGAAGGGCGAAGGCGAAGATGGCGTCCGCCGAAGCGTAGTCTTGCGCGGTCGGGCGAAGCGCGTTCGGGTCGGCGTCGGGTCCTTGCATCGGGAAGTAGGCGACCGAGTGGAAGACGGCGCGGAGCGAGTCGAAAAGGTCGGGCCCGATAGGCCACAGGACGAGGCAGGTGTCGAGCGAGGGAAAGGCGAGCGCCGAGGAGGACGAGGGAGCGGCAACCCAACGCATGGCGGCTCGTCGTTCGCACAAGTGGGTGGTAGGAGGCCAAGGGAGGTCCTCGCGAGCTCGCAGCGCCCGACGCTCGATGGATAAGGCGGCAGACCGCGAAAGCTGGGGTGCAGCTGACCCTCCGCCGAGACCTCGGCCCGAGGCGACGGAGGTAAGCCAGGCGGGCGACCAGTGCGCCTTGGAGGCGAACAAAGCTAGCTCTGAAGCTAGCAGTCCCCAGTAAGAGCCCTCGAGAGGGCCCAGTCGGCCTCGTCGAGCGAGCGCGCCAAGATGAGAGAGAGCGAGGCGACGACGGCACGAGCGGCTGATCGGCCGGCGACCGTGCAGAGTGAGAGTACACGCTCAGCGAGTGAGCCGCTTTCGAGCGCATAAGAGGGTGAGGGCGAGGGGCGGGACGAGGCTGCTTGCCGACTCTCCGCTCGTCGCCGCGCTCGGCTCTGGCCCGTCCTCTCTTTCTCCTCCGTGCACCCCCCAGTCGCCAATCTCATTGACCATGGTCAGTTGAGCCCTCCTCGCACCGGCTACCCGCTCCTCGACCACCCGCCACACACCCACCCGAACCCGCCAGCTCGTCGCGACCTCCCTCCCTCGCCGCCGATTTTCTCCCGCCTCGACCTCGACTCGACCACGCCTCGCCTGCGTGCGGCTCATGCGCCGAGCACACGTGCACTCGGCATGATCACGGTGGCGGCAGTGCAGGCAGGAGCAGGACGAGGAGGGCGGCGGGCAGTCGGGAGGCAGGAGCCCAGCTCGTTTGGCGGTTCACCTCGAGGTGCACTCCGCGTAAGCCGTTACTGCGGCGGACGAGTCGGGGGCGTCGCTCGGGTACCCTGTCCCTCGCAGCAGTTCTCGTCGCCCTCGGGTGCGGGAGCCGCTTGCGAGCGGACGGTGCGCGGGTGCTCGTCCCCGCCGGGTTGACCTCAACCTCAGAGTCCATTTGCCGGCCCGCCTGCTATCGGGGCCGACGTGCGGTGCGCTGACCTTGCTCCCTCCCCCCTCGCGCAGCCCGCCGAAGTCAAGGAGATCAAGACCTTCCTCGAGTACGCGCGCCGCAAGGACGCCCGTCGTGCGTCCCTCTCTCCCCTCTCTCCGACGCTCCCTCGACTGGATGCTGACCCTGCTCCTCCTTCCTGCTCGCAGAGGTCACCATCAAGAAGTCGCTTGCCCGCAACGGCAAGGCCGGCGCGACCAAGACCAAGTTCAAGCTCCGCTGCTCCAAGTACCTGTGCGTCCTCCGCTCTCCCTCGCTCTCTCGCACCGATGCGCCGACGCTGACGCCTTCTCCGTCCCTCTCGCAGCTACACCTTCCAGCTCGCTGACGCTGAGAAGGCCGAGAAGCTCCGCCAGTCGCTCCCCCCGAGTGCGTCCTCTCCCTCGTCCGCTCGTCGCGCTCCGCTCGAGCGTGCAGAGCTGACTCTTGCCCCTCTCGTCTTGCAGCCCTCAAGGTCAACGACGTCGACGGCGCGTCGAAGGCCAAGAAGTAAACCCCCTGCTTCTTGCAACCCTCCTTTGACCCTCAACCAACCTCCGTGTCGAGAGCTCGGCGGCGACTGGCTTGGATTGGCGACAACGACGGGGCCTGTCTGCACGGAGAGAGCGGCGGTGGGAGCTCGGCCTGTAAAGACGAGCTGTTCATCCCGTCGCTCGGCATCCGTCTACTCGAGAGCGAGCAGCGGCTTGAGAGCGAGGAGCGCGCAGAGAGCGAGCCTCTCGACCGTGCAGCGTCCGCCTCTGCCTCTTCGCGCTCAGCGACGAGCCCCTGCGAGTGTCTGGGTTGCGCTCGGCAAGTGCTCGGACTGCTCGAGTAAGCGGTCTGCTCGAGTAAGCGGTCGTCTGCTGGAAGTGGGGCGGCTCGCCTCCACCTCTTCCTCTTGCCCTCCCACCCTCTCTCCGCTTCTCACGCTCGCCATGGACAGCTCTGTGCGCTCGTGGGTCTTCACCAAGCTGCCCTTCCCTCAAGCTCTCGAGCTCGTCGAGCGTCCCAGTCCTCAGGTGCGTCATCAGCTCCTGCTCCCTCTCGCCCTCTGTGGACCACGCTGACCCCCCGAGGGCGCGCACGCAGAAGCTCGAGCCGACCCAGATCGCCGTCAAGGTCGTCGCTGCGGCCCTCAACCCGGTGGACGGCCAGGTGTGCGCCCTCAAGGCGTGCAAGAGCGACGGCGAGAGCCTCGCAGCTCCGGCGGCGCTCGCGAGCGACTTTGCCGGCACGGTCGTCGCTGTTGGGGACGGTGTCGACAAGTGGAAGGTCGGCGACGAGGTCATGGGCCTCACGTTCGAGATGGTGCGTCCCCTCTCGCCCTTCACCTCCGGCTCACCCCTCTCGCTCTCGAGCTGACGGAGCCTGTCCACGCCCGCAGGAGCCCAAGACGCCTTTCGGCGGCTCGCTCGGCACCCTCTCCGTCGTTGACATCGGCAGCTCGTGCATCACGCGCAAGCCCGCCGCACTGGGCTGGCAGGCGGCGGCCGGCCTCCCTCTCGTCGCGCTCACCGCCAAGACCACCTTGTCCGAGCCGCTCTTCCGCCTTCCTCCACGTGCTACCGATGCACAGGAGCAGCCGACCGTCGTCGTCCTCGGCGGCTCATCCGGCGTCGGGCAGTACGCGGTCCAGCTCGGCAAGGCGGCCGGCCTGCGCATCGTCGCGACGTGCTCAGCATCGTCCAAGCAGTTTGTGCGCTCGCTGGGCGCCGACGAGATCATTGACTACACGGCCGGCTCGGTCCTCGAGTCGCTGCGGGCCGTCCGACCCGACGACGGCTTCGTCTCGATCGTCGACTGCGTCGGCGGCACCGAGCTCCTCGACGCCCTGCCGTCGCTCCTCACGCCCAAGTCGACCTCGTTCCCGCACGGCGGGTCGTACACGACCATCGTCGGCGACAAGACGGACCGGTCGACCATGGGCGGCGCGTTCCTCCTCGGCGTCGACCGCACGATGCGCGCGCGGCAGGACGCGAGCGACGCCGGCACGCTCGCGTACCGCTACGCGTGCATTCTCCTCGACATGAACGCCGAGTGGCTCGACGACCTCGCGGCGCAGGCGGCGCAGGGCGCGCTCAAGGTCCCGATCGACTCGACGTTCGAGTTTGAGCGCGCGAGGGAGGCGTACGAGCGGCTCGCGACCGGGCGGGCGAAGGGCAAGGTCGTCGTAGAGGTGCAGCAGGTGTAGAGGCGGCTACGAGCTGTACAGCGTGTTCGGGGCCCTGTTCGAGCTGCGCGAGCGAGGAAAGCAGGTCGCCAGCGCGAGAGGTCCGTGCCCCTCTCCTTGAGCCGGCTCTTGCGCGGCGCTCTTTGCTTGCATGCTCTTCTCTTGTCATTGCACTGTAGCATTCGCCGAAAACTGCAGTCAAGGCCCGCGGGCGACGACTCGGCGTGGACGAGGAAAGGCGAGACCTCGCTGGCGACAAAAATCCTAGGCGGGCTTGGGGCTGCTGCAAGCTCTGCTGAGTACCGTACAAGCAGCTGCAATGCCGACCGGCGGTGCCTGGAAGAGGTCCAGAGGTGCGAGGCATCGCGAGAGCTGCGCGGTCCTCGGCTGCGAGCTCTTGCTCCCTCCCCTCACTCGCCAGCTCCGACCTGCTCGTGCTGCACGCCGCGAAGCAGTCGTACTCGAGCACACCGACCCACGCCGCACCGCACCGGGCGAGAGCTCGCCCACTCGCCCCTCCTCCTCCCCGACCCTCGACCAACCAGCGCCCCGCCTCTCGCGCCGCCGTCACCGCCCGAGCTAGCCCGCCCAGCCGCGCAGCAGCACCGATAGGCACCAGGCGAGCCGTGCAACCAGCGCCGCCCTCTCTGCGCGCATCGACGCCGTGCCCCCTCTCGGCTAGCACCTCCCGCCACGGTCTTCGCGCCATGTCGACACCTCGCTCGACCCTGTTCCTCGCCCGCGACAGAGTCGGCGCAGCAAGCAGCACGACTTCCGCCCGCTCGACCTCGCACTACGCGCCCTCGCCCGCGCACGCCCACGGTGGCGCCAAACCTGCCCCCTCTTCCCCCACCTCCGGCCCTCCCGATGCCCTGATGGCCTCGCCCTCGACCTCGCTCGCCATGCTCAGCATGCTCCCGACCCCTCCAGCCTCGCTCCCGACCGCCGCGGCACACTTCGTCGACGCCGACGCCGTCGCGCACTGCGACTCGGCGCCGTTCGCCCATCACGAGCTCGACGCCGAGCTGCCAACGCCGCCTCGAGGCGAGCGCAGGGGCACGACGCCGCCGTTCGCGCTCGACGACCTCTTCGGCGAGGGCGACATCGACGGCGGGCACGACATCGCCGTCGCGATGGACCTGGACGGCTCGCACGACCTCGACAGGTGCGTTCTCGGCCGCCGCCTCTCTGCACCTTGCGCAGAGCTGACTCTCCTCCGACCGCTCGCAGCTCGGCACTCCTCCACGACCGCGTCGACGGCCCGTTCGCTGTCGCACCGTTCGGCACCGCCGCCCCGATCCGTCGCCCCTTCCGCTCGCGGTATGCCTCGTCGTCGACCGACTCGCTCGCCCTCGACGCTCCCGCCTCCGACCTCGCCGACGAGCGCCTCGAGATTGAGCTCGGCATGTCGCACAAGCGCTCGCACGCCGACGTCCTGCCGTCGACCGGGCAGACGCCGCCTGCGAGTTTCGGCGAGACGCTCGCCCGCCCGACGAGCCTCTTCAGCCCGCCCGAGCCGGTCGAGGACCGCGTCGTCTCGCCGCGCTGGCGCCGCTCGTTCTCGTACGATGCACAGCGTGCCGAGCCGACGACGTCGGTCGTCGCCGCGACGGCCACAGCCGCAGCTCCGCTGCCCGGCGGCGCGCCGTCCACGTCGCTCGGCCTCTTGCGCCGCAGGGCGCGCCAGCCGACCGAAGGCGACTCGTCGACCGCCTCGTCGCTCTGGGTGCCCGCGCCGGGCGCGAGCGCTCTCGACCGCGCGCACAGCAAGCGCCGCCGCTCGGGTACGCTCGGCGCCGCGAACGAGGATGCCGTCGGCGGCACCGGGCCGGCAGCATTTCGCGCCGTCCCCGGCGGCGACAACGCTGCGACGTGCCGGCAACGGGCGCACGCCGGGCGCGGCTCGTTACAGCTCGGCGCAGCCACGACGAGCACCGTCGCCGAGTCCGCCCTCGTCGTGCGCTCGCGCGCCGCGCCGCCGTCGTCGGCCTCGCACAGCCCGCAGGAGGCGTACGATGCGCTCCTGGCGCAGGCTGCGCGCTCGGACGCCCTCGCGAGGCGCGGCGAGGGCCTCCTGCGCGAGGCGGCGGGCGTGCTCGCGCGCGCAGAGGAGGAGGTCGGGCGCGCCGCAGCGCTCGTCGGCGCTCGCGAGGCGGATCGAGAGCGCGAGCGCGAGCGTGAGCGCCAGGTCGCGCAGCGCTTGCCGTCGACCGACGGGCTGTACGACCTGCGCGAGGTGCGCGAGCGGCCCGTCATCGGGATCCGGCTCGGCGAGGGCTGGACGCCGACCTCGCCTGCGCCTGCGCCCGTGTCACCGACGTCGCCGCACCAGGCCGACGGCCGTCGCCGTCGCTCGTCGCTGTGGAGCCTCTCGTCCGGCTTCTCGTCGCCGCCGCCGACCGCCGATGCGCACAGCCCGCCGCTCGACGGCACCTCTTCGTCGTCGGCGTCGCACCGCGCGCGCAGCTTCCTCACGCAGCTACGGGCTCGGCGCCCGCGCTTGTCGCGCAACTCGACCGCCGTCTCGCCGCCCGAGTCGGGTCCAGCCTCGCCGCCGGTCGTCTCGAGCACCTCGACCTTCGGCTCGCTCTCGACCAGCTCGACCTCGGCATCGTCGTCGACAGCGGCGCTCAGGACCTGGACGCTGCCGTCGCCGCCGCTCGTCGGGCCCTTCGCCGAGTCGGCGTACGACGAGTCGGCCGAGCTCGCCGCCGCAGAGAGGCTCAACCGGCGCCTCCTCGAGCGCCGCCGCGTCAGTGAGTCGCTCGACCTCGGCACGCCTCTGCCCATGGCGACGCAGCAGGTCCACCCAGCGCCCGAGACGTCCCTGTGGGGCGAGCCGAGCGGCGGCGGCATCGACCTCGGCGGCGGCGGCGGCGGCGCCGTCCGGCGCCTGCGCGGCCCGACCCAGGTCGCCAACGAGCGCAGGCGCTTCGGCCCGAGCGGCGGTGAGCCGCCGTTCCAGGTGACGGCGGGCCCGAGTACGGCCACGACGACGGCGACCTCGACGGCCTCGCGGCTCAGCACGCCGTCGTGGCGCCGCTTCATGCGCCCGGCGAGCGTCGACCGCCGAGAGCCCGTGACGGGCACGCAGCTCGGCGACGCGCACTTCATCGAGCGCGTGCGCGACGAGAGCCCGAGCCCGCGGCGCGAGCGCTTCGGCTCGACAGCAGCGCTCGATGCGGCCGAGGACGGCTCCCCGCCGCGCCGACACGCACTCGAGCAGCACCACCACCACCGCCACCCGCATGCAGGCGGGCCCGTGCGCCCGACGATCCGCCTGCCGCGGCCCGACTCGGCGGTCGACGGCTTCTTCTCGCGCGCGCGCCTTCGCTTCGACGACGACGGCGACGACGAGCCGGGGCAGCACGCTGCGAGGGTCGGTGGATGGGCCGCACCCCTCACGCTGCCGCTCATGCTGCCGAGCGGGCGCGACGGCATGTTGTTCCCGCACCCGGCAGCGGCGGCAGGTCCGGCGCATGCAGGAGCGGCGGTCGGCTTGGAGCGGCAAAGGAGCGCGTCGCCGTTCGGCAACTTCGGGCCCGACCATCTCTTCGTGCGTCTCTTTCCCCTGCGCGAGCCCATCGCAGCGTCCTGAGGCTGACTCCGTGCACGGTCCCTGCAGCACGACCCGCCTCGCGACGAGCCTACCTCCGGCGCCCGCCGCAGCATGCCCTGGACCGAGCACCCTGCGTCGGCGTACGCTTCGCGTCGCCCGATCGCACGCTTCGACCCGTGGGCCGACCAGCCGACGACCGACACGACTGCCACGAACGCCAACGCCGTACCGCTCGCGAGCCGCATCTCGCCCCGCCGCTCGTCTCTCACCGACACGCTCTCGTCGCTCGGCGCACGAGCTCCTCCTCCAGACGTCGACCAGGCCGACACGAGCCTCCGCCGCCGACGCGCCATGCCGCAGCAGGCGGGGCCGTCCGCCGCCGCCGTCGGCGACGACGCCGACGAGCCGTTCCTCGAGCGCCGTCGCGCGCTCGACACGTTCCGCTACGGCAACGAGACGGTCGAGGAGCGTCTCGCGCAGCACCGTGCGAGCCGCATGGAGCGGCTGCAGGCTCTTCGCCGCGAGCGGCACGCCATGAGGACCCTCCTCGGCGGCGCCGACGGCGCAGCCTCGCCGTCGGCAGAGCACGGGCCGCTCGACGCCGCCAATCCCTGGGCACCTCCCGAGCCCGTGCGCGAGCGTACGGGCACTCCGCCGCAGGCACGCGCGCGGTCGCCCGGCGCGAGGGGTCGTGGCTTGGGCGACTTCCTGCGCGGGCTCGGCGGCGGGACGAGGTACGCTTTCGGCGGCCGAGGAGGGCTCATCGGCATCTGGGACGACGACCTCGCCGGCTTCTTCACGCGCGACTCGGCGGCGCTCGACCCGCGCAACTACCTCGTGCGTCGGCCTCTTCTCTCCCTGTCCGGCTCGCCTGTCCCGCAGCCGAACCCTGACGCTCGCCCTCGCCTTTGCAGGACGACGAAGAGTTCGACACGAGCTACGAGGCCCTCATCCGCCTGTCGGAGCGACTCGGCGACGCCAAGCCCAAGGGCATCTCGACCGACCAGCTCTCGAGCCTGCGCCAGTTCAAGTACTCGGCCTGGCCCGTCCCGGCCCGAGCCTCGTCGCCGCCTACGTCCTCATCCGCATCGGCACCCGTCGCGAGCACGAGCGCGCACTCGCTCGACACGCCGGCGCCATCGTCGTCGTCGTCGCCGACGCTCGCCCGGCAAGGGCTCGACAAGGAGACGCGGTGTGGCATCTGCCTGTGCGACTACGAGGACGACGACGACTGCATGCTCACGGTGTGCGAGCACGGCTTCCACGACGAGTGCCTGCGGTCCTGGTTGACCCAGAAGGGAACTTGCCCGTGCGCCTTCCTCCCCCTCTTTCTCCTTCTCTCTCCTCTCGACCGACCCTGACTCTCTCTTCGTTCGCTCGCAGCGTCTGCCGTCGTGACCACGTCTCGGCATGAGCTCTGGGGCTGTGCCCAACCGCCCTCTGTACCTACCTCTCGCCCTCGAACCCTCCCGTTCTCTCTGTTGGACCTTGCCTCTGTTTTATCTTCCCCGCCCTCGCTCGTGTTACTTGCCCTCTCTACCGCATTCACTCCCTGTGCATTACTAGCCTTTGTAGCGTGCCTCGTCGAGCCTGCACATGTCCAGTCTCGCTTTTCCCCTCTCGACGTCGTCCGCTCCTCTCGATCGCTTCCAGCGGCTTGGCTCGTCCTCCCCTCGCTCCTCTCCATCGCTCGCCCGCTCGACTCGCGCGGCATGAAGCCGACTCGCCAGCTCTTGGCCTCGCCGCGCGCGCTCTCGCACCCTCGCCCTACAGCCCGCGCCTGCGCAGGCGTCACTCGCACCTCGGTGGGGGTGGCTGTGCGACCAGCTCTCGACACGGCTCGCAGGCCACAAGGCGCACGGCGCACCTTCTTCGGCATCGGCGAGGTCCTCGGCGTCATCTCGAACGTGCGTTCTCCTCTCTCTCTGCGGCGGAAGCGAGCAGTCGAGGTTGAGGGAGGCCGGAGCTGCGCGCGGCCGTCTCGTCGCCCTCGGGCGCAGCTGTGGAGGATGGATGGACTAGACAGATGTGATGAGGGGTCTTGCTTGGACTGGCGCACCCACTGGGCCACTGGGCAGGGATGAGCAGCCTCGCCGCCCGCCGAGCACAATGAGCTGACGTCCTCCCTCTCGTCCTCCCCTCTGCAGCCGAGCGAGGTCCTCAGGAGCTTGACCGAGTCGAAGAAGCTCCTTGAAGAAGCTCGCCAAGAACTCAGAGAGTCGCAGGAGCGGTCGCAGAGTGCGTTCCCCTCTTCCTCAGGCTCCTCCTCGGCTCCCGCTGGCTGCGTGCAGTTGCTGACCTGGGCTCTCCTCGCAGTTCCTCCGTCACACACCTTCTCCCCTCTACCTGGCTTCTTCGACCGCCCACGCGAGATCCAGGCCATCGAGCGCGCCCTCGGTTCTGTCCCAACCTTCACGACCCTCTTCGGCGCATCGAGTGTCGGCAAGACGGCCCTGCTGCGCCAGGTCCTCTCGAGCGACAAGTACCATGTCCTGAACTTTGACCTTCGCATCGCGGGCTTTGCCGAGTGCGTCGCTCTCCTTTCCTCGCCCTCGCCGTCGCAGCGCGCTCGAGGCTGACCCTGTTCTTCGCTCGCTCGCAGCTTGCCGTCCCTCTACTTTTCGCTCTCGACCCAGCTCGAGTCGTACTTTGCGTGTATCCCGAAGCTCCTCGGCGAGGAGTGGGGCTGGAAGGAGTTCGAGAAGGAGGGTTGGTCCTTCAAGCATCATCGGTGAGTTCCCTCGTCCGCCGTCAACCCTGCCCTGAACGCCTCGTCGCACGTTTGCGAGCGCGTGCTGACTCTCTCACTTCCACTCGCAGGCTCGAGGTCCAGAAGCGCGTCGAGAACGGCGGCGAGGTCAAGACGAGCGACCTCGCGGCACTACTCGAGCTCTTCCAGTCGGCCCTCCTCTCCTATTGGGCGTTCGAGCCGATGAGCGCAGCACAGCGCAAGCTTAAGGAGCAAGCCGAGAAGGAGCACGGGAGCGAGGGCTCGTCGTCGATCAAGGACGACAAGAAGGAGCGCCCGTCGTCGCTGTCGGGCAGGACCCCAGCCTCGTCGTCCTCCTCGGCGACCAGGAGCAAGGGCGACGGCACCAAGTTCCGCTCGTCCCTCGGCGCCGTCCCCGAGCCCGTCCCGGAGAAGTCGACCGGGCCCGACCTGATCGACTCGAGGAGCTTGGGCGAGGTCCAAGAGCCGGCGGCCGACGTCAAGGCGGGCGAGCAGGGCGAGCAGGAGGACGAGCCGCAGCCGCCTCCAAAGCGGATACCCGTCTTCTTCTTGGACGAGGCCCACAAGGTGCGTCCCTCCTCTCCCTCCTCTCGCTGCACCCCTCCTCGGGTCGGCTTCGCCGAGATGACCTCGCCGGCTCGGACACGGTGTGTTGACGCTCTCAGTCTATCGCGCGCAGCTGCCGGCACTCATCCAGTCGCCCGAGGGCATGAAGACGCTGCTCGACGCCTGCCTCGTTCTCAGCAAGCAGGACCGACTTTGCCGTGCGTTCACTTGCTCCTCCCGCACCTCTCCCTCAGCCTTCTCTCCCCTCAGCCTCTTCTTCTTGAGGTCTCAGTCCCTTGACTGACTCTCCGCGAACGATACAGACATCATGCACGCCACCTCGGACCCGTTCTACCTCCACGTGCGTGCTCGGACCTCCTCTTGCATGTCGTCGACGACGAGGGCGCTGTGCTGACGCCCATTCTCGCTCGCAGTGGTTGCGGCAAATGAGTGAGTCTCTCATCCTCTTCATCCCTCTCGAGAACCCTCCTCTTCGGTCCTGCACCTCGCCGCTCCTCCTCTTGCGCTCGAGCCCCCTCCCTCCCTCCTTCTCCTACCCGAGCTCGGTCGCTCTCGAGCGACTTGTACTGACATCCACACTCAGATGTCATGCAGCACTGCATCATCCTCTCGGTCGGCGACGTGTCCAAAGACGAGGCGCGGCGCTTCTTCGAGGACAACCTCCTGCCGCATCTTCGAGAAGGGCTCGCCCCGCCCGCCTTCGACGACCTGCACAAGGTCTTCGGCACCAAGCTTGCACACCTGAGCGACTTCATGGCCGAGTACAACAACTCGGACGGCCAGATCACGCCGCGCGAGGGCAGCCACGCGCTCCAAGCGCACAGCCTCCTCAACCTCCAGCTCATCCACTCGACCCCTCATCCTCCCGACACCGACTCGACCTCGCAAGGCTTCAAGATATACTCGCCGCTCCGCAACGCCTCGCCGCATGCCGCCCCATCCCCCTTCGGCGACTCGGAGGGCGCCGACTTCAAGCCCGTCGACCTCCTGCGCATCATGCAGCGCCTCCAACCGGGCGCCGACGACTCGCTCCCCTACTTCCCGCTGTGCCGCGAGCTCGGCGCGCGCGCCGTCGACGGCATGGTGCGCGGCCGGCTCCTCGAGCTGCGGTGGAGCGCAGCCGTGACGGACGAGAGCGGGCCGAGGGCGGACGGGCAGCTGAAGCAGAAGGTTGTCGGGCCCGTCGTGCTCCCGACGACTTCGGTCGTGCGGTGGGCGATGGGCGAGGTGCTCAAGGAGTACGAGGCCGAGGGCTTCACGGTCGAGGCGCTCGACAGGGAGCTCGAGCGGGAGAAGGAGCAGGCGTGAGTGCCACCTCGAGGGCTCTGTATTGTCAGCGGGTCTGTGCAAGAGTACGGGCTCCAAGTCTGTGTTAGAGCAAGCGAGAGCGGCGGGGTGGAAAGTGCGCGAGCGCTTCGTGGACGTCGCTCGCTCACTGCACGAGTCGCGCGGTGTCAAGCGGCAAGTCTTCCAGTCACGCGCGCATGAGCGCTGCAAAGCTTCCAGTAGAGTGTCGACGACGGCTCCTAAGCCGTGCTCAGCGCTCTCGAGGGAGAGGACAGGCCCGAGCGCGCCGTTCGAGACACGCTCTCGCGCACGAGCCTCCTCTCTGCGCCGGGTCGAGCAGCGCACTGTCTCGAAAAGACTGCTGTGCTCTTCAAAGGTGCTCAGCAGGAGCACCTCTTGGCCGTGCGAAGGAGCGAGCCATGCTGCTCGAGCGTTGAGATGGGGAGGAGGACGAGGTGCTGCCGGTCTGACCCTCTCGCCGCGCCGCTCGCCCTCGAATGGCTCGAGAGGTGCATTCGGACGCGCTCGAGCCTGGTCGCACGAGCTCTGCGCAGCACGAGCGAGCTAGGAGAGGGCAGGAGGTGAGCAAGGAGCGGTCGATGCCGCGCGCGCGCCGCGCGCGCTCTCCTCGTTCACGCTTCGGCTCGCTCTCCCTCCTCGCCTCGTCGCATTTCAGGGGCGCAGTGACTTTCTCATGGAGCAGCAGAAAATGCTCGAGTCGCTCGTGACCTTCCCAAGTCGAGCCGTGTCGAGGGTGAAGGAGGAGGACCGGGAAGGCGAGGCACCGGGTGCGTGTTGCGGCTCTTTGCAAAACAGTACTTTCCTTTGTCAGCGCACCTAGGTTCATCGGCTCTCCCTCGTCGCACCACCGGACGGCCATATACACTGCGTTGCTTAGCCTTGCTCACAGCAGGCCGTCCACCTGACGATAGTAATGTTCTCGAGACGTCTCTCGACCCGGCTTGGTGCACCGGGTCTTGTCCGGCGGATCGCGGCGCATTACGCCTGTCGAAGTT
>Ga0308169_10002066_pt1 | contig 21646 bp, 30 predicted proteins | sample PhyBR1_2_FD_202139 | JGI IMG/M metagenome (GOLD analysis project Ga0308169, IMG submission 202139) | Phyllosphere microbial communities from UC Gill Tract Community Farm, Albany, California, United States - DLSLSB.R1 | ecosystem: Host-associated > Plants > Phyllosphere > Unclassified | place...
CAACCAAATCAAAGTCTAAACCTTCTACTACCTCCAAGACACCTTCTACTACTTCGAATGGGAAAAGAAAGGCTACTCGCACCAGTACAGAGTCGCTAGAGGAGCAAGAGGAGCCTTCGAAATCAACAAAATCAAGTTCGCGTCCATTGAACGATACTCACCCAGCGAACGAAGAGGAGGAACGCCCGAGGAGTAAACAGTCCAGTGGGAAACGAAAACGGGTCGAAAAGGTGTCGGAGGAGGAGGTATCGGATCAACAGATTGAGGAGGAAAAAGTGGATAGATCGACCGCGTCTGTCAAACCTAGCAAGTCAAAGTCAGCTGGGAAACGATCAAAGACGAATCAAGATGCTGTAGCGGAGGAAGCGGAGGAAGTAGAGGGAGCTCAGGCGAGCAGTCAGACGGGATCTCAGAGAAAAGGAACTTTCGTCGTACGTCTCGTCCTCTGCCTCTCATCTTGCTCGAGAACGCGACTGAGTGGCTGTGTCGAATTTTATCTACAGCCTCGAGCAGCGACGAGTACTACAACGCGTCCAAACAAGCCACCACCGCAACTTTCGACAGTTCTCGACGGATCAGACGACGACACAGAACCTTTCCTCTTCACTACGAATCCTCCAACACCACACGCAGCACCTCCGGCCAAACGAACAGCTGCTAAACCGAAACAGAACCCGAAAGGAAAGGTACGCTCGACGCTTCTTGACCCTTTTCGCACGTTTGGATTCGCTTATTGACGTTCTTGCTTTTCCTTAGGCTCCTCGGATACAAGTGAGAGAGGTTGATGACGACAAGACACCTGATGAGACTCGACAACCTCCAGTAGCTTCTACATCTCGCGTCAAACTCACCCCAACTCGACCAGAATCGAATGTCGCCGTAACAACCCACGAAACTCCAGTTCAAGTCAAGAATATCGCATTTCGACAGGGAGCAGGTACTCCTGGAACGGCGGGTAAATCAGCTAGAAGGAACAGCAGTGGAAGTGCGAGAAGAGGGAGTAGCATCGGAGGGGGATTCACTGGTAAGTTTCCCCTCTTCCCCCCTCGCTTCTTCCTCTTTCTTCGAAAAGTTGAGTCGAGACGATCTCGAGTCTTAGACGCTGATGCTGGCCCCTCTACAACAGCCATGCCTCACCCCGAAATCGACGACAAGGAACTTTGGCGTTCAACCGATCCGCTCCTCCCTATCGCAGCTCAAACAAGAAGTATCGTCTCGTGGGCGACACAACGCAGTCGGATCAAAGTATTCGAAGGCGCAAGATCGACACCGGAAAGAGACCTAGCGAAATCAGTTGTCGATAGCTTCATCGATGATATCTGTAACCTCGTCGTCGATACGAGTGTGCCGCGTGATGCTGTGAGTTTCTTTTTGCGACTCGAAGGCGGAACCATGCTGACTCCTTTCATATACAGCAGCAACGAGTGGATCTTGCTGAACTACTGCCGCATCCGACCAACATTCAAAATGCCGAGAAGAGGCTCGCATTGGAAGAGGAGTTCCGAACGTATGTTTCACTCGGCTCTTGATCATCTCTGCTGGCGATGCTCATTAGTTCGCGTCTTTCACAGTATCGAGCGAGAACAGAACACTCGACAAGCGATCACCTCTACCTACGCCGAATTTTCGACCCGAAGAGCCGCTGCTCGAGAAGCTTCCTCAACCTCTTCCCTCGCACAACCGATAGATCCAGTCGCTCTAGCCGAGACTTTCGATCTGAGTCGACCAGGGCCGACTTCCCTTGAAGAGGCGCTCGAGATGGGTCGATTACTGCTCGAGGAGGCGAAAGCGAAGAAGGAAGAGGGAGAGAAGGCAAAGAAGAAGGATCGACGGAAATCGAAAGCGAAAGAAGAGGACGGAGAGGCAGCGCTGGATTTACGAGTCAGAGAAACTTTGGACCGCGTGAGTTGCTACTGTTTCTCTCCTATCGCTCGACTTTGCTCCTCGTGCTCATTACGTTATGATGTCCTCAAACAGACTGTTAGCCTTGGACAACTCACACATCGATTATCAGGATTCACTCGAGTCGCTTCTCGATACATCTCGCATCGATCTGCCGAAGTTCACCAAGCTCTCACTGCCTACTCCCTACATGGCCTCGAGTCGACAACGTCATCAAGTACAACGAACGATCCTCAAGCAGGAGGATCCTCTGCATCGCCTTCTGGAGGGGCTGGACTGTCGGGACTCGTCGGAGTCGGCGCTTCGCACATCTCGACCGGAGGACTCGATCCGATGGATCTGTTACGAGCGATCTCACGTGCCGACTCGTCGAGACGATGAACGTATCAACTTTAATATTCTATTCTCTATTTCCCTACAAAACGATACCCCTCAATATTTTACGGCTCCTTCCTTCACGACCACCTTTCTCTCATCAGTAGATAGTCAATTCCCCATTCGTCTTTCACTCTCTGTTTCTGTTCAGTTCCCAGATACCCATCTATTCTAAAGTCTCCCTTTCGAACTTCTTTTATATCTTTTTACTTGCTTCTCTCTCACAGGGATCTTCCAAAATGTCATTTGTTGCTCTCTGATACTCTGTTTTCCAATCTTTGATGGGATAAGGGAAAATTCGTCGCTCTCCTCTGCTTCGGTTCGGGATGCAGCGAGAACCTAAGCTAGTCGACGCCTGAGCTCGCGGGAACTCTCGACTGTGACCTCTGACAGATGATATAAGCGATCTCTTCGAGTGGTAGGAAACAGTGCGTCAAAGGGAAAGCAGCGATTCCTAATTGACAAAGGAAAGAAAACATTTCGGTCAAGACTTTGAGAGATCTTCCTTCGCTACTCTGAAGTATGTTCCCATATCACCCTTGATTGTCCACAACAGCTCGGGGATGTCGGCATCAGCTATCTTCGGGTGCGTCTTGACGATTTCCTCGCGGCAAAGTTTGGTGATTTGCTCGACGGCGTGGTCGAAGTAGATGACCAGGATCGGATCCATCGGGTTCTCGATGCAGCAAGCTTGAAGAGCGATGACGAACAAGAAGCGATGGCAGAAAGTGGTCCACCAAGGAATAACGTTGATGAACGTCGTGTTCGCTCGCATTCGGGACCTTGCGCATCAGAAGCCAAGCGAGCCAGTTCCAAGGGTCCGTGGCGACCATCGTCTCGAACTCGATAATGTCCACCATGCGGTCCCCCTCTGGACTGAAGAAGGTGGATCGGAGTTTGGCGGTCCAGAAAGCCATGCGAACTCGGATGATCTGGGATGATTCGTCTGGCGAGTAAGGGTTGCCCGGCGTGTGTTCAGCGAGCATATACAAGAATATCTAGGCATGATTTGCATCAGCAAGAACAGGAGGAGGATTAAGAGAGTTCCGGCTTACGACTAAACCTCCCGCTTGACCCTGTCGTGTTTTGAAAGTACCATTACCCTCAGGCCCATCATCGTGCATTACGACGTTGAGGAAGGTCGTAATCTTTCCAGTGTACTCGGCTTTGTACTCCCTTGAACCGTAGTATGGCATTTCGTCGAGCTCCTTTTTCGAGAATCCAGGAATGCAGAAAGGTTTCGCTCGAAGGCCGCAAACTCTTTTGTGCATGAACCAGACCTACGGATGTCGACGTGAGGGCGAAACGAGCGGAGAGGTGAAGGAAAAGGGAGGACGAACGAGATCAGCGTCTAAAGCCGAAACTTGCGTTCGAGAGGATCGAGTACTCACGAGTTTCTGATGTTCAGCAGAGCAGAAGAACATCCAGTCCATCCCAGTAGCGCTGCAAGGTCCACAACACTTGAAAGTCTTCTCGCCACAAACAACGCATTCTCCAGCGGGTTGAGAAGAGTTGGAGGGACTAGAAGTAGAAGTGTTCGATGGAGTTGACTGTATCTCTTGCGTTGACATGTTGTTGTGAGCGATTGAAACGAGATAGGAAAGCAGAAGGAGGGAGGAGAAGGGGAAGAAGGAGAAGAAAGGGGGAAAATGAGAAAAGTCCGATGAGATCCGCGGCCCTTTCCTCGAGTCCTCCTCTGACTCGCCTATCCTGACGATGCTGAGTGAAGGAGAGAACGTCAACAAAGTTTGCAGAGTAGAACGACAATGATACGAAGGGAGAAGGGTATCGCAAGGAGAAGACAGAGGGTATTGTTGGAGAGGTTGTATCACGCTCGCCAGTACTGAGCGACGGAGTGAATCTTGTCGAGGACAGACGTGAAATAGGAGGTTTCGTTGAGAAGGGCTTCGAAGGCTTTGATTGCTTGTTCTTCAGAGAGATTGAGCAAGAACTTGTCTTGAACCTGCAAGCCGGATCGCTTTCCTCGTCAATCTCGAGACGCTTCAATATGACTGATCAGGAGTATCGGCGTACCTTCATCACAGCCTTATCAGGTTCAAGCTTGATATCCGGAATATTTGCGTCGACCATCAAAGCGACCAAATTGATCAAGAGATTCGCGTTCTTCCTGAGAGTCGTGAATGCGGTGTAGCAGAGCGATTTGAAGCGAGAGTAGTGAGGAGAATGCATTCCTCCCATCGCGTCAACCATCTCTTTGCAAACTTTGACGGCTGGTGGGAAAGGTTTGGGATCACGACCTAGGATGTAACCGAAGTCGACTGCAGTGGATGAAGCTCGCACAATCAACCCCGATAGAGAGATCGTGAACGAAAGACATCGAACGCACCATGGAAGAAATGACCATCAGGAGCGAGAAGTAGATTGTCCAAGTGACGATCTCCAACACCCAGAAGATAGGTAACGACACAGTATCCAGCTACACACTCGAGACAACAATCAGTCACGAGTACACTTCCGAGAAGAAGAAGCGAAGACTTACCGCAACTCCTAATATAAGTATCGAGCACTTCCGGATCAACTCCATAAGTTCCTACACTTCCCGGATCGGCATGACCCTCTCTCAGATACCCCAACAGTCCTTGCTGTCCATACTCGTTCGTGATATCTTGCAAAGTCCGACTCTGTACGAATTGAACCATTCCATCTACTTGACCCGTCGCCAAAACTCGGTAAGGCATGAGTTTCAAATCGAGGTTTTCGTTTCGGAGTAATCGATCCATGAGAGTGAAGAGTTGAATCACTAGTTGATCTTGACGTAGATCATCTCCATTCTTGAAGATGACGGGGTAGGAAGGAGGAGAGGAATCGGAGGAGGAGGTGAGAGACAGGTCGGTGAGGAGTTGAAGCTTGAGAGGGAATAGGTTCGATTTGAATACTGATGATTGATCAGGATCGATTCCTGTGATCGAGATTCGAGCGTCGAGGGGTAACGGAATCGGGGAAGCAAGTGTGCCGAGGGATGAAGAGGATGAAGAAGAGAGTACGGCGCGGAGTTTCTCGATCTTCTTGGGACGAGCGTCCTTCGAGAGTCGTAACGATGATGCGAGGGAGGTGATTCGAGCGACATAATCTGATTGTCGTCGAAGAGCGTCGAGTCGATCCGGTTCTCCTTCGATTTGCAGCTACACTTTCGAACTCGAGAAACTATCAGCCATACGAGACAAGACAGACAGATACAAAGTCGAGATGGCGTACCTCTTTCATCCTCTTCTCAAACTTCCTCGCAACCTCCTCAAACATTCTCGCGCTACTAGGTCTACTCTTATCCTCCTTCTCCACCCTGATATACCACCAGAAATGATTCCCCAATACATGATTCCTCGCGCTTCTTTCGATCAAGAATCCTTCGAGGGTCGAGAGCGGATTGGGTGGGCTCGTTTGTTGTGAGGTCGAGGCGGAAGGGGAAGGTCGGTTGGATCGACCGTGACGAGAGTGAGAGTGAGCTGATGGACGAAGAGTCGATGCTGAAGGAGACATCGAGGAGTGTGACGAGGAAGAGAGGGATGAAGTCGTAGGTTCGAATTTGAGCGCTTGAACGAGTTGGAGTAGGTACAGCATAAGTTCCTGCAAGATGCAAAGCCTTTTACTAGTCAGTCTCTAGTCGCTCGAACAGGTAGGGAGAATTCAACCTTACATCATCATCCGCCCTCTCCAATTGTCTCACAGCGTACGCTCTAACCCTCTCATTCCTGAACCCTTCCGCAGGTCCCAACAATTCGAGCGCATCATCCAACTCAATATCTGTCCACATCGGTAGCAATACCTCTACAGCTTGAGCGGCTTCTCCAGGATCAGACCAAACGACAGCTTTGAGGAATTTCGTTAGGGCTCGTTTGTCCCGTGTGAGGTAGAATCGGAATTTCCAGAGGAGATCTCGTTGGGGTGTTGAGAGGTCTGCTGTAGGTGGATAGCGCAGGATGTCCTAGACAGCGAAAGAAGATTAGGCGAGATTTCGAAGCGGGGATGGAAAAGGTAATAGCGTACATTCAATTCATCTCGAATCTTTGCGTTCGGTTTCAATTCTCGATCCAAAGGTCCATTCCTGTGATCCCTTACTAATCTCCTATGTTTCGCTTCGACCGGATTCTTTCGAACGATTTCGGGATCGACGATTGAGAAGAGGTTCGCTTCTGCTTGAGCTTGAGCGGCTGATGTTGATGAGGAAGGGTTGAGAGTTGATGGGGTAGTCGTACCGGTGACGTTTGAAGGTGTGAGTGAAGGACCGACAAGGGAAGAATGGGTGAGGGAGGAAAGAACAGGGAGAGGGTACTCCTGAACAAGTCGTCTCGTCAGCTTGAGCACGTGAAGAAGGGATAGTACAAGACTCACTGGTTCGCTGAAGACTACCGGAAAGTCAAACTTTGGTAGATCGATGTATAGGAAGAGATTATCCGATTTCTCAGATTCCGCCTGTACGATCATGAACCTTCATTCCATCAGCGAATGATCCGGATAGACGAGTTGACGAGCCGTACCTTGTGAATCTTCTCTATCTGTCTGAATGCGAGCTTGTCCAACCAATCCAATCGTTCTACATCCCCCCTCTCTTGTTTCTTTACCAGTTTCTCCAGTCTGCCCATCTCATCCTTCAACCCCACTTTACTTGGCGTCCCAGTATCACTACTCCCATCCCCTCGTTTCCCTTTCCACAAGTACAACCTCTGTTTCCCCTTCTTGAGTGTACTCTTGTTTCCAAACAACCTCAAAGTCGAACCTCCTACGACCTCCCTCTTGAACCCTGGACCAGCTATGTCGTACACTGTGACCACTAATTGAGTCGAAATGGGTAAATCCCTGATCTTGATAGGTAGAGTGAATGATTCGTTCCATTGAATCGATTGTTTAGATTTGAATGTACGATGACAAGATTTGACGGTAGGGACGAGTAAGGAGTTGTCTGCGTAAAGGGACAGGGTTACGTATAAGTCTGAAGGTAGTTGTTGTTGATATCCATGGTGTTTCAAGTGTGGTTGTTCCAACAAGTCGATGAGGGAACGTTGTTCGAGATGACCTTGAAATGATGATAATTTGAACGAGAGTAACAAGTCCAAGTCTGAGTGTCTGACATAGGTCAGCTCCGAGTCGTAACTAGTTGGATTTGAGCGTGCTATTGAATCCATTCGAGGGAGTAGTCAAGAGTGACAACTCGAAAGAGATGAAGCGAATTGTGGTGCTTCGAACCCTCTCTCTCCCTCTCACAACTCCCACTTGTACCTTTGCTCGGTAGAGGGATGCCACCCAACTCATCTAAACTAGCCATCTCTTCCTCTTCATTCCTAGATCTCAAAGCCACAATCTCGTTCGTTTTCCATTCTCCCTTCTCTCCACTCCTCCTCTTCTTCTCCCTAGCTAACCCTCCTGAGGATCTCTAGTGCACATGAAACAGATTTCAAGAAATCACGTTCATCAGGTCAATCCGTTATTCTAGGAGGTTCACAATCGAAACCCTCTTCGAAACTTCCTCAATGGGCAAAACAAAACAAAGGATTAGCATCTAGATCTGCAAAGGACGCTGTGTTGTACGAAGAGGATGTTGGAGGAGGAGATGGGAGAGGAGATCCAGAGAGGATTAGAGAGAGGTTGGAAAAGAAAGCGAAAATTTACGATAAAATCCGGTGAGGACCTCTCTTTATGCTCGATCAGTATATACAAATGCTGATCATTGTGGAAAGGTGCGAACAGACGAGGCAAATCGGGAGGATTGAATGAAGCGCAGATTGATTCGTTATTGGTCGATTTCGATCAACGAGAAGAAGGGGATGGAGGGGGATCAGAAGCTGGGTCAGAAGTCGATGAGAGTCTGACCATACCCAAGAAACCTTTTCAACGAACGAGATCAGCATCGGAGGAATCAGAAGTGAGTCTCTCTTTCCTCTCCCCCGACAGATCGCTCGAATTGACGAGAGAAAGTTTGTCTTGTTAGCCCGGTCCACCTCTTTCTTCGACTTCGGATCCTCTTGTTGAGTTTACGGATGAGTTTGGACGTACACGAATGATTCCTCGATCAGAGGTACCGAGAGGAGCTCCTTTCAATCAAGTTGCGAATGAAGAAACGGGAGAAGCAGCGAATGGACCGTTCCAACCTGGTGAAGGACCTGAAGCGTATGTCTCTACTCTTTCTCCCACTACCCACGGGAACTAACGAGGTATAATCTCGCAGATCAAACATCTTGTACGGAGATCAAACGAATTTCCCAGTCTATGCTCCAGATCCCGCGATTCTAGCACAACGAGCGGCGACTCTCGCAGCAGCCCAGAACGCACCTCTCGTAGATCACTACGATAGTACACGAGAGACGACTCGACAGAGGGGAGCAGGTTTTTATCAATTCAGTGGGAACGAGGAAGAGCGTACGAAACAAATGGAGGAATTGGAGCGGGAACGAATCGAGACTGAGAGGAAGAGGAAAGAGAGGGAGGAGGAAGGGGATCGGGTTAGGAACGAGAGGAAGAAGGAGTTGGAAGAGAGGAGGAAATTGATAGAGGACAAGAGGAGGGAATTGAAAGAGAGGAGGGAAGAGAAACGAAGGAAATTAGAATGAGGGTTTCTACGTTTTCTCGGTCTACTGTTGTTGTTGTAATCATCTAATCACGTTTTGCTATCCACCACTGACTGGAGGGATTGGACATATTGTTTGACCCTCTTTAACGATGAATTCTCGCTCTTGTTCAATCGGAATCATTTCCTCATCTACACTCCACGTACTCTTCTCCAACGCCCTCTCGAACTCTTCGTTCCCTTTATGTACCTCCCTCACTAGGTGTACTCGCAAGTCGTAGAGGTTGAAAGGAGAGGGAGTGGATGGAAGTTGGATGATCTGGGAATCAGGTTCTCCAGAGAGGGAGGTTCGGATCGAGGCAAAATAGAGCAAGGTTATTGTTGGCTATAGTGAACAGTCTTTGGTGAGTACTTGAAGCTTATCAGAGTGAGTAGAGGTGACTTACTCGGCTCATCTGTTGTCGAAAAGTTGACAGAAGGGAACCAACCCACTACTCTCTCGCTCTTACACTCTTAACATTTCACTCACACGATCACACTCCAACTCGACTTCCTCCCCTGACTCGCTAATCTCCTCTCTCAACTTTCTCCCTCATTTCCCCACCTCCACCTTTCCTTCCCTCCCCTCTCTTTCCCTCTCTGAAATGCCTCAAGTTCCTCATTTTCAGCTCTCTGGCTCTCCTCGTGAGATCGGTCTACAACATGGTCGACTTGCAACCCTTCAAATACAGTCTTCTCTCAAACTCTACCGGAATTATTTCAAGGTAGGGACTCTTTCTCTTTCTCTCCAGCGTCTTCTTGAGTGCTCGCTGAAGGAGGGAACCACCCAACAGGAGCAAGCGAAATTGGAGTGGGATACGCAAGTGAGGGAGTTGGCGAAAGACTTTGCGAAGCATATTGAGAGGGATTATCAGGAGTTATGCGAGGAAATGAAGGGGATTGCCGAAGGAGCAGGCGTAGACGTGCTGGACGTCGTCGCACTCAATGTTAGGAGCGAGGTTGGTCATCTTCGCTCTTCAGAGACAACGTCAAGTGAAAGCTGAAGTTGTGTTGTTCTTCAACAGATCGGATTAGCCAGTCCGAACCCTGACTTGCAGCCAATTGATGGATGTACTGCATTCAGTTGCCGAGACGAAAAGGGTACCTACTGGTCTGGACAGTGAGCATCTATTCTCTCGTTCGTCAATTTCGCTCGAAAAGCTCATTTCACGTCTGACGAATCTCAGAAATTGGGACTGGAAATCAGCGGCCTCTGTCTCTCTGATCTCACTCGACATTCTCGCGTACGCACCAACGAATCGACCCCGAATCAAGATGATGACAGAAGCAGGAGTGATCGGTAAAATCGGTGTCAACTCTCACGGAATCTCAGTCATGCTCAACGCTCTCAAAGTAAGTTTCCCCCTCCCGCCTCACAACTATCATCGCTAAGTCTCACTCACTCTAGACGGACTTGAGAGACTCGTCCTACATTCCAATTCACCTATTACTTCGACTCCTCCTCTCACAACCCTCCTTCGAATCCTGCCTTTCTCTCCTCACTTCCCCTCCTATCTCCTCTCGCTGTGCCTCGGCAGCTCACATCCTTCTCACCTCGCCCATTTCCTCGATCTCATTAGAAATCCTTCCTACAGGTCTCTTTACCCGTTCTCTAGAACCTCCGAACCGATTCTTATCGCACACGAATCACCTACTCTACGTTAAGGAGAACAGCGAGACTCACTTATGGCCCGATTCGTTCCCTCGCCTCTCAACTCTCGAAAAGCGTCTGGAGAAAGAGCAGGAGATTGGGTTTGAGATGTATAGGAGAGTGTTGAGTGACAGGAGTCTAGGGGAGAAAGGGATTTGTAGGCATGAAGGAGGGGAAGGGATCGTTACAGTCTTCTCGATCGCCGTGAGGAATGGAGGGAAGGAGAAAGAGGGAGTAAGAGCCGAGATCGTCGTAGGTAAACCGGATGAAGGAGGGGAAAAAATCGTGTTTCATTTTGACGAGTGAGACAAGATCAGCTGAGAATCAAGGTGTAGACTACGAGAAGGTCAGAAGAGAAGACGGCTTGGGAGGGAATAGCTCTCAGGGGAGGGGAATCAAGGCGTCTTCGTACTGTCGAATACGTTTTGATGTTGCAATAAGTATATATCTTTTTTTGAGAAAGTCTACAGTAGTCCCCTTGGATGACCCGTGAAGAGAGAGAAAGAGAAGAGGTGGGAGGAGGGCAAGCCAGGAAAGCTGTGTGAGTGGTTTAGATGAAGTTGTTCTTCTCGAGGTATTCAACAATCATCTTGACTCCTCCAGGAATATCGCACTCGTTGGTCTTGATGTGAAGTTCAGGGTTCGAAGGAGCTTCGTAAGGTGCCGAAATACCAGTGAAATCTGTTATGCCAGCCCTCTTCCACATTAGGACTGACTTTCTGTACGTGAATGTAGGTGAGAGGATGCGTTACCTTTGATTACACCAGCCCTCGCCTTCTTGTAAAGACCTTTAGGATCCCTCTTCTCTACTTCCTCGAGAGGAGCATCGACGAAAACCTCGATGAAAGGGATCTTTGATTCGTCGTGAATCGTTCGTGCCAATTGACGGTCGGCGAGGTAAGGTGAGATGAAAGCGGTGAGAGTGGTAGTGCAAGATGAAGCGACGAGTTTAGCGACCTGGAATCACAATACCCTTTAGTAACGACACTTGAGATTCAGAGAGTTATATGGAAAGTTACGCACTTCTCCAACTCGACGAATGTTCTCCTCTCGGTCTTTAGGGGAGAAACCCAAATCCTTGTTCAGTCCGAACCTGACGTTGTCTCCATCTAAACGGAACGCCCTCTTTCCTTTTTGCAACAACTCCAACTCGAGCGCACAAGCCAAAGTAGACTTTCCGGAAGCTGTACGGCACACTCATCTACACATTAGCTCTATTCCGTGAAGGGAGAGGATGTAAGAGAGATTGAGCCGCACCTGAGAGACCAGTGAACCAAACGGTGACACCTTTTTGACCAGCTAATTCAGCTCGTTGATCTTGAGAGACACCTTCGTGCCATACGATGTTGGTTGCTACGGGAACAGACATGATTTGAATCTATGTGCGAGGGAAGCGAAGGTGCGACAGGGTTGCGAAGGTTTCGACCGAGAGGATTTGAAGGGAACGGTGAGGAGTCAGAAGATGTAGGGAAGTATGATCAGCCCATTGCATACTGAGCAGGTGATAACACTGAGATAGAGAGGGTATCTTGGCGAGTTGAAAGAGTTGGAAGATGAAACGCAGGGGATGAGCGAGGATGAGAGCTTACAAGGTGAGGAGATAAGTTGGGTGTGACTTGAAGGTTCTATGAGCTACTAGAGGTGATTCTGACTATTGTCGAGCGAGGTGGAGTGAAGGGGAGAGCGAAACACTTTTACGAAACTTTTCGAGGAGAATAACGCAATTTTCGTCTCGAATTCTCGACTCGCTCTGTAGGGCTGCTCGACTAGACCTACGAGTACATTACAGTTCAGTGAGCCGTATACTAGATTCTGCTCGAAACTCGCGAGGAAGAATCCCCTGCACAAAATCGACTTGATCCCTCAACTTTCTTTCTACCCTCTTCCGCTCTCGCCGGACCTCTCCAACCTCACGTAACTCACCCTTTGATCAGGATTATGGCCTCTGAAGCTCTGAAACAAGCAATGGCAGTGCTCACCGCATCAGGAGAAGCTCCTGAACTATCTTCTCAATCCCTAGCACCTTCTAAACTCGGCACGAAAGCGCACTGGGACGACGTCTATCAGAGGGAAGTAAACATGTTCAAAGATATAGGAGATGAAGGAGAAGTTTGGTCAGTCCCCCCCTCCCCTCTCGAATCTATTCTCAAAAGTTTCGCAAGAACTGATCAGGAATCGAAGGAGCCTCGTAGGTTCGGAGAGGATTCGGCACAGGATATGGTAGAATGGGCAGAAGAACATTTCCCTCAAACTGATGGACGGATATTAGATGGTACGCGAAACGATTCCCTCTCATATTTCCCCTCAGTTTCGTCTCGTTGCTGACTTTGTTGCTGCTCCCTCGCTTTCTTCTGCGCAATTGCTATCACTCGTTGATAGTCGGCACCGGGAATGGACAATTACTGTTCTGTTTCTCATCGGCAGGTTATACTTCCCTCACCGGAATCGACTATTCCTCTCACTCCGTCGATCTCGCTCAATCCATCCTCGCCTCCCGAACATCCTCCGCCACTTCTAGCTCAGACTCTCCTACCTCCGACGACGACACCTCATCTCCAGCAGCTCTCAGCGATCCACCACCACGTTTCTTCGTTGCTGATATTCTCGACGTCGCATTGGGTCAAGAAGTCAAGGGAGTGACAGGTGAACACTGGGATCTGATCACGGACAAAGGAACATATGATGCGGTGTGTTTGAGTGACGAGACTAAGGAAGGAAGGAGATTACAAGATTTGTATGTCGAGAGCGTTGCGAAGTTGTTGCAGAAAGGGGGAATCTTCTTGATTACTTCATGTGAGTCTCTCCGTCAATCCTGTTCTTGCGAGTAGTGTTGATTCCTTGGATCACGCAGGTAACTGGACGCAAGCGGAACTGGAGAAAGCGTTTGTCAACGACAAAACTGGTATGTTACATTTCCATGATACGCTCTCCCTCTGTGTGAAGAGTTGAGCTGACCCATGCAATCTCGACAGGTCTCACTGTACACTCGAATGTAGCGCGGGCGAGTTTCCAATTCGGAGGAAGTACAGGTTCTTCGATCACAACCGTAGCTTTCGAAAAGCAATAAACAGCATTGCTTTCTCTTGCCGAGTCTCGAACCTCTCGTCTCTTTGAATAATGCGAGTGTCTGTAAGCTCGGTGAAGGGAGAACTGGTTCCACCTAGCTATGAAGCGTTCTAGAAAAGATCCACCCCTCCCGCGCTATTTCCAGCTTTCCACTTCCTCCCTACCCTCTCAGCACTCCTATACGCGAACGCATCTCCAAATATCTCGAGACTCAGTTCCCTCTCACTCCCATCAAGCTTCGAAGGTTCCAGTGGGAAAACAAGAGTGAAAATGGAATTCTGTTTTGGGAGAACTGTTCGCGTGAGATAACGAGAGGTTAGAGGGAAATACGCTGATGAGGTCAGTAGAAGAGGGACGTACCTTTGACTAGAGATTTCGGAGTGACGATTTTGAAAGTTCCTTGAGTTTCTTGCAAGACGATTCCTTTTAAACCCACCAGCGAAGGGTTCTTTGCTCGTTTCACTGTGATCGAATTGGATTCTTCATTAGTTTCGCTATTGGAACACATGAAGGGACTTAGCCGAGCGTACCTGACAAGACACACCCAACGAATTCTGCTTTGACTAGTTTCGTCTGAATATTGACGACGTTCGCTGATAGCTCTTGAGCGGCTGCCGGTAGTGTTTCTGTACGCGATGGGAAGGTGGGGAGTGGGAAAGAGGTGGGTGGTTGAGGTTGGAGTGAAGGAGTCGAGGGAGAGGGACGACAAGAAGGGATTGCGATGGGAAGTCCTAGGAGTTCCGTCATGTACCCTAGCCAGAGGTGGTGGACTGGCAGTACCGCAGCATAGCTGTCCGCAGCTCGACATATCAGCAGTAATCGGGCTGAGCTGAAGAGTGCGAGAGACGAACTTGATCGAACCGACGGCATCTTTCCCCATCAATTTCCTTTTCCTCCTCCCTGCCAATCCGCAATCTCCCTCCCTAGCTCTTTTTACTCGTTTCTTTTCCCTCTCGCTCTCGATCACGGCGAGTTCAGCCTTGCGTTGATCCGAAACTTTGCCTTCTGGAGGATCAAGTTGAAGGAGTTTGCCAGAGATTCGTTCGTCTGCTACTTGTGTCGGGATGTGGAGTGATTGGAGGTAAGGTTGAGCTTTCAAGGTGTCTCTTGGGTCCAACTGTGCGAAGAAAAGGGAGGTTAGCAAAGCGAGTTCATCTTGAAAGCCTTTTTCAACAGCCGTCTCGACATCCAGTAAGGGTTTGAGCGGTAGAGAGAATGAATGGATAGCTCACTTTTCGTTTGGTAGAAGGTGGTAAAGGTGCATAAGGATCCCATGCAGATCTCTTGATAGTTTTTGAAGATGAAAGTTGATTCGATTTTGAAGTGCTAGCTCCTCCATGCGCAGGTGCTCGGGTAGACATATCGCTTCAATCTGCTGCTTACGTTATTCGTGGTCGTTTCGAGCTGTTTGAAGTGGTTGGTAGAAGTTGAAACTGAATTAGCTCCTTTCGCTCTTTCCCTTCACTACTCTCTTCGGTTTCTTCCGCCAGACTGTCAAGATGAGCTCTAATACATCACCTCTAGCTGGAGTGCGTGTTGTCGAAGTGAGTCCTCTTTCTTCCTTTCCCCCTCTTCCCCTCATCCGTTCTGACATTCTCGGCGACTTCTACCCTTTTCAAGCTCGCAGGACTAGCTCCAGGTCCATTCGCAGGCAGTACGCACTCCTCACCTTTCCGTTAGAGCGATCCTTTGCTAACCGATGTATTTCGCAGTGGTCTTGTCGGATTTCGGAGCGGATGTCGTTCGAGTTGATCGTGCAGACGCTGGTTTCAACGTTGATGTTCTCACTCGGTACGTCTCCATCTCTGAACAACACGTGATAATCACTGATATGTACCGGTATGAACAGCGGCAAACGTTCTATCGCAGTCTCGCTCAAAACGAAAGAAGGCATTTCGCTCCTTCGCACTCTCCTCGGTCCTGCAGCCTCGTCAAACAAATCCGATTGGAGAGCAGACGTATTCATTGATCCTTTCCGACCTGGAGTGCTCGAGCGGATCGGATTGGACCCGAAAGAAATGATCAAAGCGAATCCGAGATTGATAGTTGCGAGATTGACTGGATTCCGTCGAGAAGGTGAGCTCCTCGCCTTCCTGCGCTATCGCCCTGCGCTGAGTGAGAGTGTATTGTAGGTCCCTATAGCAGTATGGCTGGACACGATATCAACTATGTCGCGCTCTCGGGCGTTCTCTCTTTGCTCGGTCGAAAGGACGAGAAACCTTACTTTCCTGCGAACCTCCTCGGTACGCATTCCTTAACTATCTCAGCTCTTCGATTATGACTGACCCGGACGAATGTGCCTGCAGCCGACTTTGCCGGTGGAGGAATGATCGCAGTTTTGGGAATCATGGCTGCTTTGATCGAAAGGAGTCGGAGCGGGAAAGGTCAAATCATCGAGATCGACATGGTACGTTCAGTCGAGTACTCCCTCTCGACGCAAGCTGAGCAGAGCGCATTCTCGTAGGTCACTGGAACTCGATACGTTTCGTCGTTCCCGCTATTAATGTCGAATCCCTCTCTCAATCTACCACTTTGGAGTCAACCTCGAGGAGAAAACTATCTTGACGGAGGTGCGCCGTGGTACGATGTCTACGAGACGAAAGACGGGAAATACATGAGTGTCGGAGCTCTCGAAAGTCATTTCTACTCGATGTTTCTGTGAGTTTCCTCTCGCGATCTCCCTCTCGCACTGTGCCAAACTCACCCATTCTTTCCCTTAGCAAAACTCTCACTTCTTCCTTACCAAGCGACTTCCCTCACTCTGCTCCTTCGCCCTCAGATCAGCTCGAACGCTCGACCTGGCCAACACTGAAATCTTTTTTGACCTCCGCATTCCTCCTCAAGACTCGTCAAGAATGGACATCTATCTTCATCGGTACCGAATCATGCTGTGTTCCCGTCCTGTCGAAAGAGGAGGTTGATTCGGAGGGAAGAGGAATTGGTGAACCTGGTATGTCGCTCAATGAGGAAGAGGCTGAAGGAGGAGGAGTACCGTCGCCTGCTCCTAGACTGAGTCGGACACCGTCAAAGGCGGAAGGGAAGATCGATGGAGTATTCTTGGAACCTGGAAAGGACACGAGAGATGTACTGAGGGAAGCTGGGTTGGAGAACGAGCTGGCGAAGCTGGTGAAAGCTGGAGCTATCTCGGCTGGGGAGGATGAACCAGTCAAGTCGAAGCTGTAGTCTGTAGATAATGAGATGGAATGATGAAGCGGGTACAGACACTCGAACTTTCCGCGAATATCGAGCTGTTTTCCAGCTCCGACTTCGATTGAGATGGGCATGAGTGAGTGTTACGGGTCGGATTCAGATGAGCGAGAGCACGCTATAGGATGAAAGGTTTGGGTACGCCGAGGATGTGATCGAAATTCAACACTTTCGCAACTGTCGTTTGCAAGAGCCTCGCTCTTCCCTTTGAGCTGGTCAGAACGACTGGAAAGGACATTGCCGACAGACGAGAGATCATTGTCGACAGAGAGCGACAAAAAGGATTGACGAGGACGGCAAAAAGAGGGGCCGAGCAGGGAATTGAACCCTGGACCTCGCCCAAATGAGTGCAGAACCCTAAGGGCGAATCATACTACTAGACCACACGGCCTTGCTCACTGTCAAAGAGGTGATTCGGTGAAGCGGGGGGCCAGCTCAACGTATATATACTCATTGTCAATTTTCGACACTCCTGAACCTCTCAGTAGCCCTCTTTATTGGTTAGGTCTCGTTCTTCTTGCTCTTCCGAACGACTGATATACGTAGCCCTGTGTCAGAGCAATACGAGGCGAGATAGAGCGGAACCGCTCGGAACGAGGCTGTCATTCTCGACAGACTTCCATTCGATGACCTCGCTCGTTTTGCACACCATCGAGCTCAGGATCAAGAAGCAATCATCTAGTGCCAAGTGGAAACGATAGACACAGTCTAGATGGAGATATTCAAAGAACGACAAGGCAACTTGAATCGTGCGAGGCTGACTTTTCGATCCGTTACTGCCGTGTTGTCAACGTTTTCGAGCTCGACAGAGACATTTCAGTGTGCTCTGTCAGATGCTGTCAGATAAAGTACCAGAATCAGCTGTACCCTCGAGGGACGGACACATGTCTATATCCGACTTTTCTCTCGAACGCGTCCTCTTCTTCTGACCTGCTAAGTCGCCTAATCTCTCGACTGTTTATGATTTGAGGCGGGTGATTTGAGGCGGGTGAGAGGGAGACGAGAATGAAAAGGCAAAGTCGGTCGCACCGTGCGAACTTTTCTTCTTCCCTCCCTTTTCTGCTCCTCTTCTCCTCTTTCTCTTCACTTCATTTTGTGAGTTTTCTCTTCGCTTCTTCTCGCGTCTTTCACCGTCTAAAGGACAGTATGAGGGAAGGGTTTACGTGGAGAGCGAGCGAATCGTCTTCATTCTCAACTTGACTCTCCTGAACTTCCTCATACTAGCCCCTCAGCCCAAGTCGCCAGCTCGCTATCAGCTCAGAAACCCTTGGGTATACACGTGCTTGAAGCGATGCTACCAGGAATCGGCAAGGCTAGTTGAGAAGACAGAGGAGATCTCGTCGTTGAATGGACGAGGAGCAGACTCGGGGAAGGAGGGAGAATGGGAAGCAAAGAGGTTGAGCCGAGGACTACTGACTGTCAGTGTATTGTGTACTCGCGCAGATTCGAAAGGAGACAATCCGTCGACTCGTCGAAATCAACGTCGCACCGGAATCCTGGCTTTCGTAGGTCTTTTCGCAAGCCCTCGCAGCTATCCTCTAAGTATCTATTTATCTTGCAGATATCCTGCTGCCGCTTCGAGGGTGCTGCTCTCGATCGATCGCCTCAGCTTATGGCCGTTCGAATCTTCGCTCTCCTCGCAAACTCTGCGTCAAGTACCCAACAACTCGTCAGCCAGCCTCGCACCCCCATCCGCTTCAATCGCGTACCGTATCATCAGTCGCGACAATAGCGAGCTCGCATGTCTGGTCAAGCGAGAGGCGGAAAGCGGATTCAGCGTGTCTACTACCGAATCTTGTCGACTCGCATGCGGGGCTCGACCGAGGTCGCAGCTGATATTGAAGCCGACAGTGTCAAAGCACGAGGCTACAGCTCATATGAAAGGGAGAGGATCAAGATCGACGATAAGAAAAGATGGAAGCTCTTTCGCACCTCTTTTCAAGTCTGCTCGACGCAATCCTCTCCCAGGACTTGACAGTAGGCAGATTAGAGACGGTTAGACCGAACCAATGATCGACAAAAGAGACGAGAAAAGCGAATCTTCGGCAGGTGTGCTGAATACGGCGATGAAGCAAAAAGATACGCCCAATGTGGGGCTCGAACCCACGACCACCAGATTAAGAGTCTGGTGCTCTACCGACTGAGCTAACCGGGCGATTCTATGAGAAGGCACGCAAGAAATGACATGAAGATACTACAGCTCACAAGGTCGACTATAGCTTAGCAACTTCTCCCTCAAACAGCGTACGCTGAAGCGGGAAACTCGACCTCTCGAAGATGTTTATTTCGATATCACACGACCCGCCCAGAACTACCACTTGAGGACGAGAAACTAAAGCTTTCCGCGAGTTTTCGAGGGACTTTGACCTCTTCTCGCAATTGAGCGCATCTTCGATAGTCTCCTTATCGGACACAGCTGAGCTGCACAGCTTCCTGTCCATATTGGGAGGCTGAGATGATGCTTCCCTACAGCTCCGAAATCTTGAGCTCGAAAAAAACGTATTTCGCAAAGCCGAACTAGTCTCGCCTCTGAGCACGGTAAGCTCCTTCGCTGCGGCATGCCTCAACTCTCATGAATATCAAGAGAGATCATCGCGATTCTTATACATCATACGAATCCGAAATAGTGTTTCAATGGGAAATATGCACAGCTGTTTGAAGACGATCGCGCACTCGAGCACAAGATATGATAGTGACAAGGAAAAAGTAGTGACATGTAAGTTGCGTGTATCAGAAGAGTAGGAGGGGAAAGGAAGTCGGAAATCGCAGAAAATCGGAAAAGAGGCATTTTCGAAGTGTTGATTCTAGCAAGTGAAAGCCGTCGAACCTTCGCTGGGGTAGAACCAAACAGCTGTTCCAATTAACACGTAGATCTGTACGGAGTATAGCAACGTAAACCATCAGTCTCGCTGGTTCAGGTATAGAAAGGTGTGCATACAGAGCGAAACGTACCATCATCAGAATGAATCCCTCGACTGTGGAAGCGCAGATGAACCGTATGAGAGACGTATGAGAGACGTATGAGAGACGTAAGAGGAAGTCGCGAGTGATGGCGGGGGAAGTGGAAGTGGGATCAAGAGCAGAACAAACAAAGTCAGTGAGGTCACGTAGCGTCGTAAGGTTAAAGCTGAGCTTACGCCAATTTGAACGACCATCCTGCATCGTGTAGTTTGCCATGAGAACTGAGAGGAAGAGGATGATCGACTCGAAAGGATCGAAGAGAAGAGACATCGGCTACACGCGAATTTCAGTCAGCATCTCGAGCTTTCTTCGAAGGATTCAAGTATAGCTCACCTTGTCCATGATCCATCCAAGAACTACGAGGAGAGGAATGACGAAGAGAGAAATTTGAATTGATGAACCGACAGCAACACCCAACGAGAGATCGATCTTGTCGTGAACCGAAACTGAAACGGCGGTAACGTGCTCGGCAGCGTTTCCGACGATCGGCAGAAGGATCAGAGCAACCCATTCTGTGCTGACTTCGGGATGAGCGTCGGTCAAACCGTTGATCGAGGAGACGAGGAATTCGGCGGTGACTACGAATTCGCAAAGTCAGCGTAGAGATTCATCAGTGGGAAATTGAGATATAACGCACAAGCAACGAGAACAGTGACGATGACGAGGAGAATGAGCGCAGACCAGAGATTGATCGTTGGTACTTCCTCTTCTTCCTCCTCCTCTGCCTCTTCGGTAGCCACCTCCACGACTCGAGGACGACGCACACTTGGTGCAGGTCGGAAGACACGATGTCCTCTCCAGATAGGTCGTCCATCGCGGACATCCTCGTGAGCTTCGGTGTCGTTTCCCTCAGCGTAAAGGTGTTTGTGCGAGAACAATTGGAAGATGACTGCTCGGACGGGATCCAATCAGCACTGTTCTCAGGCTTTCACGAGCAGTGATCAACGTACGATAAGCGACATAGACGATGAGGAGAATGACCGAAGTTCCCCTCGACATCTTCAGAATCCGTTCTTGCTCTGCCTCAGCCGTTAGATTGTTCTGGAAAGCGGCGTTGAATCCGGCGGGAAGGAGAATCGCTGTGCACGAGTATCCGTGTCAGTTTGACTCGATAGACGTAACCTCGAGAGAAACTCGACTGACCGAATACCGCCATGACGAGAAGTGACGAGTTGAGCTGAGCTGCAGTATCCTTGAAACCTTGCTCCGAGTATTTCAATCCACCTGCAAACGTACTAGTTGGGGTCAATACACGAACCAACAGATATCGGTGGAAGGGAGACGCACCGACGAAGAAGCACATTCCCAGGACGAGGAGCAAGTTGGAAAGGATTGATCCGAGGAGCGAAGACTGAACAACCTGAATCTCGCACTTGACGAGCGCGATGATCGCGACAATCAGTTCGACGGCATTACCGAGTGTAGCGTTCAAAACTGTCGTAATTCAGTTGGGTCAATACGAAGTAGAGAAAGTGATTCCGAAGAGCACTCACGACCACCGAGAGCTTGTCCGACACGAAGAGCGATCTCTTCAGTACCGAATCCTAGTAGCTTGGCGAGAGGGATGATCGCTGTTGATGAGAAGGGAGTCAGATCTCGAGAATCATGCGAAACGGCAAGCTTTCGAACGAACCGAGGAAACTAGAGGAGAAAGCGATCCATCAGCTCTCGTCGGCGCAAAGATGGGAAGAGATACTTACTTGAAGATGAAGACAATGGTATCGTTGAGATGGGCGAAGTGCACCGCCCATCCAATCTGTCGAATTCGAAACGATCAGTTTCGTCGCGAGGACATGATAATTGGGCGAACTCACGGGGATGAAGACAAGAAGTATGTTTAACCAACTCGCTTTGACGATAGCGAGAGCTGATGCACGCCAAGTCGGCTCATGCTTGATTGGGTGTTCACTAACGAATAAATCGGT
>Ga0308169_10002069_pt1 | contig 21623 bp, 34 predicted proteins | sample PhyBR1_2_FD_202139 | JGI IMG/M metagenome (GOLD analysis project Ga0308169, IMG submission 202139) | Phyllosphere microbial communities from UC Gill Tract Community Farm, Albany, California, United States - DLSLSB.R1 | ecosystem: Host-associated > Plants > Phyllosphere > Unclassified | place...
ACTCACGGCAGGTCGAGATTGGTAACGCTTCCGTCGCCATCGCCTACGCCTTGATCGTGCCATCCGCCTTGGTTTCGAGTGAGTTGTCCTATCGGCTACATCTGAGTGTGCTGCTCGAGACTGCGCTGATACACAGCCGGATGTCTCTCCAAGCTCGGCCCACGCTGGACTCTAACCATCGGGGCGGCGGGATATGCTCCATATGCAGCGGCGCTGTACTGCAACTCGGCTTTCGGCACACAGTGGTTTCTAATCGTGGGCGCCGTCATTTGCGGTGAGCCGGACTATGGGCGCGTGTGGGGAGCAATCACACTGACCTGCAGGTGCTACTTCTGGGCTGTTTTGGGTTTCTGAGGGTGCCATCGTATGTCTTGTGCAGCTGTGTACTACGGGGATCGAGCTCACCGATCAGATCATGATCTACTCCGAGCCGGAGCGCAAGGGAAGGCTGCTCGCCCTCTGGCAGTCGATGTACCAGCTGGCCACCACTGTGGGAGGAGCCATCAACCTGGCACTGAACATCGTGAGTGCTTACGTCCGATCACCCTCTCGCACATCCAATCAGCTGCTTAGCCTACCCCATTTGCTCTCCACGCGCCCTCGGCCCCCTACTACCCCTTCCTCGTTCTGCCCTTCCTCCTGCACTCGCACGCACTGCGCCCCGGAGCAAGCGGCTAAGTCTGTCGTCTGGTGCCGGCAAGACGTCTCACATCCGACCCTTACCAGATATTACGATCTCGTTCCCCTAATCTTGAATCAGATTTCTCTTGTTTCTCAGTCCTGACGCACAGGATATCAATGTCCGAGGGGGACTGCGCCCAAAGACCTTCACCGTATTCGTCGCTCTCAACTGCATCGCGCCTCTCGCCTGTCTGCTGCTCTCCAACCCCAAGCAGGTTCAGCGCAAAGACGGACGACCCGTCCCTACTCTACCTAGCAAGGGCTTCTGGCGTGAGACATGGCTCACTATTCTCGAGATCCGTGACCCCCGGGTCTTCGCTTGCGCCTTCCTCTGGTCACAGTCCCTCTTCGTCCCGTCCTACCTGTCAACGTACCTCGCTCGACACTTCTCCGTTCGCGTTCGAGGCATGTCGTCGCTTGTCAAGCCCGTCCTGTCCGTGATCTGGTTCCAGGTCATGGGTGTCTTCCTGGACAACAAGAAGGTCTCGGTGCGATGGAAGCTGCTGATCACTTGGGGGTTCATCCAGCTCGTCTTCTTCGCTACAACAATCTGGCTGCTCGCCATCAACTTCTGGATGGACAAGCAGAAGCCCTCACCCCTGTACGACTGGGCGACTCCCGGCTTCGCCAAGTATTGGGTCCCCGTCGCGATCGGGACCGCTTGCCAGGCGACGGCCTACGGATATTACTACTACAGTGAGCGCACCCCGTCTGTTCAGCTGGTGGAATCGCTCACCATTAGTGGCCGGATACTGCTTCCCTCGTTCAGCCGACGGGTCTCGGATCTCTCGTATCATCGCGACGTTGCGTTCCGCCGAGTCAGGCTCAGCCGCCATTGCCTTTGGCATCAACTCGATCAAGCTCGACCTATGGAAAGTGGGCATCATCAATCTGGTCTTCCTTGTCGTCTGCATTGCCTGTGGTGGATACGTGCTGTGGTGGATCTGGGGCGAGGACAAGCGAGGGGCATTCGACGACCCGTACGGCACCGCTCCGGCGGATCCGATCGTGGAGGAACTTGCAGTTCAACCGAAGAAAGAGGCCGAGTAGGCGGGTCACCTCTTCTCGAGGAGTCATCGGAGCGCCTCGCCTTTGGGCACAAGGGCATGGTGCATAGGCTGGGGATGGTCATTCATGTTACTGGTAACTTTACCTTCATAGAGCGTTATACCTTTCTGTCTTTTTTGTGGGGCGATGGGCATGAGACGATAATGTACATGGCAAATCTTAGCTTTACTTACACTGCTGCGCACGGTGTAACAGGACTGCATCGCTCTTAGATATGATCATCGCTGAGTACGGTGCTGCACGCAACTATCGGCCTCCGGCATTCCTCATGTAAATTCATATTGATAGTACAGAGAGTCATCCGCTTTGCACACCGGCTGTAGCCTTTCAGTGACTGCCACGTCTCCTGAAAGTGGAGGAATTTGGCCGTCCTTTAAGTCACAGAGATACCTCTTAATTTCGCATGCTCCTTCCATTCGTCATACGGATCGCCCATCGTGCCCCCCCCCTGACGATATTCTTGCCCACGCTAGTAGACGTAGACGAAGTCCTCGTTCTTCCAGTCGGTACGGTCGGTGTCGACAAGAAGGCCGTCCTCGGCGGTACCAGCGGCAGGCACCTGTACGAACCTCCGGTCCATCGAAGTGTCGGTAATTTTCGCCGACTTGCCCATTGCGACCCGCTGCGCCTGCTTTCGCTTGTTGAAAAAGTATAGGTTGACGACTTGGGCGCATACGCAGCAGACTAGGACCGCCTGCGAGATCATGAGCGATCGAATCCCGGGGAGATATCGCGGGGCGTCCTTGGCGTCCATGAGCAATGGGCCGGTGAGCTGACCGGTGGCGGTCGCGCAGTTCATGAACGAGAGCATGGTCGACTTCTTGGTCTGACCTCCGACGTTTGCGATGGCCCACGAGTATACGACGGGCGAGCAGCCGAACGAAAAGGCGAGGAAATAGTAGCCAACCAAGGCAAGAGTCTGCTTGCGCTCGGTGCCGCTATTCGATCAGCTCAAGATATCTCAAAGCTGTAAAAGAAAAGACAACTTACGATTCAGCCACATACATCATGATACCACCGGCCATGGTGAGACCACAGAGAATCAACAGCATCGCACTCTTGATCTTGAACCGAGCAGCAGCCCACGAGCCGGCAAGAATGCCAATGGCTTGGAGGGCGCCGAAGGGGATGTTGAGCAGAGTTGCGGTCTTGGTGTCAAAGCCAAGGGCCTTGATGAGCGTAGGTCCGAACGTGTTGGCGACGTGGGCGGCGATGTTGGGGATGCAGATGAGAGAGGCGAAGAGCCAAGACTTGGGGTCGAGGAACATCTCTCGGACCTGAACCCACTTGAACTCGCGGGATCCGAGACCGGTCTGGTTCGCGCGCAGTCGCTCGACGGCTTGGTCTCGCTCGTAGTCATCCGACCAGAATCGAGCGGTCGACAAATCGGCATCGAGCCTCCACCAGACGATGGGGGCCGTGAGAACAGTGATGATTCCCGCTGAGAGGTAGATAGACTGCCACGGCCTCCAGCTCTCGCTTTCGATGTGACCGAAGCCGTATGAGACGAGAGCGGCGACGATAGTGGCAGCCGAGTTGGTGATGAACCAGGCGCAGACTCGAAGTGGCTGCTCTGCTCGTCGGTACCACGTGGCGGTGAGCATAGAGAACAGGGGAATGTTGGCGGCTTCGAAGAGACCGAGCAGGAATCGAGTGGCTAGCAGAGATGCTCGCCCGTTCGAAGCGGCCATGCAAGCGGCGGAGGTGCCCCAACAGAAGACGAAGATAGTCATGAGGTATCGAGGGTTGTATCGTACGATGATGTAGGCGGAGAACGGCTGCCAGCAGAGTGTCGCGATCGAAGTCATCGACGAAGCGAGCGAATAGTCCTTCTTGATGAGACCCAGGTCGGCCGAGAGACCATAGGTGTTTCCGTATCCGAAGACGGTTTTGTCGTAGATTTGGAGGAAGTACACCCATACCAGGATCGTGAGAAGGTTTCTGTCGGTCTTGCGTCGGATCCGCTTGTTCTGAAGCGGTGTCAGCTTCGTGTACTAAAGGATCCAGCTCGACTCACGTCTTCCTCAGTCACCACTACGGTCTGTTGAGTGTTCCCGCCCTTGCTAGCATCCTGCTCGATATCCTCGACGGTGGTAGCATCGTGCTTCTCGTCGATCGCACCCGGGTGGACGGCGGGGGTCTGTGCGCTCATGTCGGAAAGATGATCAAGGAGATTTATGCGAGTGATGGTTTGGCTGAAGAACTCCGAGCGCTGAGTCGTGGAGAGCCGTGGTGGAGGATGAGGGGAAGCATGGGCTCCAGCCGGAACTGGCTTTATACGTCGACGGCCCCCTCTATCAAGCGGTCAGGATGTGGTCGACCATCATGGAGTATCTCCAGGCTTGATGGTGTATGTCCGGTGTGCGTTAATTGCTTGCACCAGAGGGCTCCGGAGACAGGTGATCTTTGCCCCGCAAGCGGCTAGTTGTCGGTCATCCTTCCGCCCGACAGTCGGACAATTGCCATCCGCATCCGCCGGGGCTGCCTTCCTCGTCCTCTGAACCGGTACGGGGCTCAGACCGGTATTACGTTGGAACCTGCCGCACCTGGAGTTCCGGTTGGAGGCCTGACAGTGGACTGCAGCAGCTGCAGCAGTTGCATCCATCAAAGCGTTTGACCTTCAATATCAAAAGTGAGAGGCCATGCCGGAAAGTGGACACCGACCATACAACATTCTTGTGACCGACGCGACTCGCTCTCATCTCGCGCCTCTCGACACAGTCCCCTAGTCATGCACGTCCTCGTCACCGGTGCCGCCGGCCTCATCGGCTCACATGTCATGGTCGCTCTGCTCAAGGAGGGCCACACGGTAGTCGCGACTGATATCAACCCGCTGCCGCCGGTAGTGATCGAGCAGATACAGCCTTATAGCGACGGCGTCACGCAGATCACCGGTGATCTGACGAAGATCAGCTTCGTCGACGAGCTCTTTGCGCATTCGGCAGCAGCCACACTCGACGGCCTCATGCACATCGGCGGCATCCGCAGTCCGGTGGGACTGGATCCTCGGCTGGTCCACAACATCAACGTGACGGCGACGTACAACGTTCTACAGACAGCGGCATCGAAAGGGATCAGGCGGATGGTCCAGGCCAGCTCCTGCAATGCACTGGGACTGAGCTGGACCATGCCGGAGCACTGGGGGCTGGATTTCGTGCCCGTGAACGAGACACATCCAATGCGTCCGGTGAGCTGCTCGAGCCATTGATTCCGCAACGCGGCTGACAGGCTCAGGAAGACCCGTACAGCCTATCGAAGCTGGCTTGTGAGGAGCAAGCAGCGGCCATCTGTCGATATTACCCTGGCACACGAGTCGCCTCGATACGGATGCACTTCACCCGATCCTCCATCAACGACACCACCGCCAGCGTCAAACATACCGGCTTGTGGTCGTGGTCATCTGTCGACGCTGTCCTGCGAGCCTGTGTCCTCGCGCTCACATCGGAGGGGTGGTCAGGTGCCGAGGCTTTCCACATCGCTGCAGACCAGATATTTTACCCCGCCAGTCTGTCTGACGGCGTGGAGATACCCGCATTGGAGGTGCTGGAGAAACACTGGTCAGGCAGAGTCAAGCAGATTGACAGGAGCTGGTGGGCGGACAACCCTAGGCGTTCATTCTTCGACACATCCAAAGCGCAGCGTGTGCTCGGATGGAAGCACGACTTGTAGACATCACTCGACATTTGCATGCAAGCATGTATGCACGTACACACGGCAGTACCCTCCATGTACTCCTGTTGTCGGCTACGTCGCACCTCAAGCAGCACACTTCCGATTGGTCAACCCTCCAACGATGCAGCGAGCTTGCCGGAGAAGGTAAACATTTTACAAGAACAGGAACAGGCAGGTCGTATGCAGATAGCCATGAGTGGACCTACCCAGGCTGCTTGATATGGAGTTGGGGAGCCGCATGCGTGATGACCACCACACAGTCGTGTTGACCCAACGGGTGCCACTGTTTGCTGGGACACTGACTGTAAAAAAGCAGTGCGGAAGCTGGACAAAGGTTTCGCCAGATTGCAGGCCTTTGAGGTCAAGTTCCACATGATGCATACTGTACAAAGCCGCGCGAATCTGTCCCTCTCTAGCTTCTTAGACGCCCGCCAGCTTCATCGCCGCGTCAATCTCGTCGTGCGCGCCTTCGGGGAGAGGCAGCAGAGTGCCACGGACAGTTGCGTGCTGCAGGACACCCCGGGAGATGAGGCCGTGTTTCAGCGCAATGGTGCCCTCCATGTGCGACGGTCGGTGGTAGACGACCTTGGTGAGCGGCATGAGCCGGTCGTGAACAGCATACGCCCTGTCGACATCCTTCGCCCGGCACGCCTCCATGAGCTCCTCCATCGCCTCGGGGACAATCTGGCCGTATCCAACGAGGAAGCCGTCGCAATTCCAGGACGTGTGGATGAGGTACTCGTCGTGGCAGGTGAGGATCGGCTTGCCGGGGTTTCGCTTTCGGATGATGGGGACTTCGACGTCCCACCGCGCCATGTCCCGAACACCGTTCTTGAGCGCAAAGACGTACGGCTTGGACAAGATGTCGAGCTGGGTCTGGAGGTCGAGCGAAGCCTTGGTCGCTTGCGGGTACTGGAAGCAGATCTGTGGCAGACCACTCGCTTGCCAGATCTCTTCGTATCGCCGTTGTGGGGCGCCCTTCTGGTAGCCGAACCGCAGCCAGCCGTGGGACGGGTAGATGAGAGCGGCGGAGGCACCGGCCTCCTTGGCTGCCTTGGCCTCGAGGCCAGCGACGTAGTTACCTTCGGACGTTATGCCGGAAACGATGGGAATCCGGCCTTCGGTCGCCTGGACGTAGGCGCGAATCAAGGCGGTCTTTTCCTCCGGCAGCAGGAATGTTCCCTCGCCGGCGTGGCCGAGCACCAGGATAGACTTGATGTTCGGGAACTGGAGGAAGAACTTGCCGATCCGGTCGATGGCCTCGAAGTCGACGGCGCCTTCAGGCGTGAACGGCGTGACGGCGGCAGGGGAGAAGCCGGCAATGTCGAAGCCATAACGCTCGTTGGCGTGGCCCCTGGTGCTGTCGGTTGCGATAGGTGCCATCGTGTAAGGGGGGTTTGGATTCTGTGGTCGGGTGCTGTGTGTGCACGGGGTTGGGAGGGAGCTCGAATGTGGGGGTCGGTGATTATCGTTCGCCGACCATTCGGATCGTCTTATATATCTTCGAAAGTCCACATATGATCGTCAACGCACACCGGCGGCTGCTTGCGAGCGACCCCAGATCCGGTTGATACGCTACTGGCTCCGGATAACGCGTTCACCGGCATCCGCCTCACGATTCAGACAAGGCGGCAGGTCGGGCGGATCCTCGATACCATGGATATAGCGGAGTGACAATGAAGCGGATATGCTCTGCCACTCTTCCGCCAGGTACATTTCCTCGGATTCCCATGCCGAGGATGCAGCGATACATCTCGAAGCCCGTAGTTCACATGCATGGAAAGCCTTATGTTCCTTTGCAAGGCGTTGACCTTCACTTACGTTGGTACCCAATTGAACAGACAGCAGTCCTCGTTAGGGTCTACGCCTGGCGACCGCGGCGTTTATCCACGAAGAGCGCCACAAAACCCCCGATGGTGCATTGCGAGGATAGCGGACAAGCAAATGATTGACCCCTACATGTGCGGCCGGCCATCACGTGCAGGGCCTGACACCATCACGGAACAACGCATGCATGCAGAATGAAGCCCACGCGCACATCGTGAACTACGGCACGGAGTCACCAGGCTGGACCTGAGGCGCATCCTCCGGGTTGACGGGAAAGAAGTCGTTGGCGAAGTCGCCGACGTTGAAGAAGTCCCAAGGGTTATTCGATTCCGCGTCGTAGCCGAGGTTGTACAGATCGCCATATATCGCCGGCTCGGACGATTGCTGCGCACTCGGCGGCATGGGTCCGAATAGCTGCACGGTCGGATCGAAGATTTGCTGAGGCGTGTACAGCATGGTATCCTGCGTAGCCTTGTCCGGCGTCCCTGCTGTAGGTCCGTCGAGTACGACCGGGAAGTCTGCGCTCAATCCCGCGATACAGCTGAGCTGCAGAGCGACGTTCATGGTGATTCGGAAGGTCGGCGCCGTGCGCATAGACTGGGTGACGCTGAGAAGGCGGACGATCGGCTCGCGCATGGTATCCCACTCTTCGGCTTCGGGCTGACCGAGGAAGTGAAGTGAAGTGATCATGATGGCGTGCTGGGCAGCATACAGGTCGAGCCAGACGGACGTCTCCAACAGGCCGTGATCGGCGAGGATGAGCAGTTTGGTGACCGTCGCATGCGCTGCAGAGACCGATAACTCGGCGATCTCGTCGACCTCTGGCGGTCGACTGTTGCCCTCGAGGTCTTGATTGACGCGCCCGAGCAGGTAAGGACGGCACAATACGCTCTCGAGGTAGTCTGCCCAGACCAAGAGTAGCATGATCAGTCGACGATGAGTGGGCGAGGCGAACACCTGGCCGAGGGACAGACTTGCCGGCAGACCCTTCTTCCATACGATCAAGTCCCTGTGCAAGGATATGACGAGGGGGTAATACTCCACCAGGCGATCGAGGTCCTCGTAATGTACCGATACCAACCCCACCGTGCGCTTGACCTTGACCATAAAGTTCGACAGAGAGACGTAGCTTTCGAGATAATGTGCCGGGAGCCCCATACCCTCCTCGAACGGCGTGTCTGGGAAGCTGGTATTGACGTGGATGACGTCGGAGAAGGACGGTCGTCCGAGAGCGAGGGAGATGGTCTGCTCCAAGATGTGAACGCACCACCACACGGTACGTCTGGTGTTGCGCTCGAATGGGTCGAATTCGCGGCGTGCGTGGTCCCCGTTCTCCCCGTCTTTGTGCAGACCCGACGCCACGGCCGCACGAAGCGCCTGTCCAACGAGGATGTAGGCCGTGTTCCGCTCGCCGGCGTTGTGCTGGTATAAGGCGAGGAGGAGGAGCGCCTGCACATTCCCGAGCGTGGACGATAGAACCAGTCGACCGAGTCCTTCCCGTATCACGATCGACAGGTACTCCCTCTGAATGGCTTGAGCCTGCTCCAGCCGCCCCTCCAGCGCCTGAGCGCCTAGCGTGAAGACCATGTACAGTGTGCACATTTTGCCGGGCTCCAGGGCCGGGTCGATCCGGCGGTTCGAGGCGGACCGGTGGACGTCCTGCAGGGCGCCAATGTGTATAATGGGGAAGGTCGGATGTATGCGTTCAAAGAACGCGCCGATCAAGGCTTGGACGGTGCCGTGGTCGGGGAGCTGGACATGTCGGAATGCGTCACCGGCACCACCTGGAGACAGGCGTGATCGTCCATCCGTCGAAGGGTCCAAAGCAGACGCGGCCGAGGGTGATTGTTCCGTTCCTGCAGCGAACGTGGCCGGATGCCCCTGCAGCCCCGCTTCGATCGTGTGTGATATCTTGTACGTTGTGAATTCGGCGGCCTGTCGATACCGCCGCAGACCGACCTCGTCGAATGTCGGGTTTTTGAGCGTATTCGACTTGGCGACGAGCTGTCGAGCGCATCGAGCAAAGTAGATGAGCGATGCGGGCCCGACATAGTGATGCCCTCCTCTCGGCGCCGGCACCAACCACCCCTCTGGCATATCCTGCGGGTCGATATATGCTTCGTCCCGGTTCGACTGCGAGGTCGACGGCTCATCGTCGCCTGGCCGTGATTCGGAACCGTCGGGCCTGGACACATCGACTCCAAGCTTGTCCACTAGCGCCGACAAACCCGCAGCAGAATCGATGTCCGCATCGGGGAACATCTTGCGGACAATGGCGTCGAGGGTAGCGTACCGCATGGACGGTTGTGTTACGGCGCCAAGGCGACGTTTCCGAGGGAGTGTCGAGCGGCATTGCGCACCGGCTTCCTCACATGCCGCACATCGGTCCTCCTCTGATTGCCGGATGCATCGCCTTTTCCGCGTCTTGCACCTGTCGCAACTAATCTCTATACGTTGCCGCAAGCTGTCTGGCACGCGTCGTCGCCTGACTGGCTGTTCTAGCGGTCAGCTCGGGCAAGGGGTCGTATCGGGCTTACCCAGAACGAATTTCTGGCTGCTCGGTCCTGCCTGCGAGGAGGACGAGCGATCACTGACCACGCCCATGGGGACAATTCCGATGGCTGTTCTCTCTCAAGAACCGGGTCGCGCGCTCTCGCCTAAAGGCGGATGTATCAAAGTTGCAAGACGAAGGAAGAAACGATGAACCGCAACAACACCGGGTAGAGATGGCCGGAGAGGGCCGGTAAAGACGGGATACACACGTCCGTTCCTTACAAGCATATATTGCCGCTGCGGGGCCATTGTCTATAAGGCGCATCGGTTCGACGGTCGGACAAGCCGGTGGAGAGACTAGCTACATAGTCCTTAGCTCGACAAGTGCATGGTGTGATGATGATCTCCTAGCGGCTTGTGTGACTACGACATTGGCTCGTCCCCCTTCACCACGGCGGCTGGTGTAGAGCGTGTTGCCATCCCATCATATCAGGACTGATGCCCATACTGGCGAGCTCCGCGTTGAACTGTTGAATCGCGCTCATGTCCAAAAGCTGATTGAGTGGATCCACGAAATCAGGCTGTGACGCGTTGCCCGATGTCCAATCGAAGAAGGGTATACTGGCTTCTGGAGCGGTCGTTGACGTAGCCACCTCGGCCAATTGCGCCAGATCGTTGCCTGATTGTCAATGACTGCGGCCCACGGCAGAGATGGGGGAAGATGCGTACTGGATTGGGCGAGGGAAGAGTCATCCGTTGTCGGCTTCTTGTAGGACAAACCTGACTGATCAGCTCCTGTTATAACCAGGAGCGAGTCCAGACTCACCTGTCTTATCGGCCAGCTGCACGACCACCTGCCCGACTTTCGCGGCCGACTGCCACCGCGTCCCGATGACGCACAAAACTTCCAGTGTACAGTTCACCGCCGTCTCACACTCGCTGCGGGGGATCTCACCCCGCCAATGAGCGATGAAGACGAGGTAGATTGACGTGGTAACGCGCCGTAGCTGCATCCATGGGAGGTTGAGCAAAGCTGCCGAGACGACCTGTACCCGTCAGCTTGTGCCATGTTTAGACAACTTACATGGCGATGGAATGACAGGACAGATAAGGCTGACCGAGCGCATATGGATAGGGAAGAGTGACGTAGTAGTGGATCACGTAGGAAAGGCGCACGCAACGCGATGCGGGACCTAGCGGTGAGTGGGAGTTGCGCGTGAGAGTGTCCGCTGGCGACTTACCAGTTGTAGTGGATTTGCCGCAGTATAGCGCCTGCGATGGAAGCCCGCTTGACCATATCGATGGACCCGCTTTCACCCAGATCGGCGTCAAAGGTCTGCGCCCCCAGTCGATCTCGCAGACTGTCAATCTCACTCTCGAGCTGCAAGACGAGACCGATACGGCTCTCGGACGACTGCGTGCTGACGTGCAGCCTTTCCAGGATACTGCCGATGGTCGTGACGAGGTCGACGAAAGCTTTCAAGCCGTTGAGCGGAGTGCCGGACGGTGTATCCACACCCGAGCTGGAAGATTGGTACACGACATCAAAGACCTTGGGATCGTAATCCTGAGTCTTGATCAAGGGCGGATGACAGTCGAGAGCGGACAGATACCTGTCACATTAGCGTCTCTCGGACACCTCGTTTGACGCCGTCACGCACACATCGGAGAAGTAGACGTAAAGGTACAGCATGGCGCGCCGGCGCGTAGCGTGCTTGTCGTGCTTGGCCCTCTGGAAAGGGCTCAGATCAAGCGGTATCCGTTGATTCAGGCCAAGCTCGTGTGCCATCATGATCGCTCGTGCGACGTAATCCCTCGACCGCCGTCCCATCGATGTATTGCTGATGAAGGTATGGAGGACGAACAGGGCCTGTACGGCGATCTCGCTGGGCTGGTCGATCGCCTCGAGCTCGTCCGAAGCCAGCCGGAAAAGGCACTGCGCAGTCGATCTACTCCGATAGGATGGTAGCGACGTGTTCGAACAGGGGCTGGCGAAGTCGTCCATCCCGCCGGAAGCCCTAAAGTTCCTGTATCGCTTCGCCTGCGAATCGTACGTCTGTTCGCGGAGACTGCCGAGGGCGAGAATCGCGTACATCAGAGCGAGCTCGTCGTGCCCCGCGGCCCGGTCTGGAAATTGAGCTGGAGCGCTGAACACCCTGGTTGCTGTTTCGAGGACGTCCGGGAGGCTGAGGAAAGGGGTATTGTGGTGGATCGCTCGAAAATGGGTGTTGATCCAATGATGAGCTTGCTTGACGGCATTTGAGTCGCCCGGCGTCAGTCCGATCTCCTGCAGACTGTGTCGGGTGATTTGCACCGACTCGAAGATGTTCTCGGGAGACAGCGCGACGTTGAGCTTGAGTCCTAGGCTTTAGCTTGACGGCATGAGTGATGGGCTGACGTGCGACTCACCAAATCGTTCCAGTGCCTCTTCTTCCAATATACTCTCTACGGTCAGAGGTCCTGACGCAGGACGTAGCGGCTGGCTCGAGCTCTGCGCCGGTCTCGAATGCTCCGGCACCGTCACAGAAGGCAAGGAAGGGAATGAGACGTGCCGACTAGGCCCAGCCGGCGCATAATCGACGGAGCCATTTCTATGACTGCCGGAAGGCGACGCGCTGTGGTGTCCTTCCGAAGGTGACCGTGGCCGCTTCTCCCCTGCTCTCGGTTTCCCTGCACCTTTCTGTTGAGGCAAAGGCCTGGAAAGTTGAGCTCAGTTTGATCGAGAATCAAGTGACAGACCTGTTGGGCCGAGCCTTCTCGCGAGTGGTACAGCTCGCAGCCTGATCTCTCTTCAGGCATTCTGAGCACACCGATTGCGTCGCAATGTCGCATCTTGTTTTGCGTGTTCGGCACGGGTCGCCTGATGATCAGCTACCTCGCCTACAAGTCCCACTCACAAGCTTTGGAGACCCGCGTGATACCCGTCCCGTAGCCATCTTGACCGTCTTCGCTGCGGTTCGAAATCTCGGCGTGGTCCATCGGGTCTATGTTACCGGTTTGGCTGCTTGTTCGGATGGGTGATCCTTGGCAACTGCGCATTGGCTGCCACTGGAGATCTGGGGACAATTGCAAGGAACAGGCTACCGCTTGACCGATGTAGATGCCACGGATCTCGTGTAAATCAGAGTGAACAGACAAGAGCCAGTTCGTGGATATCGCCCCCCGGATCCATCGGATATCTAATGACAATTACCCGCCAGCCGACTGCTACCCATTCAGGCTCTCGGCATCGATTCCAGTAGCATTCGAACGGCAACTCGAAAGTGGGCATTGAGAGTGGCCCGGTGCATGCAGGAGAGCTCGATGCCGAAGTTTCTGCCGGCACGCGTCCAGGGAGTCTACACAGTATAATGAAGCGTGACGGCCTGCCATTCAAGATGCCCAAGATTGCTCCTGGCCACAGCACTGAAGCCAGTCGACCCACCCGCCCTCGCTTGACGCCATAGCTAAGCCCTCCTTACATGATGACACAATCGCCTCCCTGACCCCTTTCCATCTCATCGACCAAGCCTCCCGCGTCTCTTGTCCTGCCGTTGTTCTCTCGACCGTCGAGATCGACAATGAGCACGCCCGTGTTGCTCGGGTCGATGTGCGCCGAGAGGTTGTACCTGCTGTCAGCTGACCCCATCCGCGATGACCCAAGCACTGTCCACGTCCCACACATAGCACTGACGGCTGTGTGACCTCGCCGGCCAGAGCGCGAACAACTCACTTCTGCATCAGGTTCTGTACCGCCGGCTTGATCTTCGCGACGTGTCCCTGCGAGTGGATCCCCTTGCCCACGATGACTCTGAGCTCGTCCCGTCTCTCACGTTGCGCCTGCGCGATGGCTGCCTCGGTCCGCTCGATGGCCTCCTTCACATAGAGGCCGTGCAGGTCGATCGTGCCGGGAGGAGAGTCTCGGTTGTTCTCTGCAGGTCAGCCGGGACGGCCTCACTTGCACACAGGATCCAGGACAAGAAGAGAAGGCGTGCACAAGCAGCCGTGCACCACTCACCGATGAAGATCCACTCCGAAGCCTCATCGTCCAATTGATCCTGTCTCCGTTGATGAGTTTTGCCTTCCTGGGACAAGTCGTGAGCTTTTCCTCCATCGCCTCGTCTGCATATGAGTTCCATGAACATGTCGTTTCCAAGGTGCTCACTGGTATGCCTCTTGCGAAGCGGCAAAGCACCTACGAGATCAGCTCGAATTTCCAGGGGATCGCCTCCATCGAGTCCCCGCCCCTGCTCCCAAGCACGCAACTTCACCGACGCCGCAGCCCCCTACGTGGACCCCTGCCTGACGGGCCCGATCGGCGCGTGACTCACCTGTGTGCCTCGTCTCCAGCCTGTCTAGCTTGATTCCGCAAGTTCTGATACTTGTCGTTCGCAGCGTTGACTTGATCCTGGTTCTGCGAATGAGCCCACGCGCGTGTTTACTACAGTCCGAGCCCAAGCTGCCTTACCTGATGTTGGGGTGCATGTGGGCCCAGGATACCACCCGAAGGTAGACCGCCGTATGGCTTGGACTGATACCCCCCGTTCTGATGCTGCTGCTGCTGCTGTTGATGGTGTTGATTGTTCTGTTGATAATTGTTTTGGTGATGCGGTGGCCGATGCTGGTTATTGTGATTGTTCTGATAATGCTGGGGCGACGATCCCCCAGCTACCTGCGACCACGATTGTTGGTTCGGGGGCTGATACTGCTGCTGCTGCGGTGGGTATTGACCGGGATAAGCCTGTTGTTGATTCGAGTAGGGCTGCTGTTGTTGATATTGTTGTTGTTGACCTGGGTATCCTTGTTGTTGCTGCTGCCCATCGTCGTGACTCGACTTTCCTCCACAGAAAGCGCTGAACAAGGCCGAGAGGACCTTGATCAACAGGTTGGTGTTGTTGTTCGCCATGCTGGATCGACGAGATGAAGGTGCAACAGGAGATCCAATGTTCAAACGCCGGTGTCGAATTCGACCAATCGTCCACGATCCACAGTGACTAACCAGGGCTCCCCGATGACTCATGATCCCACATACCCATGCATGGCGTACAACATACAACGTGATTCTACATCGCACATCGTGAACAAGCATCGTCGTCGAGCACCACAGCTCGTTCGTATCATCAATGTCCAATCTAATGCTGCTGGCGTAGGCTACCCTACAGTCACAGCTGTCGGGCCCTTAATCCCGGTCCTTGTTGTGCTCCTTCCCCGACTTCTTCTTCTTCTTCTTCGCCTTGCCCGTCGCATCTTCGCTCTTTCCCTCGACTGCCGTTCTTGTCTCCTGTTCTCGCCCGAGTCCAGTGCTCGCGTTGACACTTCCAGCCACGACAGACTCGGCAGATTTGCTCGCCGACACGGAACCCGCTGCGCTTGTTGACGCCTCCTCCTTCGTGACCACCTCCTCGTGTTTCCGCTTCTTGCTCCCCGCAAGACCTCGTAGGCGGTCAAGAGTTGAAGAGGGTCCCGTCTTGGCGGGTGCCCGGGCGTCTCCCCGTGAGACATCCTTGTCGAACCCTTTTGGCCGGTGGAATTGCCTGTCGGGTTGACGGTTCTGCGACTTCGACAAAGGCACTTTGCGCGTCGTCTGAAAAGTCAGCGCGGGAACGGGACCTGTTGAAACGTCGGTTCAGGACGTGAGGCCGAGTTGAGCATATAGACATGCTTCGGAGGCTGGACGCCTGACGAAATGCCAGTCGCGCCGAACCGCCCCCGCCCTCACCGACTCGAGGCACAAACCATGTCGCGACCGCCTAAAAAGAGAGCACATAAGCACTCACCGTCAAAGGCTCGTCCCCATTCTCGCCCCCATCGCTCTCAATCTCCCTGTCCTTGCTATCCTCGGCCTCCTCGTCCTCCGCCTTCTTCTCCTCCTCGCCAAAACCAAATTTCATCCGCCCTCCCCCGCCCTGCGACCCTTCTCTGGCCTTCGCCAAGAAAGGTACGTAGCTCGGCTCAAACGTCCACTTCTTGCTCGGCTCGACTGCCCGTGCGGGCCTTGCAGGTCGATTGGGCATGAACCACACCTCCTCGCCGGCAGCTTCCTCCGCAGCGGACGAAACGTGTATCGAGGTACTTTTCGGCGTGGTTTCTGCTACACGTGCGGCCGGCGTTGGTGTTAACGACGAGGATGCAACGGGGGCTGCTGTCGGTAGAGGTGTGGACGGCGTTGATGTGGTACCATTGGTTTGAGCTTGGGCGTTGCGGGCAGCTGCTCGCTGCATGAATTTGAGGTTCAATGTCGATGACGACAGGACCATGGCAAGGGGTCGGTAGAGAGGGTATGAGCCGCCAAGCCGATACTGAGGGTGTGACTCGTGAGATGAATACGGGGCGAGGATGAAAGAGAAGAACAGATTTCTGATGTCAATGAAGAAGTGGTCGACCTTGATCAAGCGGCGATGGCCGCCATTGGTACCAGTCGCCACTGGCAGTGGAGTGGCAAACAGCGAGGCACAGTGCTCCCTCCACCCATCCCGGAAGACAACTCGTGGTACCCGTGAGCAATCAGCAGACCACACAGCCGAGGTGCAAATCAAACACGCTCCGGATCACATGTGTTCGGTCGGGGTGACCGAGCGTGCGAGCAATCTAATTGCGACCTGGGCAATACCCATCATGACAGCCAGGGATCTTGACCGTATCGCAGCCAAGACCGGTCCTATATCCTGCCGCTCGTCGTGTCATCAACAATACATTATCTCCCCATGCGCAGCCCTAGAAAGAACGCCACCCATCACCTGCCCTCTTATCGCCCTTTCTGTTTGCCCCGTTGTCTCAGTAGGGGAAGCGCATAAGACGCCGGTCGAATCCGGCTCTATCCGCCGACAGCTCCGGACAATGCGCCTTGAGCCGCGGCCAAGCGTGTTCTCATCTCCTCCTCTCCCTGCTCCGGGCTCCACACCGCACGCTTGATCATGAGTCCCCCTCGACCAATGGTGCATCGGTCGTATGCGCTCGAGTCGGCCAATCTGTGATCCCCGAACGTGCATGCGACTCTTTGATCGGGCGATAGCCGTACGCTTGCGCCTGGCGCGGACGCTTGGCCCGACCCGCTGAAATATATAACCTTTGAGTGACATGGTATCGCTCCTCTGCTTACGCCCAATTGAAACTGTCTCTCCATAGACGGGCCCTACACCGGACAGCCGCAGTATACACCGAACCGACAGCGCCATGACCGACATCGAGCGCTTGGGTTCGAAGGAGCAGAAGTTTGACATTGTCACTGATGCGGTCGAGGGGGAATACTCGCCGGAGTACCTCGAATACCTTAAGCTCCAAGAGACATTCACCGGCAAGGCACTGACCAGGCTTCACGTGAGTTGCAGTCTCCTGGCCTTATCCCATCTGGCGGCAACATTGCACTCGAACCAAGAGCAAGCAAAGTAGCCGAGATAAGCCTTCAGATCAAAGCCCCGCTAATGCGCAGCGCAAATGTGATTGGCATGTGATCCCGCCGCTCTTCTTCGTCTACTGCATGACATACATCGACCGATCCAACGTCGGCAATGCCAAGCTGTTCGGAGCGCAACAAGACAACAAGATGACGGGAACTCAGTGGAATATAGGGCTCTCGTTGCTTTGTGAGTCGAATGGAGAGGAGCGGTGGGGGGTTGGCCGGTGGTCTGAACCCATCGGCAAATCTCCGAAACCTCGTGCCATGCACCTGGCCGCTTCGTGCTGACTGCAGTCATCACGTACGCCCTCGGCAGTCCCATTGCCAACGCCTTCGTCAAGATTTACTCGACCAAGCTGGTCCTCCCCATTCTGTGTATGGGCTGCGGCTTGTCGATCATCGGTGCCGGATGTTCGTCCAACGTCGCCACCTGGTTCTCGCTTCGACTCGTCCTCGGCCTTTTCGAGGGTGGCATCTATTCCGCCTGTGCATATTCATTGACGACGTGGTACGACCCGTCAGTGCTCGCCTCGCGAACGTCCTTCTTCTACATGGCCGGCACCAGGTGAGCCGCTTGATTGACGCTCGCTCGGGCCGCAAGCTGACACCCAGCTCGGGGGGCGTTTCCGGTCTCCTCGCTTACGGCATTGGCCAGCTGGACGGCCACTGGGGCTACCGCGGCTGGCGCTGGATCTACGTCCTCGAGGGATTCGTCTCCGTCTGCCTGGGAGCGTTCGCCTTCTACTGGATCCAAGGAGATCCCGAGAAGAAGCACAGGTGGTTGACCGCCGACGAGCAACGGTTCATCATCCTCCGCAACAAGTTCGCCTACGGTGCCGACCGCGGTGGTAACCAGCTCATGGGCTTCTCGTTGAAGGACTTCCTGTCCGCGGTCAAGGCGAGTTGCACCGAGAAAGAAAGAATACACCCCGCCCCATTTCCTTCGGGTCCGCCTCCACGACCGGCGCTAACGAGCAGTCCCCCCACAACCTCATCCTCGGTTTCTCCAACTTCTCCTACTGTACCGCCCTGTACGCCTTCAGTTTCACGCTTCCGACCATCATCAAGAACATGGGGTTCACAGCTGCGCACGCGCAAGCAATGTCGGCGCCGCCATACTTCATCGCGTTGCTCGCTATCGCGGCGTGTGGTCTTTTGACCGACAAGTACCGCCAGCGGTCGCTGGCGATCATCATTCCCGGCTTTGTGGGCTTCGTGGGCATGCTCATCTGCATGACCACCGCGGACAAGAAGCACCTGGTGCCCTTGACGTGTGAGTCTTGCTGGAAGCGCGAAAGGACCGAGCGGTGCCAGCGAAGAGTAGGACTGCCACTAACGCCACAGACGTCGCGTGCGTCCTCGTCGCATGCGGCCTGTACGCCATCAACCCGATTCTCACGTCGTTTGTCGCCCTCCAGAACGCCGGGCAGACCAAGCGTGCCGCCGCGCTCTCCATCGGAGTCATCTACACCCAGTTCGGTGGTGTCCTCGGGTCGAACATCTACCTCGCGACCGAAGCTCGTGAGTGCCACACGATGTGGCAGAGAGCTCAGCTGACCTGCAGCGACGTACAAGACGGGCTTCGGAACCTCGCTCGCCGTCGTCTTCGCCGGTTGCGTCATCACGCCCGCCCTGTACTGGGTCTGGATCGGCCGGATCAACAAGCGCCGCGAGCAGATGTCGGACGACCAGATCAGAGCCAAGTACACGCCCGAGGAGCTCGAGGCGATGGGCGACAGGTCGCCGTACTACCGATACGAGCGATGAGCGAGGGCACGCTGTCAGCGCAGGGCGAGGCAGCGGCATTGGGCGAGCGAGCGGGGAGTTGCCAGCTCCGACCCCCGCGTCCCGCCTCTGTCGTCAGTGTTCTATGGTGATCGCTTCAGAGCGTTCGAGGGGGTTTGGATTCTGCACAGTTTAGCAAGTTGTTGGGCTCACGGGTCTGCTTGGGATGGCATGCATCGTCATCGAGGTTGTTGCGGAATAAGGCAGACCAGGTCGCACGCTCACGGTATCCCGCCTACTGCTTGCGGGTCTGCCACGCCCAGGACCTACGGCGAGCCATTCGTCGCTGCTCACACGAGCGCAGCCGATCACGTTCCGTCAAACTGATGCTGGGCTGCCCTGACATCGCAATGGCCATCAGTACACCATGGAATGCCGAGCTTGACACGGACGATCCATGCCAGGGACACTATGCGCCTACCAGCCCGCTTACCCAGCCACATTCTCCACCTCCTTCCTCCCGTCCAGCCCAACCTTCCCTTCTTGCCTCAACACCTCGTGCTGTTCCTTCTTCTCTCCACCAAAGATTCCCAAGATCGCCTCAATGGTCGTGTTCCCGCCCGAGAAGATGATCCCCACATCCCACTTCCTCGTCTCCCCGCTCTTCTCCTTCTCCTCCTTCTGTTTCTGCACAACCCACCTGCGGAAGTCCGGGTCGTACAGCACGACCGCTAGCGGAACCGCCGCGCTCGGCTCGATGAACACCTTCAGCCGTTCCAGCACTAGCCGCATCGCATCCTTGATTTGCTCCTCGGTGACGCTGTGCACGCCCTGCACGAACTTGGCTTTCGTCTCCGACCCGCCGGTGAGGACGCTCCATGGGTAGGGTCCGACATAAGTCCTCAGGCCATCCGCAATCGTCAGCGTCTTGACCACCTCGACGCGCTTCGGCGGGTCCGCCGCGAGTCCCCTCTGCGCGTCGTTGCCTCCCTGGAACGACGGCTCGGCGCCGAAGACATATGTCGGTTTGTCGTTGAACCACGTCGCCGTGCCGCTCAGGAGACCACCTCCCCCGCACGGCGCAACGACGACATCGGGCTGCGCGCCCGCCTTTCCTTTCGCTTCGGCGTACTGCGACGAGAGCTCAAGCGACGCCGTGCCCTGCCCGAGCATGATGTCGGGATGGTTGTAAGGCGGAACGAACAGCGCTCCGGTTTTGTCCTGCACCTCCGCCAGCACAGCTTCTCGTTCCTGCGCCGTCGAGCCCGAGAATATTACGTTGGGGGTGTAGAGGCGGACCCCGGCGATCTTGGAAGGGGTGGAGATGCTTGGCATAATAATATAAGCGGGGATGCCGTGCGTGAACGCAGCGAGCGCGAGTGCTTGTGCGTGGTTGCCTAAACATGAGCGCTGGATCTCTCGCTGTCTGATGTGGGCTCTGTGACTGCATTGTACTCACCGCTCGAGTGCGTCACCACCCCCCGCCGCTTCACCTCTTCCAGCCCATACTCGTCTATCAACCGCTCGACCGCATAGAACCCTCCCCTCGCTTTGAAGGCCCCTATCCTCTGCATGTTCTCGCACTTGAACCAGAGCTCCACGTCTGGCGCTTCCGTCTCGCCATCTTCGGTGCGCGGCGTCGAGGCGATCTTCGAAATGGTCTTGTTCGTGAGCAACGGGGTGAAATGAATGTTGTGCTTGATCCGATCATGAGCGGCTTTGATGGACGCCGGCGTGAGCGGCAGCGACGTCGAGGGGTCGGCCATGTTGACGCTATGTGGGTTATGACTCTGCGGCGACAAGACTGTGTATCAGTTTCAAGCAGTGCGTGCAGGAGTGATCAATCTAGATAGCCCTGACGAAGCCATGGCCGACTCGAGAGAGCGAGGACTAGGAAGGTGCCCAGACGGGTCGGGCCGGGCGATGCTGTCGGCCTCGTCCGTATTTCCCGGGAAGCGTGTTCCGCGATAATCGACATGCGCTGTGGACACATTTACGGAAGAGAATCGCATCCGCTCCTCGCAGTGCCGCCTGGGGGGCCAGGCTGGAGGAATCCATCACAGGGGCTTGGTGCTGGCATGTCGAGCTAGTCAGGACAGCGGCGACAATGGACAGTGATTCGACAAAAAAAAACATGTGCTTCCGAGCTGGAGGTCGCCTATCGGCCTGTAGGCATCGACGACTAGAGCCACGTCGGCCGTCTGCTTGGCGTAAGCTTCGATCACCCGCTAACACAACTAGTCTCCGCGGGTCTCGATCGCGTTTCACGGGCAGGAAACCCAAGGTACACAACCCCGAGGATGGGCCTTTGAGGACACGATCGAGGCCGTCGGTAAAACGATCAGACGTTTGTGAGGCCGTCATCAAGAAGAACTGCATCCGAGCGGTCCTTTGAGATCATAAAGTCCAGGCTTATTCGTCCTCTATGGCCTGAAACGGGTGATCGCTCGTATTGGGGAGGGACAGTTCTTCATGACCGACCGTCCTGGTCTGTACAGTATGATATCAGCACCCCGGCACCTAAGGGCCAATATGAGCTCATGGCGCTCATCGTGATTAGCTCACCCCCACCGTGGAAGGCGCTCTGTGTTCGGCGAGTGAGTTGGTGGTCCGTCGCACAGGTCTGACGGACGCAATCAGCGACGTGCAATAGAGGCGGTAGGGTCTCAGTCAATCGGGGCCGAAAGCTTTCGTCGCCGACAGGAGCGCAAGTCTGAAGCGCGAAACGATCCGGGTACGCGGTGGTCTCGGTCAGGTCTATCCATAGCCCAAGAATGTTTCG
>Ga0308169_10002070_pt1 | contig 21619 bp, 19 predicted proteins | sample PhyBR1_2_FD_202139 | JGI IMG/M metagenome (GOLD analysis project Ga0308169, IMG submission 202139) | Phyllosphere microbial communities from UC Gill Tract Community Farm, Albany, California, United States - DLSLSB.R1 | ecosystem: Host-associated > Plants > Phyllosphere > Unclassified | place...
GGAGGCCTGGATATGGGCCGGGGTATCCTCAGCAGCGATTGCGGTGTCGATCATGGCCGCGATGCCACGGCCGGCGTTGCGAACAGTCGTTACCGGATTTGTTGTTAGCGCAGCATGGACTCCCGCCGCGGTTCCTTCCCCAACATCATAAAGTCCCTGACCGACGCCACCAACGAATTCGGCGACGGGGTTCGGCTGAGCACCGGGCCGCGCTCCCGGGATCCGCGTGGACTGCACCTTGGCCGACCTGCGTTCTACCGATTTCGGGTTGTCGCCCGTGAGCGATCGGGCGCGGGGCGTTTCAGCCCTTGGCGGTTTTGCGGTCCGCGATGTATGATTATCCCCTAGGCTTGGAGCGCGACCGCTCCCAGAACGCGCACGATCGTTTCTGGCGCTCGTCGTATCGGTTTGGGTCGGTCCATCATGGCGCCCCGCGCCTGCAAATGTAAACCGGCCGTCCGCCGGATCATGCCATGGATTGAATTTGAGTTCGAGACCGTCAGGACTTAGCGCCGATGGCACCATGCCCGTCCGTAGCCACCGTGAAAATGCGGTCTGCTTACTGGTGCCTGATGCCTGATGCCTGATGCCTGGACCCTGCCATCCCCCGCCTATTGCTGCGGTGAGAACATCTGAGCAACATCATCCTACAAGTCAAGCGCAATGGGAGCAAATCTTAAAATTCGCCCTGCTCAACCGCGCTTCTGTAGTATGGTGCCGCTTACAGGACTCGAACCTGTGACCCCCGCATTACGAAGGCCAGTGACGCACCAGAAATAAGTGAGCGCCTACATATACTTAGGTGGCAATAACGCCTGCCTCGGCGGCGGCACCCAGCCGCTTCCCAGTTTGGCATGAGACCGCCGATCGGCCGCTTCCTAGCGAAAGCGCTTTGGCTTGGGAAAAGCCGAAAAGTCGACCTGCGCTATACCTGCACAACTGCCCCAGAGCACCGGTGAACGTGTTACCTACGCTAGAAGCTCTGAACCGACTAGGATGCGAGCAACAGTCGGAATGAGATTGGCGATCAGTTCGGCGTCCTCGGACGACACGGCTTCTGCCAACGCACGTCCCTTCTCCCCAGCCTTTCTCAAATACGTCCATCGCGGCCAAAGCCGCTCGGGCGGACCCCACACGATCAATCCGCCCAGGTCTTCGACGCGAGCCTTATCAGTTACTCCCGCCCATGGATTGGATGTCCCGAACAGGACAAAACTGATGGTAACGCCTTCCGAGATTATGCGCACAGCCAAATCGTTCCCGACGAAATCTACAGTCCCGTTCAACCGGGCAGCGACATCGCGAGTCATGGCGAGAGGCACGGCGGCTGCGATGGCGCGCGCTGCACGTAGGGTTGCCTCGCCGCCAGCGAGGATGAGTTCGGCCGTTTCGTTGATCTCGGTCATGCTGGGCTCGCTGAGGATGAAGCGGCGGCAGTAGTCCGCCAAGTCATGTATGAAACGGCGGACGTTTTCGGCCATGGTCACCTTGGCACAATCGTCCAACCACGCGGCAACGGCGTCGAATCCGCTGGCGGTGATAGTGGGCGGCAGCGGCTGGCTCGAACACGTTGACCAGTGCTGTTCCAATGCAGCAGCCGCGTCGTCAGCACCGATGAGCGCGTGGACACGGACATCATCGCGTTTCATTAGCTGGTCCGCCAGATAGCGGGGGAGTTGATCTGCCTGCCAACCTGCCCAAGGTTTGTTTTCGATCACGACGCACCGGGCTCCGTCATGGCTGAGCATTAGCAGGTCAATGCGGCCTCGACCGTCGACGGTAGCCACTTCGCATGCAATCCGCGCCCCCGCCCAATTCTCCGGTCGATCGTTGAGAAGGTCGACGATAAAGCGGTCGCGGAAGACGCCTCCTTGACCGTGGGTTTCGTTCTCATCGAGCAGCCACCGGAGCACCTCCGAAAGGCGTGTCTCGCCGGGCATGAGGAGCGCAACAGGATTGAAGCGGGGAGCGAACCGTAGCGTGAGCGCGGCTTCGGCCTTCACGCGCTCGGATTCCGCCGCAGCGACACGGGCGAGGAGGGAGAGAACGACAGACACCTGAGATGAGTAACATGCGCTTTTTGGGACGCCAAACTGCCGCGCGATACTCCGCTCGTCAACGATCGCCTTACCTTTAAAGATCAAAGGCCGAGCCTGCTAATAGCCTCGTCCAGCAGTTTTAGGTGCTCCGTTGCGAGCGGCTCAACCTGCTCACGCGGGAGGGCGGTAATGTACGCTGCCCAATCGACCTTCGCCGAACTTGCCGGGTCGTCGTTGACCCGCCATTCGAAGTACGGCCGCCATGCGTCGTCGATCAGATCACTCAGGCGGCAGTCTTCCTCTGCGAGCCGCTGTAGAAGCTTCTCACCGACGGGAGGCTTCTTCGATCTGGGACTGAGCCATCCCTGCTGGTGCGAGTGCTGCCACACGGGCGCCGGCCATAGCTCTTCGAGGCAGATCGGGACATTGATGCCAAGCTCGCAGGCGGCTGTCAGATGGGCAGGCTGCCCCAGCTTGAGCAGTGATACGTACTTCCAGTTCACGTCCTCGTTGCAAAACCGCCCCTGCGCGCCATGCCCCTCCGCATCACCATCGATGATCCCGACAGCCTTGCGACGCTCCGGATTCGGCAGGTGCTTCGTTCGAAATTCCCATGAACGCAGCATGTTGCTAACGTAGTTGGCGCCAGCGCGCGGGGGCGGCTCAGCCAAAAACAGCTGTAGCGCCTGTTCAGGTCGGAAGAGATCAAGCAGCCTCTTGAAAACGGTGTAGTCAGTCGCCCCTTCGACAAACAGGGTTGGTAGGTTGCCCTGATTAAACTGATCAAGCTTCGTCCGGAGGTCGGCGGCTTGCAAGGTCGCTTCGGCCAGAGCCACCTGTGCCGCTTTTATGTGCGGTGCAATTATCGCCATGGCGCCCATGGACTCATCTAATGAGACGCTCGCCTCGGCTGCCGATCTGGCTTCAGTACCTGCAGTGGGGCCGCCGTTTGTCAAATGATATGCACTACATAACCCGCGGTCGTCGTCATCTTTGTGCATGTTGTAGAAGACCGGGGAGTGGGTCGTGAGGAGCACTTGCGAAAGGTCCCCTTCAGCAAGCTTGTGGAACGCATCGGCCAATGCCTGCGCGCGTCGAAACTCGAGGTTGTTTTCAGGTTCTTCATAGGCCCAAATGAAGGTCGGCGATATTCCCGCTACCTCGCGGCTGCGCTCCGCGATAAACTTCAGGATGAGAGGAATGTACCGTGCTTTGATGCCATCGCCTCGGCTATCGAGCGATATTGATTTCTCTCCTGCGAGGAAGTCGAGGCTTTGAAACAGCGGCGTAAGATCGTTCGGCAGACTGAGCCGCGATGCGTCCTTCAGTTCCGTATCAATGTCGGTGAGCAGCCCAGAGACTGCATCAGAGATCACCTCCTCAAGGCGCCCGCTGCTCTGCCTAACTGTCAGTTCAGACGCGTTGGCAATCACCTTGAAAATGCGCCCGCGTAACTTCCTAAAGAACTCTGCGCTTCTCACTGCCGGAACATATTCAAACTGAATTCTGGACAAGAGCGCCGGGACTCGAGAGCGTCCGTCGAGTTCCACGACGGTCTCGACATACCCATGACCTCTCTTCTTTTTTTCTAGTCGAATTCCCCAATAGTCATCGTCGGCTTGGAGGCCGTCAGCCCGCCACTGTTTACGCCATCGGATTATGTCGCCATTATTTTTTCGGTACGTAGGGGGCAACTCCAAATCGATCTGGACTTCAATCTCCGGCGCGCGTTTGGCCTTGGGCTCAGTGAACCGATTGTAGTCATCAAAAAATATTAATGGCTGGTCTGGGTTGGTTTCCTCGTTGAAGAATAAGTTGAGCGCCCGAAGAACGTTCGATTTTCCACAGTCGTTGTCCCCTACTATTACCGTGAGGTCAGTAGCGTTCATCGTGAGGTCGATTATCGAACGAAAGTTCTTAATCGTGATCTGTCTGATCTTCGGCATGCACCCCCCGGTTGGCTCACTCAATCCACGCATAAAGCGACGCGGCCATCGGCTCACTTCTGAACGATCATCTGCCGGGCGGTCAATCCGCCGTGCAAGTTTCTCAAGTTACTGCTTGATCGGTGTGGCCGACGCCAGTCGAGCAAAGAACGATGTAGGAGGCAGCCCAATGGTTGCCTCCCCCATTCAAACGCGACTCGAAGTTACCAAGACGGGCACATTTTTGATTATGACCACCGACAAACCTGATCTGCCGGTGCCATCCAAAAAAAATTACCGCCATCGGTAGGTTGCATCGCTTACATCTGCCAAAGCAAGCAGGCAAAAACGATATGGGACATTTTTATGATCGAAAACTTACAAGAACTGCAGGAACTGATGTCGAAGGCGGCCGATGCACAACGGGACGCGTGGATGGCCGGCGAAGGACGTTTCAACGTCTTGATTGCAGGTAACACAGGCGCTGGCAAAAGCACTCTTGTAAACGCCTTCTTTGGAACTGAAGACGCTAAAGTTGACACCGGCGCATCGGTTACTGACCGTCTCGAAGAGCACCGCGTCCCTGGTAAGCCAATTGTTATCTACGATACGCGAGGCTTTGAAACCGGCGCCACGGAAGCAGTCACGATTTGTGAAAAGGCAATAATCAGTCTTCGAAAAAGGGAAAGGGAAGAAGAGAGGCTTCATATAGCATGGCTAGCAGTGGACCAAGCAACGGGCAGATTTGAAAAATCACACGAACGGTTTATCGCATTCCTAAAGTCACATAAAATTCCTACAGTTGTTGTCGTTACTAAAAGTTTTAACGAGGCGGGATCATTAGAGGAAAAAATCTCGATTGCGGTAGGACCCACCGTCCCCGTGGTAAATGTACTGGCAAGCGATTATCGTACCCGTGCCGGCGTCATTCCTGCGGAAGGCATGGATCTTCTCCTAAAGGAGACACTCAAACTCGTCCCTTTAGGTCGACGAACTGCTGTTGCCGCAGCGCAGGTAATCTCGTGGTCGACAAAAGACGATGTCGCCGCGAAGGTAATTCGTAAATATGCGCTTCTTTCGGGCGGAACCGCTCTTTCTCCGGTACCCGGAACCCAACTGGTTGGGCTGGCGGTGCTTCAAGCCAAGATGATGGCAGAACTTGACGCGATCGCTGGTGCGGCGACGTCAAACGCCATGCACTATGCCAAGCTTGTTGCGCTTGCCACCGCGCGTACCGGCGGGCTTAAGCTCTTCCAGCTAGGCGTAGCTCAAGTCCTGAAATTCATCCCAACAATCGGAACCGTAGCTGGTACGGCACTCGGCGTTGGAGTTGCAACATCGGTAACTGAAGCCTTGGGCCGAGCGTACTGGGTTGCGACGAAGCTTTCTGTCACGAACGGTGAGACTGTGGACAAAGAAGAATTCTCGAAAATATTCGAACGAGAGAAAAAGGTTGATAGTGATAGCAAAGACCTTTCGCAGTAATAGCTGACGGTTATTATAGTTAGGTGGAAGCCGAAAGCCGCATCCGGGCGGGTTTTATCCTCAGGGAGCCATCCAATGCGGCAAAAGATTTGACGTTGAACTAGTCCCCACCCGCCCACCGACCGAAGTCAGCGAGCGGGTGGGGAGAGAGTTGATCAGGCCGGTTGAGCTTGCTTGGCAGCGCCCGCCTCGACCGCGGCGAGCAACGTGTCGTTCGCGAGGTGCGAGTAACGGGCAGAGCTGGCGACGTTCGCATGACCCAGGACCTTCCCCACGGCGAAGAGATCGACCCCGGAGTTGACCATAAAGGATGCCGCCGAATGGCGCAGGTCATGGATGCGGAGCCCCGGTAGTTCGGCAGTATCCCGCGCGGTCTGCCAGCCGTGTTTGATCGTCGTCAGGTGCTTCGCAGAGTCCTTAGGGCTCGGGAACAGGAATACGGCACCCTCGACATGCGGAAGCCGCTCAATAATGTCGACAGCGGCCTGAGCTAAAGGGACGTGCCGCGATCGCCCCGTTTTCGAGGTCGGCACGTGAAGTGTGCGCCGTTCGACGTCCACGTGCTCCCAGCGGGTCGACAGCAGCTCCGACACCCGCATTCCTGTCAGCAGGAGCAAACCGACCACCGCCGAGAGTTGAGGGTTGCGGGACTTCTTGGCGGCGGCAAGAAGGCGGGTCGCTTCGGCGGACGTGAGATACCGTTCGCGTGCATTGTTCAACGGCTTGCTCTGGACGCCCCGGACCGGGTTCCGCTCGCATCCGGGCACGCCCCAGCTCGCGCCGAGTTCGAACGATCGACCGAATATCGCCTTGATTTTGACGACGGTGGCGGGCGCCAACCCTTCCGCCCTCTTGTCTGCGAGCCAGTGAGCGACCGCGCGGCCGTCGATTTCGGTGACACGCACCCTGCCCCACTTCGGCAGGATGTGAAGCCGCATGTAACCCTCGGTGGTGTCGTACGAGCGCTGGTGAAGCTTGGCGTCCGCAAGGTGCTGCGCAGCCAGCTCGGAGTAAACCGGAACCGCCTTGGCCTCCGCCTTCCTCGCGCCGGGGTCGCCGCCCATCACGACCTCTGACCGTAACCTTTGTGCGGCCTTCTTCGCCGCCGCGAACGTGACGTCGTCGTAGCGACCGATTTTATGCTGTTTCTGCCGACCCGCCCGATCGTAGCGGAGGTAATAGGTCTTCCCGCCCGTCGAGCGGCATTCGAGAACGAAACCCGTAACGGTATCATCGTAGAAATCTGTCTTACGCTTGCCCGGTTCGCATTCTGCTAGCAGCGCGCTGGAGTTGGTGAGTGTAAGTTTTGGCATGAACTGAGATCCTTCTAAGTGTGCGTCGACGCGGAGTCCCGGAGGGCGCGCGGACGCTGGGTGGGGGTTGAGGACCACTGGCCGGCGGATCGGCGCCGTGAGTTCAGGCAAATCGCGTTCTGACGAAGGCTGGGCGCGGTCGGGCTGAGTGGTCGAACCGTCCCGAACGCGATTGTGCATGCGCATCGGATCGAGACGCATGAGACCGGGCACAAACCTTTATTCAGCCGAGAGTGAAGCCCCGAGGGGAAACCGGGACAACGCGAATAATTCCAAGCGGTTGGTGAACGCCGAGCCGTGGTGGGGGGAGGGTCAGCACCGCGGACAAAGTTCGAGTCAGCCCCAGCCCGATTGAACTGTCCCAGGGCTTTTTAGAGTTGCTACCCCTCCCCCCACCTAATCAGTCAAATTTAGACTTTTGAGGTTCTGGTTGGGCGGCGGGTGGAACGTCGAAAGTCCGAGCCTCGGGACGCAAGGCCACGCGCCATTTGTCCCGACCCTGTATCCGCCGCGGCTCTCCGAACCAATTACGGAGCAGTGCACCGGCTTCGCGTGCCTGCCCGTTATTGGGATGCTCGAAACCCGCCGCGTGTAAGACCTCGGACGCGGTCATAGGACGGCAGTCGCTGATGTCGGTCGCCGTCGGGTCGACGAGCGCCAAGAGCCTGTCCCGAACCACACTGACGGTGAGGTGCTTGCTGTTTTGCTCGTCCAGCATCTGCTCCTCCTCGGGGGTCAGCCACCACTGCGCCCCCGCCTTCAGTTCATCCGCGAGCTGGGCGAACAGTTGCTGCATGTCGATGCCGTGGTTGAAGTCGATTTTTTCCACGGCGATCGTCCACCAGCGCGAGTTGCCGGTGGTGTCGACGAGAAAATCGCCGACGTTGACGGTCGCGTAAAATACGGTCCGGCGTTGGTACTCAGCCGCGACCTTGCCGTAAGGTCGCCGAACCTTATCGCTCCCCGCGGTTAACAGGCCTTTCAACCGCGAGACGTCCCGTTTGAACGAACTTTCCAACTCCCCAATTTCCACGATCCAGTGGTCGATGGCGCCGAGCAGACTGTCCTTATCTCCGGCGTCCAAGTGGTGATCGGTTTTGATCAACGAGTCCCTCAGCATTGGTTGATCAATCAGGCTCAGCCCCCAACTTGTTTTGCCGATGCCTTGAGGTCCTTGCAGCGTAAGCACACCGCGAGATCGGAAACCGTCCGGCGCCAAAGCCGCCGCCGCGGCGCTGCAAATCCACTTCGTAATCAGCAGGACCTTCAGACCCCCGGGATAGCCTTCCCTCGCCGTGATCGTGTTGCAGAACGCAGGAAGGCGATCGACGCCGTCCCAAGGCTTACTCCTGATCCAGTTCGCCGCGGGGTTGTACGCATTTTCGTCGCTGAGGGCGTCGACCATCTGAGGCACGAGGCCGGTCTGCATGCCGTACCGCACCGCGAGGCTGAGGATGTGCGTCATTGCCACGCTGTCCGCGTTCTCCGCAGTGCCGACGAGCCAAGGCACGATGATCTCCGTCCGCTTCTTCATCACGTTGTATCGAACCGTGATGCTGTTCCGTTCGACCATGTGCCGAACGTTGGCGATTGTCGCGGGAGGCCCCTCCCCTTTGGTCGGCTGATCGGGGAAATCGCGAACGTCGATGTCCACGGGGCGCGCGGGATGAGCACCCGGCGCAAGTGGCGCTTTGAGTTTGATAGTATTCACTGCCTGTCCATTCATTAGGCTAGAGAAAATCGTAGGCCGGCGACGACGGCGAGGACGTCGCGCTACTGATGCAAGGGGTGGGAGCCCGCCGCAAAGGACCGCGACTTGCTCCCCTGCTTATCACCTCGGACTTATCGAGGTAGGTTTACGAGGTAACGCCCCCTGGAACTCCTCTTCCACAAGTGGTGGTAGGGATTCTTTCCTCTATACTGGTCTAGAATAAATATAACCTGACCCTCTGTGTAAAGGCTTACTTTTTTGATATGCGCGATGATTGCGGCCCGATCCCCTTCATTGAACAAGATGAATAAGAAAATAAGGCTTATCAGTGTGGGAATGTCAGATCCGCCGAAATCAGAGCGGCTAGGATTTTGCCCAAGAAGTACTGCGACTTCATTGAGTCGAGGCATTACATAGTGGGATATGGTATTCATAAGACGTCCTTGAGCTCGTCTCGGCGCTCGTGCGCCAAGGTCGTCAAATCCGCTTTCAATCGTGAAACGACCGAAAACGCTGAAACTGAGATTCAAGGTGCTGTGAGCCTGCGCGATCAGGGGATGGCTACCGAAGTGCCGGCAACCCTATACTGTCAGCGATGCACCATCGACTGAGGAAGTTTTACTCTCGCGGTCTGTGATTTTGCGCCCCTGCGGGCTACGTCAGTGATATTGCCATGATAAGGGCACCATCTGAAACGACCTGGACATTTGTCAGGCTGCCGCGGCGATTAGAGTACTCTGCTATCGTCCCGCTTCGCCAAAACATCCATAGCCTTTTGCGGTTCCGCACAGCTAAAGATTTCTTCCGGCCCACCGTGACTGGTTTTCGTTGGGTTGCTAGCCGACACGCTGAGCCCATTCATAGCACAAACACAGCAGATCCAACGGAACGCCTTCGCTGTCCTGAATGAGGAGGACATAGGCGAAGGTGCTACCGAACGTCACGATCATCTCGAACCAGCCGCTTTGATCGGTCAGCCAATCCCAGTGCGGATGAAAACCCGGCTCGCCGAACCGCCTGCCGTCGATCGGCTCCACCAGCGGCGAGAATCCGACGTGCCGGATGATGTCGGCCTCCGTGTCTCCGGACTCGATAACAAGGTATTCTGTCCAATCGATCAGATCCTCTCCCAACGCCGCTATCCGCGCCGTCAGCAAGCGGCGAAGATCGGTATCGAGGTCGGCAGTCAGCGCGAGCGCCATCGTCTCGCGGTTGTGCAAGTGAAGCATGATTGACTCCGGATAGCGCCCGCGGCGGGATGCCGGGACGCTTGGGACTGATTGGAAGGGGCGCGCTAGGCCGCGACGCAGCGACGCAAGAGAAGAGTGATTGAGGGGTCGATGGTGATTAGATCGGGCACCAGCACCACAAGCGCGAAGCCGTCGTCCGTCAGGATCATCACCGCCTCCAACCAGCCCTCGTTTCGCCTGACGTAGTCGAAGGACGGTTCGAATTCGGCGTCTTCGAGGCGCTTACCGTCGACGAGATTGGTTGAGATGGGTACGCCGGCCTCCGCCTCGATCTGCGCCAAGGTGTCACCGACCCGGACCACGATCGCGTGCATGAATTCGCCCAGATCTAGCCCGGTATCTCCGACCAGTTGATCGCGTCGAAGCATCAGCAAACGCCTGAGATAGGGTTCGAGCGGTGCGTCGAGTGCCCGGTCCAAGTCACGGTTGGTTCGAATGGAAAGCATGTTTCGTCTCCTGAAATGCAAAAAGCCCCCGGCTTGCGCCGAGGGCTTTGGATTGGCTGTCGATGTGTTCGTCTGTTTAACGGAACGTGGCGACGACCTTCACGTCGGGTTGGCCGGCGATGCGTAAGGGTATTTCAAAGTAGCTCGCGATGTTTTCTCTGGCTTGCCTTTGAGCTGCGTTGATGAGGCCGGCCTGTTGAGCCTGCCCAACCATCGCCCGCCGCGCTGAGACGTAGTTCAGTTTACGCATCGCCTCGACCTGATCGTTGTCCCAGGCAAGCAGACCGCCGTTAATGGTCGTAGCGTTCTCCGGCTGGAAGACGATGTCGCCGATGCTCAGCTTGGGCAGATGTACGGTGACGATCTTCGCCGTCTCGTTGTAGCTTACGTCCGCGAGTGAGAGTCCGGTCAAGTTGACATAATAGTCGACTACCGCCGGCACACTCAGCTCCTGACGCCCGCCAAACAGCCACCACTTGGTACGCTGTGTTTGAACACGTGCGTTGCCCTTGCATGAAAACACCAGAAGCTTGTTTTCATCTCGCAGACTTTCGACCGTAGTTGCGAGCACCTTTGTTGTGTCGAATTGGAAAAAGCCTGTGTGCTTTGCTTCGGTGTCCACCGGGCGCTTGTCAGTGAGCGCGTACACCCCACCCGCCACGGCGAGATGTGACACGATCAGTGTGGTGACCGCGCCCCTCACCGTGGTTTGCAGGTCGCGTTGACGAAGTCCCATTGGCGGTTCGTCGACCTGCAGAGGGATTCAGCCGAATCACGCCGCGTCTTGCGGTCCCTTGCGCGCTCCTCAGCGTCGGCTTTTGCCTGAATGCGGGCGAGTTCCGTGGCGCGTTGACGCTCGCCGGGGCTTAACTGTGCCGATGCGATCGACGGCAGCGCGAGTGCCAGCAATGCCGCGGCGGTCACGGCGAAAGTCGAGTTCTTCATTTCTCTCTCCTGTTGCGAGTTGATCGTTCCCCGCCTCGATCGGCGGAGCAAGCGAAATTGACACGATTGGTATACAGACCCAGACGCGGATCTCCGGTCACACCCGAGTATGGATGTGGTGCAACTTCTCGGCGCGAACGTGCGCCATCATCGGAAGCTAAGAGGGATGTCGCAGGAGCGGCTGGCGCTCGATGCGGGTATGGAACGCAGCTACGTAAGCGACCTCGAACGCGGCATCAGGAATCCATCTGTGCGAGCACTGGGACGACTGGCGGACGCGCTTGGGATTGAGCCGAAGTTGCTGCTGGAAACGCCCGTAGGTGGACCTTCCTTATAAGATACCCAGATACCCGCGTGGCGTTGCCTGCTGATAGGCACTGGTTTTGACGCGGTCGAGTTATGCTCTTGCCAACGAACGCCGGTCCGGCAGTAAGCGTTGATGGCAAGACAGCATGCAACACCGATTCTAATCAGCGAGTCGATGACCAATACACTACCGCTGACTCCCCTTGGCTATCAAGCTGGGAATGATGCGATGAGTGAAGCCAACATTCAGTCGCTGATACACCGACATCCGGAGCTGTTACCGATCATCGAAATCGATCCAACGTTTCGCCACCCTGTGGCAGTCTGCCGCGAATTAAACACACCCGCGGGACCGATCGACAACCTCCTGATCACCCCCTCGGGATTGCCCATCATCGTCGAGTGCAAACTGTGGCGAAATCCGGAAGGGCGACGCGAAGTGGTTGGCCAAATCCTTGATTACGCAAAGGAGCTGAGCCGCTGGTCGAGCGCGGATTTGCAACGCGAGGTCGCCAAGCATCACAAAGGCGTACCTAACCCGCTGCTCGCGTGCGTCCGCCAAGCTGGCCATGATGTTGACGAAATCGAATTTAATGACGCCGTCACGCTAAATTTAAGGCGTGGACGCTTCCTCCTTTTGATCGTCGGCGATGGCATACGCGAAGGTGTCGAGGCCATTGCAGAGTACCTTCAAGCCCATGCAGGGTTGCACTTCTCTCTCGGTTTGGTGGAGCTGCCCGTATACGTCCTTCCGAACGGAGATCGGATTGTCTGCCCTCGTGTGCTTGCCCGCACTGAGGTCATAACACGCCATGTAATTGCACTGCCCGATGGCGCGGCCCTGACGGTGGCAACTTCCGATGAGCAGGAACACGATACTGACACCGCGGTATTAGCTGACGAGCAGCTGCGCTTCTGGGCCGAGTTCTTATCAGGCCTGCGCCTCGACGACCCGGAACAGCCGTTTCCAAAATCGTCGCGGCAAGGGTACATATCTTTGATGCTGCCCGCCCCCGAGGGGAGTTGCTGGATCACGATATACCGCGTCGCGCGCTTGGGTGCGGTTGGGCTAACGTTGTCTTTCGCGCGAGGTTACGTCGGTGAGACCGCGGTGGCGACGTTGATAGAAGATTGGAACGATGTCGCACACGAGCTTGGCGGCGACGCTGCCGTCGTAAAGATCCGCGAGCGAGATCGGATCAACGAGCAACGTGTCTTCGGAAACTTGACCGATCCTGAGGTCCGGGGACGCGCTTTCGAATGGCTCCGGGAGCGGGCTAACGTCTTTGTAAATGTCTTGCGACCCCGCATAAGATCTATTGTAGCAGACCAACAGGGATCGGATCATAAGCTTTAGGCCTCAGCTCTATTACGGGCTTTAATGATTTGATCATCCGCGATGCCGTCGGAATCGGATGGCGCTAAATTCTGACAAACAGGTTAGGATTTTTGAAAGGGCGGTGTGATCCCGTAGCACTCCGCTCAGCAGAAAGGGAATTTTAAGTGAACGAGATGCCAGTGGCGAGTAACACAGAGCCACTACCTTCGAGAGACTTAAAGCGCGCTCATCTACGGAAGACAACATCAGCATGACCCGTACCATTGGCCGCTCCCTAGAACTTTACTATATAGACGGTCGTCCCGATGGAATGCTGACCGCCGAATTGTTTGGTTGGACCGGTCACGTCCTGATGGCGCCGCGCACTCAGATCGCAGCGGCGCTAGCCCGTCCAGAGGCTAACTACGCCGGCGTCTACCTCCTGATTGGCGAACTGGATGGGGAGCCTCGCGCGTATGTGGGAGAGGGCGACGACATCTCTGCCCGCATCAAGAGCCATGACGTCCGCAAAGAGTGGTGGACCAGCGCTATTTTGATCACCGCGGCCGCGAACAAGCTTAACAAGGCGTACGTTCGCTATCTGGAGGCGAGGCTGATCGCCGAGGCACGCTCGGTCGGGCGCGTGCCCCTCGACAACGGAAACAACCCAACGGTGGCATCGCTGAGCGAAGCCGATATTGCGAAGATGGAAGCCTTCCTAGAGAACCTTTTCATCGTCTTGCCGGCAGTTCGCGTCGACATGTTTATCCATCGCTCTAGGCCGGTTCTGAGCCCAAGGACTGACACGTTGCGCAGCGATGAAACCAGCAGCGCCACAGGGTTTAGCGCGCCGCGCTTCACGCTAGAGACGCGAAAACATGGTTTACATGCAACGGCCGCGCTCGTCGACGGTGAATTCATCGTGGAGGCTAATTCGACAGCCCGCAAAGACTGGGCCGGCTTGAACCATCACACCTATGCATCGCTCCACCCGGAGCTTGTCCGTGCAGGGGTACTAGCGATCGACGGCGACCATTGCGTCTTTACCCAAAACTACGCGTTCAGCAGCCCAAGCGCCGCCGCCGCCGTGATCTTCGGTCGAGCCGCCAGTGGTCCGCAAGCTTGGCGGCTAGTTGGCAGCGGCATTACCTACAAGGATTGGGAGGCGGCGCAGCTTGAAAATGCCGTTATCGAAGATCGTTACATGTAGTCAAAAATACGCGACACATCAGCATTCCAGACAATCACAAATGCGATCCTGCGCGCCCTGCGCTTGGCCTCGAAAACTCTCTTCATGTTCTCAAGAGGTATCACGCGCTTCAGATTAACTATACGAAATGTTTGAACCTCTGATTCACGTGGCATACGCGTGGGCAGGCGACACGACCCTTGTAAGGACGTGTGCAAAAACAGCGGCAGCCCTAATGTCAACCTCGTCGTGCGCATAACTTTGAGGAAGCCCGGTCCGATCGTCGTACAGAAAGTTAGTAATCGCAACCCGCACGTAATCGCGTGTTGCCTGCTTCCCTGCAAAGTCTTGAATATTGTCCAGTTGCTGCCTGAGGATTTTGTATAGATCGACAGCCACTATTTTCAGCCTGGCAATGTCACACTTCTCCAAATCAGGTTTTATCAGCAAGTCGAACAGCGCTAGCGTCTCTTCATCTAACCCCTCACGCATGGCCCGTCGCTGCTCGCTGTCCAGTTCTTGGGCCAGCACCACGAGTGCGGCAAAGGTCCTCTCGATGTTAACAGAATCTTTTTCGCTGTTATATTCCGAGACCAGTTGCTCGTAGTGTTTTTGGAAATCGGTGCGCAGTGGGTTTTGACGCAGCATCATTTCCAGTTTTCTTTGAATCGCATCCTTCAGGGACTGCACGGTAGTGTTCTTGCGGGGGCTGCGCTCGAATTCCTTTTTCAGCTTCTCAAAGTCGATCCGGCTGATGTCGTAGAGCCTGTCATCACGATCGCCAGTTTCAGTTTGCGTTTCGATGCTAGCATTCACCACCGCATGCAATTCGCGCATGATCCCCGAAATATCAGCCTTTTTCACATCCTCTTCGAGGTTGTTGTAGATGACCTTGATCGCCGCAAAGCGTTGCCGATAGGCGTTCACGGCGCGAAAATTCACGCATGCCTTGAATTTCTTGAACACCTCGCGCGCCATAATCTGGAAGCGTTTACGGCTTTCATCATTCTCGTTGACCGCTTCCTTGGCGTCGATGATCGCCCTGTTCCGCTCGAAGCCGGTCTTTTCCAAGATATCGAGCAACCGGAAATCGCGCGCCGCGAGAAAACCCTCTGCCGCGTCGATCGCCTCTTCTAAATCGGCTAGCAGTTCTTCCGGCGGGCGCACCGGATCAATCTCCGGCGGTGGATCGCCAGGATTGCCCAGCCCGCCACCGGGCGTCCCGGCATAGGTCGCCAGCGCCTTGCGGAGGTTCTTCAATATCCCGCAATAATCAACAATCAGGCCGTTGTTCTTGCCTTCGTGCACCCTGTTTGCACGGGCAATCGCCTGCATCAGTGTGTGCGCTTTCAGGGGCTTGTCGAGATACAGGGTCGACAGGCTCGGCACGTCAAAGCCGGTCAGCCACATCGCGCACACGATGGCGATGCGGAACGGGTGATCGTCCTTCTTGAACGCCGACTCGAGGTCGAGGCGCTTGCCATCGTCAGTATCGAAACCGTTCTTGATCAGCGCGCGATGCGGGTTGATGTCGAGGCCCCATTTGCGGAACCGATCGACCTCGCCCTGTTCCTCCGAAACGACGACCGCTGCTTTGGTCACCCGTACCCACGCCAGTTGCCGCTGTCGGTCGGCCAAATCCTGTTCGTCGGTTGCCTGCGCCAGTTCCTTTTCAAGGCTGGCGATCCGCGCTTCCCAATGCTTGGCGATCAGAGCGTGCATCCGCACGCACGTCACCTTGTCGATGCACACCAACATCGCTTTGCCGGCCTCCCAGCCGGTCGTGTAATGCTCGACGAAGTCCGCCGCGACCGTCTCCAGCCGTGTCTCCGCCGTGATGATGTGATATTCGCGCTTAAGCTCTTTTTCGAGCCGCTCTGTCACACTGAGATCGTCCAGCTCCAGTTCTTCGAGCTTGGCCGCGATCTTCTCGTTCAGGTCGTTCGTCGCGATGCCCAGCTTGTCGCCGCGCGCATCGTAATAGAGCGGCACGGTGGCTTCATCCTCCACCGCGCGCTGGAAATCATAGGTGGAGATATAATCGCCGAACGTTTGTTTGGTCGTCTCATCGCCGGTCATCAGCGGCGTGCCGGTGAAGCCCAGGAAGCTGGCGTTCGGCAGAGCGTTGCGCATGTTGAGCGACAACAGACCGTTCTGCGTCCGGTGCGCTTCGTCGGTGATGACGATGATGTCGTCGCGATCCGAATAGGGATCGTCCGGGCTTACATCCTGATTAAAGCGATGGATCAGCGTGAAGACATAGGGCTTCTGCACGGCCAGCAACGCTTTCAGCTCCGCGCCCGTCCCGGCCCGCACCTGCGACTTGTCATTATTGACCAGCCCGCACCCGGCAAAGGTGCCGTAAATCTGCCCGTCCAGATCGATGCGATCGGTAACGACCAAAAAGGTGAAGTTCGCCCCGATCTTGCGGTGCACCTTCTGCGTCAGGAAGGCGATCGAGTAGCTCTTGCCCGACCCCTGCGTGTGCCAGAACACCCCCAGCTTGCCGTCGCGCGCCTCGCGATCGCGCACCGCCGCAATGGCGCGGTTGACTCCCAGAAACTGATGATTTCGCGCGACGATCTTGACCATCCGTTCGCCGCCATCATCGAACAGGATGAAGTTTTCTAGCAAGTCGATGAAATTGCCCTTGGCGCACACGCCCTTCAGCATTGTCTCTAGATCGACGACGCCCGGCGCATCCTCCTCCAGCCGCTTCCAGTCGTTGAAATGCTCATACTTGCTGGAAAGCGCGCCGATCTTCGCGGCGTGGCCGTTGGTCAGAATGATGAAGGCGTTGTGGTGGAACAGGTGCGGAATCGTGTCCTTATAATCGGACAGATTTTGCTCATAGGCGTGGCGGATGTCCTTGTGGACCGCCTTGCACTCGACGAACAGCAGCGGCAGGCCGTTGACGAAGCCGATGATGTCGGCGCGCCGGCGATACAGGTCGCCCTTGATCCACAATTCGCGCACGCACAGAAAATGGTTGTTTTCGGGCGTGTCGAAATCGATCAGGCGCACCTTCTGTTTGACGAGTTCGCCATTTGCATTGCGAAAGCTGGCCTGCACGCCGTCCTTGATCAGCGCATATGCGTCGCGGTTGATGGCCAGGAGGCTGGAGCCAAGCGGCGCATCGGTAATTTGGCGCAGCGCGTCCTTATAGGCGGCATCGGGCAGGCCGGGGTTCAGCCGGATCAGCGCCTCGCCCAGATGGCGGGTCAGAATGACGTCGTTTTCGGACGCGCGCCCCAGCGACCCTTCGGCGCCAAGCGTTTCGGTGCTGAACGCAAACACGCTGTCCCAGCCAAGCGCATCGGCCAAATAATCGGCCATGGTCGCCTGAACCAGCGTGTCTTCGTTCAATACGATCATACCGCGATAGCTCCGCTCATTAGTTTGGGGAGAAGAAGGTCGCGAGCCCTGCCAAGCCTATCGTTCTGCGTCCTAAGCAAGTCTGCCAAATCAAAAATTGAGTCAACTTCATCATTGTATGATTGGAGAGCGGTGTCGCTCGGAACCAATGACAAAACATGGCCGATGCCCGCGATAGTAATTTGCGGTTGTGCGGCCCCTGTTCTCAAATCCTGTATTCTTAATTCGTTCATTGCGTGAATAGTGAAGTGAAATTTTATCACATCGCGTTTTATCTTTGGCTTAACGGTGAGGCAGTTATTTGTAACAAATGTCGGCCCGAAAGTCCGCCTTACGTTGCCGCTTCCGGCTCCGCGAGAGGTAATTAAGCACAACCTCTGGTCCACATTCTTATCGGAGTGAAATCCAATTATACTATCTGCTCCATGAACGGGATATCTACCAATATCAGTAATTTTATTCGTCGGAAGATTTTTCCCGTAGGCAATCTCCCAAACATCAGTGATCTTGTGCCTGCTCCACCCCTCTGGCACGCCGTCGACGATTTTGACATGTTCATGGCCGGGGAAGCGGAAGCGGACGAACCATTCCTTGTAAAGCTGCCGCGCGCTCTCCTCCAACAAGGCGATCCGCCGCCGGTTATTCTCGATCAGATCATCATAGGCTGCCAAGATAGCTGAAATTTCTTTTTGCTTAGCAAGCGCCGGAAATTCCACAGTAAAACTTGGGACCTTCGTCAAAGGAAGTCGGTTTACCGTCGCGCCAGTTATAACATTCGCGTCCACTTGCTTTCGCCATCCGGGCGAAAGCAGATAGAAATGCAGGAAGCGGGCATCCAACTTGTCTGGATCGGGACGGATCAGGGCCATCCTCCGACCGAGACAACCTTCAAAACCCTCTGGGATCAATGCGTATCGGTGCAGTGTGGCTTCGTAGCTGAAGACCACGTCGCCTAGTTGCGGCTTAACCCGCTTAGTCCAGCGGGGAAATTCTTGCTCCGAAACATGCCGGATATCAGAAAAATCGAGCCGGCCATCTGGCGTGACATTCTTTATGCCCAGAAAAACCGGCCCATGATCGACTTCCTTAGGCGTAGCATGTGGACCATCGTAAAATCCCAATACATAGTCACTAATGGCGTTCACAGGCCTAAGCCCTCAAAATTGCTCTTAATCTGCGCTGCCAGCGCCTCAGCCTCCTCATTCAATCCCGCCAGCTCGATATGAATGTCGCGCATCAAGCCTTCGAAATCGAAATTCTCATCCTCTTCTTCCGGGGCAACGCCGACATAGCGGCCCGGCGTCAGCGACCAGTCGTTCGCCGCCAGTTCGGAGTGGTCCACCAGCTTGACCAGCCCCGGCACCGTGATCAGCCGCGCGTTGGGAAAACGGCTGAGTAGCCACTGCGCCTGCCGGTGGAAATAGCGCACCAGTTTGAGCTGATCGACGGCGTAGATCCGAGCTTCCTCAAGCGCCTTGACCGGTCTGGCCCTGCCGCGCTTGCCCCCCACATCGCGGTGCGCCTTTTCCGTAAGTTTGAAGAGTTGGTCGATCTGCTTGATCAGGTCGCGGCTGGTTTCTGCCAACGGCTCCAGATCGTCATGGGCTTCATGCAACAGGGGCGCGGTAACGGTGCCGTCGCTCCAGGCATCGCGCAGCGATGCGGTCGCCAGCACATTCGCGTCCCAATCCGCCTGGAATACCGCGCGGGCATCGGTGAGCGGTTCCGGCGCGCCATCCTCGAGCGTTTCGATCAGAGCGTCGAGCGCGTCGAGGAACGGCTCCATCGCCGCCTCGCACGCCCGCGCCTCCGCCAACGCCCGGTCGAGATAGGCGGCGACCAGTTCGCGGAACCGCGCTTCCTGCCCGCGATACAGCCAGAAAATGGCGGTCAGATTCTGCAATTGTTCGGGCGAGAAATCGAAAACCTTGCGCGTCACCTTGCGGAACACCTGCCGCGCGTCGAGCATCAGAACTTTGTCAGCATGTTCGGGGGCCTTGGCCTTGTCAAACATCCACAATTCGCACGGCACTGTGCGCGTGTAGAAGAAATTGCCCCTGATCGCGATCATCGCATCGACATCGCCGGTTTCGATCAGCTTCTGCCTAACCTTCGCCTCTTCGCCGCCCGCGCTCGATGCCTGCGACGACATGACGAAGCCCGCGCGGCCAGTGTCCGACAGATAGCTGTAGAAATAGCTGATCCACAGATAATTGCCGTTAGGGACCTTCTTGCCCTTGTTTACGCCGGGTAGGCCGAAGGGCAAGCGGGGGTCTTTCCTGATCTTTTCCGCGTCGACTTCGTCCACATTGAATGGCGGGTTGGCCATCACGAAATCGGCCTTGCCGACCAGCTCGTGCGCGTCGGTGTAATAGGTGATGCCGGGTTCGATCCGCCCTTCCAGCCCGTGCACGGCAAGATTCATCTTGGCCAGCCGGATGGTCGTCGCGTTCTTTTCCTGACCATAGAAGGTGGCGACCTTGGTCGGGTCTTGCTGCATCCGTTCGATGAAATGCGCGCTCTGCACGAACATGCCACCCGAACCACAGGCGGGGTCCAGCACGCTGCCATGATCTGGTTCGATTGCGTTGACGATCATCTGCACGATCGACGGGGGCGTGAAAAACTCGCCGCCGTCATGCGCGCTCTGATCGGCAAATTGCGTCAGGAAATATTCGTAGATGCGCCCGAACACGTCGCCCTTGGCATTCGCCAGTGCCGGGTCGTTGAAGATGCGCAGCACGTCGCCCAGAACGTCATTCTCAAGCGTCTGATACTCATTCTTGGGCAGCACACCCGCCAGTGCCGGATAGTCGCGTTCGACCGCCTCCATCGCCGCGATGATCGCCGCCGCACGATCCGTCCCGCCGGGCAAGCTGGCGAGATGATGGAACTGCGCTTCGGGTTGCAGGAAGATCGCGCCCCGGCTGGTGAAGTCTTCCTTGGTCAGCGGACGGGTAACGCCGCCCCGGCTGGGCAGGCCCGCTTCGATCTGAGGCTTCACTGCTAGATAGCGGCTATAAGCATGCCGCAGAAATATCAGGCCCATGACGGGCAGGAAATATTCGTTACTGGCGAAATCGCTGTTCGCGCGCAATTGGTCCGCCGCCGTCCACAGGCGCTTTTCGAGTGCTTCGATGTCGTTGGAACTCATTATGCTGGCCAGCCTCCCGTAATGCCGTCGGGTCTAGGCAGGAGCAGGCCTAGCTACAAGGCGTGACGCCCAGGTCGCTCGTACACATGCTCCGAGTTGGCGCCCACCGATTGGATCAGACATCGAGTACGGCATGGGGCGGTCCAGCCTGCCTATCAAAGCGCCCCGAGCAGGACTCCGCCGAATACACAGCCGAAAGCCCTCTCAGGCTCGGTCGCCGCCGTTCCCGTCTGAAAGCGCCGAAGAAGGTGTTGTCTAATACCGGTGTGAGATCGGTTAGTCCCGAACGCGTTGCAGCTTCGCGGACGCACCCCCGAGCTCGACCTCCAGCACATCGGCCTTTGCGTCCAGAGCCCTTGCTTGAAAGTCGAACGGCTCGACGTAACTCGAGTAGTAGATGAACCGGTAGCTGTTCGGTCCGCCGGCTTTCATGGCGAACGTCGCCAGCCCCTTGCCGTCGGCTTCTCGCGCGATGGTCACCTCTCCGTTCACCGGCCCCTCCTCCAGCCTAGTCTCGTTCCTGCCGTCGCTCATGTAGAACAGCCCGGTGGCGTTGAGCCAAGTCACCGCGAGGCCCTCAGCTGGCGAACCGTCTGGTAACTGCGCGACGACGCGCAAGGCGACGCTCGGGTCGCGCGTGGGCGCCCCCACCTGCTCCAACTTGACCGGTCCTGGCTTGTTGAAAATGTGAATCCTGTCGCCGCGGACGTCCCCAAGTGCCCTCCGCGCGAATGCCCTCACTGCCTCCGATGCTGTAAACCGCGGTGCCGTCCGAGTTCAGGCTGACGTCGATCGCGATGCCCTCCTCCTCAAAGTGGTACTTGCCCACGAGAAGTTGCTGATTGGGAGGGAGCACGGTTTGGGACGATGCGGGGGCCACAGTCACCAGTCCAGCCAGTGCAGAGACGCAGATCATGCGAAGCATAGCTACGACTCTCTACCCAAAGCGCCCCACGTAGGACCCAAACGAATAGCCTAGCTGGACCGCCTCCCGTAGGAAACATACTGCTGGCCAACGTTATGAAACTTAAAGAAGGGTGGTGCCGCTTACAGGACTCGAACCTGTGACCCCCGCATTACGAATGCGATGCTCTACCAGCTGAGCTAAAGCGGCCCGATGACGGATATCTCCGGTCGAGGGGGCGGCGCTTAACAGGGGAAAT
>Ga0308169_10002072_pt1 | contig 21598 bp, 35 predicted proteins | sample PhyBR1_2_FD_202139 | JGI IMG/M metagenome (GOLD analysis project Ga0308169, IMG submission 202139) | Phyllosphere microbial communities from UC Gill Tract Community Farm, Albany, California, United States - DLSLSB.R1 | ecosystem: Host-associated > Plants > Phyllosphere > Unclassified | place...
GGAGCTTGAAGAAGGCGACGCGGTGTCTGTGAGAGGAGCGAGGCGCGCGCGAAGAGGGAGGGAGGGGAGGGGGCGAAGGCGAGGGTCAGCTTCCGGCGCGGACGAGCGCGAGCGACAACGGCGGCGCCGAGCAGAGGAGGCGAGAGGCACGCACTCGGGGAACTCGGTCAGGTCCTGGTTGATCATGGCGAGCGTGCACTCGAAGACGGCGTCGAGGACGGGCGAGATCTTGTCGGTCATGAGCGGCTGCGACGGGGAGGAGGAAGGGCGTCAGCTTTCCGCAGCGCAGCGCAGCGAGCGACGACGAGAGCGAGAGGAGGACGCACCCCGAGCCTCGAGACGATCGTCACCATCGTCGACAGGACCTCGGCGTCGCGCGCGGCCGGGATGTTCTGCTTGTAGTCGCCGAGGATGGCCTCGAGCAAGGGCGGGATGAGGTCGCGGTTGACCTGGTCGAGGTCCTCGGCCTTGCGGATGTACGTCTCGCCGACGAGCTTGAGGACCTCCTTCTTGATCGTGCGCAGGCCGCGGACCTTGGGCGTCTTGGTCGCGATCAGGCCCTGCTCGGCCGTCGTCGCGCTGATGATGCCGCTGACGGCCGTGTACAGGCCGAGGAGGTCCATGTAGATGCGCGCGAGCTGCGGCAGGAAGAAGGTGCCGATCGACGAGCACGCCGCCGTGTTGGTCTTGAGGATGTTGCTCAGGATCTTGATGTTCTCCGGGTCCGACAGGATCTCGGTGCCGCGCTCGTGCGCCTGCGCCATGAGCAGGTCCCACGCCGAGTTCGGCGCGGTCATGAGGTTGGCGATGAGGAGCTCCTGCTGCGGCTTGTTGGGCTGCGCCGAGATCATGTAGCCGACGGCCTCGTAGAACGTGTGGATCTGGAGTGGCGACAGGTCGCCCGTGATGCGCTGCAGGTTGCGCAAGATCTCGTCGATAAAAGGCTCCGTCTCGCCCGACTGCTGCATGACAAAGTGGCGCCGGCACCTGCGAGCGGAGGGGAGCAGCGTCAGCTCCGAGCTCGCTCGAGCGGGTCGGCGACGATGGAGGAGGGCCGGACGCACTTCTGGGCGATCTTGATGAACGTATCGCACGCCATGTCCTGGACGCCCTCGTGCGTCTCGTGCGCGAACTCGAACAGCTTGTTGACGACCGTCTTCAGGAACTTCCAGTGCGCCTTGAGGAAGCGAGGGTACTGGCCGACGATGTACATGATGTTGGATGCGCTGCACGACGGCGAGAAGGACGTCGTCAGGGCGGCGCGTCGAGGTGGAAGCGAGAGGGAGAGGACGAGGCGACGCACACGACCGCCTTGTTGTCCTTGCCGCGCTTCATCTCGGTGAGGCCGAGGAGGTCTGCGCGCGCGCAGAGACGCAGTCAGTTCTGCGAGTCTCTCAAAGAGATGCACGAACCGCGCAGCCTGAAGCCGATGAGGCGCGAGGCGAGCGGGCACGAGGAAGTCGGGACGCACCCTTGATGACGGTGACGAGGAAGCGCTTCTCGGTCTCCTCGTTCATGGCGCCCGAGATCGAGCCGATGGCCCAGCAGAGCGTGTTGAGGTTGGCCCACGACCACTCGGAGCCGTCGACCTGCTTCGAGAGCTTCTCGGTCACTGCGAGCGGTGCGACGAGGGAGCGTCAGGAGGTTGCTCGACAGACGGTGACTCGATGCTGCGCCCGGCACTCGCGCGCAGGGCGGGCGGGCGAGCGGGCGAGGGGTCTAGAGCTGAGGAGGAGGAGGCGAGACGACGCACTGATCATCTCGGTGTCGACGACGTCGAGGTGGGTGAGGTAGACCAGGACCTCGCGCATCGACTTGTACAGGACGACCGTGTCCGTGTCCTTGAGGAACTCGCGCACGATCTCGCCCTCGTCGTTCTCGACGATGAGCACCTGCGAGCGAGAGTGAGCAAGGCGAGTCAGCAGATGCGCAAGTGCGAGCGGCGCCGACTCGGGCGGGCGCGGCATGAGCGCGCGAGAGGAGAGCGGCGACGAGCTGACGCACCTCCTCGGGCTTGGCCATGCGCTCGACCATGACGAGCCGCAGGTTGCTGAGCACCTCGGTGTAGATGCTTCTCCGGTTCGGGCCCGCGCCGCCTGCGCCGCCCGCGCCGCCGCCGAAGCCGGCCATGCCGCCGAGGCTCAAGAGCGGGTTGGCGCCGCCGAGGCCGTCACCGCCGGGGTACTTGACGAGCTCGTCGTACAGGTCGGCGACGAGCTTGGCCCAGTACTCGAGGCAGATCTTGAACACCTCGCGCTCCTCGACCTGCGAGATCTTGATGAGGTACAGGTGCGCGTTGAGGAGGACGTCGCGGTTCTCGGCCGTCTCGAGGATGGTGACGTGCGCCGAGAGGAAGTTGGTGAGGAACAGGGCGAGGTTGAGGATGAGCTCCTGGTCGGCGTCGGCCGACGCCTCGTACGCGCCGGCGATGTCGGTGTTGGGCGGGATCATCTTGTTGACGCTCGTCATGACCATGTTGAACAGGATGATGAACTTGTTGTTGTACTCGGGCCCGATCTGGAGGCCGCCAATCTCGGACAGGCACTTGAGCGTCACGTTGCGGAACTCGGGCACCTCGAGGAACTGCGAGCGAGCGTGTCCCGAGTTAGCATGCTTGCTCACGTACAGGAGAGGCTCTCGCAGAGGAAGAAAGCGGACGCACGCGCGTGATGAGGTGGTCGATGACGGGCGTCTCGAAGATGTAGCCGAGCGGGATCCAGTTGAGGAACCGCAGCATGGCCTCGAGCGTGACCTTGATGAGCGACGGCCTGTCGGCCTTCTCGAGCACCTCGACGCAGAGCGAGAAGACCTCGGCGAACTCCTGGCACTGCGAGCGGGGAGGACAGGGTCAGCACGCGCAGCTCGGCAGGTGAGAGACGCGGACCGAGCGGGCAACACGGTCTCGTCTGTGCCGCCGCGCGAGCGAGAGGACAGGCTGGACGCACGATCTGGGCCTTGAGCGCCTTGGTCTTCTGCGTCGTCATCTGCTCGGCGGAGAACTCGAAGATCTCCTCCGAGAGGAGCTTGAGGATGACCATGTTGTTCTCGCAGATGGTGAGGTTGGCCTGCGACGACGTGACGATCTCGGGGATGAAGGTCGGCCAGTTGTGCGGCCTGTTGCGGAAGAAGGGGAGGGAGCGGGCGAGTCAGTAAGGGGAGGGAGCGGGCGAGTCAGTAAGGGTCCGCCGCCGACGACGACGACGAGCAGGAACGAGCGGAGGAGAGGACGCACCACTCCTGCTTGAGGATCTGGACGAGGATCAAGTTGAGCTTGTTGACGAAGCTCTTCTCGCGGCGCAGCGTCTGCTCGTCAGAGCTCGTCTTGACGATGACGCCGACGACAAAGTTGCGGATGCCCGAGCGCTGGTCCTCGGGGAGCACCTTCCAGCGCGTCTTGATGAGGCGGTCCATTATCTGGAGGGCAATGTACTTGGTCTGGGCGTTGCTCGACGTGTCGAGGATGGCCGGCACGCGCTGCCAGGCGTCGGGGTGCTCCTGGAACTGGGCGAGGACGGTCGACGCTTGTTGTTGCTGCGGCACGAGGAGGGCGAGAGGGGAGGGCGTCAGCGGGGAGCGGGCCGTGGGAGCTGTGTATGTGAGAGGGGAGGAGCGCACCTGCGGACCTGAGCCGACGAGCATGGCTTGTGCGACCTGGTCGAGGAGCGTGACATCGAGCGGCTGGGTGAAGTCGAGGATGGCCTGTGGGCGGGAGGGGTGGAGTCAGACGAGTCAGCAAGTGCTCGGGACGGCGGCGAGTCTGCTCTGGTGCGAGGATGGGCGAGTGTCGGTCGAGGAGATGGGGGAGGAGCTGCTGAGGCGGAGGACGGGCCTGAAGCCGGGGCCTCCTCGCTCTGAAGGCTGGTGCACGCGCAGGCTGCCAGTGCAGAGCCACCTTGAGTGTGCTGCTGGTCGACCTGGCCTGCCAGGAGGCTGCGGCGAGACGCTCGCTGGCGAGGTTCGCCGAGCGCCACCGCCTCGTCCAACCTCGTCGCCCTCACCTCGCTCGAGGGCGACAGGTGGTTCAGGATGCCGAGCGAGCTCGATGTGGGTGGCTCGTGCTGAGCACAGGTCGAAGGCGGGCGCGGCGAGGCGACGAGCGACCGGGGTTTGAGGAGGAGGACGGGGGACGGGACGAACCTCCATGCTGGGCGCTAGGCGAGCGCGTGACGCGGTGAGGAGGGCGCTCGGGGCGAGAGAAGAGTCGGGCAGAGGCGCGCGCTGGTCGCTCTGTGCTGGCGGGCGAGAGGCGACGGCGGGAGGTGGGGGAGGAACGAGGCCGCCGTCGGACGGAGACGAGCCTCGACAGCGAACCGGCGACAGCGAGACTAGAGGCTGCTGAGGGGTACTAGGGCGTGCAACTGATGCACACGCACAAGGCGAGACTGTCCTCGACACACGCGAGGCGAACTGGCTGACGACCAAAGCCGCTCCGTCCTCCTCCTCCTCCTCCTCGCCCTCCTCGTCCCAGGCGACCGTCTCGCCCTCCACCTCGTCTTTCGTGTCTTCTCTCTCGATCACTTTCTCGCGCACTCTCTCAAGATGCCGCACACCGAGATTGAGCCTGAACGACCGCAGTTGCACCGCTCTCACCGTCCAGGAAACAGCCGCACCGTGTCGCCGACTGCGAGCGGTGGGAGAGCTGGTCAGCTGCCTCGTTCGTGCTAAACAATGACGAGGAGCAGGTCGAGTAGTCGAGGAGGGAGAGGGAGAGGACGCACCTTGGCGTGCATGCCGCGCATCCCGCTCAGCCGCCTCGTCCGGGTCGTCGCCGCCGAGCATCTTGCGGAAGGGAGTGTACGTCCTCGGGTGCGAGAAGCCGAGCTGTGCGGTCTGCAGGCAGCCATCCGAGTTATCCGTGAGCCGGCAGGACGAGCGAGGCTGAGAGAAAGACGCACTGGAGCGAGGAAGCCGTCGACACTGGCAGAGCAGGCTCGTCAGGACGTGCGAGCGACGTGAAGAGAGGATGAAGGAGAGGAGGTGACGCACCCGAGTATCACACTCCCTGTACGCTTGGCCTCGTGCTCGGCGACGATCCACACGTCCTCGGCCTCGTCCTCCCCCGCTCGGACCTTCTCACCGTGACTCGCCCTGCCGCCCGCCGACCCGCGCAGGAACGCCCCACTCTCGCCCTCCCTCCGCTTGCGCCTCCTCCCGGCCTGCTTGTCGAGGTGAACGAGGATGGAGCAGTGCGTGCTTGGCGCTGTCGAGGCTGGGAGAGGGTGTGTCGAGAGGGAGGAGAGAGAGGACGACGGCGGGAGGTGCAGGAGGCGCTTGAGCGGGTTGCGCGAGGCAGGTGCCGAGTGGACGAAGGATAGAGGGAGATGGAAGGAATGCTGCGCGGCGGTCGAGTGGAGGGGGGTCTGGAAACGAGCGCAGGACGAGCGCAGGGCGGAAAGGGTCGAGGCGCACCTCCCACATCTTCGAGAGCCGGTCAAACTGCGCCATTGCGAGCGTCTCTTCCACTGCACTCGAGCTGCTGTACGAATGAGAGGAGGGACGGCGCGAGGCTCGCAGGGGGAAAGAGAGGAGAGCGCACCGGTCGAGCAGGACGCCGGCGTGGTCGACGACGTCGGACCTGTGCGCGCTCGTCGAGTCAGCGCACGCACCCAGACAAGCTAGAAGGTTGACCGAGATGAGAGACGCACCGGTAGTGACTTGCGGTGAGCGCGTGCGTGATCCAGCTGCACGACGGAGGTAGGCTCGCGTCAGTGCGAGACGCTGCTGTAGACGCTCGCCGAGATGAAGGGGCAGTAGGGACGCACACAAAGTCGATGTCGAGCGTGACAATTGGTGGTCCCTCCTTGACGACCTTGTCGACGATGGTTAAGAACCTGCAGCGCTCGAGGTGCGTCAACAGCCGGTCTCGCGCGGTGCCGACGACAGGAGCGGGAGGAACGGCGACGCACAGCTCATACCTCCTCTCGGCCTTGTCGAGGACGTCGAGACCGAGCTCGCTGTGAGCGAAGCCGGGCACGAGCCAGCCTACATGCTGCAGCTCGTCGAGAAGCGCCGAGAGCCGTCTGGCGCCGAGCACGAGGTCCGAGGCGAAGGGGAGCGGCGTCGTGTACGAGGAGAGGACGTGCCGTATGCTGCGGTCGAAGGAAGGCCTTGCTGCGTCAGCGCTGTAACTGGACGGCGGAGGAGAGCAGGAAGGGAGAGACGCACACGAGGGCCGGCAGCATGCCGTCGTTGAAAAGCGCCCGGGCGACTTTGTCGAGCGTCGCGACGCGCTCCGTGAGGCGCCCTTGTCGCTGAACGAGTGGCCGAAGGACGCGCTGCAGGTCCTGCGTCGTGAGCGCAGCCGAAACGAGGTCCCGGCTCGAGGGGGTGCGCGTCGGGGCGAGGGACGAGGTCGAGATGGACAGGGTGCCGCTGCAGACGAAGAGTAGGAAGTCGTGAGTCAGCGCCTGCTCGGAAGCCTGTCGTCGCGAGGAGTGAGCACGACGCACGCGATGAGCTTCCTCCCGACCTTCGCCTCCTCGTTCCGCCTCCTCTGCTCCCAGTCCCCCTCCCACAGCTCGCTCGCCGGCACCCGCTCTCTCGGTGCAGAGCACTCCTCGAGGCAGTCCTCGAGCAGGCGCGAGATGCCGAGCGTCTCGCGGTTGATCGGGCCGCCGCAGGACGAGACCGGGCACGAGGAGGCAAAGGCGCCGTCGCAGAAGCCGGTGCGGGTGGTCGTCAGGAGTGCTGCGAATGGCAAGAGTCAGCAAAGCGCTGTGCCCGAAGCGAGGAGGTGGCGAAGAAAGCTGAGAAGGGGGAAGAGGTAGGAGAGCGGCGGAGAAGCGAGAGGACCGAGCGGGACTCACGGAGCTCACAACCGTCGCCGCACCAAGGGCACTCGATCCACATCTTGGCCTCGGCGTCCTCGAGCGTCTCGAGCGAGTCCCACGCTGCGCCGTCCGTCTTCTCGTCCCAGAGCTGGCGACCGCGAAGGGCGACGAGCATCGAGAGACGCTCCTCGAGACGATCGACCTGCGACGCGACGAGCTTGTGAGTCAGCGGCGGGCCGAGCTGCAGACCGTTGGAGAGAGTGGGAGAGAGGAAGAGAGAGAGAGGAACGCACCATGTCGACGACCGGAAAGTCCCTGAGCTCCCACCGACCGGCCTCGCCAGACAGCTTGCGCCGCAGCTCCCTCGCCCAGCACCTCGTCACGTCCTCCTCGTACCGCCTCGTACCGCCCGCGCCGACCATCCAGGTCCACCACACGAAGGCCGCCTCGAGCGGGAGCGCCGCGACGCCTCGCTCCCACCTGCTCCCTGCGCCGTGCGAGCCGTCCTGGGCGCACACGCGCGAGAGCCACACCTCGAGCTGGTACGCCGCGAGGCGCAGGAATGCCGTCCATCTTGCCGTCGGCGAGAGCGAGGCGAGGGTGCCCGAGGTGGACGAGACGACGCGCGCGCGCAGGCGGGAGAAGTGCGAGAGGAGGGCGAGGTGGGCGACGAGGGCGGCGGTGGGCACGATGGCGTGCGGCTCGGTGGCAGGCGGCGCGGTGTAGTCGGGTGGGAGAGTCGGCGAGAGGGCGAGGGTCGACAAGGGCTCGGCGAGTGGGTCGGGCGCGGCGAGGGAGGGAGAGCCGAGCGTGACCGAGCCGGACGCCGGCGTAGGCGAGAATGGCGGCGGCGGGTCGTACGCGCGCCCTCCTGGCATGGCGGGCGTGCTCGAGGAAGGCGAGTGAGCGGCGAGAGGACAAGAGGCACCGGGCTGCTTCGGCCGCCGCCGGACTTGCTCGCGTCCGGACGGACGGCGGTCGGTGCGCTCCCGAGCACAAGCCCTCTCGAGGTTCGAGGCGAAGCGACGACGAGATTGCGACTGCGAGTGGTGGAACGACAAAGAACACAACGGACGGGGACGTGGGTCGCAAAGGGAAGAAGAGGGGAGGGGTAGACGAGGAGAGAAGGGTGGGTCCGAGCCGGCGAGCGAGTCCGAGAAGGCGCTCTCGGCCAGCGCACTCAGCGCCAGCAGAGGATCGAGTAGCCCGTCTTGCGTACCGTCTCGCCGCCTCCCCAGCCGAAGTTCGCGCCGCGCTGCAAGGGCAAGAGCTGCGTGAGCGCGAGGAGGAGGAGCACGGGCGAGAGGAAAGAGAGTCGGACTCACGAGGTGCTCAGCCGTCTTGCCCGGGACCCAGACGCCGTCGATGTTGGTCAGGGCGTGGAACAGGTGCTTGCCCGACTCCTCGAAGCCCTGCAGACACGAAGAGCGGGTCAGCGTCGCTCAAACAGCCGAGGTCGAGAGGAGGGGGAGAGGGAAGGAAGGAGCGCACCCCCTCGACGGGTCGGCGGCCTTTCGGGATCTGCGTGCGCGGGGGACGGTGGTCAGCTACAGCTCTTCGTCCATGTCGAGGTGCGAGGGAAGACGCACCTGGCCCTCGGCTGCCGGGACCCACTCCATCTGCTCGGCGATGACGGGCAGGATGTCGAAGCGACCTTGGTGCTGCTTCTCGAGGCCGGCGTAGCTGTACATGGCGTGGCCGCGAGCATACTTGCACGGGTGCACCGACCGCCCGCCGCCCAGGAGTGCGCTCGCGACGAAGACCGGCGACCCGTCGAGGTCGGCAAAGGGGGCAGGGCCGGTGACGCTCGTGTCGACGGCGGTGCCCGAGGTGCAGGGGACACGGAGGCCAGCAGGCGGCACTTCTGGCGTGTAGGCGGGCGGAGCAGACATTGCGTGGATGGAGGGAGAGGGCGAGGAGGTGGGGGAGCTCGCTCAGAGGAGGGGAGGCCCAGCTCGCACAGTCGGCAACCTCTCGGGCAGAGCCAGACGCGAGCTAGACGCTTCACTGCAGCCTGTCCAGAGCTACACAGCAGAGCACAAGCTGCTGAGAGACGACGTCGTCCGCTTCTCCTCCTCCCGGCGGCTGTCGCTCCCCTAGGGCTCTGCGGGTGAGCCGGCTGAGCCGCGCACCGGGCTCACCTTCTGCGTCGATCGAGCTGCACACCGCCTTCTGCGAGGAGGACCGCGTGCTCATTTGGCCGCCGATCAGAGCGTGTCGTCCTCGTCCCACAGTTCAGCCGACGCCCACGCCGTCGAGCGGCGCAGAAAGCGAGTCGTGCAAAGAAGCTGCTGCGTCTGCCCACTTGCGCGAGTCGCTCGCTTCCACGGCACGCAGCTGGAACCTCGGCCTCGACGCACGAGCGCTCCCTTCTCGCTCGCAGTCGTCCGCGCCTCGGGGACGAGGCTGCGTCACAGAGACCACCGTGCGCGCCGGATCTCCTTTCCCGTGTGCCTTGTCATCAAAGCAAAGCCGTGGGGCTGCAATTCGCCGGCCGAAGTCGCGGCAGCTGCTGGGAGCGCACCGTGCCCTTGCCGCGCCGCCGTCGGGTCGCTCCCCCACCTCCGTTCCGGCTTCCCCTTCGACCTCTCGCTAGCGCGCTAAGAAGGGGTTCTCAGATCGGTGCCCAGCGCTCCGGAGAGCACGGCTCTTTCGCACGCAAACTTCCCCGGACCGCGCTCGCTCGCCTGCGGGGGCTGCTCGCCAATCCCCCGTGGGGGGCGCTCTCTGCTCGCCCCGCTGTCTCCTTCCCTCGCTCTCCTTCTTGTGCCAAAGTCGAGCCCATCCAGAGCTCCGCACGCGCGCCTCCCGAGCAAGACCTTGCCGCCGACCGACTTCGCGCTCGCACCCCTCGCCGACACCTCCAGCCTTTGTTCGCTTCCTCGCTGCGGCCCTCCCCTCTCCTCCCTCCTTTCGCCCTCTCCTCGACAGCCCGCCATGAACGACGTCGAGAAGACCAACACCGTCCTCTCGGAGAAGCGCTACACCGAGCACGTCGAGTCGTCGTCGACTTTCGGCCAGGCGGCCGAGCATCCCGGCGCCGTCAAGGTCCCGGCGCGCATCTTCACCAAGGCAGAGGAGGACAAGCTGTGTGCGTCGCCTTTTCCTCGAAGCTGCAGAACAAGTGCAGGGCGCGAGGCTGACCTGGCCTCCTCCGCGCAGATCGCAAGGTCGACCTGCGCCTCATGCCCATCCTCGCTGTTCTCTACCTCCTCTCGTTCATGGACCGCGGCAACATCGGGTGAGTTCCTGTAGCACAGCTTCCGAGCGTCCTCGACGGTGTGCTTCGCAGCGTCGACGACCCTGACTGACCGCTTTGACCCCCTCCCCCTCCTCCTCGACCCTCGCGCAGCAACGCCCGCATCGAGGGCCTCGAAGCCGAGCTCGGCATGACCTCGCAGGACTACAATGTGCGTCGGTCCCTGCTTTTCGGGCGAGGGGGAGCTGTCTGCGTCGGCGAGCATGGCTGACTCGGTTTCCTCGAGCAGACCGCCCTCTCGTGCTTCTTCATCACCTACTGCCTGTGCGAGGTGCCGGCGAACCTCGTCATGAAGAAGTTCCGCAGGCCTTCCGTGTGGCTCGGACTCGTCACGACGACTTGGGCTATCGTGCGTCGTCGTCGTCGTCGTCGTCGTCGCCGCCGTCTCCTCGTCCCGAGGCTGACTCCCTCTTCCCCAAAACAGGTCATGACGCTGATGGGCGTGGTACAAAACTTCGGCGGCCTTCTCGCTGCTCGTCTCGCTCTCGGGTACGTCCACGAAGAGCGCCGAGGGCGCCTGCCGCGCAGCTGCGCGTGCTCTGCCGGTCCTGACGCTTCCTCGCCGCCCGCAGAGTCGCCGAGGCGGGTCTTTTCCCGGGCGTCATCCTCTACCTTTCCATCTGGTACCCACGTGAGCGCTCGCAAGCGCGAGTGGGCTTTTTTTTCGGCGCCGCCACGCTTGCCGGAGCGTTTTCTGGGCTTTTGGCTTATGGGATTGGGTTTATGAGTGGGGTGGGAGGTTATGAAGGCTGGAGGTGGATATTTTTGGTATGTTTAACCTGCTGTATGCTGCGGCGACAAGAGGGAGGGTAAGAGTGCTTTGAGAACTGACCTTCGCAACTTGCCTCGCCCGCAGCTCGAGGGCCTCGCCACCTTCGTCGTCGGCGTCGCCTCGTTCTGGCTCATCTCGGACTACCCGAACGAGTGCGGCTGGCTCACGGAGGAGGAGAAGGAGTGGCTCATCTACCGCCGCGCGACCGACAACTCCAAGGTCGGCGAGGCCGAGCACGTCAGCAAGAAGTTCATCTGGTCGGCCTTCTCGACGTGGCAGACGTGGCTGTCGATCGGCTACTACCTCGGCGTCGTCGTGCCGCTGTATGCCATCTCGCTCATCTCGCCGACCCTGGTCGCCGGCCTTGGAAACTACACGCGCGCTCAGACGCAGCTCCTCACGGTGCCCTACTACGTGGTCGCCTTCCTCTTCGTCATGGCCGTCTGTGCGTCCCCTCTCCTTCCTGATGGCCTGTGAGGACCTGCTCGCGCGTGAACTCGGAAGCTGACCCAAAATCGGCCTTCTCAAACGCGCAGCTCTCCTCTCGGACCGCTACAAGACCCGGTTCCCCTTCCTCATGATCGAGCTCACGCTCTGCGTCATTGGCCTCGTGATCAACAGTGCGTCGCCCTCTCGCTGCTTCGCCCGTCGCGACGCTCTTTCGCCGCGCCGTCGTTGACCCAGAGCCGACCTTCCTTCTCATCGCAGTCTCGCCCGCGCCGTCGGGCGTCAAATACTTCGGTATCTACCTCATCGCTATGGGCGCCTACGGCGGCCTCCCTACATCGGTTACCTGGCTCTCGAACAACTTGAGCGGTCAGACGAAGCGAGCAGTCGGCTGTACGTCGTCGTTCTCTCTCTCTTCCTTTCCTCCCTTCGAGCTCTCGGCTTCGGGACTCTCCCTTCCAGGTGACGCTCGAGCTGACGTCTCCCGAACGCGCTCCCCTCGCAGCTGCCGCCCAGATCGGCCTCGGCAACCTCGGCGCGCTCGCGTCGTCGAACGTGTACCGCAAGCAGGACAAGCCGCACTACTACCTCGGCCACGGCGTCGTCCTCGGGTTCGTCATGCTCGGCTACATCTGCGGGCCCCTCTACGCCTTCATGCTCAAGCGCGAGAACAAGCGCAAGATGGAGTGGCTCGAGCAGCAGGCGATGCTCCCCGAGGAGCAGCGCACGCAGTACACGGTCGAGGAGCTCCGGGCGCAGGGCGACAAGGCCGCCGACTTCAAGTATCTCATCTGAGCAGGCGTTCTTACGCGTTGCCATCCTCGTCTCGGTGCGCCGGCCTCGCTCGGTGAGGACGGATCGCACGTCCTTTTCGGCTCCCCTTGTCATTGTAGAACTCCTGGAACTCGGCCTGTCAGTGCACATCGACTTTGCCGCAGCGCGCGAACAGAGAGAGAGTCGACCAGGAGGAGCTGGCTCGTGCTGGTCGAGCTCGAGTGGCTCGGACCTCGACCTTCTCAAGTTGCTTTCGTCGGGCAAAGCCCCTTTCGGCGATGCTGCGGGCTCGCTGCGAGTACCGCGCCGTCTCATGACCACGATCTAGGACTGTTCGGCGCGAGAAAGGCAGCCTGGCAAACGCCGACGCCCGGCGCCTGCTCTTCCCGCTTCGTCGTTCTTCTGCGCAACGGCGTCAGGGCAACCTTCTTGGACCGCCTTTTAGAGGGCCTCACCTCGTGCAGACGTCTTTAAAGGTCCTGCGTGAGCTGCTCGAGCGCCGCAGGAGTAAATCTGCGAGCTCTTGAGCGACCGTTCGCCTTCTCGTCCGCCTTCTCAAGTGCAGGACCGTGCGAGCGGCACCTCGCAGGTCGCTTCCTGAGGCCTCGTCTCCCAGCTCCCTACCTTCAGTAGGGGATCAAGACCTTCCCTGACCCAGCTCGAAGCGGATCTGCTCGCTCGAGACAACGAGCTCCTCCTGCACCGTCTCCTGGCGCACGGTCCCGCAGGCGCTCCCAGGGACCGGTTGCTAGCTCTCAGATCTCGTCAGCTGAGAATCTGATGAGCTGCAACTTTGTGCGCGACCGTACGGGTCGGCGCTCGGCGGAGGAGCTGCGAGTGAGCCGGTCGGCGTGGCGCGCGCGCCGCTCTCGTCTCGCTTCCGCTCGGTCCTCCTCCTCGCCTCGTCGCAGGTGCGGCGTTCTGCTCGGCTCAGGGGTGCAACGAAAATAGCTCGAGACGTTGCCGACCTTTTTAAGCCGAGGCGCGCAGAGGGAGGAGGACGAGGAGGGCGGCAGTGGTGGACCGAGTGCGTGCGGCGTCGCTTTGCAAACTAGCGCTTTCCTTTGTCAAAGCCGCCAGGTCACTTGGTCCTCTCTGAGCAATAGTACAGCGGCGTATCGACGGTCCACCCGGTTAGGGATCCGCGCAGGGTGCACTGATTGCGACGACGCTGTACGACAAGTGGGAAGCCAAATGCAAGCATCAACTGCATGTCACCCGGGATCCGGGTTCTGGTGCATGAGATGCGCGCACGGCTGCCTGCGCTCCTTACCTGGCCGGGTTGTCCTTTTTTGCTTTCTCCTTTTTGGGCGTGGCCCGCCCTTACTAATCGACCGGTCCCTGCTCCTTACCTTTTGCTTGACTCGGCTTAGCGCTCGGCAGTCCGGCTCGGCGAGGTTTCCTCTCCTCGTCCTGCACAGCTGCCTGCACGGAGACGGCTCGCAGCTCGAGCACACGTCGCAAGATATTGAACGAGAGGTGCACGAAGGCGGAGAGTGAACGAAATAGGGCGCTCGAACGACCGCTCCCTCCTCCTCGTGCGCCTTCTCAAGTGCAGGACCGTCCGAGCGACCTCGCACAGGGTCGCCTTGGAGGCTTCATCTTCGCGCACACGTCTCAGACGGTCGTTCGAGCGCAATCTGAGCTCAGAGAGTGCACGAAGTCGGGCGCTCGAGCAGCCTCTCCCTCCTCCTCGTGCACCTTCTCAACTGCAGGGCCGTCCCAGCGACCTCGCACAGGGTCGACTTCGAGGCTCGATCTTCGAGCACACGTCTCGAAAGAGCGTGCGAGCGCTGTCTGAGCTCAGAGAGTGCACGAAGTCGGGCGCTCGAGCGGCCTCTCCCTCCTCCTCGTCCGCCTTCGCAAGTGCAGGGCCGCCCGAGCGACCCCGCAGGGGGCCGACTTCGAGCCTCCAGCTTCGAGCACACGTCTCGAGAGCTTCCACGAGCACCGAGTAGCGTGCGCGCGAGCAGCAGTGAGCTGGAGGCGGGCACCAACGGTAGAGGAGGTCCGAACGCAGCATCCGCATGCACTTAGACAGCGACGCCGGCTTCCCTGTGTACGAGCTCGTGCGCAGGAAGCTGTCCCTGAGCGAGACTCTCTCCGACTCAGGCGCTCGAGCAAGACAGTGCGAGTCTTCAGCAGAGGAGGGGCGGCTACCGCAAAATGGACAAGGAAGGACGAAGGGGAGGGCGCACGGCGGGGCGAGAGCTAGAAGAAGGAGGGGACACTAGAAGAGGCGCGAGTGACCCTGCGAGAGCAAGAAGAGTCAGCGCTTCGAGCGGTTGCAGCTAGCGCGAGCGAGCCGGACGCACCTGCGAGACGTGCCGCTTCTCGATGCGCGTCGTGTTTGTTGAGGGGCGCTTGAGCTGGTAGAGCGAGAACGCCTGCGCACGCAGAAGTAGGGCTCAAGCGTCAGCGTTCCGAGCGAGGTGAGGAGCGCGAGGTCGGCGACGAGACGCACCGAGATGGTCGGCCCGCCGCCGCAGTACTGGGTCGAGTTGCCGTTGCACACGCTCGAGCACCACCCGATGTCGAGCAGGTCGGTCGCAGGGTAGAGCGGGCCGACCCAGCATTGACCTGCGCGTGTCGAAGCTCGTCCTGAGTCAGCTCCTCCTCCTCCTCCAGCTCAAGGAGAAAGAGAACGACGTCGACGCACCGTAGTACTCGAGCCCTGCCCAGCCGTAGCCGGCGTCGGCTGCTGCATCGAGGCACGCGTCGACGCTCTCGACGTCGAGGATCGAGTGCGGGAACGCGCGCGCCGTCTCGTTGTCGGCGAAGCAGCCGAGGTAGGTCCAGTCCTTGTACGAGACGACCGTCTCGGGCGTGCTGCAGTGCACGAAAGAGACGTAGGTCAGCGACGAGCTGGTTACGAGCGAGCACGAGGAGCATGAGGAGGAGAGAGAGAGAGAGGAAGACGCACCCGTCGACGACCTCGGCACCGAGCGGCGGGATGTCGCCCGGGTAGACGGTCGGCGTAAAGCGCTCAGGATAAGGCACGTTGGTGCATGAGGTCGAGAGAGCGGCCTCGCGCGTCCAGGTGATCGGGTTGCAGCCGGGGAGCGACTTGAGGTTCCCCTCGACGACCTGCGAGCAGGACGGCGGCGGCGTCAGAGGCGGCGCGTCGGGCGCGAGGGCGAGAGAGGAGACGCACCTCGTTGTAGTCGGGCGTCTTGTGGCAGAACTCGGGGTACTCGACCTCGGCCAGGTCGCGGTTGTAGAGCTCGAGCACGGGGCAGTCCTCGATCTCGCCGCCGGGGTCCGTGCACACCTCGATCGCCTGCTGCAGGAGATCCTGCGGCCAGCCGTTGAAGAAGTCGCTGCGCGCACAGAAGAGGTGCATCAGCAGGTGCACGAAGCAGAACGAGAGTGCGAAAGAGCGACGCACGCGTGCCACCCGAACCCGAGCGGGTCGCCCATCTGCGAGCGAGGAGTGGGCGAGTCAGCAAAGCTCTGCGCACGCACATGAAGGTCGAGGAAGGGAGCAAGGTGACGTACCGCGAGGACGAAAGGCTGGCTCGGGTTCATCGTCTCGTTGCGGTACGGCTCGACGTCCTGCACGGCGAACGAGATCTCCATGAAGAGCGTGACGAGGCGGACAGGGTGCGTGTCGGGACAAGCTGCGCGACGAGAGGCGTCAGAGAAGACGTCGACGGTATAGAGGAGGACGAGGGAGAAGTGAGAGCGAGACGCACGGCCGATCTCGCCGTCCGAGTAAGCCATGTGCGAGCCGTCCGAGTTGTACAGGTTGACGCCGTCCCAGCACGACGCTGCAGCAAGAGCACCATCAGAAGAGCTCGTCGACGAGGAGATGGAAGAGGGAGAGGCGACGCACGGAACCGGATCTCGCCCCGCAAGTTGTCACTGCAGTAGCGGTCGACGGGCAGGCCGCTCCCCTCGACCCGAGTCGGGTCCGGCGCGCCGAGGCAGTTCCACCCTGTGCGTGTGCGCAAGCGTGAGCGAGCGCTCGAGCGTGCGAGGCGACGAGGGAGGGAAGGGGACGGACCGATCGTGTCCTCGGCGCTGCCGGTGAGGTTGTACGAGCGCGCGAACGGGTCGCCGGCGAGCATGCGAAATCCGGGCGGGAACGCCGTCACGTTCGTCTTGTCGGCCTCGTTGAAGCGGAAGAGGTAGTAGCTGCCATGGGGAAGCAGCGTCAGGAGGGACCGAGCGAGAGGGGAGTGAGGGGAAGAGGGACGCACGCCAGGCCGCCGTCGAGCTCGCGCACCCGAGTAAACGTGTCGTTTGCCCAATGGACGTAGCAGGCAGGATGCCAGTAGGCTGCGGGCGTAAGGGTCCGACGTCAGGTCGAGTGCGAGGAGCGAGCCCGAGGAAGGAGCGAGAGCCGCGCACCGGACATGTCCTCCTTGGCGTGAGCGCTTGTGCACTGGCTCGCCCGCAGGCTCTCGTACGTCGTCTGCACGTCGTTAAGCATCAGTTTCGGCTCGCGCGAGTCGCACGAGCGAGGGAGAGAGCACGCACATCCGGCCCAAAGTTCGAGCCGCCTGCGACCGAGTGCACGTGCGCCGAGACGGTGTGCGGCATGACGATCGGGTCGACGCGCTCGACGACGAGCTGCAGGAGGACGGCATGAGTCAGTGAGGGCTCAGAGGGACGGTCTGGACGACGAGAGAGGCGGACGCACCAAGTTGTCGAGCGGCATCCGAAAGAACGCGTCGACCTCGACGAGGGCGGCGGCGCCGATGAGCGCAGCGAGAGCCGAGCGAAGCATCATCGAGAGCGTCTCGAGCTGAGCGAAGCAGGCAAAGGGTACCAGCTGCAGGCGAGCAAGAGGCAGAGCGGCCGGGCCGACCCCGCTCGAGCACAACAGCACGCTCTGCGACGCCCGACCGCGGCTCGGGCTCCGTGACGACCCTCGAGCGCACAGCACAACAGGTACCCTGCGTGCCCGTCGCCCCCGCCCGTCGCTGGATCCAGACTGCGGCGGCGCGTCTCGCTCGCGCGCGCGCCGACCCCGCGTCGCGATCCTCGGCCACGGAACCCTGCGCTACCACGCGGCGCAGAACAAGCGCTCGGCCGGTGCACTCCGTGTGCAGCATCGGCGGTGCCGCCGTGCGCTGTACAGCTGCGCCGAGCGCGAGGTGGGCTGGGTCGGCGGAGGAGGAGCGCGTGGAGCGGGCGAGAGCTGGGAGGACGAGTGGGCAGCGGCTTGGGCCGGCGTGCTCGGTGCGCAAGGTTGAGGCGCTGTGGCGTGCGCTGCGGGTGCGCGCTGCAGCTGTGCGGCGGCGAGAGGAACGAGAGAGCGAGCAAGCTCCACTGGCAGAGCGAGCCATTCGTCGGCGGGGCGGACCGCGCGCTGTCTCGCAAAACAGCTTGCAGCGGCTGCAAGCACTCGCTTCAGGCTCTCAGGAAGCAAGCACGCACGCTCTTGTAGCTCTCGAAGCAGTCGCCGAAGAGGGAGAAGCAACAGAACGGGCCGAGTCTAGAGTTCCACACGCGCTCGAGCGCTCTATCGACGAGGCGCTCGGTACCGGCCGACACGATGAATGCGAGAGAGAGATGAAGAGAAGGGAGGAGAACAATGCGAGTGGGACAACGAGGTGGGAGGGCGAGGACGAGGGCGAGGTTGAGGGCGAGGCTGAGGGGCGCGAGCTCTTGTGCGGGTGCTGGGCGTCGAGCCGGCGCTGTATGAGGTCTAGGTGTAGGGTGAGATGCAGGTGTAGATGGTGATCTAGGCGGTGTGGAGGTAGTCGACCGGGCGGAAGAAGCCCTTGGGGCCGAACCAGGTGCCCTGCGAGCGCGAGTCGGCGTGTCAGCACACGATAGCTCCTGCAATCTCGGCGTCGAGCGCGAGCTTGTGCGGCGAGACAAGGGAGAGAGTGCGACGCACGTTGAGAAACGACGACCAGTAGACGCGCGGGAAGAGGTCCTTCTTGAGGTGGTAGTAGAGGCGATTGGGCTTGTCCTGCGAGCCGAGGATGGGCGCGAACGTCTGCGTGCGCGAGAGCGACAGACCGTCAGCTCTGACAGGAGCAGGAAAGGCGAGGCGAGAGGGAAGGCGCACCTCCTTGGGGACGCCGCCGTACTTGAACTCGGCGAGCCTGCGGGCGAGGAGAGGCGCGGCGTCAGCGCCTCCATCCAGATCAAGTACGAGCGCGAGCGCGCCCTTCGGCGCACTGCAGCCGAGAGACGGAGAGGATGCGGCGACGCACATGAGCTCGTTGTGGCCCGTCAGCAACGGGCAGCTCGCGTAGCCGTCGTACTTGGCCGGGAGCTGCGCGCCGTCGTGCAGCGCGCGCAGGTTGTCGACGAGGACGGGCGCCTGGCTCGAGATGGCGGCGGCCGTCTTCGAGTTGGGGAGCGACGACGCATCGCCGAGCGAGAAGACGTTGGCGAACTTGGTCGACTGGGTCGTTGCGGGGTCGACGGCGACCCACCCGGCGGCGTCAGCTGCGTACGAGTGGGCTGCTGTCAGTCGACGTCTCGAGCCTCCGAGAAAGGCAAAGACGCGGGCTAGAGGAGGCTGTGCTCGACGCACCGAGCGGCGACTGCTTGACAAAGTCGGGTGCGACCTGGGGCGGCACGACGTGGAGCAGGTCGAACTCGCGCTCGACCGTCTTGCCGTCGGCGCCCGTCGCAAAGGTTGCGACCTTGCGCTCGTTGTCGACGGCGACGAGGTTGTGGTTGAACAGGCCCTCGACGTTGCGCTCCTGGCGGATCTGCTCGAGCGCGGCCGAGTACTTGGGGACGCCGAACATGGCTGTGGGGAGGGGATGACGACAAGGGTCAGCTCGTCCGTAGCGAGAGAGGAGCTTGGAGCGGAAGAGGGCCCTGGAGCGGAAGAGGGGAGAGAGAGAGACGCACTCGGGGTGCCGGTCGCGAAGACGGGCTTGACCTGGTCCCGGACGCCCTCGTTGCGCCACTGCGACTCGGCCTGCAGGAGCGGGGAGAGTCCGAGTCAGCCTCGAGCTCGACGGAGAGTGTAGGGGACGAGAGGAAGAGAGCGAGGCGCACCATCCAGAGAACCTGTGCGGCGGAAGGGAGAGGTCAGCCCGACGAGCTCACGCAGTCGAGGAGAGGGGCGAAGAGGCAAAACGCACCTTCTGCGGCGCGCCGGCGCACTTGATGATGCCGGCCGGCTGGGTGAAGATCTGCTCGGAAGGAGTAGCGTGTGAGGGAGAGGGGCGAGAGCGAGATCAGCTCGACGAGGTCGTGCGAGGGAGAGAGAAGCGCTCGGGCCTGTCGCCCCAGCGAGGGAAAGGTGGACGCACAGCAGTGCCCTTCTTGAAGGCCTCGATGTTGCGCCACGTCTTCTCGACCGTGTCGAGCGAGTAGATGCTCGAGACGGCCGAGGTCGGGTCGGCGAGCCCCTCCTTGAGGCCCTTGACGGCGTCGAAGTTGATCTTGAGGCCCGGCGCGACGATGAGAAAGTCGTACCTGTGGGTCGAGGAGCGAGTCAGCTCGGCTCGAGGAGGGAGGAAGGAGGAAGAGAGAGGGAGACGCACTTGATCTTGTTGTCGTCGGCGGTCGTGACCTGGTTCTGCTCGGGCTCAAAGGTCGAGACGGCCGACGAGTAGCGCTTGACGCCCGCGGGGATGACGGCGTCCATGGGCTTGTGCATCTGGTCGAGCGACGAGAGGCCGGTGCCGCTGTTTTTGGGCGAGCGCGAGATGTCAACGAGGGGGAGGGGGAGGGGGTGGGTCAGCTCGTCGTCCTCGCGCGGTGGGAGCTCGGGCGAGGGCGTGGACGCACACGAGGGTCCATCCAGGCTGGTCTGCGGTGCGCAACAGGTCCAGGTGAGCTTCGGTCGCGCGAGAGCAAGGCGATCACGCCACCGCTCGGAGGCGGCGAGAGATGAAGAGGAAGGGGGACGCACAGTGGTGCTCTGTGGCGGGCTCGATGATAGCGATGTCGCCCTCGTTCAAGGGCCGGTTCTCTGCAGCAAAGGCGCGGCGGAGCTGAGCTGCGACGGTGACTCCTGCGGTGCCGCCTCCGACGACGACGAACTTGTGGCTCGAGGTGGACGCGAGGCGGGCAAAGGCGCGGGCGGGCACAAAGGCGCGCGTGGTGCGAGTTGCTGCGAGCATGGCTGCGAGGTGGGCGGGCGTGTGGAGCGAGGAGAGAGGAGCGAGCCGAGGTTGGTCGACTTGGGGCTCGGCTCGGAGGACGGCGAGGACGAGGACCAGCGGGCTCGCCTGTCACACACCCGAGAGCAGCTCGACGACGAGTGCACACAGCTCGCAGCCACCGTACAGCACCAACAAGCCTACCCACACTCGCCTCGCCTTCGTCCTCGACCGGCTCGCCTCGTCGCACCTCTCGGCCGGCCGCGGCAACAGACGTCGACCCCTCTGCACCGACGCAGGCCAGGCCAGGAGCACCTTGTCTCCTCGTCCTCGAGCACCACCGCAACCCACCCCTCGCCCGCTGCAGCCCATGCTCCGCCGCACCGCCCTCGCCCTCGTCCCCACCTCGACGCGTCGGGCACCGGCCACAGCTCGCCTCGCCCTCTCTGCTCGCCCCAGGCCAGCACCGACACTCGCACTCGCACTCACAGCGATGCAGCCAACTCGCCCCGCCAGCACCACCGCGACCCCACCTCCCCCTCCCCCTCTCACCCCTTGGCGCACCCACACGCCCGCGCCAAACGCCTCGCCCTCGACCCCGCTCGTCTACACCTTCTACCACGACCCGACCGCCACCTGGACCTACCTCGTCGTCGACCCGCTCACCCGCCACTGCGCCGTCATCGACTCGGTCCTCGACTACGACCCCGCCTCGCGTACCGTCTCGACCTCGACCGCCGACAGCCTCGTCGCCTTCATCGACCGCGAGGGCCTCACCGTCGACCGCATCCTCGAGACGCACGCTCACGCTGACCACCTCACCGCCGCCGCCTACCTCCAGCTGCGTCTCACCTCCTCGACCTCGTCCTCGTCGTCGTCCACCTCGACCTCGTCCATCCCGATCGGCGCACACCGCGGCATGCGCTCGACCCAGGCCCACTTTGCCCAGCTGTACGACGTCCCGCCGGGCGAGCTCGAGCACGCGTTCGACGAGCTGTACGACGAGGGCGACCAAGTGCGCGTCGGCAACCTCGAGGGCGTCGTGTGGCACCTGCCCGGACACACGCAGTGCAGCGCCGGCTACGTCTTTGGCGACAGCGTCTTCACGGGCGACTCGGTCCTCCTCGTGCGTCCCTCTCTCTCTCACGCCTCGCCTCGGTGGGTCTGCGCACTGACCCTCGCCCCTTTTCTCCTCTCCCGCTTCTCTCTCGCTCGCCCGCAGCCGCCAACCGGCACCGCCCGCGCCGACTTTCCCCTCGGCTCCCCCTCGGCCCTCTTCTCGTCGACGCAGCGCCTCCTCGCCCTCCCCTCGCACGTCCGCCTCTTCTCGGGCCACTCGTACCCGCTCGAGGGCTCGTCCAACCTGTGCTCGGCGACCGTCGCCCAGCAGCGCGAGCTCAACCCGCACGTGCACGACGGCGTCGACGAGGAGGGGTTCGTCAAGATGAGGAGCGAGCGCGACCAAGGGTTGAGCGAGCCGAGGCTCCTCCACCAGTCGCTCCAGGTGCGTCCCTCTTTCCTCTCTCTTTCCTACCCCCTCACTGCGAGC
>Ga0308169_10002075_pt1 | contig 21573 bp, 28 predicted proteins | sample PhyBR1_2_FD_202139 | JGI IMG/M metagenome (GOLD analysis project Ga0308169, IMG submission 202139) | Phyllosphere microbial communities from UC Gill Tract Community Farm, Albany, California, United States - DLSLSB.R1 | ecosystem: Host-associated > Plants > Phyllosphere > Unclassified | place...
GGGTGTAAGCGAGCTGGTCTCGTTGATTGTGAGTACACGCTGGTTTGGCATGTGACGATAGACAAAGATGTGACGGGCCTTTCATCGAGACTAGCGCTGATATCCAGCATCCCGAAGCTGTCAACCGGATGATAAGGATGGGCTACTTGGACGACCTGACCAACGACGATATCATGGCGGTGTTACGGTGAGTCGTCGCCAACTCTGCCTAGTCTAGCCCGCTAACCTGTCAGCAAAGTGCACTCGCTGGCGAATGTCGACACAGAGTTCGACTTCAACGAGTCCTTCTGGCGCTACGAGCTTTCGCTCACCAGGTCGTCCACCCATCATCAGCCGGCGGCCGGATCCGAAGGCCAGCCCCACCCGATCGTCGCCGAGTCGCCTAATGACCGCTTGCTCGAGACCAACTCGGAAGTGTCGCCGAACCATCCCGGCGACATGAACACCGCCCGCACCACTGACACCTCGGCCTCTCGTCTCGCTGTCCCTAACCTCGTCTCCACGTCGGGGCAGAGCGTACCCTTGCCCTTACCGACGACGACGACCACGACGACTGGTCATGAAGACCCCTTGACGAGATTACACACTTTCCTCGCCACCAACTCACGACGCAACTCTTTCAGCGCGACGAATGGCCAGAATGAGGCGGGAGAAGCGCGAGGCGGACAGAGTCTGGGACTGAACAGCATCGAGGGTGTGAGTGGGTTTGGCGATGGTTACGACTTTGATGTCGGGCTCGGCTTCGGACTTGGATTAGGGGACGATCTTTCGACGTTGCTCACGAATGGGATGCGTGCGGGCTCTGGAACAGGGCTGGGCGGTGGCGAGCGCGGCAACTGCGTTGCCGGGGATGCGGGTGTCGGTGGAGGGACGTCGAATAACGGATGGCCGGAGGGTCTGCCCAGGCAGTGGAGCTTCGGTGACTGAGCGATTTGGCTCTCGAATAGGCCGGTAATGGTAGCACTCTGGAGTACGGTCTACCAGGATTGTAGAGCTATGCGGCCCAAGGAGCATCTTCCGCTCGTTGTAGTTGATGAGATGAGATATCCCTGTAGGGGAACCGGGTTTATGCCGGGGCACCTTGGAGGCTTAAGAGGGGGAGAGGTCGGTAGACAAGAGCCTAACCGGGTTGTGTCCCGAGTACATCGATGTTGCGTTGCGTACGGGGATGTCATGTAGCTGTGACGTGAGGGTTGGACCGCCTCCCTCCGGCCACCACTCCTGCGTTCACCCCAACTGCCACCCTAGCGCGCGAAGCGTGCTGCACCTTTGAACCGTCGTCAGTCAATGGGTCAATCTCTTGCAAAAAACGTGGTCCGGCGAAACACAGAATCGCCGCTGGTCCTTTCATTATAGGGACAGGTTGAGGCCTTTTTACGACGCAAAGACGCACGGTCGTCAGTATAAAGAGCTGTCGGTCGATCTGAACGATGGTGCGATTCCCCGGTCCGCCGAAATCATGATTACCGTATTCTTCCATCCTGATGAGTATCTTGTACCCTCGACGTGGAGCGAAACGCCTGGTCATCAAGTGGAGATCGGCTTCTACACGGATACTAAACAGTTTGATTTCTCGGGGCGGCCGGAAATACTTGCTGTGCCAGTCTTGACGGTACCCAATGGGAGTTTGTCGGACACTGGTAGTCTACCGACTGCAGTGGGCTTCGTACATGTGCCAGGCATCACGGATACACAAACAAGGAACACCCCACCGCAAAGCTCCTGGCAGGACAGGTATGCGGACTGGGAACCTGACGGTCAGCCGCCTTCCATTCTCGACTGTGTGCGAGCTGTAGGAGCGATGGAAAGAATGGTCTCGACGCTGTGTGAACAGCACGACCTCTCGAAGTATCATCCTTCCTGTACCCCCTCTCTGGGCGGACAGAATGAGGATGGAGGAAACCCAGTCGGCGAGCAGTCGGTGAAAGAACAGCCGGCTGCACCAGACTCGAGCCAAACACGAGCTACCGCCTGCCTCCGAGAGGTCTGCTCGTGGTTGGAACGACGAACCACGGCGTACACTCAGTGGTCGCTCGAGGAGTCCTGCCGGAGGAGAGACCAGGAGAAACGGGCACGGGGTTTTGCAGACCTTGCTGAGCCCCCTGTCACCCAGTTCATGCTTAACCTACTCGATCAATACCGCACGGTCATGTCCATGCGGCTCAGTGGCGCGATTGATCAAGAATCCACGGACAGTCTCGAGGGGGCCAGACGGTGGGTGGAAGAGCTCACGGTGCAGCTGTTCGACAGCTCTGTTGGGCGAAAGAGAAGAGGGCTCCAGCGTGAGACGACACCACAATCTACATGAGTGCCGAGGCAGGAGGTATTGCGAGATTCGTTCCATTGCGTAGGTCAGCGATCGATGCATCATTCGTATCCAAAATGTCTGAGGTTGCTTCGAAAGGTTCCCACCATGTGACGCTCGGGCCGATTTGAACAACGCACGTATCCGTGATGGCCAGCGGTACCGATGCGTAGTTAACAATGTACGAGCCTCGAGCTGCACTAACAACCCAAGACTGCTGCTCGTGAGAGAACTGCTCTGCGCACAGGCCGAGAGGCAAGCATGCACAGCGTCATGTAGGCGAGTAACGTCTCATTGTGGCTTCCATTCCCCTTACCGGCCCCGCTGGCTTACCACGCAGGCTGTTGGCGCAACCCGCTCCACAGGCAGTCGCACAGCTTCGCCTTTGAGCCAGCCCAAGAAGACACTTTCTGCAGTGTTTCACTCGTACAGACCACAATGGCTGAAAGGGTTGATCGAAAGCTGTGGACAGATTGTTTTGCGAAACACGACCACGCCACATAACCTTTCACCACAGGGGCAGATGGAAGGTCTCTGTGGCCTCTACGGCCATAGGCACATAAAGCCGACGGTGAACTGGCGCCAACCCACGTAACGCCCCACGCCCGACTTTCACCATGTCCACCGTATTTCTTCAGCCGCCCTTGAACGTAGCTCCGTCCACGTGGAGCCAGACCCCGGGGCACGGACTGGACATTGACTTCCACGTCCACACCGACCCGCAACAGACAGATGTCACAAAGCGGCCTCAGATCTTTGCGGTACCTGTCTTGATTGTCCAGATTGACGGCAGCAAGAGCAGAGTGGGCTACGTGCACGTCCCTGGGGTGACGGACGCGACCGGCTGGGACAGCAGGTATCAAAGCTGCCCCCCACGTGCACCTTCGCCGTGGATGTTCGAGGACTGGCAGTTTGTCGCGGCAGTCGACAGGATGTCCAAAGTGGTGTCCGAGGAGAACAAACTTCCCAGTTTTTCTCGTTCCCATCTCTCGTCCATGGACAAGCCAAGCGACGACCGACGTGTCACTTATCAAGAACAGTCACATGTACAAGACTCAGTCGTACGGAGCTCAGTCCAACCTGTCGTCCACGATCCCGACTGGATCACGGCCCTTTCTGAGTTACGCGCTCATTTGGAGATACAGGCCTCCGCGTTCGCCCGGAGCACGCGCGAACTTTGTGGCTCGAGGCCGACCGCACTGGCTCGAAGATGGAGCTCCGAGGAATCTGCTCATTTCATTATCGCGTTACTCGACCGGTACTGCACGATGATTCCCACACGGTTCAGCGGGGAGCGGAAACCAGAAAGTTTTGCAGATCTCGAGACTGCCTTCGGCGAACAGGTCGCGGCAATTCTCACGAAGTGCGAATAGCCACATCGGGGTCATTGAGGCTGAAGCGCACCCTTACTCCCGGCGGGTCTTGAGGCCCACGCAACTTTGCACTGCATGCATGTCAGATATGTGTTTCAACTGTGGCGTGAAGGTCTGCCGATTACCGGACTGGTTTGTGACAGGCAGGGGCGCAGTGAAGAATTGCACTTCAATCCGTGCCGACTCTACGTGGTGAAGCAGCCAGAAGATGCATCTCGTGAGAATCTACCCTGTGCATTTCCGAAGGGTGCCTCTGATCAAGCCGCCTGAGTCGTCGCCCGCCCATCTACCTCGGTGAGAACTGCAACTCTCGCCACCGTTGCCGGCTCCTCCTCTTCATCCAGCTTCTTATCCGTGAGCGCATTATCCCGCTCATCGTACTGGATCCTGAAAGTCTTCGGCGGATAGGCTCGCAGAAGAAGCTTGATGACCACGACACCGATGATCCAAATACCGAAGAAAGCACTTGTGACCTTGTATCCGGCGTGATAGTGGGGCGCCTCGCTCGCCGGGAAGATCAGATTCGGCGCCCACGAGTTGAAGACGTAGGCCGCCGTGTTCAGGAATCCAACGGTAATGGCCCGTGCCTCTGCGGACTCGGACAGGAGCTCGTTGCACCACGCGAGCATGATCGCGCCGATGGGAGTGGCCGTGAAGTTGAGGAAGAAGCCGGCGAACTTGAGGCGATTGGAAGCTGGCCATGTCGCGAGGATGATGTTGCCCACAAGGGGGGCGATCCCCCCCGCGATGAGGATAGGCCATCGGGTGTTGAACGTGTCCGAGGTCCAGGACCATACGAGCGACATGAGGATCGAAAGGCCGTATCCCCCAGTGGGAATGAGGTTGATTTGCGAGATCGAGTTGTACCCGGGGGTGGCCTTGAGCCACAGGTTCATGTACGCGTATGACCCCAGGCCGATGACGTAGGCGGTGTACGGCCAGAAGAAGACCCATGGGATCCATGAGCTCGCGACTTCCTTGAACACCTTGAGGGTGAACCCCTTTGTCGGGGCCCTTCGGTACTTCTGGGTGCGCGCTTGGGCCATCTCGATATCGTGGTCGTTGAGGTACCATCGGCACCGCGGGTTTACCTTGCCGGGCGTGTCGGGAATGCAAAAGTATCCGGCGAGCGCGATGGGAAGGCAGATCACGCCGTCCATGATGAACAGCCATTGATATCCGTGGTAACCGTTAACGCCTTCGAGACCATTGTGCACCGCCGTCTGGAGGTATCCCGAAAACATGGTGCCGACCGAGGACGTTGCTTGGAAGATGACCACTGGGATGAGCGTCCGGCCCCGGTTGGCTCAAGCTCATCCACTGACCTCGCTTTCCAAGCTCTGCAGGGCCGTACCAGCTTCCCAAAACCCACAGCATACCGGGATATGCCGAGGCTTCAAGGAGACCGATGAAGAATCGCAGAACGTACAGGTGCTTGACGTTCTTCGCGACCGTGCAAAGCATAACGAGCACGGTCCAGATGAGTTCACAGGTGGGCAACCAAATAGAGGGCGATATGCGGACGGTGAGGAGGGTTCCCGGGAATTGGCCGATGACATAGCCTAGTGTAAGCCACGAAGCAGAGAGTGCGGACATGATCGAACTCACCGGCGGTAAACATCGTCAGGAGAACGTTGTACTGATCGCCCTTGAAATCCAAGGCTTCTTTCATTCCTGAGGCATAGGCGTTGCTGATATCAGGACGGCGCTGTGCACCCATTGTGTCGGACGAACCTGATGTTGGCCTGCGAGAGGTACTTGACAAAGTAGCCCAAACACGCCTGCTGTCAGCGCGAGGCGAGAGGCAAGTCCGTCGTAGCGTTGCCGAACTCACGATGGTCATGAGCAGGCAGTCCAGCTTCCTCACGAAACGCCTTTCCTCTTCTGGCTTGTCGTCATTGTCCCAGACGACTTTGCTGACACCGCGTCCAAACCACTTCACCCGGTCCGCCGCTCGTCGAAACACGCTGATCGATTCGTTCGCCGGCTCACTCATCGTCGGACGGAACAGCCTGGCGTCGGTGAGTATTGTTGACGACTGTGAACCCCGGGTCACCCTTATCAACAATTTTCTGGCTCCTCGGCGTCGTCTGCGACGTCCAGGTATTACCGATAAGCAAAAGACGCTAGATGACGAGCTCAGGTGCGATTGTCAACCTCCAGCGGAGGCACGATCCCTTGCCCTGACGGCTTTGAGCTCAGCGCATGCTGGATCCTCTGGTCCCGAGCACCGTGCTCAGAGTAGCTAAAATTACGCTCAGCCAAGCTACCGTTGTTGAGTACTAGCGAGCCTCGGCGGCTTCGGCTTCCCGATGTTGTGTAACCAGGGAACAGCGCGGAATACGCCACACGGAGTTGTTGTCCGACGCTTCGGGTGGAACGCTGCATTTCCCTGAATCGCGCAATCTCATCGGCGTGCAACCGACAGCCTTCCTTCCGACCTTCCTCGGCCCTCTATCTCTCTGCTCCGTCGGCCCATCATGTCGCTCCTTCCCCCGCGCCCACGCTCGATCGTAGAACGCCGGAATCGTCTCGGAGCCACCATGCTCCAGGGTAGACCCGAGGTACCAGGGATGCGACGCCCTCGCCCGCCCGCCTAGGCCTAGGAACACCAAACGGATGTGACATTCATGTCGTGCTTGGTGTAGCCTCCACCGGACGTTATTTACGGCCGTCGTGCCGAATTTCGACTGGAACTTGACAAAGTCGATCAGGTCCTCAGTTCGTAACCCACCAACATGCCTGGAGTCAGAGTCGCTATCGACCGTGGAGGCAGTGAGTCGCCTGCCCAGCGTGGCCATCTCAAGCTCACAGGCAGCCTTCTGCGATGTGTGGGCGTACATCCCCTCGGAGCTGTACCGTCCGCCGATAGAGCCGTCGCTGCTCGGCAATGCCGTGATCATTCCGGCTAGAGAGGACGAAAAGGGCGTGCAAGTCACCTTTAAGCTCCTCAGCGTTGACCCGGCCAACTACGATGATGCCCCATCTGAGGGGATACGGAGGTTGTTGCAGATTGTGCATCGGGCGCCAGTGCCGCGCGGAACGCAGTATGACACGTCACTGATAGGTGCGTCGCCGAGGGACACTTGTCGCCCGGCTGTATGGAGTCGAGGTTGATGCCCAGAGTCTGTCCGGATGGGCACGACGGTCGCGACCAACGCCCTGCTTGAGCGAAAGGGCAAACCCTTCGGCCTGGTCCTTACGCGAGGCTTCTCGGACCTCATCGAGATAGGCGACCAAACCAGGCCGGACCTGTTCGACCTGTCGCTGAGCCGCAAAGCGAAGGTGCTGTACGAGCACGAGGACGTAGTGGAGGCGGACGAGCGTGTCACGCTGGAGGGATGGAGCTTGAACCCGACACCGGTTACGCAGGAGGATCTGATTGCAGCAGCAGAAGCGCAGCCGACAGAAGAGGATGGAGAGGTGGTTTTGGGCCTCAGTGGGGAGGCCGTGCGGGTACTGAAACCCCTAGGTGTGTCCAATACTGCTCGAGGCGGACATCCTGATGCGGCTGCGCTGACGTACCTGATAACGCCAAGCTGGAACGCGATTTGCAGAAGCTGCACGACCGAGGACTCCGATCTCTCGCCGTTTGCCTGTTGCACTCATATACGTACCCTCGTAGGTCTCGTAGGTGCTCGGCCGCAAGCTGTAAACTCACGACCAGAACACGAGCAGCAGGTCGCCGACATCGCCCGCAAGATCGGATTCACCCAGATCTCCCTCTCATCCGCCCTATCGCCCGCTATCAAAGCCCTACCACGAGGCAACTCGGCCGTCATCGACGCGTACCTCAGTCCCATCCTGCGGGAATACGTCGAGGGGTTCAACAGCCATTTCGAGGGCGGAAAGGCGGGCGAGCGGAGCGAGTTTATGAAATCCGACGGAGGTCTTGTCGCATCGGACAAGTGAGTACACGCGACAAAGGCGGGACATAATGAGGGTGTGCTCAAGCTCAGGTTCACGGGTCTTCGGGCCGTGCTTTCCGGCCCGGCTGGTGGCTTCGTCGGTTGTGCTCTGACTTCGTACAGCCAGGAACGGGAGCGACCGGTCGTTGGATTCGACATGGGTGGAACATCCACAGACGTCTGTCGGTTCTCGGGCGAGTTTGAGTTGAACTTCGAGAGTGTCGTGGCTGGGGTCAACATCGCCTGCCCCCAACTGTCAATAGAGACAGTTGCGGCGTGAGTCAGACCCGAATCTCTCCCCGCAATGCTCCCAGTCCTGACGTGCAGTGGAGGCGGATCGAAACTGACATACAAGAACGGGATGTTCGTCGTCGGTCCTGACTCGGTCGGAGCGCAGTGAGTGATCCCCTCGGTTCTTCCAGCCATCCAGAACTCATCACAGCCCCGGCCCAGCATGCTACCGCAAAGGCGGGGATCTGGCCATCACCGACGCGAACCTGATCCTCGGCCGCCTCATCCCATCCCAGTTCCCGTCCATCTTTGGCCCCAACGCCGACGAGCCGCTCGACGTGTCCGCCTCGCGGGTCAAGTTCGCCCAGCTCACGGACGAGATCAACGCCTCGCGGCCGGGCACCAAGCCCTACAGCGTCGAGGAGGTCGCTGCGGGCTTTGTGAAAGTCGCGAACGAGGGCATGTCGAGACCGATGCGGAAATTGACTGAGCAGCGCGGATTCGCGATGGCCAGCCATGACCTGTGCTGCTTCGGCGGGTGAGTCCGACGAGCCAGAGAACACAAAGCGCCGTGCTGATGGCAGTGCGGGTGGGCAACATGCTTGTGCTATTGCCCAGGGGCTGGGCATCGAGACAGTCATCGTGCCCCGCTTCTCGTCCATTCTGTCCGCGTACGGCATCGCATGCGCGGATCTCACCGCCGAGTCCGCCGTGCCCTTTGCCGCGGAGGTCACCTCGCAGTCGATCTTCGGCTCGAGCAGCACGTACAAGGAGGTGCTCGCGCGGGTTGACTCGATGAAGGCCGACGTCACGGAGGAACTGGTCGAGCAGGGTGCCAACGCGGACCAGATTGACTTTACGGTGTCAATAGCGGTGGCGTATGATGGAGCGGACACGATTCTTCAGATTCCGCTATCGACGAATTTGCTCGAGGAGTTCAAAGCAGCGCACCTGAGAGAGACGTCCTTCAGCATGGAGCGTAAGGTGAACATGTCTGGCGTGAGGGTCCGCGGAGTCGGCAAATCGTTCAGCGTTTCGCCGAAGGATTACGCCTCGGGACTCGTGCAGGCGGAGTCGGCGGGACAGGCGATAGTTGGGAGGAGCTCTTCCGAGACCACAGCGTACTTTGAGGTGGATGGCTCAATCCAGACTGTCTCCACGCCGGTGTATGTCCTCGGTCAGGTACCCCTCGGCTCGAAGATCGCCGGCCCAGCCATCATTGTCGACTCGACCCAGACGATCGTCGTCGAGCCTGGAACGACGGCATTCTGCCTCGCCGAGCACGTCATCCTCCGCGTGCCTCAGTCTCTGCCCCTGACCGACACTATCGTCCCCCAACCAAACGGTGACAGTACACTTGCGTCACTCAAGAACGCCGCCTCGTCCCTGCTTGAGACCGTCAAACCCGTCAAATCCGACCCGATCATGCTCGCCGTGTTCGCCAACCGGTTCATGTCCATCGCGGAACAGATGGGTCACACGCTGCAACGCACCTCCATCAGTGTGTCGATCAAAGAGCGCCTCGATTTCTCGTGCTCTATCCACGGCACTGACGGGGCGCTCGTCGCTAACGCGCCGCATATACCCGTTCACCTGGGAAGTATGCAGTATGCCGTGCAGGCGCAACATGAGCATTGGAAGGGGAAACTTCGGCCGGGAGATGTACTGTTGACGAATCATCCGCAGTGGGGAGGTGAGCCAGGGCCGTGGCGGTGCATTGCTGAGCATGAGCTGATGGCAGGAACGCACTTGCCCGACTTGACAGTCGTCACGCCGGTCTTTGACCCGAAAGACGACGAGAAGATTCTGTTCTACGTCGCGAGCCGAGGCCATCATACCGACATGTACGTTGCAAGCCGTCTTCGAACTCACTTGATGCCCTTGCGTCCGCTGACATGTCAGCGGCGGAACCGGCGTCACATCCATGAACCCCATCTCAAAGCACCTTTGGGAAGAAGGCGTGTCCATAACGACCTTCAAGCTCGTCTCCGGCGGAGTGTTCGACGAAGCGGGCGTGCGCGAGCTGTTCGCCAAACCGGCCCAGTATCCCGGCTCGAGCGCGACCAGACGTATCGACCACAACATCACGGACCTCCAAGCGGCCATTAGCGCGAATGTCCGGGGCATCCGGCTTGTCGAGCGGCTGTTTGACGAATTTGGGAGTGACAAGGTCTTGTTCTACATGAAGGAGATTCAGGGCGTGGCGCGGGAGACGGTGAAAGGGTTTTTGAGGGACGTGTGGGAGCGCTTTGGCGGGAGGAGTTTTGGCGCAGAAGATTATGTGAGTGCGGTGGCGGCTTGGATCGTCAATTCACCCCACCCGAGGAGTATTTGCGGGCGGAGTCGATGCATGGTGCTGACCTCAGATGGACGATGGCACGTTGATCAAGCTTACGGTCACTATCGACAAGGAGCAAGGAACAGCCGTATTCGACTGGACGGGCACTGGACCGCAGACTCTGGGCAACGTGAGTGACTGCGAGCCCAGCTGCAATGGGGCTGTTTGCGCTTACTCCCAGATGAACTGTCCGATCTCGCTGTCGTACGCTGCGATCATCTACTCGCTCCGAAGCATGATCAACCGTAAGTGCACTCCCCGCAAATATGGGTCTCCTGACCCCCGCCGGAATCAGACCCGCCGGCCGGGCACAGAGCTCGCACCTCCCCATACCTCCCCCTTGCTCGCCACGTCAGCGGACCGCTCATGCACAGCCGACATCCCTATGCCGCTCAACCAAGGCGTCCTCGACCCGATCACCAACATCGTCCCTGCCGGCTCGTTCCTCAACCCATCCGGCGAAGTCGCTATAGCTGGATCGACAATCAGCTCCCAGCGTCTCGTGGATGTCATTCTGCAGGCTTTCAAGGCGGCAGCGTGTTCGCAGGGCTGCGCGAGCTCGACGGGATTCGGTGAGTTCCACGCGGGATCTCTTCGGCGGCTGGATCTCCAGCAGTCGATCTGCCCGGGGTGGACGAGAGTCAGGGTGGAGAAACTTGGTGCTGATCTAGCAGGCTCCGGAGGTAAAGATGCCTTCGGCAAGGTCACACCTGGCTTCACGTACGGCGAGTCGATTGGCGGTGGATCGGGGGCTGGGCTGGGATGGCACGGAAAGCACGCGACCTGTGTGGTGAGTTCCACGTCCGTTCTGTCGCACAGGTCGTCGGAGAACCCAAGGCCAAACGCACCGCTCCCGCAACTCTCTCCTTTCCAGTTCCGCAAGTCTCTGCATACAGCTGTCGCGGCTCATATACGGCCTCTAAAGCCTCTGGATACCCGACTGACCCGCAGCACTCCACCAACACCCGCCTCACCGACGTAGAGATCTTCGAACAACGAACCCCCCTCCTCATGCTCTCCAGCTCGATCCGGCGCGGCTCAGGCGGCCGCGGGAAGTGGAACGGCGGGGACGGGATGGAGAAGCTCTTCCAGGCGCGCATGCCCGTCAACTTCTCGATCGTCAGCCAGCGGCGGGTCTTCGCCCCGAGGGGGATGGACGGGGGGCAGGACGGCGCGAGGGGAAGGAACACGTGGTTCAAGCGGATTCTGCGGGATGGGGAAGCTAACGCCGGTGCCGATAGAACAGCGCCAGAGTGGGAGGAGATCATGGTTCCCAGTAATGGGATTGCGGCGCTAGGGGCGGGCGATCGAGTGAGGATCTCTACGCCGGGTGGAGGGGGGTGGGGGAGGTCTGAGTGAGGTCTCGCGGAGTGATACTGTAGGCCGGCTGGCGACTTTACGCATTTGACTCGCGGCAGATCGCCGGTGGGAGTTCGGATGACGCTTATGCGACTGGGCGCAAGCGGGGCGAATGGGCGTCGCGTAGAAACATAGATCAATCTGCATGGTTTTCAGTCACCCAGCCTATGTACAGTGGCGAACATGTGTGATGGCTCGCTCGTCTTTAGGGCAGCCTCAGTCAGCCCAACACTCGGCTGCGTCTCTCCCGGGGGCGCTAACACCAGCGCGTCTGTGAACGCTTCTGTCCGAAGACCCTGCTAATGGAGAACGGGAGGATCTTCGTCGCCCATGGGTCGCTTGATACCTCGCAGGAACGGAAAAAGGCCTTGCGGGCACGGACAATCCCGGAGGGTTTGGACCAGCCATCTGATGTCCTCTTCCCCCGCCGCTGCAGCCCGAGTGTTCGTGCGATTCGATCTTCCCGCAAAGACTCGGGACGGGCGTGCAACATCTGACACTCTCGCCGGTCTGACGTTTCATTGCCACTCCGTCGAATGGGGTGAAAGCGCTGCCAACCGCCATCCCCTTCATCCAGGCTGCCGAATACCAGGTAGAGCTCAGTCCTTGTTCTTGCCTGACCGCCGAAGCCTGGGCCTTCAGCCTCCAGCTTGTACACTCGAGAGATATCGCGCCCTGCATACAGCTAGAACCTATGTTTTTACCACGTCGAGATGCCCCGCCAGTCCGAAAGAGAGCAGTCCAAAAGAGAATCTAACATCCACCATGCGCTTCGCTTCCCTCGCGCCATCCCTGGCGCCACCCCTCGCTGATCCTCCTCACCGTCACATCAACAGATCGTCGAAGCCCGATCCGCCCGAAGGATTGCTGGCGGCACCGGTGGAAGCACCTGCAAACCCGCCTGCCTGCTGTTGCTGCTGTGTCTTGCCCCACAGGGATCCCATCGCCTTCTCCCGGTCCAGGTCACCCATCGTTTTCCCGCCCGTCTGCTTCTGCGCAACTTTGACGCCCGCGGAGCTGAGCGACGTGTTCCACAGATCGTCAAATCCGCCGAGACCGCCACCGCTAGAGGAGGACGCGCCGGTGGGTTTGGGCGATACGGCCGGAACCGTAGACTGCGAGGTGGCAGATGTGTAGGAAGGTCGGGAGGTCATGGCCGGCTGTACGGGTTGGGCGAGGTTGAAAGACTGCTGAGGCTGGTAGGAGGGTTGCGAGAATGAAGGGGCCTTGACGTGCGTCTGGGCTGGTGCCGCAGGTACAGATGGGGTAGAGGAGTTGAGAAGGTCGAAGAGATTAGTGTTAGCTCCGTTCTGGGCTTTCGGCGCAGCCGCCGCGAAGGCCGGAGGTGGAGAAGTGCTAGGTCCGGATTGGAAGTCGTCAAAGTCGTCTGTCGTCAGCAGTGTATCCTGAGGTGTAGGGCAAACTCACCGTCTCCTCCAAGGATGTTCGAAGATGCAGCGGGGGCAGCAGCAGCCGGAGCAGGGGCAGAGGCAGGAGCCGGCTCATCGTCATCAAAGTCGAACAGGTTTACTTCCTTTGCTTTCGGCGCTGGTGCCTCGGTCGCCTTTGGCACGTCTTTCTGCCTCGGCTCGCTCTTCGGCGGTGGGTTCGGTCGACGGCTAGACGAAGCTGAAGGAGCCCGACGGGGCGGCTGGTCGTCGTCGAAGTCGTCGGCGCCTTCATATTCGTCGTATTCGGCTGGAGCGGAGCGGTCATGGCCAGCAGATCGCGACGGGCGGTAGTCTGACATCAGCGGACTGTCCAGGTCGTGCCAATCCGCGACTGGACAAGCGAACGGGAACGTCAACGCAGCCGGCACACCAAACTCACGATCGTTTTCATATCCTGAGCTGCCACCATACCGGCTGCTCCCTCCTCCACCTCCTCCACCCCCCGAGCCGACGGTCTCGCTTCCAAATCCACCGTATCGGCTCCCTCCGCTCGTGATGAAGCTCATACCACCGTCGTTACCCTGTCCTTGGTACTTTGACTTGTTGGCCTTGGCTTTTCGTCGTTCCTGCCTGATCTTATCGACGTCGGAGAGGAGCAGCGCAATCTCGGATGATCGGTTTCGCACTGGCGTCAGAGCGTGTCTCATGGATCGGTGGTGACGGGGTAGCGGCATCGAGAAGATCGCGGGCTGGACACGTGGGATGCGGAACGCAGGGGGATGTCGAGCCCACACTCACCGTTGATCCCCTGGTCCTTGCCCTTTTCATCGATGTAGTGGAACGATCGCAGCATCTTTATCGTGCTAATATGCGCTCGGGCATCATCGACGACTCGCTCCGAACCGTTCTTGACCAGGAATTCGAGCAGCGTCAGTGCCTGCGTGTGAGCGACCTGTCCGCCAATGAAATGCCTGACCCCGCCCACCGCCGCCGAGTCATGCACGTACGTGCTCCACTCACCTTGTAGATCTGCCTCCACTCCCTCGCCTCCTTTTCCATGAAACGCGAGTATATGGTCGGCATGATCTCGTTGAATTGCGCGCTGCCATCAGGTCCAGCCCCCGCTATGGGATGTCTGCTGCCAAGCCCACAAGTTGTGCGTTCTGCCGTCAGCTCGACGTACATTGCTTTGTCAGAGTAGCTCACCCGTCCGCGATCTCCTGCATGAGCGTCGATGACGCACCCCTGGAGTGAGCCCGTTGCCCCGGCCCCACCGACACGGCATGGGAACACATACCACGGCTCATCGTTGGTCGCGTCCCGGACTTTGGCCTCCATCTCGGTCAGGTTCAAGACCATATTCTTCGCCTGATTGTAGTAAGACTTGACGTCGTACATGGTGATCTGCGACGCCTGCTTGGCCAGGCCTGCGTGTGAGCGGGGCTGCAGGGATGCGTGAGACCGGCCGACGCTGTGGTCCGTCGAGATGGGCTCGAGAGCACGGCGACTTGTAGTGCGGTTCTTCGCGTGCACTCACTCTCTATGTAGTCCATCGTGGGCAGCGGGCCGGTGAGGCGCTTGTCGTTTGATCGAGTGAGGGTTATAGCTTATGCGAGTGTGTGATCGACGTCGTCGAGGATGGCCGGAGAGGGCAAGCACCAGGCCAACACGCGTGTCATAGCAAGCCAACCGATTAATACACGTCACAATCTGATAACCGGTCACCCATCAACTCACCCGGGAGGTGGGTGATCTCATCTGCGTTGCAATCGTCTTACATCCCTCATACACCTACCACCATCATGGACATCAAACCAACGATCAACCAAGCGGCGAGCTCGTCATCAGCCGCAGGACCGTCCAACTCGTCTCATGGCGATACAAAACCCCCCATATACTACACATCCCCGCCCAACCAGACCGAACACCTCGCCTACAATCCAAAACACCAGCCCGACCCGAATATCTGGGCGCTCAAGGTGCCTCGCTTTCTGTGGGAGCAATGGGGCACGGTACGAGATGCAGGGGTGGAGCTCGGCGAGCTGGTCATCGACCAGAAGTGCGTCGCTGACTAGTGTCTGGTGGCTGCATGCGGCTGAAGACCAGCTACAATCCCCCGGTCATTTCTCTCAAGCTGCCCACGGGCGACGCCGGTCCCACGGCTGACGGCCAAGTCCCGGCTCGCATAGATGCGAGCAATACCCTGTCCGAGTACAAGGTGGACATTACGAAGGATGCGGATGGAGGACAGAATGCGAAGAATACGTTTGTGTTCATGGAGAAGGAACGAGTGTGGGGCGGGGTGGGCGCTGCGGCTGGAGCTGGAGGCGGGAATGTGGGGGCGGGCGGGATTGTCGGCAAACGGAAGCGCGAAAAGGGTGCGTCGAGCGTGGACTGTATTGGATGGGAGTTAGCGGGGGCTGACCTGCAGCCGAGCCGAGATTGCTGGGCAAGATCGCGCACAACGCCAACGTCACGCCGGAACATAATGCAAAGTACCACGAGATCCTGCGGCGGCGAAAAATCGAAGAGGGACAATCGAAGAAGTGCGTTGAGCGTATGATCGGAGAGCGACATGTAGCATACTGACCCCAGACCAATCGTTCGAATGGAAGACACGGGCATTGATATGGGCATGCAAAACCAGCTGGCGGCAGGATACGCCAATACGCAAAGCAAGATCGGGCGAGGCATGATCGTACGTCTCAGCCTCGCTCTTTCGTCTCTCGGAAAGCGAGGCTGCGTGAGGTTGTTGCTCACGTCCAGGCGCTGGAAAAGTCTCGGCAAACAGGAGACAAGCGCGCTCGTCTGGAACGCACAGAATTGACAGACCGACTCATCAGCCTGTTCAAATCAAAACCATTCTGGTCGATCATTGGTCTGCGCGAGGAGACGAAGCAGCCCGATGCGTGGTTGCGGGAGGTGCTCGCCACTATCAGCGAGAGAGTGGTCGGTGGTGGGCCGTACGATGGGATGTGGAAGCTCAAGAGGGAGTTCGAGGAGCTGGATAAGATTGGGGATGATGAGGAGGACGAGGAGGGCGATGATGACGATGACGATGACGATGAGGAGATGGAGGAGGTTGGGATCTAGGTGGGACGCTGTCAGCCAAGGACTCTCCCGTTCTTCTCATGGGCTGCAGAGGTGTGCAAATTCATCCAGCGACATGTGCATACATCATCCGGCATCATTCGCTCTGTCCTCCCGCCTCGGTATTCGGCCACTCTACACTGTATCACGAACCACACCATACTGCACTAGAGCACTCGCTCCTTGTTCTCATCATGCATCGCGTCTGCTACCGCGCCAACTCTCGTATATACAGCTACCTCCTCCTCTCCGAATTCCCATGGCAATCAACGCGCGCTGCATGTTTTGATAAACGGTGCTTTATCTCCGCTTTCGCGTATCAGAGCGTGTTGCTGGAGAAACCTTCGAGGTGGTTGGCGTTGAAGGTGCAAAGGATCGTGTTGCGGACGCACTCTCCTCATTCCCCTCTGAGGGATCGTCGTGTAATGAAGTGGCCACTTTCGACCGGACTGTAATGATTTCCCGGATGATTGCTCTCACGGCTGGATTGTCGGACAAATCTTCGGCATCCTGGGGTAACGATTCGAGCGAGCGGACCGAGCTGAGCCAATCGTGATGCCAATCCACCACAGCAACAGGGTCCAATACGCCGTTGCTGCCAGAACACAGTGGGACATCATCGTCGATAGTGTTAGGATGCTCACTTGGCGGGGTGTAGTATGTCCATCTCCAGTCGGGTTCACCAGACTGATCGATGACAGGCGTTTGTGGGGGCTGATCGACCTCTTCAGAGAGCGTGAGGTAGTCTCGAGCCACTTGTGCGTGGGCTTCAGGATTGCTGTCTGCGCTCAGGATGGCCAAGCGTTCACCTACGAGGGCCATCAGGTCCTTTTTACTTTTGAAAGCCGTCACCGCCTGGGAAAGATCGGTCCAAGTCCTTTCGATGTTGGCTTTGTCGCGGCTGCGCCTGGCTTGACGCAAATCCTGCTCCGCCTTGTCTTTTGCTTCGAGAGCGTCCTGGTGGTCCGTGGATGCGCGGGAGTGACAAGTCTCCATCTCAAGCGTGGCTGTCTCCAACTCGCGTTGGAGCTTGTCAGTGAACCTTGGCCAGAACTCCTCGACCATGCTCCAAGTGTGATCTTTGCATCCTTCGGCCAGCAGCTTCCTCGCGGCGAGTTTGACAGCAGTTTCGATGTTCGTGGGCGTGGGCGGCAGAGCCCTGCTTCCCAGAACAGCAGCCTGACTCTCAAGTTCAGCTGTCTTTTGGGCCAAAGTGTCCGTAATAGTCTTGGTCAGGGTTTTACAGCGGTCCGCAATCGTGGCAAGCATGTCCTGGGGTGGGCGCTCGAGGGCCGTAGCGATGAGTGATGATTCCGGCGACAAAATACTCTGAGAGTCCCCCACTTGTCCCTGTAACACGTAGGGCAAGAGAGGCGTTGGATCCTCGAGCAGTGGTAGGTGGGGGACATGCGCACTGGCGAAAACTCTGAGCTCTCCGGAACCGAATACCGAAGAATCCTCGTTCGATCTGCCCCTCTCATGAATGAGGACCTCCAAAGCCCACTCTTTGGCTTTGATGGACCAGATGCGCTCGCTGTCATCCACTGAGTTTCCCTCACTTGTCCCGCCTCCTGCATGTCGGTACTCCGGCAAGAGATTCACGACCTCCCTCCAACGCGCGACGTCCTCCAGATCGTCCACAAGCCCAGCGGTACGCGCCTCTGGGTTTGCTTCCTCGTAGGACTGCGCGATTTCATCTGGGAACAAAGAGCGGTGGTAGAGTGTACCATGCAGCGCTCTGTTCGCTTTGGCAAGACTGCCGAGAGCAAAGGCCAAGTCGCGGTCAAGCTCATTCTTCAAGGCCTTGGTCTTTTCTTCACAGGTAGCAATTAGCTCTTTGTAGCGCTCGTCCAGGCCTTCATGCTGTTCCCTGATGCGCTCCACCATCCGGGGCCCGTACTTCGAAGTCGGGGTGAAGTTAGAGCGGGGCTCCAAAGATGCGAGGATGGCTGGAGTGGCACTTTCAATGAGTCCACTGAGACTGGCCCATGTCTTGGTAATCTGAGACTGGAGATTGTTGATGGGCGCGCGCCATGGGCATCGACTCGCCCGGGCATCGTAGACGACTGGCGGAGGCGTGTCATCTTCGGCTGACACATAAGGATTGCGGCTGGCTCGAGGGGGACGTATTCGCCTGTTTTCGTTGGCTCTCTTACTTCGGCGTGCGGGCATGGTCGCTGTGCAGTGTATTGGGCGCTATGAGAAGGGCGTGGAACGTTGTTCTGAACACATGCTATCCGAGGGCTTATGTAGCCCGAAAGCCCCACAGTCCGCCTTCTGCCCGACTCCACGTCCTGCAAGTCAAGGCCCGGGGCGAGACCCAACCACGCTACGCCTGCCCAAGGCGATGGGCCCAAAGACCCTTTGTCGCGCCTGGGCGCCACCCGCACGAAGGCCACCAGGCTGTTATTGACTGCGGGACAAAGGACTAGCTAGGGGGTCTTCTACCCGAAGACCTTTGCAGTGTGGAAAGCCTTGCCCGGCGACTCGCCGAGTCTGGTTGAGCAGGGGACGGGAGGATGAGGACCCGTCCAGGCGCCTGCCCCAAGAGACGTGGGGGTCCCCCGACGCCTCGAGAATCATAGAGTCAGCTCTCTTTGAATCGCTTAGCTAAGTGATTCGGCCCCACTTTAAGCCAAAGTGCCTGCGCGCGAGAGATTTGACCGAAGCGCCGGCCTGGAGCAATCACCCTGGCCCCCTTGATTATGGCCGTGCTCATGGGTTGATGCAATGCCCCTGCAGTTCTGGGCGCGACCATCCGTAGCTAATCTGCAGTCGATGCAATTTTCACGGAGCTTTTAGCATGAAGTGCTTCAAATCGTTCTTGATGCGGCCCTTACCACGCCCTCTGCTCTGCCGTCCTGTGATGGGGGCTGAAGGCCCCTCTATACCCCTGAATTGGCGCAAGCCGCCTCTCTGCGGCTTCTAGCAACAGTCTGATGTCTTGCAAAGCTCGGATGGCGCCCCCAGTCATCGTGCGGTACATGCAACTGGCCGTGTCTGAGGGGCCAAGTCCGGTGGGGAAAGGTCTGAAAACCTAGTCGGCACCCTTGTTGTTGCGGCTCATGTATGCAAACTACTTTTTAAGCTTGCCTGGACCCAAGCTCAGAGCATAGCCTTTCAAGACCAAATTGTGACCCAAAAGGAATGCATTAGGGGTTTCCGACAGGGGAATGCCAATCCGTCAAAATCTGTAATCCGCCCCCCACCCTCTTGTACAGCACGCTGGCTCAATGCTGTTCCAGTCCGCCCGCCCCAACTGATTCGACCCAACCCGCCTCGTGCAGTTCCACCATGTCCTTTGCTAAGGAATGCAGGTAAGGGTTGCCGTCGAAACTTGCGGCGAACGTCCCGGGCATCTCATCCAGTTCTCGGACGTTCTTCTCCCACTGATGGAGACTGGCCAAAAGTTGCTTCGAGTGGGCATTGAAGTCTCCCTCGCACTTGTTCACGACTTCACTGATTTCTCTCTCGAGATCAGCTTTGTACCTTTCGTCGACTTCCACCACCGGCTCGTCCGCCTTCCGGTACCGCCTCAGCTTTTGATCGTCAGCCCATATGGTATGAGCAATTGGTCCAATCATGCCTTCCAGATAGTCTGCTGAGGCCTCGTCTGAGGCCTTAGAACGCCAATACCCGAACGCCTCCCGATTGTCGCGGTATGTGACTGCGTCAAGCCAGTGAGAGTATGGCTGGTAGTGGAGAGCATCATGGTCAAGTTCAAGTCTGCGAGCGAGCAGTTGTGTCGCCGGGTGCTTCCCCGAGCGAGATACATGCTCCCTGAGAGCCTCTTCGGCATGAGACTTTTCGTCATACCGAGTGTTGTCAAGGTCCGTCCACATGTTGTAAAAGGCGGCTGGATGACGCTCTTTGCACTCACGTGTCAAACGGGCACGCGTCCCGACCTCAATGGCGCGTTGGAGTCCAAGGTCAGGCCTTCTTCCTTCAGGGGGTCACAATCGGGGCTACCCCATCGCGATGCGAAAAACCTGAGTTTGTCGTCTGTCTCGGTCGCCGTGCGGAACACTTCGTCTTGGAGCGCCTTCAGCGACCGGACGAGACTGGCGAAGAACGTCCCCTCGGCGGTGAATGCTTTGGTAAGCAGAGTATGACCCGCGAGGGCGGGATCCACAATCCCGGTCGTACCGTCCTCGACGATGGGACCTAGCCCACGTGACGAGACCACGATGTTTGGGAGATGACTCGGCTTGACTGTGCAGCACAAGTCGGACCATGCCTCGTCGGTTTGGGCCTTCACAACGATGGACCAATCTTGCCTCAGCAGAACCTGTGCCCAGGATGGCTCTGCCACACTGTCGGGGCCCTCGCCTCTGGCGGCCATCTCAACGAGATCTGGGATCCGAGTCAGAGCGTCTTAATGCCGGGCAACTATGTACAGATCTTCGCTGATCTTCTTGGTCTCCACAGCCCCGAGACCGTAAATGAAACGGTCCGCCAACCCATAGTGTAGGCAAGCATACGAGTCAATTGCACAAGCTCCAGGGCTGCCACAAGCTCCACGAGTAGGTCCTTGAGTGTTGTTAAGGGGTCTTGATTCGACCCAAGGGGCGGGACGAGTTTTTCGCATCTCTCCTTAACCGGGTCGAGTTTCGTGCCAGAGCGCCGAACGTCCTCTTTCAGTTGAAGGCAGCGAGAGTCGACTCTATCGGCACGTGTGCGCGCTCGTTCGAAAGACTCAGAAACCTCATCGAAGTAGGTACGAGTGACGTTATTGAAGTGCTTGATTACGTTTTCCCAGGCAACCCTGTTGCGGTGATCAGACTGCAATTCATCGTTTGGGTCATCCACGTCCATTTTCAGGCTCTGCTCCTCGTCTTCTGCGCTGCTGTGTCCGATGCCCTCTCCCTCCACGTCGTCGGTTGTGGTGCCGAACAGCGCCGTTTCCGCGTCGTTGGTCTTGATGCTTGCCGACCTCGTGTCGGCGGTAGTGTCGAAACTGGGATCCGCATCCCAGTCGCTTTCTTGGTTCATTTGGGCTTGTGAACTCAGGGGCAAGTACGAACAGGTGCAATGGTTGAGCTCAGGCGGTAAAGGGCGATTGAGTCGCGAGGGGTCGTGGACAGAGCGGTGAAAGACCGAATGCCTCTGGGCCCTCTTCGTATATATAACACAGGGAAGTCTCGTCCGACCAGGCCGGCTCTCGCTGGGACCCTTTGTACATAATCTTCATTTGCATGGCTTCCAAAACACATGGCGCCTCGTACTTTGCTCCACGCTGGGCCTTCGATTCACCTCCCTGGGGCGGTGCTCAACATCGAATCGAAGGCGTACAATACAGCTTGACCCCCTGACGTCACTTCACCGGTCTGTTTTGTTTCTCCTCCATTTTGCCGAATGGAAGACAGTCGAGGAAAGTCGGTTTGACAATAGGCTATCGGGAAGGCTTATGTAGCCTGAAAGCCCCACTGTGCGCCTTCTGCCCGAATACACCTCGTGTATGTCAAGATTCAGGTGGGGCCCAATCACGCAAAGCTTGCCCGAGGTGGCGGTCAACACCCTTTGTAGACGCTGGTGCCACCAACCCGAGCGCCACGGGGATCTGCGTGACTGCTGGTCA
>Ga0308169_10002076_pt1 | contig 21557 bp, 17 predicted proteins | sample PhyBR1_2_FD_202139 | JGI IMG/M metagenome (GOLD analysis project Ga0308169, IMG submission 202139) | Phyllosphere microbial communities from UC Gill Tract Community Farm, Albany, California, United States - DLSLSB.R1 | ecosystem: Host-associated > Plants > Phyllosphere > Unclassified | place...
AATTTTGCAACGCCGTCGAGCAGATCTACCCGCTTTTTGCGACCAAGTGCCGAGGCTCCAGCACCAATCAAACACAAGAATGGGACGACATACTGACCAATCTGAGCCAAGGCGCGTACAAAAGTGCCGTACAGCGCGCCACCCACTCCCTGCGCACTGGGAACCACAGCCACCGGGGAGGCAGCGAGCCCGTGCAGTATGAAGTAGCTAACCACGCCGATAATCAATCCTATCCACCACGGCACAAGCGCTATGACTTCAATAAAATTCTCAGCCGGGCTGCTTTTTTTCTTTCGTGCCACTTGAAATCCTGACTACTCATTGAGGGAAGATGTGTTACGTGATCAGTGTACCGCGTATGTTTCCATGAGGCAACATACGTAGGGACTGACCTCAATCGGTGGGCTCCTCTGTTCCGCCCCTGCCGCGCGCCCTTCATGCGCGCGCGACCTTGCCCGGTATCGCAAGGCCCGCGCCCTGCGCGCAAGCATTTTTTTATCCGCGCTATCATCCCCACTCCCGAGCCTGCCTGGAGTGCGCGAATGTTCGAGTTCATCACCGGTTTCCTGGAAAAGAGCAGCTATCTCGGCCTGTTCGCGTTGATGGCGCTCGAGAACATCTTCCCGCCGATCCCCTCCGAAATGATCATGCCCTTCGCCGGCTTCGTCGTCGCGCGCGGCGAGCTGAACCTGGCCGGGGTGCTGCTGGCCGGCACCGCAGGCTCGGTGGCGGGCGCCCTGCCCTGGTATTACGCGGCGCGCGTCTACGGCTGCGAGCGGCTCAAGCGCATGGCCGGGCGTCATGGGCGCTGGCTGACCGTGAGTCCGGACGACATCGATACCGCGCTCGCCAGCTTCCGCAAGCACGGACGCAAGGCGGTCCTGTTCGGCCGTTTGATTCCCGCCGTGCGCACCCTGATCTCGATTCCCGCGGGCCTCGGCAACATGTCGTTGGGACAGTTCTTACTGTATTCGGGGATTGGCTCGCTGGCCTGGTGCGGCCTGCTGACGGCAGCTGGCTTTCTGCTTGAGAATAACTACCAAGAAGTGTCGAAGTATGTCGATCCGGTGTCGAAGGTGGTGCTGGGCGCGCTGCTGGCCTGGTACCTGTACCGTGTGATCACCTACCGCGCGCCGGCGAAAGACGCGCGCCGGGAAAAGGAACACGAAGCCGGATGACCGCGCTTCAAACCCCGTCGCGGCCGCTGCGCAATGAGGCCGCGCGCGATGCGACCGCCGCCCTTGCCGCCGACAGCGCCTGCGCCACCGGCGCCGCGTGCGGCGCCGCCTCCACCCGCGCCAGCGTCGTCGCCGCGGCGTGCAGGCCGAGCATGACGCAGCCTTCGCGCAGGCGCCGCAGGCGTTCGCTGGCGAGGGCTGTGTCGCCCTGCGCCAGCGCAGTCTCGATCACGCCGCCGGCCTCGGCCAGTTGCCGTTCGAGTCCGCCCAGGTAGAGCGCGAGGCGGGCTGCATCGATGCCGAGGCGCTGGGTGCTGGCCGCCGGTGCTTCGTCACTTTCGAGCGCCATCAGGTGCGGGCGCAGGCTTTCGATCCGGAAGGGCTTGACGACATAGCCGTTCGCGCCGAGGGCGTCGGCTTCGCCGATGGTCGCACCGTCGTTGGCCGCCGACACCAGCACGAAGGGCAGCTGCGACAGTTCGGGCCGGCCGCGCACGCGCGCCAGCAATTCGGTGCCCGACAGGTGGGGCATGCGCAGGTCGCAAAACACGATCGCCGGGCGCAGGCCGGCTTCGAGCTGGCGCCAGGCATCGGCGCCGTCCTCGGCTTCCAGGATTTCATATGTGCCGCAGCTGTCGACCAGATGCATCAGCATCATGCGCGACACCACGTCGTCGTCCACCACCAGCACCTTCATCGCGGCCCTCGCCAATTTGTTGCTTTGAAGAACATTATACGTCGCTCCCGAAAATCAGGCTGCACGCTGTTCAAACGTGCGCAGCATGGCCTCGAGCCCCGGCAACGCGGCCAGGACCTCGGCGTGCAGGCCGCGATCCGCCGCCGCTTCGAGTCCCGCGCAGATGGCGACCAGCTCGTCCGCCCCGAGGTGGGCGGCGCTGCCGCGCAGTCCGTGCAGCACGCGCGCGCAGCCCTCGGCGTCGCCCGTTTCCAGCGCCGCGCGCAGTTCGGCGCGGCGGCGCGGCAGGTCGGCGGCGAACGCGGCGCGCATGCGCGCATGCAGGAGCGCGGCGCGGTCGACGGGCGGCGCCGGCGCGAGCCCGCTGGCGCCGTCGATCCCGAACATCGCATCCAGTTCGGCCACGCTCGGGCCGGCCTGGGGCATCGGCGGCAGCTCGATGCCGCGCTGCAACTGGCGCTCGATGGCCCGGCTCAATTGATCGTGCAGGGCAGCTTCGTCGATCGGCTTGGCCAGGAAGCCGTCCATGCCGCAGCCCAGGTAGCGGTCGCGGTCCTCGTCGCTGGCATTCGCCGTGAGCGCGACGATCATCACGTGCTGGTCGAACACGGGCGCGTCGAGCGTGCCGCCGGCGCGGATCAGGCGCGTGGCGGTGGCGCCATCGAGCTCCGGCATGCGGCCGTCCATCAGGATGATGTCGAAGCGGGTGCGCGCGCAGGCCGCCACCGCCAGCGCGCCGTTCTCGACCACTTCGATCTGGTGGCCCATTTCTTCGACCATCATGCGGGCGATAATCTGGTTCGTGGCAAAGTCCTCGGCGCACAGCACGCGCAGGCGGTGGGTGTGCGGCATGCGCGGCGCCTGCTCGACCGTGGGCGGCTCGACGCCATCGCGCAGCGGCAGCACGAAACTGAAGGTACTGCCCCTGCCCTGGGTGCTGGTCACGCCAATGGTACCGCCCATCAGTTCCACCAGCTGGCGGCAGATCGCCAGGCCGAGGCCGGTGCCGCCGTAGCGGCGCGTCGTGGTCGTGTCGGCCTGCTCGAATTTCTGGAACAGGCGCGGCAGCGCATGGGACGCGATACCGATGCCGGTGTCCTGCACCGAAAAGCGGATCATGTGCTCGGTTCCGGGCAGCTGGTCTTCGCGCCGCCGCTCGACCCGCAAGCTGACCTGCCCGCTCGGCGTGAACTTGAAGGCATTGCCGACCAGGTTGATCAGGACCTGGCGCAGGCGCGTCGGGTCGCCCACCACGAAGCGCGGAAGGTCCTCGGCCATCCCGATCGCAAAACCGACGCTGTGCGCGGCCGCCTGCTCGGCGAACAATCCGACCACGTTATGGATCGCGGCGTCGAGCGCGAAGTCGATGTTTTCGATGGTCAGCTTGCCCGCTTCGATCTTCGAGAAATCGAGCAGGTCGTTGATGATCGCCAGCAGCGACTCGGCGTTCGCCTGGCCGCGCGCGATCTGCTCGCGCGTGCTGTCGCGGATGCCGCCGTCGCGCAGCGCAAAATTGAGCATGCCGATCACGCCCGCCAGCGGGGTGCGCATCTCATGGCTCATGTTGGCCAGGAATTCGGATTTCTGGCGCGCCGCATCTTCGGCGCGCTGCTTGGCCAGCTGCAGGCGCTGCTCGTTTTCGTAGAGCGCGCGGTTGGCCTCGGCCAGTTCCGCCGTGTTGCGCCCCACTTCGCGCTCGCGCTCGCGCAACTCCTCGGTCTGGCGTTCGAGGCGGCTGTTTTGCAGGGCAATTTCCCGGGTGCGCGCGTTGACTTGCCCTTCGAGGCGTTCCTTCTGGCGGCTCAGGCCGCGCACGCGCAGGAAATAGCCGCCGTAGCAGGCGCCGAGCAGCAGCAGTGCGGCGGCGCTGCGGAACCACCAGGTGCCCCATACCGGCGGCTCGACCGTGATGGCGAGCGTGGCCGGGGTCTCGCTCCAGACGCCGTCCTTGTTGGCGGCGCGCACCTGGAACACGTAATGCCCCGGCTCGAGGTTGGTATAGGTGGCGAAGCGTTTGCTGGCGTCGGCATACACCCAGCCCTGGTCGAAGCCTTCGAGCTTGTAGGCGAAGCGGTTGCGCTTGGGCGCGGCATAGTGCAAGGCCGAAAATTCGAGCGAGAACACCGAATGCTGGTGCGAGAGCGTGATCGCGCGCGTGTTTTCCACCGGCCCCTTCAGGAGCCAGGGATAGGCCTGCTGCACCGGCCGGTTGAAAATCTGGATGCCGGTGATGACGGCCGGCGGCGCGATGCCGTTGTAGCGCAGCGCGCGCGGGTCGAACGCGGTGATGCCGTTGAAGCCGCCGAAATACAGGGTGCCGTCCGGCGCGCGCAGGGCCGAGCCGTCGAAATAGGCGCCGTCGATGGTGCCGTCCGCGGCCGTGTAGCTGCGCCAGCTGATCTTGGCCGGGTCGAAGCGCGACAGGCCGTTGGTGGTGCTGATCCAGATCACGCCGTCGAGGTCTTCCAGGATCGCCGCCACCGAGTCGTCGACCAGGCCGTCGCGCGTCGTATAACGCAGGAAGCTGACCGAGCCGTCCGCGGCGGTGACCATCTTGTTCAGGCCGCCGGCGGTGCCGACCCAGACGTTGCCGGCCCGGTCTTCCAGCAGGGCATGGACCTCGTCGTGACTGAGGCTGTTCTGGTTGTATTGTTCATGGCGGAAATGACGGAAGCGCTTGTTGGCGCGGTCGAGCAGGTCGAGGCCGTTGAAGGTGCCGATCCAGGTCCGGCCGCGCCGGTCTTCCAGCACCGGGCGCACGACGTCGTCGGCCAGGCTGGCCTGGCGGCCCGGGTCGTGGCGCCAGGATTCGAGCGCACCGCTGCGCGGCTCCATGCGGTGCAGGCCGCCGCGGGTGGCGATCCAGATCGCGCCGTCGCGGCCGAGCGTCAGCGCGCGCACGTTGTTGGCCTCGGCGTCGCCCGGCACCAGCACCCGGCGCGTGAAGCGCTGGCTGGCGGCGTCGAAACGGGTGATGCCGGTGCGCCCGCCGATCCAGACGATGCCGTCGCGGTCGCGCACGAGGGCATTGATCGACGGGTCGATCGGGCTGTTCGGGTTGTTCGGCTCGTGGCGCCAGAGGCGGTAGGCTTCCGGACCGGTTCTGGCCGGGTCGAACAGTTGCAGGGTGTCGGCGCTGGCCAGCCACAGGCGGCCGCTGCCGTCGTTGTCGATGGCGCGCACCCGGTTGTCGGCGGGAATGCCGAAACCGTCGTGCTCGCGCACCACGCGCGCGAAGCCGCCGCTGCTGAGGTCGACACGCGAGGCGCCGCCATACCAGGTGCCGACCCAGAAGGTGCCGACGCGGTCGCGGAACAGGGAGGCGATGTGGTCGTCCGCCGGGCTGTGCTTGTCGGTGACGACGCGGCGGTGCGCCTCGAAGCGGTCGCGCGCCGCGTCCCAGCGGTACATGCCGTCGTCGTGGCCGCCGACCCAGACCTGCCCCTTGCCGTCGTCGTACAGCGCCGCGATCCAGACGCGGCCGATGCCGTCCTCGGGACCGTAATGGCGCGTCGCCGGCTTGTCCGCATCCAGCGTCATGCGCACGAGTCCGTTCAACAGGCCGATCCACAGGTTGCCGGCGCCATCGAGCAGCAGCGCGTGCACGGTTTCGCGTACCGTCTCGCGCCCGCCGGACTGGAGCGGATGGTGTTCGAAGCGCTGCATGGCCGGGTCCAGGCTGTCGACACCGGCGCCGGTGCCGATCCACAGCCGGCCGCGCTTGTCGAGCGCGAGTGCGTTGATGTCGTCGTCGGCCAGGCTGTTCGGATCGCCCGCAACCTGGTGCCAGGTCGTGAAGCGCCCGCTGGCGATGTCGACGTGCTGCAGGCCGTCGGCGGTACCGAGCCAGAGGCCGTCCTTGCCGTCGTCGACGATCGCGCGCACGTGGCGGTTGCCGCTGCCGCGCCGTCCCGTCTCGTCGTCCGGCAGGTATTGGCGGAAGGTCTGCGCCTTCGGATCGTACAGCGCCAGGCCGCCGTCGCTGCCGATCCAGAGCCGCCCTTTCCGGTCCAGGTGGAGCACGCGGATCCAGTTGCTGGGCAGCGTGGTCGGGTCGCCCGCGACGTTACGGAAATTGACGAAGCGATAGCCGTCGAAACGCGACAGGCCGCCCTGGGTGCCGAACCACATGAAGCCGTCGCGGTCCTGGGCCATGGCCAGCACCGTCTCCTGGGCCAGGCCATCCTCGACGCTGAGGTGCTCGAAACGCAGGGTCGGCGCCGGCCCCGCGAAAGCCGGCGCAGCGGGGCAGCCGGCCAGCGCCAGCAGCAATGCGAACAGCAGCGTCCTCATGCGGTGAACGAAGGAATGCGCGATGTCCCGCCGATCCCGTGGGGATCCGGGCAGCTAGCGAAAGGAAGGCGCGGCGCCCGGGAAAGCGGATTCCCGGCGCCGGCGGCGAAGAGGTAGGGTTCTGGTTTGCGGTCCACTTCGCAAGGTTAGCAAACAATCTCGAACAGAAGGTGAATAATTGCCCGCAAGCTAATACTAATCGCCTTTTGCAACCCCTTCGCGTCGCGGATCCGCACCACCAAACCACCACGGCTCGCCATGGATCTGCAAACGCATGATGCCGTGCAGGCCAGAATTCTGTTCGGTCTGGCGCACCGCGTGGCCGCGCGCCTTCAGGGCCTCGATCGTCGCTTGCGGGAAACGCCCGGCTTCCAGTTCGGTCGGGCCGTTGCGGCTGCCGAAGTTCGGCAGCGCAATCGCCTGCTGCACGTTCAGGCCCCAGTCGAGGGTGCCGACCAGGACCTTCGCCACATAATTGATGATCGCCGGGCCGCCCGGCGAACCGACCGCCAGCACCAGTTTCCCGGTCTTCTTGTCGAACACGACGGTCGGCGACATGGCGCTGCGCGGCCGCTTGCCCGGCTCGACCCGGTTCGCGATCGGGCCGTTGGCGTCGCGCGAATCGAAGGAAAAGTCGGTCAGCTGGTTGTTCAGGATAAAACCGTCGACCATCTGGCGCGAACCGAAGGCGTCCTCGACCGTCGTCGTCATGGACAGGCCGGCGCCGTGGCTGTCGACCACCACCATGTGCGAGGTCGAGTGCTCTTCGATGGCATTGTCCTTGCCCCAGGCGACGTTCAGGCCGAGGGGATTGCCGGCCGGCGCTTCACCCATCGAGCGCTCGCCGATCAGGCTGGCGCGCTGCGCGAGATAGGCCTTGTCGATCAGGGCGGGCAAGCCGCGCCCCGGCAGCGGGACGAAATCGGTGTCGGCCGCATAGCGGTCGCGGTCGGCATAGGCTAGGCGCCCGACTTCGGAGAAGACGTGCACGGCGTCCGGTCCCGGCACGCCGTCCTTCGGCGCAAGTTTCGCCATGTCGCGTGTCTCGAACATGCCCAGCATCTGGGCCACGGCGATGCCGCCCGAGGATGGCGGCGGCATGCCGCATACCGTATAGAAACGGTAATCGCTGCAGACCGGCTCGCGCACCCGCGGGCGGTAGTCGGCGATGTCCTTGGCGGTCAGCAAGCCAGGATTGGTCGGGTGGGCGTGGACCTTGGCCGCGATGTCGCGCGCGATATGGCCCTTGTAGAAGACATCGGCCCCGCCCTGCGCGATCTCGTGCAGGGTTTTCGCCAGCGCCGGGTTTTTGAGCACATGTCCCACCGGCCAGGGCTGGCCGGACGGGTCGTAGAAATAGGCGGCAGCAACCGGGTCCTTGCGGATGTGGGCGTCCCAGGTCAGCAAGCCGTTCAGGCGCGGGCTGACGGCGAAGCCCCGTTCGGACAGGCGGATGGCGGGCGCGAACAGGGTTTTCCAGGGCAGCTTGCCGTGCTGCTTGTGGGCCAGTTCCAGCATGCGCAGCACGCCCGGCGCGCCGGTAGAGCGGCCGCCGACGATGCCGGCCGTGCGCGACAGCGGCGTGCCGTCGGGATGCTGGAACAGGTGCTCGTCGGCCGCCATCGGCGCCGTTTCGCGGCCGTCGAAGGCTTGCACCTTCTTGCCGTCGTAATACATCAGGAAGGCGCCGCCGCCGATACCCGAACTTTGCGGCTCGACCAGGGTCAGCACCAGTTGCGTGGCGATCGCGGCGTCGATGGCGGTGCCGCCCTTTTTCAGCATCTCGTAGCCCGCTTCGACGGCGAGCGGATTGGCCGCGGCCACCATGTATTTGCGGGCGGCCCAGCCGGCCTTTTCGGCATAGCCGGTCGCGATTTCGGGGGCGCGCTGGGTGGTCTCTTGCGTGGCCTTTTGCTCGACCTTCTGGGCCAGTGCGGTGTTGAAAGGCGCGGAGAGCGCAGCGAGTGCCGCCGCGACGGCGAGCATCTTGAATTTGATCATCGGAAGTCCTGAAAGCAAAACGGGCGTGCGAGGGGGCGCACGCCCGATACCGTTGGCATCCTACATCAAATTGTCAAACGCTTCATTCCACCGCTTACTTGGGCTGCATCCGGATAGCGCCGTCGAGGCGAATGGTTTCGCCGTTGAGCATGACGTTTTCGATGATCGCCTTGGCCAGGTGCGCGTATTCCTTCGGCATGCCGAGGCGCGGCGGGAACGGGACCATCTTGCCCAGCGAATCGCGCACTTCCTGCGGCATGCCCATCAGCATCGGGGTTTCGAAAATGCCCGGGGCGATGGTCATTACGCGGATGCCGCTGCGCGCCAGGTCGCGCGCCATCGGCAGCGTCATGCCGGCCACCGCCGCTTTCGAGGAGCCGTAGGCCGCCTGGCCGATCTGGCCGTCGAAGGCCGCGACCGAGGCGGTGTTGATGATGATGCCGCGCTCGCCGTATTCGGCGCCTTCGGTATTGCCCATCGCTTCGGCCGCCAGGCGCGACATGTTGAAGGTGCCGACCAGGTTGATGTTCACCGCGCGCTGGAACACGTCCAGCGGGTGCGGACCGTCCTTGCCGACGGTCTTCACGGCCGGCGCCACGCCGGCGCAATTGACCAGGCCGCGCAGCGTGCCCAGGGCCACGGCCGCGGCCACGACCGCCTGGCCGTCCGCTTCCGAGGTGACGTCGCATTTGACGAACTGGCCGTTCAGCTCGGCTGCCAGCGCCGCGCCCGCTTCCGCCTGCACGTCGGCGATGACGACCTTGCCGCCCGCTTCGGTGATCATGCGCGCGGTCGCTGCTCCCAGGCCCGACGCACCACCGGTGATGATGAACACATTGTTCTGAATTTGCATGGCTGTCCCTTTTTTCCTTTTGGCGTTCTTTTTCTGACGTTTACGTTAACGTCAACCAGCAGGATTGTAGCGAACTTTTGGCGGGAAAAACCATGTTGACCTGAAAAGGCCGGCCATGGGCCTGGTATCAGCTGCGCTCAGAAGCACTGCATCGTATTGCCGCTGCGGGTGCACAAGCGCCCCTGGCCGTTGACGGCGGCGTTGCCGACACCCGTGTTGTAGGTTGCGCCGCCGGTGTCGGTGCAGGTGCCGCCGATGCAGCTATTGATCTGTGCCGGGCCCGGCACGATCGACACCGGCTGCACCGGGGGCGGGGGCGCCAGCCGGGCCGGATCCGAGGAGGCCGGCGGCACGGCGTCGACGCGCTGCGGGTTCGATCGGCGTGCGCTGCGGTGCGCGTTCTTCTTCTGTTCCTTGCGGGTGTCGGTTTTCGCCGGGTCCTTTTGCTGCGGGGCGGGACGCGCGGACGGGTCGACCTCGAGCGCGCGGCCGGCCGCGCCGTTCGCCCCTATTGCGCCAGCCTTTTCTTCCTGGGCCTGCGGACTTTGTTCGGGCTGGGCGCCGGGTTCGGATTTGAGCGGCTGCGGATGCAGGACCGGGCCGTAGGTCGGGCCGGCCGGGACCGGCGTGACTTTTCCGGCGGGGGCGGCGCCTGCCCTGGGCTGCCCTGTCGTCTGCGCCGCCTGCCCGGCCACCGTGCTCGCCGCCAGTATGGCCAGCAGCGCCAGCGCGATCCGGGCGAGGCGCAACGGCTTCGAGTGTTTCGCGTGCTTCATGTTCGCCTCCATGCGGCTGATGGAACAATTATCTGCCGCCATGTGCCGGCATGGCGCGCGTGTGCCGCCGTGTCATGTCCGCGTCAGTTTCGCGCGGTACGCTGGGGCGATCCGCCCGGCGAGGCGCGGCGACCATCAAAAAACGGAGACCCTGATGCAGACCGTACACGAGCTGTATGAAGCCAAACGCGGCAGCGCGACGGACGCCCTGGCGCACCTGCGCGACGAGGACATGATCATCGTGCCGACCGGCGTCGGCGAACCGCCCACCCTGCTGACGGCCCTGTCGGAACAGCGCACGCGCTGGCACGGCATACGCGTCGCGCAAATCCTGGCGATGCGCAAATACGGCTATTTTGACCAGGACACGGCGAACCACGTGCGCCACGCCGCCCTGTTCTTCGGCGGCGCCTCGCGCGCCAGCGGCCAGGGCGGCTGGTGCGATTTCATCCCGAACTATTTCTCCGAGATCCCGGCCCTGATCGAACGCGAACTGATGCCGGCCGACGTCGTCTTCGCGATCGCCTCCAGCATGAACGCCCAGGGATATTTCGCGCTGAGCCTGGGTACCGACTACACGATGGCGGCCGTCGCAAAGGCGCGCGTCGTGGTGCTGGAAGTCAATCCGAACGTGCCTTTCGCGCACGGCCACTGCCACGTCCACATTTCGCAGGTCACAAGTCTGGTGGAAAGCAGCGACCCGATCATGGAGGTCGGGCTTCCCGCGATCGGGCCGGTACAGGAAGCGATCGGCAAATACGTGGCCGACATGATCGACGACGGTTCGACTTTGCAGATCGGTTACGGCGGCATTCCGGACGCGGTCGTGATGCAGCTGACGCATAAACGCGACCTCGGCGTGCACACCGAGATGATCGGCGACGGCATTCTGACACTGGTCGAGTGCGGCGCCGTCACCAACCGCAAGAAGACCCTGTTGCCGGGGAGAATGGTCGCCACCTTCGCGCTCGGTTCGCGCCGCCTCTACGATTTCATGCACCACAACCCGATGCTGGAAATGCATCCGTCGAACTTCACCAACGATCCGTATATCGCCGGGCAAAACGACAATCTGGTGTCGATCAATGCCAGCCTGCAGGTCGACCTGCTCGGCCAGTGCGGCAGCGAAAGCATCGCCCACCTGCCGTATTCCGGCACGGGCGGCCAAGTCGACTTCGTGCGCGCCGCCAACCGTTCGCGCGGCGGCAAGTCCTTCATCGTGCTGCCGTCCACGGCCAAGGACGGCACGATCTCGCGCATCGTGCCGACGCTCACGCCCGGAACGCATGCGACCACCAGCAAGAACGACGTCAACTATGTCGTCACCGAATACGGCGTGGCCCAGTTGCGCGGCAAGTCGGCCAAGCAGCGGGCGCAGGCGCTGATTGCGATCGCGCATCCGGATTTCCGCGGCTGGCTGCGCGAGGAGGCGAACAGGATGTGCGTGTTCTGACGATCCGGCGAACGCGGCAATTGCGCGGCCGCGCCAACGCGGCCATGCCATCATGAAGGAACGCCGTGTTGACGGCACCGCCATGGACCGGTATGCCGAAAGAATTCAACAGCGTGGAAGCTGCCCCTGCAGGAGGCCTGGCTGCATCGCTGCGCCGGCGCTGGGCCGCGCGCCGGGTCAGCGGCGCTCAGGTTGTCGGCCTTGCCTTCGTGTTCCTCTGGTTCTTCATCGGCGGCATCCTGCATTTCCTGGCGACCGATACCGAGGCACGGATCGTCCCGCCTGCCATTCCATGGCCAGTGGCGGCGGTGCTGGTCAGCGGCGTATTCGAACTGCTGGGCGCATTCGGCATCCTGTGGGCAAACACGCGCAAGGCGGCCGGCATCGGACTGTTCTTGCTGACGCTGGCGGTCACGCCCGCACATATCTACATGCTGCAACGGCCCGAGCTGTTCCCGGTGCCCCTCTGGGCGCTCTGGCTGCGCCTGCCGATCCAGGCCGTCTTGCTGTGGCTGATCCTGTGGGCGACCTGGCATCCACGGCGCGCAAAGACACGCCAGCAAAGCAAGCACTGAGCCGCGTCGCTCCCAGCGGTGGCGCTGACCGGCCGCGTCCTGCGCCCACTACGCGGGCGGCTGGCCCTCGTGCATCGTCAGCTTCAATTGCTGGCGCAGTTCAGGCGTGTCGCGATGTCCGTGCACGCTGACGGCGTGCTGGACCGCGACTTCCATCAGCTCCTGCTCGCTGTCGGCGGCGATGGTGACCGAACAGTTCTTTTCGCTCGGAAACTCGCGGCAATCGATGAATTTGCGTGCCATGATGACCTCCCCGGCAGGTGTCCCAATCCCTCAGTGTATCGGTTGGCGGCGCCAGTTCAAGCAAGCCCGACTATTGGAGAAAAGATGAGCGAGAGCATCAGGATCGAAGAACATGACCACCTGCGCGGTGCGCGCGACGCCCGGGTGATGCTGGTCGAGTACAGCGACTTCCAGTGCCCCTACTGCGCCCGCGCCCACGCGGCGCTGACCGAGCTGATGGGGCAGCATGAGGGGCGCGTGGCTCTGGTCTATCGCCACCTGCCGCTGAGTGACCTGCACCCCTTCGCCATGCCCGCGGCGCAAGCGGCCGAAGCCGCCGGCGCGCAGGGCAAGTTCTGGGAGATGCACGACGCCCTGTTCGAGAACCAGGGCATGCTGGACGAGGACGCCCTGCCCGCGCTGGCCGCCGGCATGGGCGTGGACCTGCAACGCTTCGCCCGGGAACTCGGCGATGGCAAGCACGCCGCCCGCGTCGAGGCCGATGCCGCGCAGGCCGGCACGCTCGGCGCCAGTGGGACGCCGACCTTCTTCATCAATGGCGAGCGCTATCACGGCGATTCGGACCAGGCTTCGCTGGCCGCGGCGATCAGGAAGGCGCTCGGAGATGCTTGAAGCAGGCGGAAACACGATAGCCGCGGCGTCATTTTCGCCACTGACCGCAGCCCTCAGTGTTGCAGCCGCGGCTCCTGCGCCACCGTCGTCGCCGTTGCACTCGGCGGCTGGACCCCACCCTGCCCCGCCGGCTTGGCCGACCATTTGAGCTGCGCGACATTCGGCTCCGACACCGCCACCCAGCCCGCAGCCGGCAGCAGCGGCACCATCAGCAGCGCGACGATGTTGATGATCTTGATGAGCGGGTTGACCGCCGGCCCGGCCGTATCCTTGTAGGGATCGCCGACCGTGTCGCCGGTGACGGCCGCCTTGTGCGAATCCGAACCCTTGCCGCCGAAATTGCCGTCCTCGATGTATTTCTTGGCGTTGTCCCAGGCGCCGCCGCCGGTCGTCATCGAAATGGCGACGAACAGGCCGGTAATAATGGTGCCCATCAGGAGACCACCAAGCGCCGCCGGCCCGAGCAGCATGCCGACCGCGATCGGCACCACCACCGGCAGCAGCGAAGGAATGATCATTTCGCGGATCGCCGAGGCGGTCAGCATGTCGACCGCCTTGTGGTATTCGGGTTTCTCCGTGCCGGCCATGATCCCCTTGATCTCGCGGAACTGGCGCCGCACCTCGACCACGACCGCGCCCGCCGCGCGCCCCACCGCTTCCATCGCCATCGCCCCGAACAGGTAAGGAATCAGGCCGCCGATGAAGAGGCCGACGATCACCATCGGGTTCGACAATTCGAAGGCCATCGACATCCCGGCCGTGTCCAGCGCATGGCTGTAGTCGGCGAACAGCACCAGCGCCGCCAGGCCCGCCGAGCCGATCGCATAGCCCTTGGTCACGGCCTTGGTCGTGTTGCCGACGGCGTCCAGCGGATCGGTAATGGCGCGCACCGATTCCGGCATGCCGCTCATCTCGGCGATGCCGCCGGCGTTGTCGGTGATCGGGCCGTAGGCGTCGAGGGCCACGATGATGCCGGCCATCGAGAGCATCGAGGTGGCCGCGATCGCGATCCCGTACAGCTGGCCCAGCTGGTAGGCGACCAGGATGGCGATGCAGACCACCAGCACCGGGTAGGCCGTCGACTTCATCGATACGCCGAGGCCGGCGATGATGTTGGTGCCGTGGCCGGTGGTCGAAGCTTCGGCGATGTGGCGCACCGGCTTGAAGTCGGTGCCGGTGTAGTACTCGGTGATGTAGACCATCAGCCCGGTCAGCACGATACCGACGACGGCGCAGCCCAGCATGCTGCCGCGCATCGCTGAATCTTGCCACACCAGCCAGGTGACGGCGATGAAGCCGATCAGCGACAGTCCGGCGGCCCACCACAGGCCGGTGTAGAGCGCCGACATGATCTTGCGTCCCGGACGGTGGCGCACCATCGAGCAGCCGACGATCGAGCCGATGATGGACACGGCGCCCAGCAGCAGCGGATAGATGATCGCCGCGCCGTTCTCGCCGCCCACCAGCAGCGCGCCCAGCAGCATGGTCGCGATCAGCGTGACGACATAGGTTTCGAACAGGTCGGCGGCCATGCCGGCGCAGTCGCCGACGTTGTCGCCGACGTTGTCGGCAATCACGGCGGGGTTGCGCGGATCGTCTTCCGGGATGCCGGCCTCGACCTTGCCGACGAGGTCGGCGCCGACGTCGGCGCCCTTGGTGAAGATGCCTCCGCCCAAGCGCGCGAAGATGGAAATGAGCGAGGCGCCGAAGGCCAGTCCGATCAGCGGCTCGATGACGGCGTGGCGCGTCTGGCCGTTACCGGCGGTCGTTGTGAGATACCAGTAGAACAGGGTCACGCCCAGCAGGCCCAGTCCGACCACCAGCATGCCGGTGATCGCGCCGCCCTTGAAGGCCACGCTCAAGGCCTGGTTCATGCCGGTTGCGGCGGCTTGGGCGGTGCGCACGTTGGCGCGTACCGAGACGTTCATGCCGATGAAGCCGCAGGCGCCCGAGAGCACTGCGCCGGCGAAGAAGCCGAGTGCGGTGCGCGGTCCGAGCAGTGCGTAGATGGCGACAAGCAAGACCAGCCCGACGATGCCGATGGTGCGGTACTGGCGCCCGAGATAGGCCGAGGCCCCTTCCTGGATGGCCTGCGCAATTTCCTGCATGCGCGCATTGCCGGGGTCTTGCTTGAGAATCCAGGCGCGGGCCCAGAGCCCGTAGAGTACCGCGATGACGCCGCATACCACGGCAAACGCGAGATAGTTTGCAGCCATATCGTCCCCTTTAGTTTTTCGATCAAGTCACAACCACACAACGAACAATGCTCAGCCTTCCGGCGAAGCAGTCTGCCTCACTGCGTACTGCACAACTTTGATTCAAACCTATAGTGCGATGGGGCGCCTGATATCGGCTCCATGGCGGCGTTGCATGCGTCTCGCCGTACTGGCGTACTGTCTTCGACGCATGCGCCTTGCCCTGAAGCCGATCTCAGGCGCCCCAAGCGTCATCTGGGGACGAAAAAAAAGCGGACATCGCTGTCCGCTTGGTGTCTTACTCGGACAGCGCCGCGAAGGCTGCGTCCCTTACTTGTTCGACTGGTCCCACGCCCGCGATCTTGCGATACTTCGGCGCACCAGGCAGGCCCGACTGGGCCCAGTTGTTGTAGTAGCCGAGCAGCACTTCGGTCTGGTTATGGTAGACCGCGAGGCGCTTCTTGACGGTTTCTTCCTTGTCGTCGTCGCGCTGGACCAGCGCTTCGCCGGTGAGGTCGTCGATGTCGGCCGCTTTTGGCGGGTTGAACTTGGTGTGGTACACGCGGCCCGAGGCCGGGTGCGAGCGGCGTCCGCTCATGCGCTCGACGATCAGTTCGTCAGGCACGTCGATTTCCAGCACGTAATCGACATTGATGCCGTTGTCCTTCATCGCGTCGGCCTGCGCGATGGTGCGCGGGAAGCCGTCGAACAGGTAGCCGTTGGCGCAATCGGCCTCTTGCAGGCGGTCCTTGACCAGCCCGATCATGATGTCGTCCGACACCAGTCCGCCTGCGTCCATTACTTTTTTCGCCGCCATGCCCAGCTCGGTGCCGGCCTTGATCGCCGCGCGCAGCATGTCGCCGGTGGAGATTTGCGGGATATTGTATTTTTCCTTGATGAAGTTAGCCTGGGTGCCTTTGCCGGCGCCAGGCGCTCCTAACAGAATGAGACGCATGAAAATTCCTAAAGCAAATGTTGAAAATCGTTATTGTGTTGGCAATAAATGTCAATTGATGCATATCTGACTACCTTGGTACGAAACTTACCACAAAACCAAGCCTCAGCGCCAATCCCGGCGCTGGCAACAACAGAATATTGATGTTACGCAGATAGGGTAAAAATCAATTGCCACCTAGCTCAAGATGCGCCGATCAAGTCGCGTAGTGCAATTGCACCCGTGCCAGATCCTCCGGCGTATCGACACCGGCCTCGGGCGCGCTGCCGGTCACGTGGACCGCGATCGGGTAGCCATGCCACAACACCCGCAGTTGTTCGAGCGCCTCGATCTGTTCGAGCGGGGCCGGTTCCAGCCCCGGATAGGCTTGCAGGAAGGTATTGCTGTAGGCATACAGGCCGATGTGGCGCAGCGGCGCGTAGCCGCCTGGCAGCGTCGCGCGGCTGGCGGCAAAGGCGTCGCGGTGCCAGGGAATCGTGGCGCGCGAGAAATACAGCGCCCTGCCCGCCTTGTCGAGCACGACCTTGACGACGTTCGGGTTGAACACGTCTGCAACATCGCCCAAAGGATGGGCGCAGGTCGCCATCGGCACGTCGGCATTGATGCGGCCGGCGCAAGCGGCCAGCAGCGCGGGGTCGATCAGGGGTTCGTCGCCCTGCAGGTTGACCACGACCTCATCCATGCCGAGGCCGATCTCGCGCGCCACTTCGGCGATGCGGTCGGTGCCCGACGGATGGTCGCTGCGCGTCATGCGCGCCTCGACCCCGTGCGCCGCGCAGGCGGCCAGGATGTCGGGGTGGTCGGTGGCGACGATGATGCGGGACGCGCCCGATTCGCGGGCGCGCTCGGCGACGCGCACGACCATCGGTTTGCCGCCGAGGTCGGCGAGCGGCTTGTTCGGCAGGCGGGTCGAGGCGAGCCGTGCCGGGATGATGACGGTAAAGGTCATCTCGCTGCTCAGAGCGGCTCGATCTTGCGCGCCTGGTCGGCCCACATGATCGGGATGCCGTCGCGCACCGGATAGGCCAGGCGGTCAGGACGGCAGGTCAGTTCCTGGGCCTTCTTATCGTATTCGAGCGGTCCCTTGCACAACGGGCAGACCAGGATATCAAGCAGGCGAGCGTCCACGACATTTCTCCACAATATGTTCGGCCAGCGCCGCATCGATGCGCGCCGTGACCGGGACCACCCACAGCCGTGGATCGTCCTTCAGGTTTTCAAGTTGCCCACATTTTACTGCATCCTTCTCGGTGATCAGGATGACATCGGCGTCGACGCCGGCAAACGGGTCCGCACGAAAATCGTAGTGGTCGGGCAAGGGCAGCTCGGCGAACGCGAGGCCGGCGCCGCGCAGCAGGGTAAAGAAGCGGCCCGGATTGCCAATCCCGGCGGCCGCCAGCACGCGCTGCCCGGCAAACGAGCGCAAAGGGCGGCGTTGGCGGGGGTCCGCCAGTTGCTCGGCGACGTCGCCCACCAGCTGCATCTGGAAGGGGCTGCCGCCCACGTTGGCCGCCAGCTGCGGCGTCAACTGCGGGGCGTTCACGACCGTGACATCGCGCCGGCGCGACGGCGCTTCGCGCAGCGGTCCGGCCGGCAACAGCCAGCCATTGCCGACGCCGCGCCCGTCGAACAGCAGCACCTCGACGTCGCGCGCCAGCGCGTAATGCTGCAGGCCATCGTCGGTGAGCATGACGTCGACCTCGGGATGCGCGGCCAGCAGCGCCCTGCCCGCCTCCACGCGCTTCCTGCCGACGAATACCGGCACCCCGGCGCGGCGCGCGATCAGGAGCGGCTCGTCGCCGACCTCGAGCGTGCTCGATTCCAGCGTCACCGCACGCGGCGCTTCGCCTTCGGCCCCATGCCCGCGCGAAATCACGCCCGGCCGGAAGCCGGCCTCACGCAGCGCCTGCGCCAGCCAGATCGTCAGCGGGGTCTTGCCGGTGCCGCCAATAAAAATATTGCCGACCACGATGACGGGCACCGGCAGGCGTCCCGCTTTCAGGATGCCTGCGCGGTAGAGGCCGGCACGCAGGCCGGCCAGCGCGCGAAACAGCTGAGAGACCGGCCACAGCGCGCAGGCAAGCGGGCCGCGGCGCAGCCAGGCCCGCATGATGGTAGATGCGAGAGTCGATTCGAGGGAATTGTTCTTGGACATGAGAGACGAGAAACCAGCACCGGCAGGCAATGACGCCCGGTCGGTGCCGGCTCCAGTTTACTTCTTGCCGCCGGTCTGGGCGGCGAAGGTCAGCTTGTCGTAGCCGGCCAGGCGCGCCGCTTCCAGCACATTGATCACCATCTGGTGCATCGCGAACTGGTCGGCATTGACGATGATGACCGGATCTTTCACCGGCTGGCCGTTCGGACCCTGCCGTGCGGCGACTTTCAGGTCGTCGGCCAGGCCGGCGACGCCATGGAAGGACACCGGCGTGTTGTTCACCGTGTAATTGCCCTTGGCATCGACCGTGACATTGATCTCGAAAGGCTTCTCGGCGACCTTGTCCGCGTCGGCGGTCGGCAGCGTGATCTGCAGCTCGGTAAATTTACTGTAGGTGGTCGACACCATCAGGAAGATGAGCACGACCAGCAGCACGTCGATGAAGGGGATCAGGTTGATCTCCGGATCCTCGCGCTTGCGGCCGCGGCGGAAATCCATCATTTGCGCGCCCCGTGGACAACGTCGACAAATTTCACTGCCTGCAGTTCCATGTCGATGATGAAGCTGTCGACCAGGGCGCGGAAGTGGCGGTAGGCGACCAGGGCCGGCATCGCAATCGCCAGGCCGAAGCCGGTGTTGTACAGCGCCACCGAAATACCGTGGGCGAGCTGGGCCGGGTTGGCGCCGCTGGCGTTTTGCGAACCGAAGATCTCGATCATGCCGACCACGGTGCCGAACAGGCCCATCAGCGGGGCCAGCGAGGCGATCGTGCCGAGGGTGGTGAGGAAACGTTCCAGCACGTGGGCCACGCCGCGGCCGGCCTCTTCGATCGATTCCTTCATCACGTCGCGCGGGGCGTCGACATTGCGCAGCGCGGCGGCCAGCACGGTGCCGAGCGGCGAATTCTGCTCGAGCGTATTGATGATCTCGGGGGTCGCCTTCTTGTTGCGGTGAACCTGGATGACTTCGCCGAGCAATTGCTTCGGCAAGATTTTTTCGCGGCGCAGGTAAATCAGGCGTTCGATGATCAAGGCCAGGGCGACGATGGAGGCAATCAGCAATGGCCAGATGGGCCAGCCTGCGGCTTGAAGAATGGCGAACAAGGGAACTCCTGAAGATGAAAGAAACGGTGAAGATAAGGATGAGACTCGAATCCCGGCAATGTAGCAAGTTGGCAGCAATGCGGCAAGTGAAGTTCTGCACAAGTTCTGTGGATAAAATTGTGTGCAAGGCCTTGTTCGGGGTCAAAGGACGTTGATTCTTAAAGGAATTTTTCCTATGCGCAATTATGTAGCACTTAGGGAAACTTGGCGTTTTTGCTGCCCGAATTCATCGAACGCGCTGCGGCCGCCTGGCGCGACTTGCAAACATTTTCTGTGGATAAAATTGTGTGCAATGCGCATATGCACGAGTTAAGCCATTGATTTTAATAAACATTAATTCGGCGCTGAAAATTGCAGCAGGAAAACTCAGCACCGTTGGCCGCGCTTGCGTCATCGGTTTCCCACATTTTTTGTGGACAAAATTGTGTGCAAGGCCACCGCAGGACGTTCAAGCCATTGATTTCAAAAGGAAAGATTTTACTGTCGCGAAATTGAGCACCGGACCTTATCCACATTCGTGCGCCGTCTGCAGCGCGGCATAGCAGACTTCGGCTGTCCCGGCCTTGTCCCTTCCCCTCGCCTGTGCACACATTCTGTGGAAAAGAATGTGCGCAAGCGTGCTTGTGCTGGCTTAAGTACTTGATTCGATACGGATTAAGATGTGTGCTTGTTTTTATGGCAGGCCCGGCGATGTTCTTGCCGGGTTCGTCCACGCGCGCTTAGCGTCCCGGTGTTCTGCACAGTTTCTGTGGATAAAATTGTGAGGAAGCGCATTGATGTAACGCAAGCGCCTTGATTTCAAAGGGAAAAATGATGCTGCATAAAATCCTCGCACCGGGTCTGATCCGCCCCGTCATGAGCACGAGGTGGGGTTGCCCCGGCAGCGAGGGCCTCGGATTTCGCTAAGCGCAGCCCAACTTCACCGCTGTGCACACAAACTGTGGAAAACAATGTGCGCAAGCGCAGCGTCTAATGATCAAGTCTTTGATTCGAAACAGGAAACCGATTCCTGCCCGCTTTTACAGCAGTGCACAAGTCTTCTGCATGAGTTCCCCACATTTTTTGTGGATAACATTGTGTTCAAGTGCATATACCATCCGCTAACTCATTGATTTAAAACAAATCACCCTCCACTGCAATCAAATAAGGCGGGCAAGCCACCCCGGCGATTCGCCACAAAAATCCCTTGTCCGCCGGCGCCGCTTATGCCATAAGCTTTCCGCTCCACCGTCCGCAACGCTGCCATGCTGAACAACCCGAATTTTGATTCCGATTCCGACGCGCCCTATGGCGCCCCGCCCGTCCTTACCGTCACCGCGCTCAATGCGCAGGTGGCGCGGCTGCTCGAGCGCTCTTTTCCCCTGACCTGGATTGGCGGCGAAATCTCGAATTTCACGCGCGCCAGTTCCGGCCACTGGTATTTCACCCTGAAGGACGATGCGGCCCAGGTGCGCGCGGTGATGTTCCGGGGCCGCGCCCAGTACGCCGGCTTCGTGCCGCGCGAAGGCGACAAGGTCGAGGTGCGCGCGCTGGTCACCCTGTACGGTGCGCGCGGCGACTACCAGATCAATGTCGAGGCGATCCGGCGCGCCGGCGTGGGCCAGCTGTATGAGGCCTTCCTGCGCCTGAAGGAAAAGCTCACAAGCCAGGGCCTGTTCGACCAGGACCGCAAGCGCGCCCTGCCGCTCTTCACGCGCAGCATCGGCATCGTCACCAGTCCGCAAGCCGCGGCCCTGCGCGACATCCTCACCGCCCTCAGGCGCCGCGCGCCGCACGTCAACATCGTGCTCTACCCGGCGCCGGTGCAGGGCCAGGGCGCGGCGGAGAAAATCGCCGGTGCCATCATGACGGCGTCGCGGCGCGCGGAAGTCGACGTGCTGCTGGTCTGCCGCGGCGGCGGATCGATCGAGGACCTGTGGAGTTTCAACGAGGAAGTCGTGGCGCGCGCGATCGCCGCCTGCAGCATGCCGGTGATTGCCGGCGTCGGCCACGAGACCGACGTCACCATCGCCGACTTCGCGGCCGACATGCGCGCCGCCACCCCGACGGCCGCTGCGGAACTGGCGGCCACGCCGCGCGACGACTGGATGGGTTCGCTAGCGGCGGACGCCACCGACCTGCGCCGCGCGATGCGGCGCCAGCTGTCGGAAGCGAACCAGGGACTGGACAACCTCAGCCGCCGCCTGCTCAGCCCGACGGCCCAGATCGCGCACCAGCGCCTCAAGTTGCGCGCCATGGCCTCCAGCCTGACCCACGCCGTGCGCACGCCCCTGAACCGCAGCGGCGTGCTGCTGGCCCAGCTGCAGCAGCGCTGGGCACGGCACCGCCCCGAGGTGCGTTCGCTGCGCGCCCAGCTGTTGTCCGAAGGGCGGCACCTGAACGCGAGCCTGTGCAGTGCGGTCAAACAGCGGCGCGACGCGCTCGAGGGCCTGGCCGCCCAGCTCGAACTGCTGAACCCGCAGCGCACG
>Ga0308169_10002078_pt1 | contig 21547 bp, 16 predicted proteins | sample PhyBR1_2_FD_202139 | JGI IMG/M metagenome (GOLD analysis project Ga0308169, IMG submission 202139) | Phyllosphere microbial communities from UC Gill Tract Community Farm, Albany, California, United States - DLSLSB.R1 | ecosystem: Host-associated > Plants > Phyllosphere > Unclassified | place...
TACGACCAAATAACGAGAGAGCCCCCTGCCAATGACGCATTCGTCCGGCAAGCGGGGCTCTCTACCATCGGCCTATCGCCTGTCCCGCGACAGGCATCGACCAGGCAGAGGCCCATCATGATCTACGCACAACCCGGAACCCCAGGCGCCGTCGTTTCCTTCAAGCCGCGCTATGGCAATTTCATCGGCGGCGAGTTCGTCGCGCCGGTCAACGGCGAATACTTCACCAACACGTCGCCAGTCAATGGCGAAGTCATCGGCGAGTTCCCGCGCTCCAGCGCCGCCGACATCGACAAAGCCCTGGACGCGGCCCACGCCGCAGCCGATGCGTGGGGCAAGACCTCCGTGCAGGATCGTTCCCTGGTGCTGCTGAAAATCGCCGACCGCATCGAGCAGAACCTGGAAATCCTCGCCGTCAGCGAGACCTGGGACAACGGCAAGGCCGTGCGTGAAACCCTGAACGCCGACGTGCCGCTGTCGGCTGACCATTTCCGCTATTTCGCCGGCTGCATCCGCGCGCAAGAGGGCGGGGCCGCCGAGATCAACGAGCTGACCACCGCCTACCATTTCCACGAGCCGCTGGGCGTGGTCGGGCAGATCATCCCGTGGAACTTCCCGCTGCTGATGGCCGCCTGGAAACTCGCCCCGGCCCTGGCCGCCGGCAACTGCATCGTGCTCAAGCCAGCGGAGCAGACGCCGTTGTCGATCACGGTGTTCGTCGAACTGATCGCCGACCTGCTGCCAGCCGGCGTGTTGAACATTGTCCACGGCTTTGGCCGCGAAGCCGGCGAAGCCCTGGCCACCAGCAAGCGCATCGCCAAGATCGCCTTCACCGGCTCGACTCCGGTGGGTTCGCACATCATGAAGTGCGCGGCCGAGAACATCATCCCGTCCACCGTGGAGCTGGGCGGCAAATCGCCGAACATCTTCTTCGAAGACATCATGCAAGCCGAGCCGGCGTTCATCGAGAAGGCTGCCGAAGGCTTGGTGCTGGCGTTCTTCAACCAGGGCGAAGTCTGCACCTGCCCATCTCGCGCCTTGGTGCAGGAATCGATCTACGCACCGTTCATGGCCGAGGTCATGAAGAAAATCGCCAAGATCAAGCGTGGCAATCCGCTGGACACCGAGACCATGGTCGGCGCCCAGGCGTCCCAGCAGCAATACGACAAGATCCTTTCGTACCTGGACATCGCCCGGGAAGAGGGTGCCGAGCTGCTGACCGGTGGCGCGGCCGAACGTCTTGAGGGCGATCTGTCCAGCGGCTATTACATCCAGCCGACGCTGCTCAAGGGCCACAACAAGATGCGCGTGTTCCAGGAAGAAATCTTCGGACCGGTGGTGGGCGTGACCACCTTCAAGGACGAAGCCGAAGCCCTGGCGATCGCCAACGACACCGAGTTCGGCCTCGGCGCCGGCCTCTGGACCCGCGACATCAACCGCGCCTATCGTATGGGGCGGGCGATCAAGGCCGGTCGCGTCTGGACCAACTGCTACCACCTGTACCCGGCACACGCCGCGTTCGGTGGCTACAAGAAATCCGGCGTCGGTCGCGAAACCCACAAGATGATGCTCGACCATTACCAGCAGACCAAGAACTTGCTGGTGAGCTATGACGTGAATCCGTTGGGGTTCTTCTGACCCTGGGAGATAACAAGGCAGTTGCAGTGACCCTGTGGCGAGGGAGCTTGCTCCCTCGCCACAAGTGCTCGCTGTTCCTGTAATACCAACGCACCCCACCCACCGCTTCGAAAGTAGCATTCGGGCCCTGACCGCCCCGTGCATTAATGAACCTGCCGGAATCGCCCGGTACAAGAAGAGGAAAGACCCATGTGGACTAAACCCGCGTACACCGACCTGCGTATCGGCTTTGAAGTGACGATGTACTTCGCCAACCGATGAGTGCCTGGCCCGGCTTGACGCGTTCAGGCCGGGCTACCCATTGGTCGGATTGCATTACCGGCGGGATGCTTTAGGCTCAACGTATCCCTCGACAATAACAACAGGCTTACCCATGAGCCCCGCCACTGAAAAGATGAGCCTCAGCCCGCTGCGCAAGTTCGTTTCCCCTGAAATCATGTTCGGTGCCGGCTGTCGGCACAACGTTGGCAACTACGCCAAGACTTTTGGCGCCCGCAAGGTGCTGGTGGTCACCGATCCCGGGGTGATCGCCGCCGGTTGGGTCGGCGACGTCGAGACCAGCCTGCAAGCCCAGGGCATCGATTACTGCATCTACAGCGCCGTCTCGCCCAACCCACGGGTCGAGGAAGTCATGCTCGGTGCCGAGACCTACCGCGAGAACCATTGCGACGTGATCGTCGCGGTTGGCGGCGGCAGCCCCATGGACTGCGGCAAGGCGATCGGGATCGTGGTCGCCCATGGCCGCAACATCCTTGAATTCGAAGGCGTGGACACGCTGCATGTGCCCAGTCCGCCGCTGATCCTGATTCCTACCACGGCCGGCACTTCTGCCGATGTGTCGCAGTTCGTCATCATCTCCAACCAGCAAGAGCGCATGAAGTTTTCCATCGTCAGCAAGGCAGCCGTGCCGGACGTGTCGCTGATCGACCCGGAAACGACCCTGAGCATGGACCCGTTCCTGTCCGCCTGTACCGGCATCGATGCCCTGGTGCATGCCATCGAGGCGTTCGTCTCCACCGGCCACGGACCGTTGACCGATCCCCACGCGCTGGAAGCGATGCGCCTGATCAACAACAACCTGGTGCAGATGATCGCCAACCCGGCGGACGTCGCCCTGCGGGAAAAGATCATGCTGGGTAGCATGCAGGCCGGGCTGGCGTTTTCCAACGCGATCCTCGGCGCGGTGCACGCCATGTCCCACAGCCTGGGCGGCTTTCTCGACCTGCCTCACGGCTTGTGCAACGCGGTGCTGGTAGAACACGTGGTGGCGTTCAACTACACCTCGGCGCCGGACCGCTTCAAAGTGATCGCCGAGACCCTGGGCATCGATTGCCGTGGGCTCAACCATCGGCAGATACGCACCCGTTTGGTGGAACACCTGATCGCCCTCAAGCGTACCATTGGTTTCCACGAGACCCTGGGGCTGCACGGCGTGAGTACCTCGGACATTCCGTTCCTGTCGCAACATGCGATGCATGACCCGTGCATTCTTACCAACCCTCGGGAGTCGAGCCAGCGAGATGTCGAGGTCGTCTATGGCGAAGCCCTCTGACGAGCAGCAAAAAGCCCTGGCCGGATTGCTGGGGCTGGGCAACCACTCGACACGCAAGAGTCATTACCCGGAACTGGCGGCACGTCTCGATGAGCTGGAGCAGGCCCGGCAACGCTTGCAACAGCTCAACGATCAACTGGAACAACGAGTGGCCGAGCGCACCGATGCGCTGCTGGAGGCCAACCACAACCTGCAGCAGCAGATCGCCCAGCGCAAATTGGTCGAGCAACAGTTGCGCGACGCCCGGGACGCCGCCCAGGCGGCCAACCGCAGCAAGGACAAATACCTGGCCGCCGCCAGCCATGATCTGTTGCAACCGCTGAACGCCGCCCGATTGCTGATCGCGACCCTGCGTGAGCGCCAGTTGCCCAGCGCGGAACACGTGCTGGTCGAACGGACGCACCAGGCGCTCGAAGGCGCTGAAGACCTGCTCGCCGACCTGCTGGATATTTCCCGGTTGGATCAGGCCGCCGTCAAGCCAGACCTCGCGCCTTATCGGTTGGATGAGCTGTTGGCGCCGCTGGTGTCCGAATTCCAGTCGGTGGCCGGTGCCGCGGGCCTGGAACTGCGCGTGCGGTTCGGCGACGAAGCGGTGCTGACCGACCTGCGGCTGATGACCCGCATCCTGCGCAACCTGTTGAGCAATGCCTGTCGTTATACCGACCAGGGCGGCATTCTCCTGGCGGCGCGGCGGCGGGGAGGGCACCTTAGCCTGGAGGTCTGGGATACGGGACGCGGCATCGCCGCCGATTGCCTGGAGTCGATTTTCCTCGAATTCAATCAACTGGACGTGGGACGGGCGGCGGATCGCAAGGGCGTCGGCCTGGGGCTGGCGATCGTCGAACGCATCGCCCATATCCTCGGCTATCGGGTGCAGGTGCGCTCCCGGCCTGGACGCGGCTCGGTTTTCAGCATCGAGGTGCCGTTGTCCGCCGAGCGGCCGCTGCCCATGTCCCAGGTCCCGGTGCAGGCAGTGGCCGGTAATCCGCTGCCGGGACGCCGGCTGCTGGTCATCGACAACGAAGTGAGCATCCTGCAAAGCATGGCGGCGCTGCTGGAGCAGTGGGGCTGCGAGGTGTTGACCGCCACCGATGAAGCCGCCGCCTTCGACGCCCTCCAAGGCCGCGCTCCGGAGTTGGTGCTGGCGGATTTCCACCTCGACCATGGGGTGGTCGGCTGCGAAGTGGTCAGGCATCTGCGCGAGCATTTCCAGCAGGCAATTCCCGCCGTGATCATCACCGCCGACCGCAGCGACCAGTGCCGCCGCGCCCTGCGCAAACTGAACGCGCCGCTGCTGAACAAACCAGTCAAGCCAGGTAAGTTGCGGGCGGTGTTGAGCCAGTTGCTCGGGTAGCCAAGCCTCGCATAGCCCTCTGTGGGAGCGAGCCTGCTCGCGAAGATGTCAGGTCAACCGATGAGATCCGGCTGACACGCCGCCTTCGCGAGCAGGCTCGCTCCCACAAGGTTCTTTGGTCGGCGTTTTTGCCTGGAAAGTAAAAATGCGCTTCGGTCTGTTTGGTTCATTCTGTAAACTCCCCCCGCTGCGACAATCGGGCACGGCCACGGCAGGCCCGATCTAGACCGTTTTGCAGTGTCCCTCACCCAGCTGAAGCCAAGACCTACAAGAAGTCAGCGCCGGAGAGACATAAATGCGAGGCCGATTCGTTCGGCCCCTGTAGGTCCATCCTCCAGTCCATTCGATACCCGTCCGCCGAGCTGGCATTGGGCGAGGTTGATACTTGAACAAGACTGTGGGACGGAATGGCGTTTTATCCCGGGGATACACACATGTTGAAGAAAACACACACGGCGCTGCTGGGCCTGGCGATGGCGATGGGTCTTGCGACCACGCACGCCGCCGAGCCGAAAAAAGTCGATGTCTTGCTTATTGGTGGCGGCATCATGAGTTCGACCCTCGGTGTCTGGCTCAATGAGCTGGAGCCGGGCTGGACCATGGAAATGGTCGAGCGCCTGGACGGTGTTGCCGAAGAAAGCTCCAACGGCTGGAACAACGCCGGTACCGGTCACTCCGCACTGGCCGAGCTGAACTACACGCCGGAAGACAAGAACGGCAAGGTCGATATCTCCAAGGCGATCGAGATCAACGAAGCGTTCCAGATCTCCCGTCCGTTCTGAAGAATCCGCGTTCGTTCATCAACTCCACGCCGCACATGAGCTTCCTGTGGGGCGACGACAACATCGCGTTCCTGAAGAAGCGCTACGAAGCCCTCCAGGCCAGCCCGCTGTTCGCCGGCATGCAGTACTCCGAAGACCCGGCGCAGATCAGCAAGTGGGTGCCGCTGATGATGCAAGGGCGTGACCCGAGCCAGAAAGTCGCGGCGACCTGGAGTCCGTTGGGTACCGATGTGAACTTCGGCGAGATTACGCGCCAGTTCGCGGCTTACCTGCAATCCAAGCCGAACTTCTCCCTCAAGCTGTCCAGCGAAGTGGAAGACATCACCCGCAACGAAGACGGCTCCTGGCGCGTTTCGTACAAGAACCTGAAAGACGGTACCGAAACCGAGACCGACGCCAAGTTCGTCTTCATCGGTGCTGGTGGCGGCGCGCTGCACCTGCTGCAGAAGTCGGACATTCCGGAAGCCCGTGAATACGCCGGCTTCCCGGTGGGCGGTTCGTTCCTGGTGACCGAGAACCCGACCGTTGCCCAGATGCACCTGGCGAAGGCCTATGGCAAGGCTTCGGTGGGTGCACCGCCGATGTCGGTTCCACACCTGGACACTCGCGTGCTGGACGGCAAGCGCGTGATCCTGTTTGGCCCATTCGCCACGTTCTCCACCAAGTTCCTGAAGAACGGTTCGTACTTTGACCTGCTGACCAGCACCACGACCCACAACGTGTGGCCGATGACCAAGGTCGGTATCGAACAGTACCCGCTGGTGGAATACCTGGCGGGCCAACTGATGCTGTCGGACGAAGACCGGTTCAACGCGCTGAAGGAATACTTCCCGGACGCCAAGCAGGAAGACTGGCGCCTGTGGCAAGCCGGCCAGCGCGTGCAGATCATCAAGCGTGACGAAGAGAAGGGCGGCGTGCTGAAACTCGGCACCGAAGTCGTGGCTTCCCAGGACGGCAGCATCGCTGGCCTGTTGGGTGCTTCCCCAGGCGCTTCGACTGCCGCACCGATCATGCTGACGGTGCTTGAGAAAGTCTTCAAGGACAAGGTCGCCACCCCGGCCTGGCAGGAAAAACTGCACCAGATCGTGCCGAGCTACGGCACTAAGCTGAATGACAGCCCTGAGCGTGTTGCGCAGGAATGGGCCTACACCAGCGAAGTCCTGCAACTGGACCCGCCACCGGCTATCGGCAAGGCGGCGACCCCTGTAGCTCCGGCCAAGCCGGCTGCTGCTCGGGAAGCCAATCCAGCGGCTGACATGGCGCTGTAAACCGGACGCTGTCTGGTGAAGTACAAAAACGCCGCTCAAATGAGTGGCGTTTTTTTATGCGCGCCCGGTTAGCCCCAGTGGGAGCGGGCTTGCCCGCGAAGAGGCCGGCACATTCAACATCCTCATCGACTGTGAACCGCCTTCGCGAGCAGGCTCGCTCCCACACTGTCAGACCTGTACCGCGCCGGTCACCACGGCGAAGGCGAGCATCACCAGGCTGACGCCCCAGGCCCAGAAAAACGTATAGGCCATGTGCTTGCGCAGTTCCACGCCGGACAGCGCCAGTGCCAGGTACACACTGGGCACCACCGGGCTGATGGAGAATCCGGTGTTCTCGCCGATCAACATGGCCCGCGCCACGGCTTCGAGGGGAACGCCAGCTGCGGCGGCCACGTCCTTGATCACCGGCAGCAGGGCGAAATAGTAGGCGTCCGGCGAGAAGATCATGCCCAAGGGCACGCCAAAGAAACCGACGATCACGTGCAGGTATTGGGCAGAGCCGGCAGGCAGGATGTTGATCAGCGCCAACGCCATGCCGTCGGACATCTTCGCGCCGGACAGCACGCCGAGCAGCACGGCGGCGGCCATCATCACCAGGACCATCTGCAGCGCATCGGACGCGTGGGCCTTGAGGCGTTCGGCCTGGGCGTCCAGGGATGGGAAGTTCAAGGGCAGGGCGATGCCCAGTCCTACCATGAAACACGCATACAAAGGGAAAATTCCGGTGAACAGGCATACCAGGATCCCACCGGTCAGTGCCACGTTCAGCCAGTAGCGCAGCTCCCGGGGGGAGAGGCTGAATTCGCGGCCTTGGGTTTGCAGGCCGTCTACATCACACGTCGCGGCCGCACCCAGCGACATCGGTTGGCGACGCTGGGCGCGCAAGCCCAATACCGTCGCCACCCCGAGCATGCACGCCAGGCCCACCATCTGCACCGGCAGCAAGCCCAGCCACAGCGCGGTGGCATCCAGGCCTGACACGGCGGCGGCGCGGGCGGTCGTGCCGCCCCAGGGCACCATATTGATGACGCCCGCGGTGGTGCCCACCAGGCACAGCAACATCGCCGGGCTCATGTTCAGGCGTTTGTACAAGGGCAGCAGCGCCGGAATGGTCAGCAGGAACGTGGCGGCGCCAACGCCGTCGAGATGCACCAGGGACGTCACCAAAACCGTCACCAACGCCACGGCCAGCGGCTTGCCGCCCGTGCTGCGGATCAGCAGGTTGACCAGCGGATCGAACAATCCCCGGTCACGCATGATGCCGAAGAACAAGATGGCAAACAGGAACAGCGCTGCGGTCGGGGCCACCGTGATCAGGCCGGCCTTGATGAATTCGCCGATCTGTCCAAGATTGAAGCCGGCGAGCAGGCAGACGATCACGGGGAGGGTGGTGAACGCCACCACCGGGCTGATCCGGCGCAGCAATATCAAGCCGATGATGGCGAGCATCATCAGGAAACCCAGGGTTGTAATCATGTTGCAGCCTCTCTTTTTATTGTTGTCGGATGGTTCGCAGGCGCTGGATCGGTCAGTCCGTCGGGCCGGGCAGGCGCAAGGCCAACAGCAGGTAACTCAGGCTCTTGCCGTGGCGGTCCAGGCCACAACTGCGGTTAACGCCGCCCTCCAGGGCATCCTCGAGAACGAAGTTCAGCGCGTTCAGGTTCGGCAGTTCATAGCGGTGCACCCTGGAGGGTTGCCGCGTCGCGAATTGCTCGGCGACCCGCTCGCAGGTCAGCGTCTGTAGCAACCAGGCGTAGTGGGCCGCGTCGTGGGGAAACACCGCGATGCTGAGAATGTTGCCTTTGTCGCCAGCACGGGCGTGAGCGAAATCGGCAAGGGTGACGAGGTTCATCAGTACCACTCCAGGGTCGTGTGGATTTCATCGCGCGGCAGCAGGAAACTTCGCGTGGTGACGGCCTCGACGAGATGCCGTCGCACGCCACCGCCGCCTGCCGGCCCGTTGGTGTAGAGCGACTCCACTTCGGCCAACAGCGTTTCTACCAGCGGTCGGTCGGTGTGGGTCAGGCCGATGCGTACGCGCACATCCTCCAGGGCCGGGGCCTGGGCGAGTTGCTGTTGCAGATAGCGACCGCCCTGGTCGTTGAACAGGCTGGCGACGCCCGAAAGATCGATCCAGGGCTGCACGCCTGGCGCCAACCGGTCGAAACGTTCCAGCAGAATTTCTCGCGCCAGGGCCGCACGCGCCAAGGCGCCGGGGCCGGCATAGGATATTTCCGCTTCGCCAAACCACAGGCCGCGCACGCCTGCCAGGCCCTTGAGGGTATCGGGGCGCGGATGGCCGAGCAGGCCGTTGATCTCGACACGGTCTTCGCCCAGGTCCTGTACGCGGGCTTCGCCAAGGTCCAGTACAACGTCCGGCGTCAGGTAGCGTCGTGGGTCGTGGACTTCGTAAAGAAGCTGCTCCTTCACGGTCTGCTCGCTGACCCGGCCGCCGCTGTGGCGGGTCTTGCCGATGATCAAGCGGCCATCCTCGTGGATCTCGGCAATTGGGCAGCCGAGATTGGCCGGGTCTGGAATGTCTTTCATCCCAGGATGAGCAAAATAGCCACCGGTGACCTGGGTGCAGCACTCCAACAGATGGCCAGCCGCCGTGGCCACGGCGATTTTCTGCCAATCGTCGGCTTTCCAACCCAACCCATGGCGGATCGCACCCACCGCCAGCGAGGGGTCGGCGACACGGCCACACAGGACGATGCCGGCGCCCTCGGTCAAGGCCTGGACGATACCGTCGGCGCCGGTGTAGACGTTCACGGACACAGGCTGTTCCTGCGGGTCCGATGACAGCCATTGTTCGTAGCGAGGAGGCGTTTCTTCCAGCAGGTCGTCACCCAGCACACAGGCGATTTTCAGCCCCGGGAAGCGGCCCGCCAAGGTCTGGCGCAGTCGCTGGGCGGCCGCCCTCGGATTGGCGGCACCGCCGTTGGTGATGATCGGGATCCCGGCTTCGATGCACAGGTCGAGCATGGGTTCGAGGAAATCGAACAGCCGGGCGGAGTAGCCCGCCTGTGGGTCGAGGCGCTTGCGCAGTTGCGCTTCGGCCAGCGTCCGCTCCGCCAGCAGCTCCAGCATGATGTAGCGCGGGCCGCTGCGTTGTGCCAGGTCCTGGGCCAGGCGCAGGGCGGCGTCAGGCCGATCATTGGCAAAGCCGGCGCCACACCCGACGAGAATTGTTTTTGTCATGTCCGTTTTCCACTGAAGGGTGGCCCTATAGTGGAGAGGCTGGATTGTTCTGTGAATTTTAAAGGTAGAATCAATTGATCCATTAATTTTATGAGCGGGCCATGAACGTATCCTTCCGCCAGCTTCGTGCCTTCATCCTGATCGCTGAAACTTCCAGCTTCACCCGCACCGCTGAACAATTGCACCTGTCCCAGCCGGCGCTGAGCTACAGCATCCGCAAGCTGGAAGAAAGCATGGGATTGCAGTTACTGGCGCGCAATACTCGCAGCGTCGAGTTGACACCGGCCGGCGAACACTTCCTGCCCCAGGCCCGGCGCATGCTGCGGGACATGGACGATGCCGTGCGCGATGCCCGCGACACCCTCAGCTTGAGCCGCGGCACGCTTCGGCTGGCGGCGTTGCCCACCGCTGCGGCATCATTCCTGCCGGTGGTTATTGCCTCGTTCCAGCGTGAGCATCCGGGCGTGAAGGTGCACCTGCTGGATGGCCGCGCCGGGGAGATCATGGGCTGGGTGCAGCGCGGCGAGGTGGACGCCGGCATCAGTTCGTTGCCCGACGACCTGTCTGGCCTGAGCTTCGAGCGCCTGCTGGATGACAACCTGGTCTTGCTCAGCCACCAGGACCACCACCGCGATTGGAAGCAGCAGCCCTATATTGCCCTGACGCCGGACACCAGCATCCGCCCATTGGCGGATGCGGCGTTGCGTTATCTGAACGTTGACCCGGTGCCAGCATGGGAAGTGGCGCACATGAGCACCGCCACGGCCTTGGTGCGTGAAGGCTTGGGATTTTCGCTGTTGCCCGCCAGTTGCACGGCGGTGTTCAACATCGGCGAACAATGCACTGTCACTGCGATTGACCAGCCAGCAAAGCGCTCGATCGGCTTGCTGCAGCGCAAGCCCGTGGCCCCGTCACCGTCGTTGAGCCAGTTCATGGGGCATGTGCGGCGGGTGTTGCGGCTGGAATGAGGGCCATGCGCGGCTTTCGCGAGCAGGCTCGCACAGTAAGGCTGGTCACTTGAGAAAAACGATGGCCCCGTGGCGAGGGAGCTTGCTCCCGCTGGGTCGCGAAGCGGCCCCAACATTGTCGAATTCAAGCTCCAGATACACCGAAACCGCCGGTCCACGGCTGCTTCGCAGCCGAGCGGGAGCAAGCTCCCTCGCCACAGTTATCTACGGCACTTTGAATGAACAACCCTCCCACAGGGGAAAACCGCAGTCTATGTGGGAGCGAGCCTGCTCGCGAAGGCGTAAGCCCGGTCAATACAATTACTGGGTTCCAAACATCGCCGTCCAATAAATCCCCGCATCGCTCTTCGGGTCCATCGCATACCCGGCTCCCAACTCGCGAAATTGCGGATTCATCAGGTTGGCGCAGTGCCCCGGGCTCGCCAGCCAGCCGTCCACCACCTTCAACGCCGTGTCCTGCCCGGCGGCGATATTTTCGCCGATGACCTGGGCCAGGTAACCGGCCAGTTCGGCGCGGTCGCCCGGCATGCGCCCATCGCGGTCCTTATGGTCGAAGAAATTGTTGTTGGCCATGGCGCGGGTGTGATTCACCGCAGCCTGGGCCAGATCGGCGTTCCAGGCCAGCGGTGTCGTGGCGGCGAACGCTTCGGTGCCGCAGCGGCGTGGCTGCGCGCGGGCGCTATTGATCAGTTTGAGCAGCTTCTGGCCTTCGGCCTGCCAATCCCCGAGGCGCGCCGACAACAGTGGGCGAGCCAGCACGATGCGCCATTCCCGGTCCAGTCGACTCACTCCGATGTCCACGAACTGCGGGTCCAGCACGACTTGGCAAAAACTTTCCTGTACAGCCTTCATCGCAGCCTGGGCGTCCCGTGGACCGGACAGGCTGATGGCTTGGACGTTGACCATCGGATAGGCCGCCCGCGCCAGCGCTTGCTGCAAATCGCCGATTCCATTGGCCGACAGGATCAACCGTGAATCCATCGCCAGCGGCGGCAGCTCCAGGGAAGCCTGGCCCGCGCAGCTTTGGGATTGGCTGCGGTAAAGATTGATGGACTCGACCAGTTGCGTCTCTTCGGTGGCTGCGGCATTGGCGGCAAAGGCCAGTCCCAGCGACAGCGCGGCAAGACGCATGACGGAAAAAATGGCACGCATGTAAATCTCCCTTGAGCGGACGGCGCCTATGATGCGCAATTTTTGCCCGGCTGGGGCAACGGTATTCACGCTCTCTTGAAATCCCTTGGAACGGTACCGTTGGGTACCGTTCGGGATGATCCTCAAGTAGTCGGATCAATTTTCAGGCGAATAGGTCCATTTTCGTCGTCTCAAGGCCATAAAACTTCAGGATCGTCAGCTCATCCAGTTACCGCCGTCGACGTTATAGGTCTGGGCTACCACGTATTCGCTGTCGGCCGAAGCCAGGAAAATCGCCATGCCAACCAGATCCTGCGCGGTGCCCATCCGGCCATAAGGCACCTGTTGCCCGACCTGGCGCTTCTTTTCGCCCAAGGGCAGGTTTTCATGGCGGGCGAACAGTGCGTCGACGCCGTCCCAGTGCTCACCGTCCACCACCCCTGGCGCAATGGCATTGACATTGATCCGATGCTTGATCAAATCCAGCCCGGCGGATTGGGTCAGGCTGATCACGGCTGCCTTGGAGGCACAGTAGACCGCCACCAGGGCCTCGCCACGGCGGCCGGCCTGGCTCGCCATGTTGATGATCCGGCCGCCGTGGCCCTGGCGGATCATCTGGCGGGCGGCGGCTTGCAGCGTGAACAGGGCGCCGGCGACGTTGATGGAGAACAGCCGCTCGTAGCTCTCCCGGGTGATCTCAACGATGGGCGCCAGGTCGAACAGCGCCGCATTGTTGATCAAGATGTCCAGCTTGCCGGCCCGGGCCACGACGGAATCGATGGCCTGGTCGATTGATGCCTGATCGGTCACGTCCATCCTGACGGCATAGGCGCTGTCGCCCAATTCCGCGGCAGTCTCCTGGGCCCGATCCAGGTCGATATCGGCGATCGCCACGGTGGCGCCTTCATCGACATAGGCCTGGGCGAACGCCTTGCCAATGCCACGGGCAGCGCCGGTGACCAGCGCGCTTTTTCCTTGCAGTCGTTTCATGGGGAAGATCCTGTCCTGAATAAAAAATATGAGTCTGTGAACCGTTGTGGCGAGGGAGCGTGCTCCCTCGCCACGGGAATCTTCACGCCGTTAATTTTTTGGGTATCCGGCCCGTTTCATTTCCCGTTCGGTGCTCGATTGCGCCGACGCCAGGGCTTGCTCCACGGATATCTGGCCAGTGAGCGCGGCCGTAAACAGTTTGCCAACCGATGTACCAATGGCCTGGAACTCGGGAATGGTCACATACTGGATGCCCACGTAAGGCACTGGCTTCGCAGTGGGGTGGGCCGGGTCGGCTTTCTGCATCATTTGCAGCGTGATTCGCGCAAAGGGCGCGGCGTTCAGGTAGGCGTCGTTGTACGTGGAGGTACGAGTGCCGGGTGGCACGTTGCTGATGCCATCCTCTTTGGCAACCAATTGCACGTAGTCTTTGGAGGTGGCCCAAGTGACGAAAGACTTGGCGGCGTCCTTGTGGCGGGAGCTGGTTGGAATTGCCAGCGACCATGCGTACAGCCAGGACGCGCCTTTGTCTGTCACTTGCGTGGGAGCCGCGGCGAAGCCGACGCGGTCCGCCACCTTGCTCTGGCTGGTGTCGGTGATGAACGAGCCGGCGACGCTTGCATCGACCCAAATGGCGCACTTGCCGCTGTTGAACAACACCAGGGTTTCGTTGAAACCATTGCTGGTCAGCCCCGGCGGTCCATATTTCTTTAGCGTATCGACGTAAAAGCTCGCGGCGGCCTTCCATTCCGGGCTATCGAATTGCGGCTTCCACTGCTCATCGAACCAACGAGCCCCGAACGTGTTGGCCAGGGTACTGAGCAAGGCGATATTCTCGCCCCAGCCGGCCTTGCCGCGAAGGCACAGGCCGTACTGATCCTTGTCGGGCTGATGAAGCTTGGCCGCGTATTCGCCAAGCTGGCCCCACGTGGGGTGCTCGGGCATGCTGAGCCCGGCCTGCTTGAAAAGATCGGTGCGGTAGTAGGTAACGGTGCTTTCGCCGTAAAAGGGCAAGGCGTAAAGGGTGCCGTTGACTGAAAGCCCCTGGCGCACCGAAGGAAATATGTCTTCCAGGTCATAGGCGGCGGGCAGGTTGGTCATCGGTTCGAGCCATTGCTTGGCGCCCCATAGCGGGGTTTCGTAGGTGCCGATGGTCAATACGTCGAATTGCCCACCCTGGGTGGCGATATCGGTGGTCAGGCGTTGGCGCAGGACATTTTCTTCGAGCACCACCCAATTCAGCTTGATGTCCGGATGCTCGGCCTCGAATGCTTTCGAAAGCCTTTGCATGCGAATCATGTCGGCATTGTTGACGGTGGCGATGGTGATGGTTTCGGCGGCGTGGCCGGCCAGGGCGAAGGACAGCCCCGCGGACATGACGAGCGCCTTGCGCAGCATTTTCATGGGTTTCTCCAGAGCTGCGCCTGGGCGCAGGTTTATTCTTGTTGTAAAGCCATGGAGGCAGGACCGACCTGCCAGCCGTCCATGGCAAGCCGATTACATCAGCGCCGTCAAAGGCCGACAAATGCGAAAAGGATCGACTGCAGGTACTTTTTTAACCTCGGCGGGCATTGTTAAAAAAGTATCAGTGGCCGGTCGGTTCAAGGCTGGCGTACCGCTGTGCGATCGACGTAAGGTGCCGGCTATAACGATAAAGAGGCGCGACATGCCTGATCACCGAACGCTCCTGTACGACCAGCGACCGGCCGAACTGGAGATCATCCTGCCCGAGCCCGAACACAGCTTTCGCTGGTACGAGCATGACTATCCCTACGCGATGGCGCGCTGGAACCATCACCCGGAATTTGAGATCCACCTGATTCGCCACGGCAGCGGCAGGCTCCTGGCAGGTGACTACATCGGGCCCTTCGGCCCCGGCCATGTGGCGATGATCGGTCCGGATTTGCCCCACGACTGGATGGGGGACCTGGCGCCGGGCGAGTGCCTGGCTGGGCGCGACGTGGTATTGCAATTCGACGGTGCCACGCTGATGTCGATGCGTCAGACGCTGCCGGAACTGGGGGATTTGCACCGGTTGTTCGAGCGCGCCCGGCGAGGGCTGGCCTTCAGCGGCGGCACCGCGCGGCGCGCGGCGTACCTGCTCGAAGCAATCGGGCCAGCCCAGGGGCTGGCGCGCCTAGTAATGTTTTTCGAACTGCTCGATACCCTGGGCCGTGCCAGCGAGGACGAGGTGCAGTGCCTCGCCAGCCCTTGTTATGCACCGGCTCTGGACGCCCGCAGCTCGGCGCGGATCCAGCAAGCCTTCGAATACCTGCAAGCCGAGCTCACCGGCGACCTTAGAGTGTCGGTGATCGCCCGGCAACTGGGCATGAGCGAACCTGGCTTCTCACGATTCTTCAAACGCATCACCGGTCACGGGTTCATCGACCTGATGCGCAAGCTCCGCGTCCAGCGTGCCTGTCGGTTGCTGTCTCACAGTGAAATGGCCGTGACTGACATCTGTTTTGAAGTCGGTTACAACAACCTGTCCAACTTTAATCGGCACTTCCGCATCGAAACGAACCAGACGCCCAGCGACTATCGCCGCAGCGTCATGGCGGCGGGCACGACGGACTGAGCCTCAACAAAATCCGTGGCGAGGGAGCAAGCGCCCTCGCCACATGCCTGGACTTGGCTCATTCATCGCTCACGAGCCGGTGCTTTTTCAACCGATAGGCGAACTGCGCCCGGCTCAACCCCAACGACCGGGCGGCCGCGGCGAGGTTGCCGTCGCTCAGCTGCAAGGCTTCGCTGATCAGGCGTGATTCCAGGCCATCAATGGTGAAATCCGCGCCCGACTGGCGAAGAGAATGCAGCAGCGACGTCCCGGTCGCGCCATCGCTCGCTGTCTTGGCCGATGGCGAGAGCCCGCCGTTGCCATCGACCGAATACGCGTCCACGGGCAGTCGCTCATCACGAAACAGGTGCACCAGGTCGATGGCCTGGCCTTCTTCGCTGGCAATCAGGCCACGCTCGATGAGGTTCTGCAGTTCCCGCACGTTGCCCGGGAAGTCATAGCGCAGCAGCGTCTTCAAGGCGCGCATGGTCAGGCCCACGGGCGTACGGCCATATTCCAGGCAGAATCGCTTGAGGAAGGCATTGATCAGCAGAGGGACATCATCGCGGCGTTCGCGCAAGGGCGGCAGGGCGATGGGGTAGACGTTGAGCCGGTAGAACAAATCTTCACGAAAGTCACCTCGCGCCACCGCGCCGCGCATGTCGATGTTGGTTGCCGCGACGACCCGGACATCGACCTTGATCCCATGTCCACCGCCGACTCGCTCGATTTCCCGTTCTTGCAACGCGCGCAGCAGCTTGCCCTGGCCGGCCAGGCTGAGGCAGGTGATTTCATCGAGGAACAAGGTGCCGCCGTTGGCCCGTTCGAAACGACCGGGGCGAGAATGGGTGGCCCCGGTGTAGGCACCGCGCTCGACGCCGAACAGTTCGGCTTCGATCAGGTTGTCCGGGATGGCCGCGCAGTTGAGTGCGATGAACGGACCGTCGCGGCGCCGGCTCAGTTGGTGCAGTTGGCGCGCGAACATTTCCTTGCCCACCCCGGACTCGCCGCTGACCAGGACGGTGGCGGGGGTCAGGGCCACTCGCTGCAGGGCCTGGGTCGCGGCATTGAATGTCGCACTCGCGCCGATCAAGGGCTGTTCGCTGTCCGGCAGAGGGACGCTGCTGGCGAGGCCCTCGGCCCGTGCTCCCGGCTCCAGGGCCACCGCCGGTTGAGACGCGTTGAGGTAGCTCAGGTCACGCTCGATGTCGCCCCATTGCTCGGCGGTCTTGCCGACGACCCGGCAGCGCTCATGCCCCATGCCCCGGCATTCCACTTCGCGAAAGATCACTAATTGCCCAAACAGGCCGCTGACGAAACCGATGGCGTAGCCCAGCTCGGTCCAACACACCGGGTCCTGCCCGGTGCCGAAGGCGGCGACATGCTCGTCGGCCTCGCAGGAGTGGTGCCAGAGAAATTCGCCTTCATAGAACCCCGAGTCCGCATCGAACTTGAAGTGCAGGGGTTCGACCTTGGTCATGCCCTCCAGCGTATGCAGGTGCGTGCCGGCGCGAAACACGGCGGCGGCATCGGCCCGTGGCCAGCGTTCGCGGATCAGCCGGGCGTCCCGTGCGCCAGAGGTGTAGCCCGTGCGGGTGAGCATGCCGCGCGCCTGCTCCAGACCCTGGCGCCCGATGATCTCCCGGCGCAAGGCGCCGAACGACGAGCTGTGCAGCAGCAACATGCGCTGGTCGTTGAGCCAGATGCGCCCATCGTCGGGAGAAAAGAACAGGCAGTCCGCCAACTCCGCCGGGGTGGGTGAGCTGCTGTCGTCCAGCGAGTTGCTGTCGCCCCTTGGACGAAACGGTTCGGCGGCGAAGCGGAGATCCGGCAGCGGACAGTGGGGATTGTTCATTGTTATGCCCCTGATGGCGGGATGATCGAAATGATCACCTGGCGAGATAGTTATTAAGCATAACTTTATCAAATGAACAAGCGGTGGCTGGCCAACGGCCAGGTTGGCGAACAGGCCATGCGCCCCGTTCCAGGCTCAGAGCCCCAGGCCAGAGCCTTGGGCAAGGTTTATCAAGCGCTCTGGCACAAACCGGCACAGCGCTTGCTCAGGCACCCGTACGGCGTTTGCCTCGATGCCTTCCAGGTGCGGCAAACGATGACAACAACAAAGAGCCGGGAGTTTTAAATGTCTGCATCCAAAAGCCAACTGCTGTCCCAGGTGATCGAGTCGGAATGTGTTTTCAACGGTGATTGGGTGAAGGCCTCGGGCCCTATGCGTTCAATCATCGAACCGGCCACCGGTGAGCGGCTGATGTACAGCGCCACGGCCGATACCGCCGACATCGCCAAGGCCAGTCGCGACGCTGCTTTGGCTCAACCGGCGTGGGCGGCGCTGGGTCCGCGGCAGCGCGCGGCGATCTTCCGCAAGGCCGCCGACGTGGCCGAGCAGGCCTTTGAAGAGCTGGCACTGTATGTCGCCCGGGAAACCGGCGCGGCGCTGTTCAAGGGCCAGCATGAGGTCCGCGAGGCGATTGTGTTGCTGCATCAGGCCGCGGGCATGTTGTCCCAGGCCCACGGGGTGGTGTTGCCCAGCGAAGCCGGGCGCTTGTCTTATGCGCGTCGCCAGCCCCATGGCGTGGTCGGGGTGATTTCGCCCTTCAACTTTCCCCTGGTGCTGTCCATGCGTTCTGTCGCGCCGGCCCTGGCGGCGGGCAACGCGGTGGTGCTCAAGCCGGATCCGCAGACCCCGGTGAGTGGCGGTTTTCTCATTGCCCGGTTGTTCGAAGCCGCAGGCTTGCCCAAAGGCTTGCTGCAGGTGTTGCCCGGGGCGGCGGACGCCGGTGAGGCGCTGTGTCGTGATCCCAACGTGCGCATGATCGCGTTTACCGGTTCCACCGGTGCCGGTCGCAAGGTCGCTGAGGTGGCCGGGCGCAACCTGAAGAAAGTCGCGCTGGAGCTGGGCGGCAAGAACCCGCTGATCATTCTGGAAGACGCCGACCTCGACCTCGCGGCCCGCAACGCGGCCTGGGGCGCCTGGCTGCACCAAGGCCAGATCTGCATGGCCACCGGTTTGATCCTCGCCCATGAATCGATTGCCGCAGAGCTGACCCGCCGACTCGTGGAGAAGGCCCAGGCCTTGACCGTCGGCAACGCCGCCCAGGGCGAAGCGGAGCTGGGGCCGCTAATCAATCAGCGCCAGTTGCAACGGGTCCATGACATCGTCAGCGACAGCGTGCGCGCCGGGGCGCGGCTGGAAACCGGCGGCAATCACGATCGGCTGTTTTATCAGGCCACCGTGCTCAGCGGCGTGAAGCCCGGGATGCGGGCCTTCGACGAGGAGGTGTTCGGGCCTGTGGCAACGGTGGTCAGCTTCGCCACCGATGACGAAGCCATCGAATTGGCCAATCGCACCGAGTACGGCTTGGCGGCGGCGGTCATTTCACCGTCGGTGGGCCGGGCCATGGCGATCGGTGAGCGCTTGCAGTGCGGCCTGTTGCACATCAATGACCAGACCGTCGCCGATGAGTGCATCAACCCGTTCGGCGGGCGCGGCGCCTCGGGCAATGGCGGCAATGTGGGCGGTCCGGCGGACTGGGATGAGTACACCCAATGGCAGTGGGTGACGGTCAAGGACAAGGCGCCGATCTACCCGTTCTGACAAGCCGGTTGTATCGGGGCGGATGAGCTGAAGGCCCTGCGAGCAGACAACAATAACAAGAGGACTCAACATGAAACTCGACAACAAGATTGTGCTGGTGACCGGCGTCTCGTCGGGCATCGGCGCCGCCACGGCGAGCCTGCTGCGTGCCCAGGGCGCCCAAGTGATCGGCATCGACCTCAAGGCGCCGCACATGACCCTGGACGGCTTTGTGCAGGGCGATTTGAGCAGCGCCGAACACATCGACCGGTTGCTGGCGCAGCTACCCGCGCGGTTCGACAGCCTGTGCAACATCGCCGGGGTGCCGGGCACCGCCAATCCACAGCTGTTGGCGCGGGTCAATTACCTCGGCTTGCGTCACTTGAGCCAAGCGTTGCTGCCGCGCATCAACGCGGGCGGCAGCATCGTCAACATCGCCTCGATCCTGGGTGCCGAATGGCCGTTGCGCCTGGAACAGCACAAGGCGCTGGCACGCATCGAAGGCTTCGCCGCCGGGCAAGCCTGGCTGGCCGAGCATCCGGTGCCGGACCAGACCTGTTACCAGTACTTCAAGGAAGCCTTGATTGTCTGGACCTATGTGCAGGCCCAGCCCTGGTTCCTCGAACATTCGGTGCGCATGAACAGTGTCGCGCCAGGCCCGGTCTTCACCCCCATTCTCGATGACTTCGTGAGCATGCTTGGCGAGGCCCGGACCCAGGCCGATGCCCATCGCATGAAACGTCCTGCCTACGCCGATGAGGTGGCGGCGGTGATCGCGTTCCTGTGTGCCGACGAGTCGCGCTGGATCAACGGCGTCAACTTGCCGGTCGATGGAGGATTGGCATCCACCTACGTCTGAAGGGCTTTATCCGTAGCACGCGGCGCAAGCCGCTATCTGAAAATAACAATAATGAGAAGCCTCCATGGATAACGTCAAAGATTGCTTTGGTTTCAAGCAGTGCGCCCTGTTCCTGGCGTTATGCAGCGCCGGTGTGATGGTCGAGACGGTCGAGGCCATGCAAATGGACCTGGGCGATTCCGACTGGAAACTGCGCTGGGACAACACCATCAAGTACAGCCAGGCCTGGCGCCTGCATGGGCAGGACAGTCGCTTGACCAACGCGCCCACCGCCAACGGCCTGTACCCGTCGATCCAGAGCCAGGGCGACAAGAATTTCAGCAGTGGGCTGGTCTCCAACCGCCTGGACCTGTTTTCCGAAATGGACCTCAGCCGGCAAAACTACGGGCTGCGCGTGAGCGGCGCGGCCTGGTACGACGACATCTACAACCAGGACACCGACAGCAGCGAACAACCGCATTTCCTCAGCGAAACCCGCAAGCTTCATGGTCGCGACGCGGAAATCCTCGACGCCTTCGTGTTCCTGCGCGGTGATCTGGGCGAAGACTCACAGGGCGTCGCACGCCTGGGCCGACACAGCCTGATCTACGGCGAAAGCCTGTTCTACGGTGGCAACGGCATCGCCAATGCCCAGGGGCCGACCGATGTGGTCAAGTTGCTCAGCGTGCCGGGCACGCAATTCAAGGAAATCCTGCGGCCGGTCAATCAGATCTCCGGGCAGTTGCAGATCAATCCGCAGCTGTCGGTGGGCGCCTACTATCAGTTCGAGTGGGAACGTTCCAACCTGCCCGGCGCCGGCAGCTACCTGAGCGATGCCGATCCCATCGGTTACGGCAGTGGTCCGCTGCGCGAAGTGTTCGGCAACGACACGGTGAATGGCGGCGACCTGAAACCGCGTAACTCGGGGCAGGGCGGTATGCAGATCCGCTTCAAACCGAGTGGCACTGAACTTGAGCTGGGTTTCTACGCGGCGCAGTACCACGATAAAGCGCCGATCGGCTTGTACGCCTATTTGGACGGCCCGGCAGCGGCGGCCAGCGGATTGCCGATCCTGGGTTCCTATCGCCAGGTCTATGCCGAAGACATCAAGACCGCTGGCATGAGCTTCTCCACGGCCTACGGCCCGTTCAACTTCGCCGGTGAAACGTCGGTGCGCTGGAACGCACCGCTGGTGAGCAACCTGCAAGTGGTGGCTCCCGGCGTCGAAGCCGATGGTGGCGACAATGCGTTGTTTGCCCGGGGCAAGACCGCCCACGCCAACCTGTCGGCAATTTACCTGCTGTCGCCCACCGCGTTCTGGGACGGCGGCTCGGCCCTGGCTGAACTGGCGTGGAACCGCACCTTGAGCGTGACTGAAAACGCGGCCGCGCTGGATTCCAACACCACCCGCGATGCCACGGCGCTCCGCGTCCTGATGGAGCCGGCGTACTTCCAGATCATCGACGGGATCGACCTGACCGTGCCGATCGGGATGGGGATTGTGCTCGATGGGCGCTCATCGGCGGTCAACAAGTCCGGCTTCGGCAATACCCACTCCGGCGACTGGAGCGTCGGGCTCAAGGCCACCTACCTGCAACGCTGGGATGTCGGCCTCAACTACGTGAATTTCTTTGGCGCACCGAAAGCCGGGCTGCGCGAGGACGGCAATTTCAGTT
>Ga0308169_10002079_pt1 | contig 21540 bp, 20 predicted proteins | sample PhyBR1_2_FD_202139 | JGI IMG/M metagenome (GOLD analysis project Ga0308169, IMG submission 202139) | Phyllosphere microbial communities from UC Gill Tract Community Farm, Albany, California, United States - DLSLSB.R1 | ecosystem: Host-associated > Plants > Phyllosphere > Unclassified | place...
TGCCTCAATTCCCTGATAGCTCAGTTGGTAGAGCGACGGACTGTTAATCCGCAGGTCCCTGGTTCGAGTCCAGGTCGGGGAGCCAGAATGCGAAAAAGAGCGTCGAGCGATCGACGCTCTTTTTTTGTATTGAACCGATTTTGCGCGCTCTGCGGCTGTTCAGTGATCCCTGCTAACGCTGCTCATCGTTCCGCGTGGGCACAAGTGCCCACCCTACTATCAAATCCGTCATTTCCTGCTCTTTTTACTGTTCGACGTATAAGTCCGCGTATAAAACTCCGGCGGCTTCTTCGCCACCCAGTCGATGAAGGCGCGAATCTCGGCATGGCCGCGCAGGGCGTCCCAGGTGTGATAGCTGCGCAGCAGTTCGCGCTCGGACAAAGCCGAGTGGATCTTGCGATGGCAGATCTTGTGGATCGGGAACTGTTCCTTGCCCTTGAACGTCTTCGGCACCAGGTGGTGGCGGTCGATATTGACCGTGCCCAGTTCGCGGCCGCACAAGGGGCAGAGGTGCTCGTGCATGCTTCCCCGTCCGGACAAATGCTGTCAATACAAGGTGGTGGCGAATTTTCTGGCGTCAAGCACGATAGGTGAACTTGACGGATTTGCCGTTCACATTCGTGTAGAATCAACGCTTCACAAAAAGCAACTTGGGCCCCTGCACAGCCGGCAAACGGGTCTGAATACAGATGATCGAAGACGATTCCAGTTCCTGTTCGATCCTGCTGATCGATGACGAGCCCTTTGCACAGCAGATCATCGAACACGGGCTGAAGACCTGCATCAAGCATGTCCTGCGTTACGAGTCGAGTCCGGCGCGCGCCGTCGAGCTGGCGCGCGAGCTGAAGGTGACCGTGGTGCTGGTCGACCTGCGCATGCCCGAGCTCGACGGCTTCGAGTTCACGCGCCGCCTGCGCGCCTGCCCCGATACCGCAAGCATTCCCGTCATCATGCTGTCGTCCGAGGACGATCCCGAAGTCAAGGCGCAAGCCTTTGCCGCCGGCGTCAACGACTACCTGGTCAAATGGCCCGATCCGCGCGAACTCGTCGCGCGGGTGCAGTACCACAGCGCCGCCTGCGTCGCCGCGCGCGAGCGCGATGCCGCCTTTGCTTCGCTGCGCGTGAGCCAGCAGCAGCTGGCCGCGAGCGAATCGGCGCTGCACCAGGCGCAGAAGATGGAAGCGATCGGCCAATTGACCGGCGGCGTGGCCCACGATTTCAATAACGTCCTGCAGATCATCGGCGGCAACCTGCAATTGCTGAAACTCGTCGGCAACCTGAACGAGGCGGCGCGGACCCGCGTCGAGATGGCGCTGGCCGGCGTCGAGCGCGGCGCCAAGCTGTCCTCGCACCTGCTCGCCTTTGCCCGGCGCCAGCCGCTGCAGGCCGTCGTGCTCAACCCGGGCCACCTGCTGCGCGACATGGACGACATGATGCGCCGCGTACTCGGGCCGAATGCGCGCATCGTCACCGACGTCGATCCTGCGCTGTGGAGCACGGTCGCCGATCCCGACCAGCTCAACAACGTCCTGCTGAACCTTGCCATCAATGCGCGCGACGCGATGGGCGGCAACGGCACCTTGCTGATCCGCGCCGGCAATGCCGGCGGCGCCGCGCCTGCCCGCGACGCGGTCCTGCCGCCGGGCGTTCCGGCCGGCGAATACGTGTGCATCGAAGTGGCCGATACCGGCAAGGGCATGCCGCCCGAGGTGCTGCAGCGCGTCTTCGAACCCTTCTTCACGACCAAGCCGGTCGGGCAGGGTACGGGCCTGGGCCTGTCGATGGCCTATGGTTTCGTGAAGCAGTCGGGCGGCGAGATCGTGCTCGCCAGCGAAGTCGGGCGCGGCACCAGCGTGCGCATCTTCCTGCCGCGCAGCGAAGCCGAAGCGGTCGAAATCGAAGCCCAGGGCGAGGTACCGCTGTTCGGCGGCCTGGAGACGATCCTGGTGGTGGAAGACGAAGAAGATGTGCGCAGCGCGACCTGCGCGATCCTGTCCTCGCTCGGCTACGAAGTGCTGGAAGCTTGCGATGCGGCCGGCGCCGTGTCGCTGATCGAAAGCGGCCGCCACATCGACCTGGTGTTTACCGACGTCGTCATGCCGGGTCCGGTAAGCAGCCTGCAACTGGGCGCTGCGGTGCGTGCGCACCTGCCGCAGGCGCAGGTGTTATATACCTCGGGTTATGCGGAAGGGGTGTTGGCGCACGAGGGCAAGGTCAGCGCCTCGGTGCATTTGCTGCAGAAACCGTATCATCCGGACGCGCTGAGTGCGCGCATCCGTCATTTGCTGCGCAACGGACGCAATCCCGGCGCCCGGCCAGCCGTCGGCAAGGCCGGCGCGGCCGCGGCCTGAGCCGCGATCGCGCCGCGATGTTCATTGCGGCGGCACGTAGCGGTGCGAACCCGGAGGCGGTTCGTTCAGCACCGCCCAGAAGATCCCCAGGTCCGCGATCGCGCGCACGAATTCCTTGAAATCGACCGGCTTGACGACATAGGCGTTGACGCCCAGCTCGTAGCTGCGGATCAGGTCCTGTTCTTCCTTCGACGAGGTCAGCATCACCACCGGCATGCTCCTCAATTTATCGGTCTTGCGAATGATCGCCAGCACTTCCAGGCCATCGACTTTCGGCAGCTTCAGGTCGAGCAGGGTGACGGCCGGGTTGCCCTCCGGACGCTCGGCAAACTCGCCGCGGCGCAGCAGGTAGTCGAGCGCCTCGGCGCCGTCGCGCACAACGACGACTTCGTTGGCGAGTTGGCTGCGGGCCAGCGCCACCAGGGTCAGCTCGAGGTCGTGCGGATTGTCTTCGACGAGCAGGATGGGTTTTAACATGGATGCCATAAGCGATTTTAGAAAGCGAGTTTGCGCGGGATACTGAATGAGAAGGTGGCGCCCTGGCCCAGCCTTGAATCGGCCCAGGCGCGCCCGCCATGGCGCTCGACGATGCGGCGCACGTTGGCCAGGCCGATGCCCGTGCCCTGGAAGTCTTCCATCCGGTGCAGGCGCTGGAACACGCCGAACAGTTTATGGACGTAATCCATGTTGAAGCCGGCGCCGTTGTCGGCGATGTGGAAGACCGTTTCCTGCTCGTCCTGTTCGGACCAGATCCGGATCGTGGCCGGGTCGCGCCCGGCGCTGAACTTGACCGCGTTCGACAGCAGGTTCAGCACCGCCAGGTGCAGGAAGCTCGGATCGGCCGTGATGCGCGGCAGCGGCTCGAGCAGCCATTCGACGCGGCGGCCGCCGATGTCGAGCTTCGTCTTGTCGATGCAGGAAGCGACCAGCTTCGACATATCGACCTCGACCGGGCGCAGCGCGGCGCGGCCCATCTGCGAGAAGCTCAGCAGGTCGTCGACCAGCTTGCCCGCCAGGCGCGCCGATTCCTTGATGTTGGTGAGGAAGCGCTGGCGCATGGTCGTGTCTTCGCTGCCGGCGGATTCCAGCAGCAGGTCGGAAAAGCCGACGATGTGGCGCAGCGGCGCGCGCAGGTCGTGCGAGACCGAATACGAAAACGCTTCCAGTTCCTTGTTGGCGCGCCCCAGTTCCTCCGCCAGTTCGGCCATCTGCTCGGCGCGTTCGAGCGCGATGCCGAGCAGGGCGCTGCGAAATTCGCCCGTCAGTTCGATCTCGGCCACGTGCCAGGGCAGGCTGACGCCGTGGATCTCTTCGCGCCAGGTTGCGAAACTGGTGCGCGGATGGAGCTGGGCCGGCGCGCCGGCGTCTTCCCGCACGCCGTCCTTCGCATGCGGGTTGCCCGCCCATTCGATCGTATGCACGGCTTCCGGACGGAACCACAGCAGGTAATGCTTGTGCACGCGCGAGATCGGCATGGTCAGCAGGCCGCTGGCATTGCGCGTGAGGGCCGCCCCGGGCGGATACACGGCCGCCAGTTCGTCGGTGTGGAAGATGTCGCTGCCATGGCCCTGCAGTTGGAGCCAGTCGACCAGGCCCTCGATGGCGGCCGCCTCCGGCGTGTCGCCGTAGGTGAGCACCCGTTCGTCGGTCACGATGGCCACGCCGCCGGCACGCGCGAAGCGCAGCAATTCCGGGAAGACGCTGCTCATGTTGTCGATGACGTCGGCGCCCTTGGTCAGGTTGCCCAGCATGGCCACCATCATGCGCCGCACTTCGAGGCGGAACTGCAGTTCGCTGGCGTCTTCGCGCGATTCGATGCACAGCGACAGCACTTGCCCCAGCTGCTCGCAGGCCGTGCGGCGCTCGAAAGGCAGCGGGCAGGGCGTTTCGTTATGGCAGGAAATTAGTCCCCACAGCTTGCCCTTGACCATCAACGAGACCGACATCGAGGCCAGCGTGCCCATGTTGCGCATGTATTGCAGGTGCACCGGCGAGACACTGCGCAGGGCGGCAAACGAAAGGTCGTTGCGCTGCCCGGTCACCGGGTTTTCCCCTGGTACCAGCGGCGCCGGAACGTAATTCGCGTCCTGGATCAGGCGGATGCGCGACAGCGCGTACAGCTCGCGCGCCTGGGCCGGGATGTCCGAACCCGGAAAACGTTGGCCCATATAGGAATGGTAGGCGTCTTCCTTCGACTCGGCCATCACGTGGCCGTGGCCGTCGCGGTCGAACTGGTAGACCATGACGCGCCCGAAGCCGCTCACCATGCGCACCTGATAGGCGGCCAGTGCGGCCAGCGACTCGACCGATTGCGTCTCGTTCACTTGCAGCAGGAAGTCGCCCAGCATCGGATACAGCTGGCGGAAGTCGAGCGAGGCAGCGCGTGCGACGGCTTCGAATTCGAGCAGCACCAGACCGTCCCAGGCATGGCCGAGCACGTCGAAATGGCGCTCGCCGATCGCCGCCGTGCACAGGTAGAGCGGCCGGTTGCCGAGGGTGTCGCCCGCCATTTCGGGCAGCAGGCGTTCGGCGGCGCCGCCGATCACCTCCACCAGCGCCTTGCCGCAAGCGGCCTGCGCCTCGACACCGATCCAGGACGCGAGGTTGGCGCTGGCCTGCAACACGTCGCCTCCTTTCGACAGCGTCAGCAGGAAGCCGTGCGGCTGGATGCTGCCGGGCGTGCGGATCGGTTCCCGGTCACAGCCGGACAGGTCGAGCGATGCGGAGGGGGCTGGAGTCATTGAGGCGAGGGCGTGGGCATGGCTGGGTTGCAAAAGCAGTATTCTAGCGTGAAAGGCGAGGACGGTCGCGCTGCAATTTCGGCTCCGGCCGGGCAGGGTGGGGCGGGAACGAACGGGCATGTTTTCGAGCCGATAGGAGCTTGACCTTTTCTGTAAAGACATGGGCTTTTTGGCAACGCGCGCGTGGTCGATACGGACGGTTTCGGTTTATGATGCAGCGTTACCTGCCACCTACGCTTCGCCCCCCATGAATAATCGACCCGCCGCCAGGAAACCGCTGACCGACGATCAACGCGTCCAGTACCTGATTTCCGGTATCAGCGATTACGCGATCTACATGCTCGATCCGGAAGGTCATGTCAGCAGCTGGAACGCCGGCGCCCAGCGCTTCAAGGGCTACCTGGCGCCGGAAATCCTGGGCCAGCACTTCTCGCGCTTTTATACGCCCGAAGACCGGGCCACGAACCTGCCGGAACGCGCGCTGGCCACGGCCCTGGCCGACGGCAAGTACGAAGCCGAGGGCTGGCGCATGCGCCAGGACGGCACGCGCTTCTGGGCCAGCGTCGTGATCGACCCGATCTACGACGAGCAGGGCACGCTGCTGGGCTATGCCAAGATCACGCGCGACGTCACCGCGAAGCGCCAGGCCGAACAGGCGCTGCGCGCCAGCGAGGAACGCTTCCGCCTGCTGGTGCAGGGCGTCACCGACTATGCGATCTACATGCTCTCGCCGCAGGGCGAGGTGACCAACTGGAACGTCGGCGCCGAGCGCATCAAGGGCTACCAGGCCGACGAAATCGTGGGCCAGCATTTCTCGCGCTTCTACACCGACGAAGACCGGGAAGGCGGCCGGCCGCAACGGGCGCTCGCCACGGCTGCGCACGACGGCCGCTACGAGGCCGAAGGCTGGCGCGTGCGCAAGGACGGCACCCGCTTCTGGGCTCACGTGGTCATCGACGCCATCCGCGGCGAGATGGGCGAACTGATCGGCTTTGCCAAGATCACGCGCGACCTGACCGAGAAAAAGAAGGCCGACACCGCGCTGGCCGAAGCGAACGCCGCCCTGTTCCAGGCGCAGAAGATGGAGTCGATCGGCCAGCTGACCGGCGGCATCGCGCACGATTTCAACAACCTGCTGTCGGTGCTGGCCAGCGGCCTCGAGGTGCTCGCCCTGAAACGCGGCGGCAGTTCCGACAGCAAGACCTTCGACAGCATGCGGCGCGCGGTCGACCGCGGCGCCACGCTGACCCAGCAGCTGCTGGCCTTTGCGCGCCAGCAGCCCCTGCAGCCGGAAATGCGCAGCGTGAACCGCCTGATTTCCGGTTTCGAATCGGTGCTGCGGCGCGCCGTGAATGCATCGATCGATTTCCAGGTCCGGCTCGAGCCGCAGGTGCGCACCACCGTCATCGACAGCGCGCGCTTCGAATCGGCCATCCTGAACCTGGTCGTCAACGCCCGCGACGCCATGCCCGAGGGCGGGCACCTGCAAATCGAAACGGCCAACGTCGACCTCGCCGAGCGCGAAGTGCGCGGCCTGGCGCCGGGGCCCTACGTGCGGGTGACGGTGGCCGACAGCGGCACCGGCATGTCGCCCGAGACCGCGTCGCGCGCCTTCGAACCCTTCTACACGACCAAGGAAGTGGGGAAGGGAACGGGCCTCGGCCTGTCCCAGGTGTACGGCTTCATCAAGCAGTCCGGCGGCGAGGTCGTGATCGGCAGCGCGCCCGGTGAAGGCACGACCATCACCATTTTCCTGCCGGCCGCGACCGGCCAGGACGGGGGCGCGCGCCAGGACTCGACCGAACTGGTGCTCATCGTCGAGGACGAACTGGACCTGATGGACGTGGCCTCCGCGCTCTTCATCAGCATGGGCTATGAAGTCGTCACGGCGTCCGACAGCCGGGAAGCGATGAACATGCTGGCCACGCGCGAGATCGACATCCTGTTCACCGACGTCATCATGCCCGGCATGAACGGCATCGAGCTGGCGACCTATGCGCATGAGCACTATCCGCATGTGAAGACCATCCTCGCCTCCGGCTATCCGTTGCCGGCCCTGAAGCTCGAAGACGCCGACCTGCAGGATTTTGTCTTTGTCGGCAAGCCTTACCGCCTGTCCGACCTGGCGCGCGCCCTGCGTTCGACGGCCTGATCCGGCGCTCGCCATGGCCTTGCATATCGAGACGCCGTTGCTGGGCTCGAACGCTTTCGGCGCCAGGCCGGGGCAACGCACCTGGCTGAAGATGGAGGCGCTGCAGCCGTGCGGCTCGTTCAAGCTGCGCGGCATCGGCCACGCCTGCGAAGTCTACGCGGCACGCGGGGCGCGGCGCATCGTCGCCTCCTCGGGCGGCAACGCCGGCCTGGCCGCGGCCCATGCCGGACGCCGGCTCGGCCTGCCGGTGCTGGTGGTGGTGCCGGAAACGACGAGTGCGCGCGCCCGCGCCCTGCTGGCGCGCGAAGGGGCCGAAGTCCGCGTGCACGGCCTGTCCTTCCAGGAAGCGAACGCGCACGCGCAGTCGCTGCTCGGCCCGCACGACGCTTTTATCCACCCCTTCGACGATCCGCTGCTGTGGGAGGGCCATGCCGGGATGATCGACGAAGTGGCGCGCGCGGGCGTTCGGCCCGATGCGGTGGTGCTGGCGGTCGGCGGCGGCGGGTTGCTCAGCGGCGTGGTGGCCGGGCTGCGCCGCCAGGGCTGGAACGCGGTGCCGGTGTTCGCCGTCGAAACCGCGGGCGCGGATTCGTATGCGCAGTCGCTGGCTGCGGGCGAGCGGATCGAACTGCCGGCCATCACCAGCATCGCCACCTCGCTCGGCGCGCGCAAGGTGTCGGAACATGCGTTCGATCTCGCGCACGAACACCCGATCACGCCGGTCGTGGTGAGCGACGCCGAGGCAGTCGCCGCCTGCCTGCGCTTCATGGACGAGCACCGCGTGGTCGTCGAACCGGCCTGCGGCGCGGCGCTGGCGCTGGCCTGGCGCGAGGATGGTCCGCTGGCGGCTTTCGGCGACGTGCTGGTGATCGTTTGCGGCGGGGCGACGGCGACTGTGGCGCAGTTGCAGGCGTGGGACCTGAACGGAGTAAGTTAAGGCGTGATCGCAACGCCTACCAACCGATCATTGTTGAGGCTGCGGAGCGGCGCATCCACGCACATGGCCGCAATCCACGCACGTACCGCGTGGGCACGGAGTGCCCACCCTACTGGCGCGGTTCACAGCGCAAACAGGATATCGCTGATCCGCTCGTAGACCGGCGCGGCCGGCGGGCCAGGCTGCCCCCAGCCCAGGATGTCGAAGTGGTCGTAGCCGCGGTAAGTTCCCACATAATTCCAGATCCCCGGCACCGGGACGCCGTCGAAGTCGCGCACCGGGTGCCCGCCCGGCGCGCGCGTGCTGACCGTATTGACCACGCCGTCGTTGGCGAACCAGCCCCTGTCGATGCGCACCCGGCCGGGCGCGTCCTGGGTATAGCCGCCCATCCCGTGCTGCAGCATCGAGGGCACGATCCACTCGCCGGCATAGGTTTTGTAGTAGGCGAACATGTCCTTGCGCGGGTACTGGTAGTAGCGGTTCTGCAGCGGCGCGATCGTGCGGTCGGTGTCGTTGCAGCAGGGCGCACCCGCTTCGGTCGCCTGCGTGCCGATCGAAAAATAATAGACCTGGGGCGAAGTGCGCGCCCAGGCATTGAAGTTGCGCGCGCCGTCGGGAGCGAGCTCCCAGTTGGCGAGATCGGCCAGCAGCCAGTCGCGTAGCGGCGAGCGCAGTTCGGGCAGGAGGTCGAGCACGGCGTCGCGCAGGGTGGTGCCGTTGTGCGGCGTCGAGATGGTGGTGACGCTGCGGATCCAGCCGCTCTTGCCGCCCCGGTACAGGTCGCCATTGCCGGCCTGCGGGTCGCCATGTTCCAGCAGTTCGACCAGGGCCCGGATCGTGGTGCCGCCCTGGCTGTGGCCGATCATGTGCAGCGGGTGCTCCGCGTCCCAGTCCGGATAGAAAGCCGGCGGATAGCCCAGCGGATTGTGCCGCGGGTCGGCCGCCCAGCATTTCGCCGCTTTGTCGGCGGCGCCGGCCACGTGCTGCGCCCCGTAATCGACGCAGCCGCCCTTGATTTGCGCATACAGCTCGGCCGCGCGCTCGCGGTTGCTGGCGATGGCGCCGACGGTGGCGGTGAAGACCGTGTGCGGTCCGTGATAAGTGCGCAGATGGGCGGCGATGTCGCCATAGCCGCCCCAGTACAGGAAGCCGCTGTTCGGAAACTGGTCGGGGCCGAAGCCGAGGAAGCCGTGCACCAGCACCACCGGATCGTTGTTCGCGGCGCGGGCATTACCGGCCAGCTGCGCCAGCACCAGGGCGAGGAAGGCAAACAGGATCCGGAACAAACGCGGCATGGAGCACTCCGAGGGGCGATTACCTCATTGTCGGAGCGCGGAAGCCGGAAGCGTTTGCGCCAGGTCGAGCCTGCGCGAGAACGCGCCCGGCGGCTCAACAGGAGCGTGCGCCGCGGGCTTGACGAAGTAAATTATGACGCCGCGAATTATTTTGCAGCAGGAACGGTGCTACCCACCGCCCCCGGCGCGTTGGGATCGGCCGGCGCCGCGATCGAGGCGGTCATGCTGGCCTTCTCGGCGGCGTCGACGCGGTTGCCGTTCCAGACGATGTAGTCGTCGATCGAATACAGCTTGCAGGGCTGGCTGCTTTTCGCCGAGCAGGTGGCCAGCGCGCGCGCATCCGGCGCTTCGCCTTCCTCGGCCCAGGTCCAGGCGCCGCTCGGGGAGACGGCAAAGGCGCGCGGCGTCATCTTGGTGAGATAGTCGGCATAGGCGAGGCGGCCGTTTTCCGAGAGGAAGGGCACGGCCTCGATATCGTCCACTTTGGCGAACTCGGTGCGCGGCGGGGTCGGGCGCGGCGGCACGTTATACAGCACCTCGGTCGGCATGCCGACGCCCTTCAGGAAGCGCACCGTGTCGTCCAGCCAGATCTTTTCGCCGTCGCGGCTGGCCAGCATGCCGTGGGCGTCGCGCTTGAACGAAGGGAATTCGACCAGGCGCGCCTTGCCGCCGGCCTGGGCATAGGCTGCGTGCAGTCGGTTTGCCAGGTCGGGGCCGAACAGCGAGTCGTTTTCGCCATACATCCACAGGCTCGGCACCTTGCTGTTGGCGCCGTACTCGGCAAAGGCCGACACCAGCGCCGAGCGCCAGGCGCAGCGGTCGCTGTCGTCGCGCAGGCCGCCGGCAAAATTGAGCAGGCCGCGCACGCCGGGAATATCCTGGGTGCCGAGCGCCATCGTCGCCAGGCCGCCATACGACTGGCCGGCCACGACCATGTGGCTGCTGTCGATCCACGACTGGGTGCGCGCAAACTCGAGCGTCGAGCGGATGTCCTCGGCCTGCAGGTAGCCGTTGGCCTTCATGTCGCAGCCGCGGTCGCGGTAGTGTCCGGTCGAACTGGCGAAGCCCTGGCGCATCGGCACCATCACCGCATAGCCGCGCTTCACGAAGGCGGCGGCCATGTGATAGAAGCGGTCGCGCGGCTGGGCGCTGGGGCGGCCCGGGTCCTTGCCGTGGTTAATGACGAGCAAGGGGAAGGGGCCAGGGCCGTTCGGGCGGAACACGGTCGTCTCCAGCATCGCCTGGTTGTCGTAGCCGGCCGGCACCTGCATGATGCGCTCGTTCATCCGGTAATCGAGTTCGAGTTCCTGCTCGATCGCGATGCCTGGCAACATGGCCAGTCCGGCGAGCAGGGCGGCGGTGATCTTGCGAACAGAGGGGCGAACTCTAATCATGGGAGACTCTGGAATGCAGCCGGTGCGACAGCATTGCTTGAAGGAATAAATTGATTCTAGGCACCTAGGTCGGTCACGGCAATATCCGTTTCGGCAATTCCAGAGTTAAATTTTTGTGTGTGGTAAAGATGCTTATGTACATCAATAACGAACACCGGGGACGCGGCCGTCCAGCGCCCAAAAAGGCTGGGCAAACGGGAAACATTGCCAATTGCGCAGCCGTGTTCGGGCTGGGCGTGCAAGGGAAAGCGGCCAAGGCGCGCGGCGCGGCCGCCAACCTGCGCCGGGCCGGTCCTCATAAGGAGCGGTGATGCGATTTCGCAACCGCCTGCTGCTGCTCGTCCTCGCCATCCTGTTACCCGCCTTCATCGGCGCGGCAGTGGCGGTGGCCTATGTCTACGTCGAGCAACAGGAGAGCCAGGAGCGCGTGATGGCCGAGACCGGCCGTGCGTTTGCGTTGTTGATCGACAACGAGATGCGCCACCAGGAAGGCATCCTGCGCACGCTGGCCGCTTCCCCGGCCCTGGCCGCCGGCGACATGGCCGAGTTCCGTGCGCACGCGCGGCGCGCCGCCGAGGGCGTCGACGCGGTGGCGATCCTCTACGACATGGCAGGCAAGACCGTGCTGAATACGCGCCGTCCGCTCGGGCTCGCGGTGCCCGGGCGCGATCCGTCGAACCTGCCGGACCTCGTACGGCGCTACGGCGCGGCGAACACCCTGGTATCGGATATCTTTTACGCACCGCCGGTACGCCGCTACGACTTCATGATGCAGGTGCCGGTGCGCATCGATGGCCAGCTGCGCCACTACCTGCTGCTGGGCCTGGACGTCGGCAACGTCCAGCAATTGCTGACCCGCCAGCACTTTCCCGACACCTGGCTGGCGACCGTGGTCGACCGCAACGGGCGCATCGTCGCGCGCTCGCGCGAACCGGCCCGTTACGTCGGCACGCTGCTGCGCGAGGGAACGCGCAAGCGCCTGGACGCGAGTACCGACGCCCAGGTGCTCGACAGCCAGACGCTCGACGGCATTCCCGTGCGCAGCCTGGTCAGCACTGTGCCGAATATCGGCTGGAAGGTCCTGATCAATATCCCGACAGCCGAGATTCGCCAGGTGCCATTGAAGGCCGCGGCGCTGCTGGCGGCCATCATGTCGGTGCTGCTGGTGCTGGCAATGGCCGCCGGACGCTGGTTCGCGAACCGGGCCACGGCGCCGATCGAATACCTGGGCCGCTGCGCCGACCGCCTCGGCAACGGCGAGGAGGTTCCTTACCATCCGCAGGGACTCGAAGAAATCGACAATGTCGCGCGCCGCATGACCGAGGCCAGCAAGCAGATCGGACGCGCGCAGCGCGAGCTCGAGCAGCGGGTGAGCGAGGCGATCCGCGCCACCGAACAGGCGCAGGGCGCGCTGCTCCAGGGCCAGCGGCTCGAGTCGCTCGGGCGCCTGACGGCGGGCATCGCCCACGAATTCAACAACCTGCTGCAAACGCTCACCACCGCGCTCCAGCTGGCCGCGATGCAGGCGAAGGAACCGAAGCTGCAGGCCCTGATCGACACCTGCAAGCGCACCGTCGGGCGGGCAACCAAGCTCACCGGCCAGCTCGGCTCCTTCGGCCGGGTGCAGGAAGGGCGCCTGCTGACGGTCGATCCGGCCGTGCAGCTGGAAAGCGCGCTGCAGCTGATCCGCGGCGCCGTCGGCGGAACGGTTGCCGTCGACACCGATGTCGCGCCCGGACTGTGGCCGGTAACGATCGAACCGCTGCAGTTCGACCTGGCGCTGCTGAACCTGGCGATCAATGCGCGCGACGCCATGGACGGGGAGGGCGTGCTGCGCATCAGCGCGCGCAACGCCACCCTCGCCACGCCGCCCCAGGGCTTGATGGCAGGCGACTACCTGCACCTGACGGTGGCGGACGCCGGCGTCGGCATGGCGCCCGAGGTGCTCGCGCACGCGCTCGACCCCTTCTATACGACCAAGGCGGCGGGCCAGGGCACCGGGCTCGGCCTGCCGCAGGCCTATGCCTTCGCCACCCAGGCCGATGGGCTGCTCACGATCGAGAGCGCGCCCGGGCGCGGCACGCGGGTGCACATCTGGCTGCCACGTGCGGATGCGCCGCCGGCGCCCGCCGTGCAGGAGGCGCCGGAGGTAATGGCACAGGGCAGCGGCAGCGTGCTCTTCGTGGAAGACGACCCGCTGGTGCGCGAGGCGGTCGCCGGCGGCTTGCGCCAGGCCGGCTTCACGGTGCGCGTGGCCGAGAGCGGCGACGCCGCGCTGGCGCTGCTCGACGGCGGGCTGCAGGTGGACGTCGTGTTTTCCGATATCGTCATGCCTGGCGGCCTGAGCGGCATCGACCTGGCGCGCGCCCTGCGCCGGCGCTGGCCCGAATTGCCGGTGGTGCTGGCGACCGGCTATACCGAGCGCCGGGTGGCGCTGCCCGGCGTGCCGATCCTGGCCAAGCCCTACGACATCGCGCAGGCGGTGAACCTGCTGGGCAGCCTGGTGGCGCAGGAGTAGCGCTGCGCTACAATCTCCGCCTTTTGCGCGCTATCCGATGACGCCCGATCCCGCTCTCCGCCGCGCCTGCTGCCCGACCTGCCTGCGCGCCCAGTCCGCCTGCATCTGCGCCTGGGTGCGGCCGGTCCACGCGCGGGCTTCCTTGCTGATCCTGCAGCATCCGCTCGAAGTGGCGAACGCCAAGAACAGCGCGCGCCTGCTGCACCTGTGCGTGGCGGGCAGCGTGCTGGCGGTCGGGGAAAGCTTCGATGCGGCGGCCCTGGACGCCTTGCTGCATGCGGATGGGAGAAGGCCGGTGCTGCTCTACCCCGAGACGCCTGGCGCCCGCGCGCTGCCGGCCGCGAACCTGCCGCCGCCGGAGGCGCTGCGCCTCGTCGTGCTCGATGCCACCTGGCGCAAAAGCCGCAAGATGCTGCACCTGAACCCGTCCCTGCAACAGCTGCCACGGCTGGCGCTGCAGGACATGCCGGCCTCTGCCTACCGCATCCGCAAGGCCCACGCGCCGGACCAGTTGTCGACACTGGAGGCGGCCGCATATGCGTTGGGCCAGGTCGGCGGCGATCTGGCCGCCATGGCTCCGTTGTTGGACGCGTTTGACGGTTTCGTGCAACAACAGGCGGCTTTTGTGCCCCTGGACGCTGCACGCACGCGGCACGCTTGAGTTCAGGCGCAACGCGGCGTACTATACTGTATAAACATACAGTACGAGGTGCCCAATGGAACTGCGCGAACGAACAATTGACCGGGAATACAGTGCCGAGCAGCCCATCGTCCTGGCGCGTCCGCTCGCGCCGTCGAAAGGGCGGGGCGCCGTCTCGAACATCCAGGGCCGCCATGAAGTCCATGGCCGCGAGGGCTTCGACGACGGCTGGGAAGCCGGTACCGAGCCGGGCGACGCCCCCCGTTTCAGGACGCAGGTCACGGACGAGGTCGCGAAGAGCATCCTCTCGCGCAATGCCTCGCCCGACATCCCGTTCAAGGTGTCGCTCAACCCCTACCGCGGCTGCGAGCACGGCTGCATCTATTGCTTCGCGCGCCCGACGCACAGCTATCTCGGCCTGTCGCCCGGGCTCGATTTCGAGAGCCGGCTGTTTGCGAAGGTGAACGCGGCCGAGCTGCTGCGGCGCGAGCTGGCCCATCCTTCCTATCAACCCGAGCACATCGCCATCGGCGTGAACACCGACGCCTACCAGCCCTGCGAGCGCGAGTACCGCCTGACGCGCCAGGTGCTCGAGGTGCTGAGCGAATGCCAGCACCCGGTCGGCATGATCACCAAGTCCTCGCTGATCGAACGCGACATCGATTTGCTGGCGCCCATGGCGGCCAAGGGACAGGCTTGTGCGGCGATCACCCTCACCACGCTCGACTCGGAAATCTCGCGCACCCTGGAACCGCGCGCGGCCGCCCCGGCGCGCCGGCTGCGCACCATCCGCACGCTGACCGAGGCCGGCATTCCGGTCAGCGTCAGCGTGGCGCCGATCATCCCCTTCGTTACCGAACCGGAGATCGAACGCATCCTGGAAGCGGCGCGCGACGCCGGCGCCGTGAGTGCGCATTACACCGTGCTGCGGCTGCCTTTCGAGGTCAATCCGCTGTTCCAGCAATGGCTCGAGGCCCATTTTCCGGAGCGGGCCCAGCGCGTGATGAACCGGGTGCGCGAGATGCGTGGAGGGAAGGATTACGACAGCGATTTCGGCAAACGCATGACGGGCGAGGGCGTTTGGGCCGACCTGATTCGCCAGCGTTTCAGCAAGACCGTCGAGCGGCTGGGCCTGGGCAAGCTGGGCAGCCGCTTCGACCGCCTCGACACCTCGCAGTTCCGGCGGCCGCTGGTGGTGCCGGCGGCGCTGGGCAAGGCGGGTGCGAAAGGCGCGGGGCAGCTGAGTTTGTTTTGAACGGCAGGGCCGCAGAGGCCTGATCGAACGCGGCCGCCTGCACCCTGCAAGCGACCGCCGCCGTAACGGATCAGACGGTGCGGACGAACCGTTTTTGCCGTGGTTTCACGTGCCGTGCGACTCGATCGCTTCGATGGAGCGCTCGATTGCCTTGTCGAACGATGCGCGCAGTGCGGGACTGTCCACTTGCCCCGACGCCCAGGCGAGCCGCGCGGCAAAGCCGAGGTGGAAGTCGACGTGCCAGTCCGGTCCCGGATCGGGCTCGGGAAGTGGGGGCCACCATGGCGGCAGCTTCGGGATTTTCGGATAAGTCGGACAGATGTCGTCGAGGTCCATGAATGCAAGCGACTGGTCGAGACCGAAGCGCTCGGCCTGCCATGCGGTATGGACGAACTCGGCGGCAATGGCGGCGCCCAGTTCATGGGGAGGAAGTGGCTGCGGGTTGAGTTCGGAAAATCGGCCAGGCAGATTGAGAAAACCCAATGGCCCGCGCGGCGTGAGATCGTAGACGGCGGGAAAGCGCGCTCCGATAATCGCGAGCATGCGACGGTTGATCGACATGGTGCCTCCGGATGGACGGAATCGGGCTGGCCCCGGTAGCGCGAGGCCAGCGGCTCGAACGACGCATGTTCGACCGATCCGCTTCCCGAAAGTGCCGGAAGAGTTGATGCGGCCGCGCTGTTACGCGGCGCAGGCGCAGGCTCAGCGGGCGGAAGCGGCGGCGAGTCCCGCCAGCAAGGTCGCCGACAGGGCGATGAGCGGATACATCAGCCAGCGTCCGAGCTGCAGCCGGCGCCGTTCGATTCTCCTCTTCATTTGTTCCTCCTGATCAGTTTGTGCGTTCCGTCAACATGGCATCAAACAAACGATGCCAGGAGGAGGCACATGAAGCGAGCTTAGGCGGACGGCCCGGGCTGCTTGCTGGGCAGGGTCAAGGAAGGTGTCGAAGCGGCCTGCTCCGAGGCGGACTATTGGCCGAGGCAGATGATCTTGGTCGCGTATTCCTTCGCGTTGCTTTTCTTGTTCGATGCCCAGTCGATGACTTCCTGGGCCTCGGCCACGGTCATGACCGTCGCTTTTTCCTTGTTCTTGATAAAGGAAACGCCTTCGAACTTGCCTTCCTTGCTGCGCATGACTTTGGCGAACACGGGTGGCTTGGTGTCGCCGTCGGCGACTTTGTTTTGCTGGACGAGGTAACGCTGGTCTTTGTTTTCCATGGGGCTGGCGCTAATAAAGTGAATGCAGCCCGCATTTTACGGCCTGCGGCGCCCGCCGTCATGGCCGGCCGCTCAGCCCCCGGCGAGCGCCAGCAGATGCCGTTCGATCTCGAATACGTGGGCATCATCCTTGCCCAGCGCCCGCAAGGCCCGCGCCAGTTCCAGCAAATACTCGCTGTTCGGGCCGCTCGGCCCGCGCGATGCGGCGATCTGCCGGGCAATTTCGAGCTCGGTCGCGGGTCCGAGATAGGCCGCGTTCTCGTGGGTCGCGATATACACCAGGCCCAAGGCGCTGCCGCCGCCGTCGAAACCGATGTCGATCGGCAGGCGCAGGTAGCCGTTCTTTTCGCGGTGGTCGAGATGGGCGAATTCCTCGGGCGTGACGAGATAGGCCATGCCGTGGCAAACGGCGCCGTCGTCGGGCGCCAGGGTCACGACCCGGCCCGGCGCGCTTTCGGTGCCGCGGTGGTCGTGCGAACCCTGCCAGAAGCGGCGCGTCCAGCCGCGGATGCTGGCGGCGCGGCGCTCGATGAAGGGAAAGTCGGCCTTGAAGATCAGGGAGCCGTAGCCGAACAGCCAGACTTCGTGGTGGCCGTCGAAGGCGTCCATGCGCTGATTAATCGCGATGGTGTTGAGGGACATCGGTGAAACTCCGGCGAAGGTCGAGACTGCGATTTTAGCGCAGCCCCGTGGTGCCCCGTCGGGGAGGGTGACCTCAGCTTGCCGACTGGTCCCGCGCCTCGTTGCGCTTGGCGTCTACATACGGAAACAGGAAATCGATGAAGCTTTGCGCCGCCGGCGACAGCGAGCGCCCGGCACGCGTGTAGACGAAAAAGCGCCGCGTCAGCACGGGTTCTTCCAGCGGGCGCATGTGCAATTTATAAAGTTGCACCAGCGGCTCGGCATAGGGCAGGCAGACCGTGATGCCGAGCCCGGCGCTGACCATGGCCAGGGCCGTCGTCATGAAGGTCACCTCGTTGGCCGGTTTTAAAGGCAGGTCGCGCAGCATGGTGCCCATGTCGGCCAGCAGGCGCTCAGTAAATTGCCCCTGCAGGGCGATGAAGGGATAGCGCGCCACGTCCTGCCAGGTGACGCGCTCGCTGTTTTCCAGCGGGTGTCCCTGCGGGAATACGAGCGAGAAGGGCATCTCGAACAGCTCGCGCGCTTCCAGCTGCGGGACCGGCTCGCGTTCGGGCCCGATGCCGATGTCGGACTCGCCCGAAAGCACGCGCGCGATCACGTTCTCGACCGCGCTGTCGGCGACGCGGACATCGATGTCCGGATAGTCGCCGCAGTAGGCAGCCACGGCTTCTGGAACCAGGGTGCAGCACATCAATTGTGGCGCGGCGATGCGTATCACGCCTTTTCGCAGCTGCGTATGGTCCGCCACGTTCGCCAGCGCACCGTCGAGGTCATCGATCATCTGGCTAAATAGCGGATACAGCTCGCGGCCGATCTCCGTCAATACGATGCGCCGCGTGGAGCGGTCGACGACGCGTGCGCCGAGCGTCGCTTCGAGTTCCTTGATCAGGCCCGATAAAGCCGATTGGGTGACGTGCATGGACGCCGCCGCGGACGTAAAGTTGCCTGTCCTGGCGAGCGCCACGAACGCGCGCATCTGGCGCAGGGTGGGATTCATAAGATAGTCTGATAAATCAGGCGGAAAATATTGTTTGTATGATAGTTCGTTTTCATTTTTAATGGCGGCAACAACGCATTGATGCAATAACGAGACGAAAGAAACGCCATGAAACTCGCCACACTCAAAACCGGCGGCCGCGACGGCACGCTGGTCGTCGTCAGCCGTGACCTCGTCACCTGCCAGGCCGTCCCGAAGATCGCGCGCACGTTGCAGGCCGCACTCGACGACTGGGATGCCGCGGAGCCGCAGCTGCAGGCCGTCTACAACTGCCTCAATGCCGGTACGGCCGACAAGGCCGAATCCTTCATCGAGATGGAATGCCATTCGCCGCTGCCGCGCGCCTACCAGTGGGCCGACGGCTCGGCCTACATCAACCACGTCGAGCTGGTGCGCAAGGCCCGCCATGCCGAAGTGCCGGCCTCGTTCTACACCGACCCGCTGATGTACCAGGGCGGCGGCGATTCCTTCATCGGCCCCTGCGACCCGATCGCAGTGATGAGCGAGGACTGGGGCGTCGACCTCGAAGCGGAAGTGGCGGTCGTCACCGGCGACGTGCCGATGGGCGCCGGCGTCGAACAGGCTGCCCAGGCCATCCGCCTCGTCATGCTGGTGAACGACGTCTCGCTGCGCAACCTGATCCCGAACGAACTGGCCAAGGGTTTCGGTTTCTACCAGTCGAAGCCGGCCAGCGCCTTCTCGCCGGTGGCGGTCACCCCGGACGAGCTGGGCGAGGCGTGGAAAGATTCCAAGCTGCACCTGCCGCTGCTGGTCAGCATCAACGACGAGCCCTTCGGCAGGCCGAACGCCGGCGAAGACATGACCTTCAGCTTCGCGCAATTAATCGCGCATGCGGCCAAGACGCGGGAACTTTCCGCCGGCAGCATCATCGGATCGGGAACGGTGTCGAACAAGCAGGGCGGCCTGCACGGCTCGAGCATCGCCAATGGCGGCGTCGGCTACTGCTGCCTGGCCGAAGTGCGGATGTACGAAACCATCGAACACGGCGCCCCGACCACGCCATTCCTGCGCTTTGGCGACAGCGTGCGCATCGACATGGTCGACCCCGATGGCGCCAGCATCTTCGGCGCCATCGACCACGAGGTGACGCATTACCACGGGAGGAAAGAATGAAGCTCTATACCTATTTCCGCAGCTCCGCCGCGTACCGCGTGCGCATCGCCCTGAACCTGAAAGGCTTGAGCTACGAGGCCATCCCCGTGCACCTGCTCAAGGATGGCGGCCAGCAGCGCCAGGAAGAATACCGCCGCATCAACCCGAGCGGCCTGGTGCCGGCCTTCCAGGACGAGTGGATCACGCTGACGCAGTCGATGGCGATCATCGAATACCTGGACGAGCGCTTCCCGGCCGTGCCGCTGATGCCGCACGACGCCCCGGGCCGCGCGCGCGTACGCGAGCTGGCGCAGATCGTCGCCTGCGACATCCACCCGCTCAACAACCTGCGCGTGCTGCGCCACCTGGTGCGCGAACTCAAGCTCAGCGAAGACCAGAAGACCGAATGGGTCCGCCACTGGATCCGCGAAGGCCTGGCCGGACTCGAAGCGCACCTGGCGCGCGACCCAGCCGCCGGTCCGTTCTGCCACGGCACCTCGCCGACGATCGCCGACTGCTTCCTGGTGCCGCAGGTGTTCAACGCCCAGCGTTTCGATATCGATATTGCGGTCTATCCGAATATTGCGCGCATTTATGCGCTGTGCGTCGACATGCCGGCCTTTGCCAGCGCCCATCCGTCGAAGCAGCCGGACGCGGAGTAAACGGCGTAAGCAACTGCGGCGCACGCGTCCGGCGCGCGCCGTTTTTTCGCCGTGGCGCCTGGTTCAGTGGCGCGTCGTCTGGCGGTCCGGTTCCGACGGCGTCGAGATCTCGTCCAGCGCCAGGTCGACATCGGCCGCATGTTTCGTGGCCACGTCGCCCAGCGAGACGATGCCGATCACTTTCGATTGGTCGTCGATCACGGGAATGCGGCGGATCTGCACGTCGCCCATCGTGTCCAGCACTTCCTCGACGCTCTGGCCCGCCGTGCAGGTGCGCACGTCGGTGCTCATCACGTCCAGCACCCTGGTCGAGACGGGATCCTGGCCGGCGGCGACCGAGCGCACCGTGATGTCGCGGTCGGTGATCATGCCGACCAGCTTGCCGCCGTCGAGCACGGGGATCGCGCCCACGTTCAACTCGTCCATCAGCTGCGCCGCGCGCTGCACGGTTTCCTGCGGCGACATGGTTTGCACGTCGCGGGTCATGATGTCCTGGATGGTCTGCATGTTCGGTCTCCTTTGTTCGGGTTTTCGTGGATCGGATCGGCGATTACTATGCCTCTATTCATGAATTCGCTACGCCAGATTGACGCGCGGCATCTTGCCACCCGCTGTGCATGGGTCAGGCTACAATTCGCCTCTTTTTTGCCTCAGTTCCCACACCTTTCGCGCCCATGACCAGCCCCCTGATTCCCGATTCCATGCTCGACGCGCTCGGCCTTGCCGACGCCTCCTGGCAGCCCCACCTGCTGCGCGGTTTGCAGGCGGTGGCCGCGGCCAATCCCGGCTACCTGCCCGCGCTCGCCGCCGACGACTACCTGCCGACGCAGGGACGGCTGTTTGCCGCCTTTGCCCAGCCCCTGGACCGGGTGCGCTATGTGCTGGTGGGGGAGGGGCCGTATCCACGCGCGGAAAGTGCGACCGGCGTCTGCTTCATGGATGGCGCCGTGGGGGACTTGTGGAGCGAGACCGGGCTGTCGAAGCCGGTGAACCGCGCGACCTCGCTGCGCAATTTCATGAAGATGCTGCTGGTGGCGGATGAACAACTGCAGCTCGAGGATACGGGCGGCGCGGCGATGGCGCCCGTCGCGCAGGCAGCGTATGCGAATGGATCGATCCGGACGCTGGCGCAGTTGCAGGACAACCTGACGGCCGAGGGCTTTTTGCTGCTGAATGCGGCGCTGGTGTTTCGCAAGCATGTGGCGCCGGCGATCGACGCGCGGGCGTGGTTGCCGTTTTTGCAGACGGTGCTGGGGGTGCTGGCGGATTGTTCCCAGCCGCCGACGCTGGTGTTGTGGGGGAAGATTGCGGAGCAGTTGAGCAAATTGCCGGAGACGGGACGTTTGCCGCGGGTGGTGGCGGAGCATCCGTATAACCTGAGCTTTATCGGGCATCGGGGGATGCAGGAGTTGTTCGGGCCGATGGGCTTGTTGCGGGCGCGTTAGAAGGCGGCTCCGATTGCGGGCGCGACGGGGAGGCGTCGCGTATCACCGCGTGGACTCAGGAGCGGTTCGCCGCCCGGTCCACCCTACGGTGCACAACGGCCGCGGATGTAGGGTGGGCGGCTCCACCACCGTCATGCGCGCTGTCGAAAAGCAAAGCGCCGCCCACGCGGTGATACGCGCC
>Ga0308169_10002081_pt1 | contig 21523 bp, 16 predicted proteins | sample PhyBR1_2_FD_202139 | JGI IMG/M metagenome (GOLD analysis project Ga0308169, IMG submission 202139) | Phyllosphere microbial communities from UC Gill Tract Community Farm, Albany, California, United States - DLSLSB.R1 | ecosystem: Host-associated > Plants > Phyllosphere > Unclassified | place...
CGGTGCCGGCCTGCGCCACCAGCCAGCCGAGCACCGGCCAGGCGCGGATCTCGGCCTTGGCCACGAAGCGGCAGGGATGCAGGGAATTGATGACGAAGATGTCGAGCCAGGAGATGTGGTTCGACACCACCAGCGCGTGCGCCAGCGGCGTGACGGCTGACTGGGTACCGGGCAGGTGCTCGACGCGCACGCGGCAGATCGCCAGCAGGCGCGCCGACCAGCGCCGCACCAGCCGTTCGCGCAGGGGCGTGGCGGCCCACGGGAACACCAGGGCGCAGGTGGCCAGGCCCCGGACCAGGTGGAAGACGACGCGCGCCAGGCGCCAGGTGAGTTGGATATTCAAGATGCGTGATGCGAAAAAGCGCCGCGCACGGTGCGCGGCGCTTCCGATTCTACTGCCGAATGCCGCGCCGGGGTCAGCGTTCGTACGCGACCTGGCCGGCGACGATGGTCGCTTTCACCTGCCCCGCCAGTTCGTAGCCGAGGAAAGGCGTGTGCTTGCCCTGGCTGGCCAGGCTGGAGGCGGCGACGGTCCAGCGCGCGTCCGGATCGAACAGCACCACGTCGGCGCCCGCGCCCACCGACAGGCTGCCGGCGGCCAGGCCGGCGGTGCGCGCGGCGTCGTGCGTGACCTTGGCGATGGCTTGCGACAGCGCGGCGCCGCCGGCGCCCTGCTCGCCCGCCCACTTGAGCATCAAGGCCAGCAGCAGTTCCAGGCCGGTGGCGCCGGGCGAGGCTTCGGCGAACGGCAGCAGCTTCTCGTCGTCGTCGACCGGGGTGTGGTCCGAGCATACGGCGTCGACCGTGCCGTCGAGCAGCGCCGCGCGGATCGCCTCGCGGTCGCGCTGGCTGCGCAGCGGCGGCGTCAGGCGCGCGTTGGAATCGAAGAAGCCGATGTCGGCGTCGGTCATGTGCAGGTGGTGCACGCCGACGTCGCAGGTGACCGGCAAGCCTTTCTTCTTGGCGGCGCGGATCAGGTCCAGCGCGGCGGCGGACGAGATGCGGCACAGGTGCACGCGCGCGCCGCTGGCGTGCATCAGCTCGAAGATCGTGTGCAGGGCGATGGTCTCGGACATCACCGGCACGCCGGACAGCCCCAGGCGCGACGCCAGCGGGCCGCTGTGGGCCACGCCGCCGAAGCCGATGTACGGGTCTTGCGGGCGCAGCCAGACCGTGTAGCCGAAGGTTTTCGCGTACTGCATGGCGCGCAGCAGCACGGTGGTGTCCTCGATCGGATGTTCGGCCTGGGCAAAGCCGATGCAGCCGGCTTCGGTCAGCTCGGCCATTTCCGTCAACGCCTTGCCCTTCAGGCCCATCGTCAGCGCGCCCAGCGGGTGCACGTTGGCCTGGTTCAGGTTGCGCGCGCGGTGCTTCAGCATCTCGACCAGGCCCGGCTCGTCCAGCACCGGGTCGGTGTCGGGCGGGCACACCAGCGTGGTTACTCCGCCCTGCATCGCGGCGCGCATTTCCGATTCCAGCGTCGCCTTGTATTCGTAGCCCGGCTCGCGCAGGCGCACCGACAAATCGACCAGGCCCGGCGCGACCACCAGGCCGGCGGCGTCGATGGTGCGATCGGCGGCGAAGCCGTCCGGCGCGCTCTTGAAGCCGGCGATCTTGCCGTCGGCGATGTACAGGTCCTGCACGGCGTCGATGCCGTTGGCCGGGTCGATGACGCGGCCGTTCTTGATATGTAGATTCATGCCAGTCTGGTTCGTGCGTGCGGGGTTCAAGAATGACCTCCCGCCAGGATGCTCATCACCGCCATCCGCGTGGCGATACCGAAGGTGACCTGCGGCAGGATCACCGCCTGCGACCCGTCCGCCACCTGCGAGTCGATCTCGACGCCGCGGTTCATCGGGCCCGGGTGCATCACGATCGCGTCCGGCCTGGCCAGGGCCAGGCGTTCCGGCGTCAGGCCGTAGCTCTTGAAGTATTCGCCGGCCGAGGGCAGCAGCGCGCCCGACATGCGCTCGTTCTGCAGGCGCAGCATGATGATCACGTCGACGTCCTTCAGGCCTTCGTTCATGTCGGTGAAGACGCGCACGCCCATCTGCTCCAGCCCGCCCGGCAGCAGCGTGTGCGGGCCGATCGCGCGCACTTCCGGCACGCCCAGCGTGGTCAGCGCGTGGATATCGGAACGCGCCACGCGGCTGTGCAGGATGTCGCCCACGATGGCCACGCGCAGGTTGGTGAAGTCCTTTTTATAGTGACGGATGGTGTACATGTCGAGCAGGCCCTGGGTCGGGTGCGCATGGCGCCCGTCGCCGGCGTTCACCACGTGCACGTGGTTCTGCTTCGTGTCGTTCAGGTGCTTGGCGATCAGGTAGGGCGCGCCCGACTGCGCATGGCGCACCACGAACATGTCGGCGTGCATGGCCGCCAGGTTGTCGATCGTGTCCAGCAGCGATTCACCCTTCGAGGTCGACGAGGCCTGGATGTTCAGGTTGATGACGTCGGCCGACAGGCGCTTGGACGCGATCTCGAAGGTGGTGCGGGTACGCGTCGAGTTCTCGAAGAACAGGTTGAACACGCTTTTGCCGCGCATCAGCGGCACCTTCTTGACCTCGCGGTCGGAGATGCTCACGAAGCTCGACGCGGTATCGAGGATGTGGTTGATGATGGCCTTCGGCAGTCCTTCGATGGTGAGAAGGTGCTGCAGTTCGCCGTTCTTGTTCAGTTGCGGGTTATGCATTGTCGTCTTCGATCGTGAGCGAGAGTTGGCCTTGGGTGTCGCGCGCCAGCGACAGCGACTGGCCCGGTGCCAGCTGCGCATGGGTACCGGCGAAATCGGCCGCCACCGGCAGCTCGCGGCCGCCGCGGTCGGCCAATGCGGCCAGCATGATGCGTTGCGGACGGCCGTAGTCGAACAGCACGTTGATCGCCGCGCGCACGGTGCGCCCGGTGTACAGCACGTCGTCGACCAGCAGGATGGTGGCGCCGTCGACATTGAAGTCGATGCGGGTCGGCTTCACGTCCGGATGCAGGCCTTTCTTGGCGTAGTCGTCACGGTAGAACGAGACGTCGATGAAGCCGAGGCGCCCTTCCAGGCCGAGGTCGGCGGCGAGCCGCTCGGCCAGCCAGGCGCCGCCGGAATGGATGCCGACGATGGCGGCGTCGGGCGCGCCGGCCAGGCCGGCGCGCACGCCGTCGAGCAGGGTGCGGTACAGCGCCTCGGCGTCGAAGCCGTCGTGATTGCTGTTGCTAGGTGTGGGCATGGTCGTCAAAGTATTGTTGCAAAATGATGGCGGCGGCCTTGGCGTCGATGATCTCGCCGCGCTTCGCCCCGATCACGGCCGACGAATAGCGTTCGTCGACCAGCTCGACGGGCAGGTCGAAGCGGCCGTGCAATTGGTTGGCGAAGCGCCGTGCGCGCAGGGTCATCTCGTGCTCGGCGCCGTCGGGATGGCGCGGCTCGCCGACGACCAGCCGCGCCGGGCGCCACTGCTCGATCAGGTCGCCGATGACCTTGAAACGGGTCGCGTTGTCGATCGCCTTGATCACGGACAGGGGCTGGGCCTGTCCGGTCAGGGTATTGCCCATGGCGATGCCGATGCGCTTGATGCCGAAGTCGAAGCCTAGAACGATATCTACCATTACCGATTACACAGTGTCCTGCGCTTTACGCATGGCCGGCCTCGGAGGCGAGCATGAGCGGATCGATCCCGAGCAGCTTGATGGCGGCGTTGTAGCGTTCCTCGATCGGCAGGTCGAACAGCACGCGCGTGTCGGCCGGCACGGTGAGCCAGCCGTTGCGTGCGATTTCCTCTTCGAGTTGCCCCGCGCTCCAGCCGGCGTAACCGATCGAGACCAGCATGCGCTGCGGGCCGTTGCCGTTGGCGACGGCTTCGAGCACGTCGATCGAGGTGGTGAACGCGACCTCGGGGGTGACGTTCAGCGACGAGGAATAGCGCCCGGACGGCGAATGCAGCACGAAGCCGCGGTCGTCCTGCACCGGCCCGCCGAACATGATCGGCTCGTCGACCACGCTCTCGCGCAGGCCGTCGGCGACTTTCAGGTCGATGCGGTCGAACAGCACCTCCATCGTCATGTCGGTGGGCTTGTTGACGACGACGCCGAGCACGCCTTTGTCGTTGTGCTCGCAGATATAGACGACGGCGCCGCCGAAGACCGGATCGTTCATCGACGGCATCGCGACCAGGAAATGATTGGCCAGGTTTAACGCGGAGGACGTGGCAGCCGCCTCCTGCGTCAGGCCGCCCGGGCCTTCCTGGGGCATACCGGGCGTGATTAGAGGCTTGCCGACCTTACTTTTTTTCATGCTCATACTCTCTGTAGGCTCAGCTTCCGTGTTCAAGCTTGGACTTTTCGCTAGTTTACACTGATTTCCCGACGCAGCCTTCGGGAAGCCCTATTTCCGGCAGTAAACCCGAGGCCAGGGTAGACAGTAAAATGCCCTGATGCATTGACTCTCCACACAGAAGATGACTATGAGAAACTCCCTGGTTTGGTTCCGGCGCGACTTGCGCCTGGATGACCATGCCGCATTGCATCACGCCCTGCGCTCTTCGCGCCGTGTGGTGGCGGTATTCGTATTCGACACCGACCTCCTGGACGGCTTGCCGGTCGACGACAGACGCGTGCAATTTATTTACGACAGCGTGCGTGAACTCGACGAACGGCTGCGTACATTTGGAGGTTACCTCATCGTGCGGCGCGGGCGCGCCGCGCAGGAGATCGCCGCGCTCGCAGACGAGCTCGATGCCGAATCCGTGTTCGCCAACCACGACTACGAACCGCAGGCGATCGCGCGCGACCGCGCGGTGGCCCAGGCGCTGCGCCAGGCCGGCCGCAGCCTGCAGACCTTCAAGGACCAGGTGATCTTCGAAAAGGACGAGGTGCTGACCCTGGCCGGCGGTCCGTTCTCGGTATTCACGCCGTACAAGAACGCCTGGCTCAAGCGGCTTGCCGCCGAGCCGCAGGCGCTGGCGCCGTTCGAGACGCTGCCGCACCTGGCCGCGCTGACGCCCGCGCCGGCCGCGCATGCCTTCCCTGCGATGCACGAACTCGGATTGCGTCCCAACGCCACCCCGATCGATGCGCCTGGCATGTGCGGGGCCGAGCGCACGCTGGCGGCGTTTGCCGGGCGGCTGGCGCGCTACGACAGCGAGCGCGACTTCCCGGCGCTCGACAGCACCTCGCGCCTGTCGGTGCACCTGCGCTTCGGCACGCTCTCGATCCGGGCGCTGGTGCGCATGCTGCGCGAACGCATCGCGGACGGCAGCGGCGGCGCGGGCGCGCCGGTGTGGCTGTCGGAGCTGATCTGGCGCGAGTTCTACATGATGGTTTTGTACCGCAACCCGCGCGTCGTCACCCAATCGTTCAAGCTCGCCTTCGACGCCGTGCGCTGGGACGACGGGCTAGAAGCCGACGCCCTGTTCGCGGCCTGGTGCGAAGGCCGCACCGGCTACCCGCTGGTGGACGCCGCGATGCTGCAACTGAACCGGACCGGCTTCATGCACAACCGCCTGCGCATGGTGACGGCCAGCTTCCTGACCAAGGACCTGGGCGTGGACTGGCGCCGCGGCGAACGCTATTTCGCGGCCATGCTGAACGACTACGAGCTGTCCTCGAACAACGGCGGCTGGCAATGGGCGGCATCGACCGGCTGCGACGCCCAGCCCTGGTTCCGCATCTTCAATCCGGTGACGCAGTCGCGCCGCTTCGATGCCGAGGGCGCGTTCATCCGCGAATACCTGCCGCAGCTGGCCCGGCTGGAAGGGGCGGCCCTGCATGCGCCGTGGCTGGCCAGGACGGCGGCGCTGGAGCAGGCGGGGGTGGTACTGGGGCGGGATTATCCCTTGCCGGTCGTCGACCACGAGCAGGCGCGGGCCAGGACCTTGGCGCGGTTCGGGGTGCTGAGGCAGGCTCGGGACGAAGATCGATAGCGTATGAACGTCGTCCCCGCGAAAGCGGGGACCCATGCTGAAGCGCCGAAGTCGTCAACGTCGGCAATTCCGTTCACCTCGGCATGGCCCCCCGCCTGCGCGGGGGCGACGGTCAGTGCATCTCCCGCCCCAGCAACCCCGACATCGCCGCCAGCAGCACGTCCTCCTGGAACGGCTTGCCGAAATACGCATCCACGCCCAGGTCGAGCGCATAGTTGCGGTGCTTGTCGGCGCTGCGCGAGGTGATCATGATGATCGGGATCGACCGCGTCGCCGCGTTGCCGCGCACGTTGCGCGCCAGGTCGAAGCCGTCCATGCGCGGCATCTCGATATCGACCAGCATCAGGTCCGGCCGCGTCTCCTGCATCTGCTCGAGCGCGTCGACGCCGTCCTTGGCCAGCAGCACGCGGTAGCCTTCGCGCTCCAGCAGGCGCTGGGTCACGCGGCGCACGGTCAGCGAATCGTCCACCACCATCACGATGGGCATCTGCGGCAGCGGGGCCGAGACCGCGGCCGCCAGCGCCTCGGCCCGCGGCAGGCGCGCGCCCTGCGCGGCCAGCAGCACCGGGTCCAGGATCAGCACGATCTCGCCGGAACCGAGCACGGTGGCGCCGGCGATGCCAGGCATGCGCGCCAGTTGCGGACCGATGTTCTTGACCACCACCTCGCGGTTGCCCAGCACCTCGTCGACCTGCAGCGCCATGCGCGTGCTGCCGCTCTTCAGCACCAGCACCGGATACGAACGCTGTCCGCCGGCGCCGCCGGGTTCGCGCAGCAGCTCGGGCAGGTAATGCAGCGGCACCTCCTCGCCCTGCACCTTCAGCACGCCGGCCGCGCGCGCGGCGGCCAGGTCGGCTTCGCGCACCTGCTGCAACTGCTCGACCAGCACCGCCGGCAGCGCATGGCTGCGGGTGCCGCTGGCGACCAGCACCACCTGCGTGGCGGCCAGGGTCAGCGGCAGGTGGATGGTGAAGGCGGCGCCGCGGCCGGCTTCGGTCTCGATGTCGACCCGGCCGCCCAGCGCGCGCGCTTCGGAGCGCACCACGTCCATGCCGACGCCGCGGCCGGCCAGCTCGGTCAGCGCGTCGGCGGTCGAGAAGCCGGGCTCGAAGATCAGCGCGGCGGCATCCTGGTCGGACACCTGCTCGCCCTCGGCCAGCAAGCCATGGGCGGCGGCCTTGGCGCGGATCCGCGCGAGATCCAGGCCGGCGCCGTCGTCGGCGACGCGGATCACCACCTCGTTGCCCTGCTGGCTGGCCTGCACCAGCAGTTCGCCGGTCTCCTGCTTGCCGGCCCGGACGCGCTCGGTACGCGTCTCGATGCCGTGCACGATGGCGTTGCGCAGCAAGTGTTCGAAAGGCGCGGCCATGCGCTCCAGCACGCTGCGGTCGATCTCGACCGCGCCGCCGCGGATGTCCAGGTTGACCCGCTTGTCCGTTTCCTTGGCGGTCTGGCGCGCCAGGCGGAACAGCCGTTCCGACAGGCTGGCGAACGGCACCATCCGTGCCCGCATCAGGTCGCGCTGCAGCTCGCGCGTCAGGCGCGACTGCGCGGCCAGGTCGTCGAAGGCGCCATCCACAGTGCGCGTCAGGCTGTCGTGGAACGAACCGACGTCGCTGACGCTTTCGGCCATCATGCGCGTCAGTTCCTGCAGGCGCGTGAAGCGGTCGAATTCGAGCGGATCGAATTCGCGCTCGCCGGCGATCGACAGGCGCGAGGCGATCTGCGACTCGGCCTGCATCTCGATCTCGCGCAGCTGCTGGCGCAGGCGCGCCAGGTTGTCCGAGAAGTCGGACAGCGCGCTCTTCATGGTGCCGACCTGGGTTTCCAGCTTGGAGCGCGTGATCGACACTTCGCCGGCCTGGTTGACCAGGCGGTCGAGGATGTCGGCGCGCACCCGGACCAGCGGCGTGCGCACCGGTTCCGCCGGCTCGGCGGCGGACGCCTCGCTGGCGGGTTCGGCCGTGGAACCGGCGGCGGTTCCGGCCTCGGGTGCCGCTGCGGATTGCGCCGCGGATGCGGCCGCATCGGCGCCGGCCGGCTGCTGCAGCTGCTCGAACAGCAATTGCGCCTGGTCGTAGTTGGCCAGCAGTTCGTCGAAGGCCGCGGCGCTGGTGGTCCCGGCATGCAGCATGTTTTCGATCTGCGTTTCCAGCGCATGCGTGTGCTGGCCCAGGCGCATCGCACCGGCCATGCGGGCACTGCCCTTGACCGTGTGCAGCGCGCGCAGCAGGCCGTGCGCGGCCGCGCTGTCGAGCGGGTTCTGCTGCCAGCGGCGCAGGCCGTCGCCGATCTGCGGCAGCAGGTCGGTCGCTTCTTCCATGAACACCGGCAGCAGGTCCGGATCGAGTTCGTCGGCGAACACCGGCTCGGTGGCCAGCCCGCTATCGGCCAGGGTGTTCAGTACCGGAATGCCGGCATCGATCGTCGGCTGCGCTTCCGGTTGCGGGTCCGGTTCGAGGTCGGGTTCGGGTTCCGGCAGCGGTTCGGGTTCCGGTTCCGGTTCCGGTTCCGGCAACGGTACTGCTTCCGCCTCCGGCTCCGGCTGCGCCTGTTCCAGCGACGGCGCCGCGAACGGGTCGTCGAAGTAGCTGTCGAACAGGTCGTCCACCGCGGCAACCGCCGGGTCGGACGGCTTCTCGTCGGGCTGGCGCGGCGCCGGCGCGGCCACGTCGGCGGCGCCCGGGCCGGCGGCCGGCAGCGGACCGCCCGGCAGCGGCGGTTCGGCCAGGATGCTTTCATACGCGGCGGCGAACAGCGCGTCCAGGCGCACAGCCAGTTCGGCATCGGCATCGCCGAACACGGCGTCGGCCTTGCGCCGTCCCAATTCGTCGCGCAGGGCGTCCAGGCGCGCCAGCAGCTCGGGCTGCGGCGGCGCCAGTTCACCGAGCGCGAACATCTGCAGCATGGTGCGGATGCGCTCGACGCTCTCGTCCAGCAGCGCGTGCTGTTCGTCGGCCAACGGCGGCGCCGCCATCTGCAGCGTCGTTTCCAGCGCCGTGGCGATGTCGTGCAGGGCCGTGAAGCGGACCGTGGCCGCGGTGCCGACCAGCGTGTGCGCCGCCGCCAGCGCCTGGCTCGACACCGCGCGCCGCGGTTCGGCGCGCCAGGCGACGAGGTCCGCCGCCAGCGCGTCGACCAGGCCCGCGGTCTCGTTCAGGTAGATCTCGTACAGCGCCAGCGGGATCTCGAGCTCGCCGACGCGCTTGACGTCTTCGCCGGCCGGCGCCACCTCGTCCGGCACGGCCGCGGTTTCAGTTGCCGCCTCTGTTTTCGCCTCGGTTGCCGCTTCAGGTGCCGGCGCAGCCACGGATTCGGTTACCGGTACCGCCACGAACGCCCCGCCCTCCTGCACGCGCCCGGCGGCAATGGCCAGCGGCTCGCCGCTGCGCTGCGATCCGCCCCCGGCCGCCAGTTCCGCCACCCAGGCCGACAATTCGGCGCGCGCGTGCTCCAGCAGCGCCAGCAGGTCCGGCGTGGCGGCGCGCGCTTCGGCCAGCCACAGGTTCATCGTCTTTTCGATGGCGGCCGCGCCCAGCGCGAACTGCTCCAGCCCGACCATGCGGCTGCTGCCCTTGAGCGTGTGGAAGGAACGGCGCAGCCGGGTCAGGGTTTCCTGGTTGCCCGGTTCGGCATGCGCGGCCGGCAGCGTCTCGCCGACCAGTGCCAGCACGTCGCCGGCTTCGCCGATGAAGATGTCGAGCAGCTCGGCCTCGATGGCATCGAGGGGGTCGATGCCGTCGCCCGCCGGCGCCGCCTGCACGGCTGGCGCCGGCGCCGGGGCCGACTCGGGTACGGGCTCGAGTACGGGCTCGAGTACGGGCTCGGGCTTCGCCTCGACCCTCAGCGTCGGCACCTCGGGCACGCGCGCCCGCACCGCGTCCTGCGCGGGTTCCTGCACCTCGAACGGCTGTTCCCGGAACAGCGCCGCCGCCTCGTCGAAGCGGAAGCGCTTGCGCGCGTTCTCGACGTTCTGCGCCATCGCATCGGTGAAGAAGCCGAGCGCGCCGATGTTCTGCGCCAGGTTGTCCAGCGACGCCGCGCGCGTCTCGGCGGCGGGGTTGCCGCCGGCCAGCGTGCGCACGGCCTCGCGCACGTGCGCGACCGCGCGCGCCGCCTGGTCCTGGTCGAGGATGGCCAGCGCGCCCTGCAACTGGTGCAGCAGCGGATCGGCCTGCACCAGCGCGGCGGTGCGCGCCGGGTTTTCATAGTATTCGTCGATCAGCTTTTCGATCTGGCGCAGGCCGGTGCGCATTTCGCCCGCCAGCACCGCCACGGTCTCGCCGTCGTGCGGGTCACGCGCCAGGCCCTGCCACTGCGGCAGCTCGGGCGGGGTCTCGCCGTGGGCCAGGGCCAGCAGGCGCTGGCCGACCGCTTCGGCGTGCTGGCCGAAATCCTCGGGCAGCTGGCGCACCTGGTCCAGGCCGTGCTCGACGAACAGCATGGCCTGCGCCATTTCCATCTGCAGCTGCTCGCTCGGCGCGCCGGCCACCGACTGGCTGGCGGCCTGGCCCAGTTCGCGCAGCAGCTGGGCCAGCGCGGGTGCGCCCAGTTTCTCGCTGGCGCCGGCCAGCTTGGCCAGCGCGGCATCGAAGCCGTCTTCCGGCGCTTCCGCCGGCCCTTCGCTGACGATCCGGTCGAGTTCCTGCTTGGTTTCCGCGAGCGCCTCCTTGGCATCCTTCAGCGCGGCCGGGTCGATGCGCGCATAGCGCCGCTCCAGGTAGTCGCGCGGCACCTGGCCGTCCAGGCGCCAGGCGTCGCGCAGCAGGCGCGCGTCCGGCGTCGGATCGTCCGCCATGGCGACGAAGAACAGCGCGTCGCGCAGCAGCGCCTCCGGCAGGGTGGTGTGGCCCTGGGCCATGCGGCGCAACTGCAGGTTGACCTGGCCGAACAGCTGCTTGACGTACAGGTCGCCGGCAACCTGCCCCTGCGCCACCAGGTCGGCCACGGTCTGCAGCGCCAGCCAGAAAGCGTGGGCGTGGGGGTCGGCCTGCACGCCCGTGACCGGCGCCAGCGCGTCGCGCATGGCACCGGCCTGGCTGCGCTGGGTATCGGGGTCGGTGCTGCGCAGGAAGAACAGCAGCGCCTTTTCGAACTGGCTGCGGCTGGCCGCATAGTCGGGCGCCGGGCCCACCGCGCCGCCCGGCAGCAGCGCCGGCGCCAGGTCGAGCGCCAGCATGTCGCCCGGATGCACACGCTCGGCGCCGAGCAACTCCTGCAGCGCGCGGTAGTACGGGAACAGGCGCACCGGCTGCTGCGGCGCACCTGCCAGCAGCGCTTCCAAATACTCCACCAGCGCCCGGTACGCCTCGTCCACGACTGCCGCGCCGGCGCCGTCGAGCGCCGGCGCGCCGGCCTTGAAGCGGTCGATCGCGCTCTCGGCGGCACTGGTCAGGTGCTCGACGCCGTTCACGTCGACCATCTGCAGCGCGCCGTGGGCCTGGTGCAGGTGCGATTTCGCGTGCAGCAGCAGGGTCGGCTGGGCTTCGGGGCTGCGCCCGGCCGCATCCTGCAGGGCCTTGGCCGAACGCTCGAGGGCATCGCGGATTTCGCCCAGCACCCAGGACAGGGGGCCGGTGTCGAACTGCGCTGCGTGGGCGTGCTTGGAGTCAGTCATGAATCGGGTCAGGAATAAAGGTCAGGGTTGCCGGGCCGGGTCGTCAGGCGGCGACGCGGAAGCGCGACACCGAATTCTTCAGTTCCTGCGCGAGCTCGGCCAGCTGGCGGATCGACTGCGCGGTCTGCTGCGTTCCGCCCTGGGTATGCTCGTTGACGGCCAGGATGTGTTGCATATTATGCGCCACGCCGTTGGCGGAGGTGGCCTGCTGGCCGGTGGCGATCGAAATTTCCTGGATCAGCTCGGCCAGGCGGTTCGACACCCGCGAGATGTCGGCCAGCGCGGCGCCGGCGGCGTCCGACAGGCGCGCGCCCTCGACCACGCCCTGGGTCGACTTTTCCATCGCGGCCACGGCGTCGTGGGTATCGGTCTGGATGGTGCGCACCAGCGCGCCGATCTGCTTGGCGGCGTCGCCCGAGCGTTCCGCCAGGCGCTGCACTTCTTCCGCCACCACCGAGAAGCCGCGTCCGGCCTCGCCGGCCGATGCCGCCTGGATCGCCGCGTTCAGCGCCAGCACGTTGGTCTGTTCGGTGATGTCGGAAATCAGTTCGGTGATCTCGCCGATCTCCTGCGAGGATTCGCCCAGGCGCTTGATGCGCTTGCTGGTTTCCTGGATCTGCTCGCGGATCTCGCCCATGCCCTTGATCGCGTTCTGCACCGCCGTCGCACCCTGCTCCGCCGCCGCCACCGACTGGCGCGCCACCTCGGCCGACTGCTCCGCCGAAGCCGAGACCGCGGTGATCTCGCCCGCCATCCGCAGCACGGTCGACGACGCTTCCTGGATCTCGCGCGACTGCTGGCCGGCCGCGACCAGCAGCTCGCCCGACACCCGGTAGGCGTCGCCGGACGCGGCGCCTACCTTGCCGGCGGTGTCGATCACGCGCACCACCAGGCCGCGCAGTTCCTCGACCGTGTAGTTGACCGAGTCGGCGATGGCGCCGGTAATGTCCTCGGACACGGTGGCGGACACGGTCAGGTCGCCGTCCGCCACGTCCTGCAGTTCGTTCATCAGGCGCAGGATCGCGGCCTGGTTCTGGTCGTTGGTGGCCTTGGCCTCCTCTTCCTTGGCCTGGGCCAGCAGGCGCATCGCCTCGGCTTCCTGGCGCCGGGCGTCGGCGCCGCGGGTGCGGTTGCGCGAATCCTGCAGCATCACGCGCGAGATGCTGCCGGCCATGGCCAGCGTGAAGATCGAGGACACCACCAGCAGCCAGAACCAGGCGCTGGTGCCGTTCTCGCCGCTGCGCAGGCTGCCCTGCAGCGCGGTGAGCTGGGCACGCAGGGCCTCGTTGTCGCGGAAGATGGTCTGCTCGGCGGTCTTGGCGGCGGTCAGGTCGGCCAGGTGGTCGAGGAAGGCTGCGACCACGCGCTGGCAGACGTCGAACTTGGCCTGCACCTCGGCCAGCCGGGCGCGCAGCTCCGGGTCGCGCAGCGGGGCCAGGCCGAGCGTCTCGCTGCCGTTCAGCAGGCCGTCGACCGTGACGCGGAAGGTCGTGGTGTCGCGCCCCATCTGGAACGCGGTTTCGGGCCGGATGCCGCCCGAGGTCAGGAATTCGCTGGCGCTGCGCGACAGGCGCTGGCTCAGCATCATCAGGCGGCCGAGGGCGGCCAGCTCGCGCGCGCCGCCGCCGCGCGCGGTGCGCTCGGTCAGGATCTGCTCGGTCAGCGCCAGCATGTCCGGCGTCAGGATGTCGAGCTGCTTGAGATTCTTGTCGAAATCGATCAGCTCCGGCTTCATCTTGAGGATGCTGGCCGCGGCCGAGGACGACGCCGCCCACCTGGCGCGCACCTTGCCCAGCTGGCCGTTCAGGTCGGCGCCGGCCGCCGGGATCGCGTTGCCGTTGAAGTCGCCGCCCTTGCCGAGCAGGTCGAGGTCGCGGCCCAGCGCCACCCAGCTGTCCTGCAGCTGGTCGAAGGCGTCGGGACTGCCCTGCATCGCGTTCGGCGCCGCCTTGCCGAGGCGCTGCGAATGCATCAGCGCCTCGCCCGCGATCTGGGTCTGGCTGGCCGCCACCGCGCCGCTGCCGGCATTGCGCCACAGCGACAGGATGGTCAGCAGGATGCCGATCGTGAACGCGACCAGCAGGATGCGCAGCTGGCGCGGCAGCGACAGGTGGCCGATCAACGGCAGGCTCAGGTCATCGTCCTTGCCGGCCGCGGATCGTGCGGCGGCGGTGCGCTGCCTGTGGCGCGCCAGGTTGCCCAGCCTGAGCGCGGCGTCGTCGGCCGAACCGCCCGCCATCGGGGCCGTATCGGCGGCCGCCGCCGTGGCGGGCAGCACGCCGATCCCGAACTGGGTGTCGGGCGAAGCCAGCACGGTGCTGCCGTCGTCCTTGTCCTTGGGCAGAAAATTCATCGAGAGTTTTGAGGCGAATCCCATACCAGCTCCAGTCCAGAACCTGTCGTGTCCGTATCGATTAGTGTGTGTGGCGCGGCGTTCAAAGGCCGACTTGCAGGAAGCGCTCTTCCCGCACCAGCGCCGCCAGCGCCAGCGGCGTCCAGGCCTGGCCGTCGGCGTCGCGCAGCTGCCGGCCGTCGGGCTGCATGTCGGCCGCGTGGCGCAGGCCGAACACGCGCGTGGCCAGCAGCCCGCACGGGACGCCCAGCGCCGGCGTCAGGGTAATGATGCGCGCGGCGCCCTGCGGCGCCGTGCCCGGCGCGGCTGGCTGGCCGCTGGTCCGGCCGCTCGTGCGGCCAAAATACAGCCCGAGGTCGACCACGCCGACCAGGCTGCCGCGGATGTTGGCCAGGCCCAGGTACCAGGGCTGGGTCAGCGGCACCGCGGTGAGCACCGGCAGCGGGACGATCTCGCCCGCCTCGGTCAGGTCGATCAGGTAGCGCACGCCGCCGATCTCCACCCCCAGCTGGTGCGCGCGGGCGCCGCTGCTGGTGCGCGCGGCCTGCATGCGTTCGAGCAGCTGCTGCTGGTACTGGCGCAGGCGCGCGCGCCGGGCCGACGGGTCGGCGGAATCGCTGGCGGCCATGGTCAGGCGCCGAGCGTGGCGATCCTGGCCAGCAGCTGCGCCGGGTCGACCGGCTTGACGAAGTAATCCTTGGCGCCCTGGCGCATGCCCCAGATGCGGTCGGTCTCCTGGTTCTTGCTGCTGCAGATGATGACCGGCACCGACGACAGTTCCGGGTCGCGCGCGATCGAGCGCGTGACCTGGAAGCCGTTGGCGCCGGGCATGACGACGTCCATCAGGATCAGCTCCGGACGCTCGGCGCGGATCTTGGTCAGCGCGTCCGCGCCGTTGTCGGCGGTGGTCACGGAAAAGCCGTTGCGCACCAGGATATCGGTGAGATAAAAACGTTCGGTCGGGGAATCGTCGACGATCAGGATCTTTTTAATGGCCACGATGGCTCCGGCATCATTGTTGGGTCGCGGTTGCCGCACTAGGCGCCCGTGTGGTTGCGCACGGTGGCCAGCAGGCTGTCTTTGGAAAACGGTTTGGTGAGATAAGCGGACGAACCGACCATGGCGCCGCGCGCGCGGTCGAACAGGCCATCCTTGGACGACAGCATCACCACCGGCGTGGTCCGGAACTTCGCGCTCTTCTTGATCAGGGCGCAGGTCTGGTAGCCGTCCAGGCGCGGCATCAGGATGTCGCAGAACACCAGCGCAGGGTGATGGTCGTTGATCTTGGCCAGCGCATCGAAGCCGTCCTCGGCCAGCACCACCCGATACCCGGCCTGGGTCAGGAAAATCTCGGCGGAGCGACGGATCGTGTTGCTGTCGTCGATCACCATGATCGTCAGGCCTGTCGATTGCATCGTCATATTTATTTCACTTCAGCATGAAACCGCAAGATAGCATAGGGCGTTGCCCTTGTGCGTGAAGTGTTGCTATGCGTCAACCCGACAGAGACAAATCTCGCCGGCATGATGTCAAGCCGGCCAGATTCGTTGATGAAATGCTCAGTTCAAGTGCAATTCGAGGCAGATCGGGGTCAGATCGCCGTCATTTCAAAATCGTCCTTGCGCGCGCCGCACTCCGGGCACGTCCAGTTCATCGGGACATCGGCCCAACGGGTACCGGGTGCGATACCGTCATCCGGCGCGCCTTCGGCTTCATCGTAGACCCAGCCGCAGATCAGGCACATCCAGGTCTGGTAAGCCTGCGTTTCATTGCTCACGTTTCGGTTCCTTCTATCTAGTAAAATATCGAGTCAGGTATCTTAATCTAGGCGCTGTGCAAAACCAACTGTCTCCTCTCATCCTTACGTTCGGGCCGGCAGATCCGGTGGGCGCGCTCGGCATCCAGTCCGACGTGGCCGCCTTTTCGATGCATGGCTGCCATGGCTTGTCGGTGGTCACGGGCCTGCTGGTGGCCGATTCCGCGCGCGTCGACGACTTGCAGCCGGTCGACTCGTCGCTGGTCGCGGCCCAGGCGCGCATGCTGCTCGAAGACATGCCGATCGCCGCCATCAAGGTCGGCACCATGGCCACGCTGGAACAGATCGCGGCCATCGCCGAGATCGTCTCCGACTACGCCAACCTGCCCCTGATCATCGACCCGTTCACGTCCGCCCTGCCCGATTGCGGCATGCGCGACGACGACATCCTGACCCTCATCCACCAGCTGCTGGCGCCGCAGGCAACCGTGCTGATGCTGTCGCAGCCCGAACTGGCGCGCTTCGCCGACTGCTGGCGCGATCCGTCCTCGGAAGCGACGGTGGAAGAAGACGTGCTGGAACTGACCGCCTCCGGCTGCGGCCACGTGCTGGTGACGGGCACCGGCGGCGGCGACGGCAGCCGTGCCAACAACCTGTACGACGGCGAAAGCCTGGTTGCCAGCCTGCCGTGGAGCCCGCACCTGCCCGGCCCCTTCGTCGGCGCCGGCAACACCCTGTCGGCCGCGCTGGCGGCGCAGATGGCGCGCGGCGCCGCCGCCGCCGACGCCTTCCGCGCCGCCCAGGACTACACCACCGGCGCCCTCGTGCACGCCTGCCGCTTCGGCATGGGGCGCCTGGTGCCGAACAAAATCTACAAAGCGATCCCATGACCACCGAACACACTTCCAAGAACGACATCCTGTTTGCCCGTGCCCAGCAAAGCACCCCGGGCGGCGTGAATTCTCCGGTGCGCGCCTTCCGCTCGGTCGGCGGCACCCCGCGCTTCATCACCCGCGCCGAAGGTCCGTACTTCTGGGACGCGGACGGCAAGCGCTACATCGACTACATCGGTTCCTGGGGCCCGGCCATCGTCGGCCACGCCCACCCGCAAGTCGTGAAGGCGGTGCAGGATGCGGCCGCCAACGGCCTGTCGTTCGGCGCCCCGACCGAAGGCGAGATCGAGATCGCCGAGGAAATCTGCCGCCTGGTGCCGTCGATCGAACAGGTGCGCCTGGTATCGAGCGGCACCGAGGCGACCATGAGCGCGCTGCGCCTGGCGCGCGGCGCCACCGGCCGCGACAAGATCGTCAAGTTCGAAGGCTGCTATCACGGCCACGCCGATTCGCTGCTGGTCAAGGCCGGCTCCGGCCTGCTCACCTTCGGCAACCCGACCTCGGCCGGCGTGCCGGAAGACTTCGTCAAGCACACCCTGGTGCTCGACTACAACAATGTCCCGCAACTGGAAGACGCGTTCGCCTCGATGGGCGACACCATCGCCTGCGTGATCGTGGAAGCGGTGGCCGGCAACATGAACCTGATCCGCGCCACGCCGGACTTCCTGCGCCGCATGCGCGAGCTGTGTACCGAATACGGCGCCGTGCTGATCTTCGACGAAGTGATGTCGGGCTTCCGCGTCGGCCTCGGCGGCGCCCAGGCCCTGTACGGCATCACCCCGGACTTGACCGCGCTCGGCAAGGTCATCGGCGGCGGCTTGCCGGTGGCGGCCTTCGGCGGCCGCGCCGACCTGATGGAAAAGATGGCCCCGGTCGGTCCGGTCTACCAGGCCGGCACCCTGTCGGGCAACCCGGTGGCGGTGGCGGCCGGCATGACGACGCTGAAGCTGGTGCAGGAACCGGGCTTCTACGAGAAGCTCTCGGGCCAGGCCGTGAAGCTGGTCGAGGGCCTGACGGCGGCGGCGAAGGAAGCCGGCGTGGCCTTCTGCGCCGATGCCGTGGGCGGCATGTTCGGCATGTACTTCTCGACCCACGTTCCGGGCAGCTACGGCCAGATGATGGCCGGCGACAAGGACCGCTTCAACCGCTTCTTCCACGGCATGCTGGAAGAAGGCGTCTACTTCGCCCCGGCCATGTTCGAAGCCGGTTTCGTCTCGGCCGCGCACGACGATGCGGTGATCGCCGAGACGGTGGAAGCGGCGCGCCGGGTGTTTGCGCGCATCGCTTGAATCGAACTTGAGCGTCGTCCCCGCGCAGGCGGGGACCCATGCTGAATGGAACGAAGCCGCCATGTCCGCATAACGACTCCGGTTGTTCCGTATGGGTCCCCGCCTTCGCGGGGACGACGTCGCGCGTAAACGACGTCGCGCGGGGACGTCGTTTACGCGCCGCGCATCAGCGCTTGGCGCTGCACCGCCGCCACCGCGCGCGACGCCCGCTTGCGCCACCAGATGATCACGCCGGTCACGCTCAGCATGGCCACCACCACGCCCATCAGCGAAATCAGGATCCGCCCCGGCAGCCCCAGGATGCGGCCCGAGTGCAGCGGGAACTGGGCTTGCACGAAGATGTCGGCGGCGGTGCCCTTCCACGGCTGGCGGTCGCCCAGCAGCTTGCCGTCGACGCCGTCGTAGTACAGCAGGGCCGGGCCGACGCCGCCGGTCCCGTGGTCGTTCCCCGGCTGGAACAGGCTGACCATGTAGATGCCGAATTCCTGCGAATAATAGATGCCGCCGACCGGGTCGGTCCAGCCGCGGCGCTGGCCTTCGGCGCCGGCGCGCCGGGCGACGTCGGCAAACGGGACCCGCGGCGCGATCAGGTGCTGCTTGTCCTGCATCGGGCGGGTGTCGAACGGCGTCGGCGTCACGGTCGATACCTTGCTGATGACCGGGTAAAAGATTTCCTGGTACAGGTTCAGCGAAAACGCCGTGAACGCCAGGATGAACAGCAGTGCCCAGGTCCACAGGCTGAACGCACGGTGCAGGTCGAAATTCAGCTTCGAGGAACCGCCCTTCCAGCGCACCTTCCAGGCCGGCTGCCAGCGCTGCCACCACGATTTGCCGGCCGGCTTGCCCGCGCCGCCCGCGCCACCTTCAAAGGCGGCCGCGGCCTGCTTGCGCCGCACCGGCAGCGTCAGGTAGAAGCCGACGAAGCTGTCCACCATCCACAGCATCGCGATGCCGCCCATCAGCCAGATGCCCCAGCGGTCGATGCCCCACATTGCCGGAATGTGCAGCGTGTAGTGCAGGCGGTACAGGAAGGAGACGAAGGTTTCGCGGCTGATCGGCCATACCGCGCCCCACTCGCGCTTGCCCAGCTCGGCGCCGCTGACGGGGTCGACGAAGACCTGGTTGAAGCCCGGCTCGGTCAGCGCCCTGGTGGCGGCGTCATAGCGCGGCGAAACGCCCAGCGCCAGCGATGCGCCGGGTTCGACGTGCATCGGGACATAGGACACGCGGATCTGCGGATAACGCGCCTCGACCTGCCGCGCCAGCGCCAGCGGCGCCTGCGGCACGCCCGGCGTGTGCGCTTCCATCAGGTGCGGATTGAGGACGTCGTCCAGCTCGTGGTCCCACGAGATGACCGCGCCGGTAACGCCGCTGAGGAACAGGAAGCCTGCGGTGAGCAGGCCGAGATAACGGTGGATCGGGGTCCAGAAAGCGCGCATGCCAGCCTCGCGTCGAAGAAGTAAAAGGCCGGCGCCGTCAAGCGCTGGCCGGTCGGGTCATCAGAACCGGTAACGCAGCGTCAGCGACGCCCCGCGCGGCGCCTGGTAGTTCACGCCGCTGTAGGCGGCCGACATGCCGAAGTGCTTCTTGTCCAACAGGTTGTTGACGTTCAGCTGGGCCGACAGCTGCCGGCTGAACTCGTAGCGCGCCATCAGGTTGACCAGCGCGAACGATTTCTGCTCGAGCAGGCCGCCGGTATTGGCCGGCGCCGACGGGTCGATGGTCCAGGTGCGGCCTTCCCAGTTGACGCCGCCGCCGACGCTGAGGTTTTCCCATGCGCCCGGCAGGCGGTAGGTGGTGAATACGCGCAGCAGGCGGCGCGGGTAGATGGTGTTGACGTCCCGGCCGCCCGCGTCCTTGAGGCGGTACTGGGTATAGCCGGCGCTGGCGCTCCAGCCCCTGGCCAGCTCGCCCGACAGGTCGAACTCGAAGCCTTCGCTCTTGGCGCCGTCGGCGGCGATATAGTAAGGCTCCGGCAGTGCCGGGCCGGCGGGGCCGTCGCGGTCGATCGTGTCGACCGCCTGGGCCAGGCCGTCCTGCTTGATCTGGAACACCGCGAACGAGCCGTTCACGCGACCGTCGAGGAACTCGCCCTTGACGCCGGCCTCGTAGTTCTTGCCGACGACCGGCTCGAGCGGGTTGCCGGCCAGGTCCAGGTAGTTCTGCGGCTGGAAGATGTCGGTGTAGCTGGCGTAGACGGAATACGTCTTGTTGATGTCGTAGACCAGGCCGGCGTAAGGCGTCACCTCGCCGTCGTACTTGAGGCGGTAGTCCGGCGCGAAGCCGCCGCGGCCGTTGCGCTCGTAGTTGGTGACGCGGGCGCCGACGATCAGCTTGAGCGGATCGGCCAGCGAGAAGCGCGCCACGCCGTACAGCGCTTCCTGTTTCGTTTCGCTGCCCTGGTAGAAGGTGCGCGGACCCCAGTTCGGCTCCGGATAGGCGGCCGGGTTCCAGGTGTTGAAATTGCCCACCTCCGGGAAGACGTCGGCCGCGCGGTTGTCGGAATTGAATGCCTGCTTCTGGTGCATGTAGCCGAAGGCCGCCTCGTGCCGGCGCCCGGCCAGCTCGAAGGCGCCGCTGGCATGCAGGCCGACGTCGTTCTGCCTGGTCCGGGTGCTGTAGGAACCGGGGAAGGCACCCAGGCCGAGGCCGTTGGGAGCGAGGCTGCCCGACAGGTAAAGCAAGTAGGAATCGCCCTGGCGGTCGCCATGGTTGTAGACGGCGCGCACCTTCCAGCCATTATCAAAAGTATGCTGCAGGTCGACGAAGGCGTTGTCGTAGCTGGTCGGCCAGCGGCTCCAGGCGGCCGAGGTGGTCTTCGAGACGTCCCAGTTGGTCAGCGAGCCGTCGCTGTACCAGTACGGCAAGCTGCCCCACATCGGGCTTTTCGCCCTGTTTTCCTGGTGGCTGTAGCCGGCCGACAGCAGCGTGTTCGGGGTCAGGTCGGCCGACACCGTCGCGTACAGCGTGTTGCTCCTGACGCCGCCGTAGTCGACCCAGCTGTCGCCATCGGTATATTCGCCGACCACGCGCGCGCGCACCGTGCCGTCCGCGTTCAGCGGGGTGGACACGTCGCCCATCACGCGGCGCTCGTTCCAGCGGCCGACGCCGGCTTCGAGCCAGCCGGTCACCTTCTTGCTGTCGGCATGCTTGCGCACCAGGTTGATCGCCGCCGACGGGTTGCCGGCACCGGTCATCAGGCCGGTGGCGCCGCGCACGATCTCCACGCGATCGTAGATCGCCAGGCTGCTGGCGACTTCGCCGCCGCTCCACTGCTGCTCGTAGGTGGTCGGCAAGCCGTCGATCTGCAGGTTGTCGATCTCGAAGCCGCGCGCGGTGAACTGGCCGCGGTTGCTCTCGTACTGGTTGACGGACACGCCGGTCGTGTTGTTGACGACGTCGGTCACGGTCTGCATGCGCTGGTCTTCGATGCGTTGCAGCGTCACCACCGACACCGACTGCGGCGTCTCGCGCAGCGACAGGTCGAGCGGGGTGGCGGTGCTGGCCGAACCGGCCGTGTACGAATTGGCCTGCTTCTGGGCGCGCACCTGCACCTGCTGGACGCCGCCTTCCGCCGCGGGCGCTTCCTGGGCGGCCTGGGCCTGTGCCAGCAGCGGCATGGCTGCGCTCACGAGTACGGCGAGCCGGTTGAACTGAAGACGCCGGGTGGCGCGCGCATGCATTTTCATTGTTATCCCATCGGTTGGCG
>Ga0308169_10002082_pt1 | contig 21520 bp, 19 predicted proteins | sample PhyBR1_2_FD_202139 | JGI IMG/M metagenome (GOLD analysis project Ga0308169, IMG submission 202139) | Phyllosphere microbial communities from UC Gill Tract Community Farm, Albany, California, United States - DLSLSB.R1 | ecosystem: Host-associated > Plants > Phyllosphere > Unclassified | place...
CCCGTCCGGATCGGCGCACAGGCGCGCCAGTCCGACCGGCTCGGCCGCCCCGCCTTCACCGCGCAGCGCGACCAGGCTGACGCCCCGTGCATCGAGCGCGCCGTCCGCGAACCCGGCCGCCGACATGGTCCCGTCCGCGAGCCAGCCCAGCTCGCGCGGCGCCGCCGCTTCGCATAGGGCACGCAGGCCCGTCACGTCGGCCGCCATGGCCGGGCGCACGGTGATCAGCTCATAGGCCGCCGCGCGCGGGGCGCCAGGCGTGGCGACAAGAATCATTACTTCCCCTCAACTTTGACGTGGCCCCCAGCCTATCGGAGATTTTGGACACGGCCTTGATTCGCATCAAAGCAAACCCGAGCTTGCGTGTTAAGGAACTTTTCGAACGCAATCAAGTCAAACGAGGACGCCCGTTCGTACAAGGAGACCGCGATGATGTCCGAGCATTCACACGCCAGTCATCCCCGCACCCTGTGCGCGGCCATCCGTCACGCGCGGCGCAGCCTGTGCAACCGGCTCGAGCGCATGGCCGGCATGCCGGATGAAGCCTTCTGCCAGAATTTCGCGATGGTGGTCGCCGAGGTCGAGGCCGGGTTTCGCCATGAGGAAACGGCCATGGAAATGCTGGGTTACGCCCACCTGCGCGAACACCGCGAGGAGAACGCGGTGATCCTGCGCGCCCTGCACCGCGCCCTGCCCGAGGTCGACGCCGGCGATTGCGCGCTCGGCCGCCAGCTGGTGGCCGCGCTGCGCCAGGTGCTGGCCCTGCACCGGCTCAGCGCCGACCTGGCCCTGTCGCTGAGCGTGCCCGCGGCGGCGTCAAGCCTGGCGGGACGCGCGCGCGGGCGCGCGGCGCGCACCACCCAGCACGTGGCGCCGCGCCGGGCGATCCGCTGAGGGCGCCTCGCCGGACGCCGTCAATCGCCGGAGGTATAGGTGTAGACGCGCTTGCGCTTGGAGGCAATGGCCGGACGCACGCGCTGCGGCGAAATCGAGACGCTCGCGCCAGCTGCGGCCGCGCCTCCCCTCTGGATGGCGCCGATCACGACCGACACGGCCTTGCCGTCGATCGGCACGCTGCTGGCCTTGACCGGCGATGGCGGCAGGCCGCCGCCGACGAACGGCGAGGAACGCGTCCCGCCGCAGAGGCCCGCGACGTTGATGGCGCCCGAGCCATTCAGGAGGTTCACCCAATAGCCACGCGCCTCGCCCAGTGTGGTGGAGCAGCTGGCCGCATCGGGCGGGATCGGCCGGTTGGTGCTGAAGGTGACCATACCGCTCGCAATCAGGGCCGAGGTGACGACCTGCTCGCCCTGGCCGCTCTGGTTCAAGTCCATGAACCAGCCTTTCAGGTTCGAGCCCGGCAGCACTTTCGTCGTCGAACAGCTGGTGTTCGAACTGTAATCGAGCATGGCGTCCAGATTGCTGGCCGGCGTGGCGAGCGGCGCCGACAGGTCGTCCAGGTAGACGTAGAAACGGTTCAGGACGTTGCTGTAAGGGTACTGCGACTGCAGGGGGTGCTCGCGGTCGCCGCTGCCGAGGGCCACGTACACCTTGCCCTGGCTGGCCAGCAGCGCGGGCGCGAACAGGAACTTGCGGCCGGCGCCGGAGGTATAGGCGACCTTGCGCGCGGTCCAGGCCGCGGGCAGCAAGGGCACACGCGCGGCGTAGCTGCCCACGAAGTCGATCCGGTAGATGTCGCCGCCGGTGTCCGCGGCGTAGGCGTAATCCGGATAGCCGTCATTGTCGACGTCGACCAGCGCCACGTCGGCCGCCACCGCGCGGTCGGTCTGGAAGGATCGCAGGACCGCACCGGTGTCCGCGTCCAGCACGTACACGAAGCCGCCCTTCTCGCTGCCGCAGGACGGCGCGGCGCTGTTCGCGTCTTCGCAGCTGTCGTAGCCACCGCCCACCACCAGCACCGGCGTGGTGGTCGAATAGCCCTTGATGAAGGCGACGTTCGGGGTCGACCAGGTCTGGCCGACGCCCGACATGCCGGCCGTGCAGCCGGTGTCGTCGCCCAGGTTCGGGCAGCCGGCCTTCCACTTGAAGACGGGATTGTCGGGTTGGGTCACGTCCAGCGCATACAGCATGCGGCCGCCGCGCCGCATGGCCGGGAAGATCCAGACCTTGGAATTGTCCGCGTTCTGGTACACGCCGATCGAGCCGTCGAAGAAGTAATCCTTGCGCGCCGGTGCCGGGGTGATGTCGGCGCTCATGTTCGGATAGCTGACCAGCGGGCTGTTGTCCATCTGGCGCTGCAGGCGTCCGAAGAATTCCGGCGCCACGAAGGACCAGCTCTCGACGCCGTTGTTGGCGCTGAGCGCATGCAGCGCACCGTCGTTGGCGCCATAGAACACCCGCACGCCGGTGCTGCCGCCGTAGTTGATCGGGAGCGGGCGCGAGTGGATCACGTCGCCGTGGATGGACGGACGCGTCGTGCTGGTGGCGCCCGTGCCTTTCTCGTTGTTGACGTCGGCACCCTGGATGAAATTCACCAGGCTGGCGGCGAGGCCGGTATTGGCGGTATTGAAAGTGACCAGGGACGTACCGGACAGGGTCAGCATCTTGCGGTTGACGGCCTGGTTGCCGGTCCAGCCGCCCGCGACGTTGCCCTGCCTGAGCACCTCGGCGGCGCCGCCCTTCTCGACCTGGGGGCCGTCCGGCAGGTCCGAGTATTTGCTCACGCCCTTGGGTGCGCAGCCCCCGGCCGGGTCCGGATTGATCCCCAAGCCGCTCCAATAGCTGCCCGAATCCGACGACCAGTAGCTCGCCGCGCAGGGCGTGACGAAGCCGGTCAGGGTATTGACGGCGATATTGCCGTTCACATCGCCCAGCTCGATGTTGGCGCCGCTCGTGATCAGCTGATAACGCTTGAGATTGCCGAACCAGCGCGGCTTGGCGTCGGGGTCGGGACGGAACATGCCGATGAAGACCTGGTTTTCGTTCTGCGAGCGGTTGGTGGCGTTGACCGGCAGGCTGGTCGAGGCGAAGGTCGTGTTGACGGCCTGGATCTCGATGATGATCTGCTTCAGCGCGTCCAGGATGGCCTGTTCGCTCTTGGCGGCGAAATACTTGCCGCCGCCCGCCTTGGCCATGCTCATCAGGAGCGCGGTCTGGGTCGCATTCGGCTGGGCGTTGTAGACGTCGATCGTATACGTCGTCACCGGGGAGCGCACGCTCGAACCGGTGACGGGCACGCCGCGGTCATGCAGCAGGCGCGCCCATTCGTCGGCATTGAACGGGCCGGTGTCCACCGTGGTCGTGCCGGTCGGCACATCGGTCAGGATGGTGTTGGTGCCGACCACGCTGTAGGCGCTGCTGCCCGCGGGGCAGGATGCCAGCGTGGTGCTGGTCGGCTGGTTGTTGTAGGTGCAGCTGATGTTGTCGCCGGTGCAGGACGCCGCGTAATCCGGGGTCGAGCTCGGCGCGCTGGCGTAGCACTGGGAGGTCATGCCCAGGTTGGTCGTCGTCGTGTAGGCCGGCGTGTTGGCGGTGCTGATCGAGGTCGGTGTGATCGTCTGGGTGATCGTATACTGGCGCTTGGCGGTGGCGGTCTGGGTCACCTGGACCAGGCGATAATCCTTCCCGGTGCAGCCCTTTGCGTTGTCGGACATTGCGCCGGAGTAGGTGCAGCTGCTGTTGGCCGGGCAGGTCAGGCCGCCGAAGTCGCTGGTGGTCGCCGGATTCCAGTTGCCCGTCGCGGAGCCGACGCCGGTATAGCAGCCGGCGCCGTTGTTGTTCTGGATCTGGACGGCGGTGGCGGTGCTGGTCGTGACCGTGGCGTTGCCGACGGCGGCCCCGATCGTGTAGCTGCAGCTATAAGTCGTGGTGGTCGAGTTGTTGCCGCTGGTGGTGGTCGAGGGAGCCGGGCAAGTGTAGTTGCCGTGGTCGCTCGCCGGCACCTCGGCGGCGGACGCGTAGTAACCGGTCGTCGTCGTGGATGGCGAGGTCGTCACCGTACCGACCACCGGCTGGCCCGGGTTGCTGGTCGCCGGGTGGTAGACCGACTGCTGCACCGTGTAGGACTTGCTCCCGGCCGGACAGGCGATCGGATTGATGTTCGCCGTCGTCGAGCCGATCGAACAGCCTTCGGTAAAACTCGTGCACTGCGAGCCGAAGGCATCGAGTTCGACCGCCGCGGCGCCGGGATTGGCATAGCAGGCCTGGGTCACGCCGACCTTGCTGGTGGTGGTCGCGTTCTGGGTCGTGAAGTTCGGCAAACCCAGCTGGCTCACGGGACTGCCGTTGAGCTGGTTGAGCGCAGCGGTATTGCTTGCGCTGTCGCTGGTGGGCCCGCTCCTGTCCGAGTTGCCGATGAAGATCACGAAGGTCTTGCCGCAAGTGTTGTCCGCCGTGATCGGCGACTTGAAGGTCGAGTAGTTCGTCGTGTAGCCGGCGCTGTCCGCCAGGCTGGCGACGACCGCGCTCGGCGAGTACGCGTTCGCCCCGGCAAAATAGTTGTAGACGTCGTACATCAGGTCGCCGTACGGCGTGTTCGAATTGCGCTTTTCGTTCGGCGACGTGACGTTGTTGTAGATCGTGCTCAGCTGGCCTGCGAAATTGGTCTGCGCCGTGCTGTCCATGGGACGGATGGCGGAGCGGATGAAGCCGCCGTCGTCGTTCGCATTGCCGCCGGTGACGTATTCCATCATGCCCAGGCTGACCGTGCTGTCGAGCGTCGGCAGCAGGTTGCTGATCGCATGCACCTCCGACTGGCCTTGCTGCAGCCCGCCCGGCCACTTCTGGCTCTGGCGCGACCAGTTCGAGGTGTTGTCGAGCACGATCAGGATGCGCGGGTTGACGGCGCTGCCGCCGGAAGCACCGGTGAAGATGTCGATGTCGTCGGCTGCGGCGATGATCGGCGTGGCGGCCAGGCCGGCACACACGGCCAGGGCGAGGGTCGAGGCGGGTCGGTAAGAGATCATTGGCTCGCTCCGGGTTGTGGGCAGTTGGTGGCGACGTCATCCTTCGCGACACGGATGGCGACGCCCTGGGTGACCTTGACCGAGGCCTGGGTCGCGGTGTCGGTGGCGACGGCGTTCACGTCCCAGACGCTGTTCTCGCAGTCGGAATCGGCACCCGAGCTACCGGCCGTGCCCCAGTTCTGGCTGGCGCTGACGGCGCAGCCCAGGTCTTCGGCGCTGGTGAAATCCAGGTCGGAATTCTTGATCGGCTGGACCTTCACGCAGCTCGGCGGCGGGCTGAGCGTGACCTTGATATCGGTCTTGCCATCGCCGTCGCTGTCGATGCAGCGCTGGTTGGGCCCGCCGCATGGGTTGCTCAGCGCCGCGCCGGGCGTGGTCGCGAAGTTGGCCGAGCTGATGGTTTCTTCCAGCACCTCGTGCGCGGCCGCGAGCGCCTGCTGGCGCCGCTGCATGTTGCCGACGACCTGGAGATTCGAATTGCCCAGGTTGAAGCTGGTGAACGCCAGGATGGTCAGCAGCACCAGCATGATCAGGGCGGTCACCAGCGTGATGCCTTGCTGGCGGCGTGGATGCTTCATTGCTGTTTCCTTCCGATCGGATTAAGCAGCGGCACGAGCGACTCGAAGACGTGGCGCTGCAAGCCATCCCGGAACGGGCCCACCGTGTTCGCGCTGCCATCGGCCTGCGTGCCGAGGACGTAGGTCTTGCTGTCGACGTAGCCCGGCGTCGCGCTCGGGCTGCGCGCCAGCACGTGCACGCGCACCGCCATGACGTTGCGCCAGTTGGCCGCCGCGCAATCCGGCTGGGCGCAGCCATTCGCGGCCGCGGGCGTACTCGTGTAGACGTCGACGACGCCGTCCCCGTCGGTGTCGATGCCGTATTCGATCTGCAGGTTTTCCACCCCTTCCACCAGCGGCACCTTCACGAAGACGAGCTGGCCGCCGGTGTAGCGCAGTTCGGCGCGCTTCAGGGTCGGGATGCCGTCGCCGGACTGGTCGTTGTTGGCGACATAATAGATATGGGTCTGGAAGCGGCGCGCCACCGCCGGCGTCCCGCTGCCCGCGGTGGGGCTGCAATCGCGCTGGTGGCGCGTCAGCTGCGCGGGGTCGGTGTCCAGCGCATACCAGTTGGTGGGGTCGGCCGAACCCAGCTCGCTCGCGTTGGTGCACAGCGAGGCCTGGAACAGCGGACCGGCGGGATCGTTGCCGCTGCAATTGGGATCACCGCTGACGCAGGCGCGCGTGTGACGCACGACCACCAGGTCGGTGCCGCTTTTGACGTCGCTGACGCAGGTCGGCAGCGCGTCGCCGCTGTCGTAGCCCTGCACGTGCAGCGGCAGCATGGACTTGAGGGCGGTGAGGGTCGCCGCGCAGGGGTCCGGAACCGCGCTCAGGCCAGGCAGCAATGTCGGGTCGAATTCGCCATAGAAGCCTGCGTTGCCGAGATCGTTCGTCAGCAGATCGACCGCGTAGCGCCCGCTCTCGATCTGCTGGTTCGCGCGTTCGATCTCGGCTTCGGCCCGGCTGTTCCGTGCAAACAGGGTAATCATGCCGGCCAGGATCAGCAGACCGATCGTCACCGCAACGAGCAATTCGGGGATGGAAAAACCGCCGGCGCAAGGCGGACGCGGCGTGCGAGGCGTGCGAGAGAAATATTGGAGTGAAATGGTCATCGGCATCCCTTAGCTGCAATTGGGCAGACCGACCGCCAGCCGCACCGAGATCACGCGCCGGTTGGCGTCCGGCCCGTAGGCATTGGCCCCGCAGGGCAAGGACGATGCCTTGGTGGGATGCATGCCCTGCCAGGCCACGCTGAGACGGTAAATGCCGGGCTGGCACACGCCGGCCGCAGGGTTCGGCGCCTGCAGCTGTTCCACGCAGCCGCGCGCGCCGACCATGGCGCCCACCATGTTGGAGGCCGCATTGCGCTCGGCCGCGCCTTTCAGTTCCCGGCTCCATTCGCACAGGTCGCGCGCGCTGCCCATCGGCTTGGCGCTGCAGTCGGCCGGCTGGGCGTCGCTGGTGCCGACCGCCGTATCCGTGACATAGTCGGCGGCATGGGCCGGGTTGCCGGTCATACGCGCGCGCATGTCGTCGAGCGCCACCACGGCCTGCGCACGCTGGTAGGCCTCGAGCGATCCGACCCGCATCCTGGATTGCAGCGCGGCGATCCCGAGCAGGCCGAAGGCGAGCAGCACGACCGTCACCAGAACCTCGACCAGGCTCAGGCCGGCAATGGAAGAAGGAAGTCGCGGTCGGTTCATCTCAGCATCCTGTGGGAAGCATGCGCGGACGGCCGCTCAGGTCCACCTGGACGCAACGGTGGCTGGCGGCGCCGTCGAGCGCGATATCGAAGCTGGGCGCGGTATCGCTGTTCACCCGGCCGTTGGGCAGGTAGACGACCGACGCGGGCCCGGTGATGGTGGCCCCGGCCACCGCCCCGTGCACGACAACCGGATGGCCGGTGTCGGACGGATTCGGAATGCGCCAGCCGCCCTGCCACAAGGCCGCAGGCACGGCCGGCTGCAGGGTCACCTGGGTGTTGCGCTTGATCGCCTCGCTGCGCGCCAGCGTCAGGGCGGCGTACAGGTCGGTGCTCGCGGCGCGGGCGCGTTGTCCCGCGATCAGGCTCTTGAACGATGGCGCGGCGATCATCGAAAGTATGACGGTGATCGCCAGGACCACCATGACTTCGATGAGGGTGAATCCGGCGCGTTTTACCATAGGGTCGCCGGCGTGCGGGCGCCGCCGCTGCTGATCGTCAGGACCTGGTCGGACGCCTGGCGCGAGGTCGAGACCGGCGTGGCCGTGATCGTAAACGAAGGCGGCGGGCCGTCCTTGGCGTCGATGGTGACCGTATAGTTGGCCGCGACCTGCGCCGGGACCGCCAGGTTCAGGGCGTCCGGCGTGGCGGCATAGCTGTGCGCGTCCGCGAAATACTGGGCTTGGGCGTCGGCGAGCGATATCAGATAACCCTGGGCAGCGGAGCGATTGCCGCGCACCAGGTACTTGCCATACGCCGGAAAAGCGATGGCCGCAAGAATCCCGATGATGGCGACGACCGCCATCAGTTCGATCAGCGAGAAGCCAGAGTCTTGCCGTTTCATAAACTGTCCTTCCACCCGTCCAAGCAAAAAAGATTTCCGCACGTCAATATTATCGCAAAATCCGCGGCTTGGGTCGTGAAAATGCGTCACACATCTTGCTCTGTTGCACAAAGACGCCGGATTCCGGACAAGGTTGCGTTTCTCCTTGAGCCCTTACCCCATGTTTAGTGAGACAACTTTAAACACCGAAACATGGTCGAGCTCCTATTGCCTGATCCCAAACATCACGCTATGTTTCGTTTCGTTATCTAAAAGCCGGACTGACCCGGCTCACGACGGGAGCCCCATGCGACATTCATCCTCCATTACTTCCTTGTTGACCCTGGCGGCCGCCCTGCTGGCGAGCCACGGCTTGGCCGGCGCGGCGCCGGCGTCCAGCCACACGGCCGAGGTCAACGTCTTCGTCGGCACCGGCGGCGACGGCCACACCTTCCCCGGCGCGGCCGTCCCCTTCGGCATGGTCCAGCTCAGCCCCGACACCCAGCAACGCCATTTCAAGCAGGCCTATCCCTGGGCGGCGGGCTACCGCTACGAGGACAACTCCATCCTGGGCTTCTCGCACACGCATTTTTCCGGCGCCGGCCACTCCGACCTGGGCGACGTGCTCCTGATGCCGACCAGCGGCGAGATGAAGCTGGAGCCGGGCTACCCGGAGCGCGCCCACAGCGGCTACCGCTCGAGCTACTCGCACCAGGACGAGCATGCCGAGCCGGGCTACTACGCCGTCAAGCTGATCGACAACCAGGTCGACGTCGAGCTGACCGCGAGCGAACGGGTCGGCCTGCACCGCTACCGCTTCAAGCCGGGCGCGGCGCCCAAGGTGGTGCTCGACCTGCGCTCGTCCATCTACGACTGGAGCGGCAAGAATCTGTGGTCGCGCCTGCGCCTGCGCGGCGACCACGTCGTCACCGGCATGCGCGCGACGCGCGGCTGGGCGCCCGGCCGCCAGCTGTTCTTCGCGATCGAGTTCTCGCGCCCGTTCACGCAGCACCAGCTTCTCAACCGCGAGGATGGCGTCGAATACCGCGGCTTCGCGGCGCCGGGCAAGTCCGCGCTCGACAAGGCCCAGGTCGAGGGCAAGCTGCTCGAAGCCGGCTTCGAATTCGACCGGGCCAATGACGCGCCGCTGCTGGTCAAGGTCGCGCTGTCCGGCGTCAGCGAACAGGGCGCGCTGGCCAACCTGGCCGAGATGCCCGGCTGGGACTTCGATGCCGCCCGCGCCCGCGCGCACGACGCGTGGGAAGGCGCGCTGTCCGCGGTCGACATCGAGGCGCCCGCCCCCATGAAGCACGAGCTGTACACGGCGCTCTACCACGCGATGCTCTCGCCCAGCCTGTTCATGGACCTGGACGGCCAGTACCGCGGCCCCGACCACGAGGTGCACAAGGCTGACGGCTTCCGCTTCCATTCGAGCTACTCGCTGTGGGACACCTACCGCGCCCTGCATCCGCTCATGACCATCATCCAGCCGGAGCAGCGCAACGCCGACTTCGTGCGTTCGCTGATCGCCTCGCAGCAGCAAAGCCCGTGGGGCATCCTTCCGGTGTGGCAGTTCGCCGGCATCGAGACCTGGTGCATGATCGGCTACCACGCGGTGCCGGTGATCGCCGACGCCTATATGAAAGGCATCAAGGGCTTCGATGCCGACCAGGCGCTGCGCGCGATGACGGCCAGCGCGGAGTACGGCCCCTACGGCGGCCTGGATCACTACATGAAGCTTGGCTACGTGCCGAGCGACCTCGAACCGGAGGCGGCGTCCAAGACCGTCGAATACGCCTTCGACGACTGGACCATCGCGCGCATGGCCGAGAAGATGGGCCGCAAGGATATCGCCGAGCGCTATTACAAACGCGCCCAGAACTACCGCAACGTGTTCGATACGAAGACCGGCTTCGTGCGCGCGAAGCAGTCCAACGGGGCCTTCCGCGTGCCCTTCGATCCCCTGGCCGCCAACTACGGCAGCGACTACACCGAGGGCAACGCCTGGCAGTATTCCTGGTATATGCCGCACGATAACGCCGGTCTGGTGCACATGCTCGGCGGCGACGCGGGCCTGATCAGCAAGATCGACCAGGTGTTCGACGCCAAGGTCGATCCCGAGGTGTTCGCCAACGTGGAAGACATCTCCGGCCTGATCGGCAACTACGCGCACGGCAACGAGCCTTCGCACCACGTGGCCTACCTGTACAACTACGCCGGCGCGCCGTGGAAGACCCAGGCGCGCCTCAGCCAGATCGTCGGCAGCCAGTACTTCGACAAGCCGGACGGCCTGGCCGGCAACGACGACCTGGGCCAGATGTCGGCCTGGCTGGTGTTCACCTCCCTCGGTTTCTATCCGGTGGCGCCGGCCAGCAACGAATACGTGATCGGCCGTCCCTTCGTCGACCGGGCCACGCTCAACCTGCCGAACGGCCATCGCTTCACCGTCCGCGCGCAGAACCTCAGCAGCGCCAACGGCTACGTCGGCAGCGTGACCTTGAACGGCAAGCCGCTCGCACGCAGCTTCATCCGCCACGAGGAGATCATGGCCGGCGGAGAGCTCGTGTTCACGATGCAGGCCACGCCGAACACGGCCTGGGGCAAGGCGCCGGCCGATCGCCCTTACACGCAGACGGCCTACTGATGCGCGCCGCCTCCCTTATCGCCGCGCTGCTGGTGGCGGGCAGCGCGGGCGCCGCGGCGCCGCTGGATTACGTGAACCCGCTGATGGGCACGGACAGCAAGCCCGAGCTCTCGAACGGCAACACCTATCCGACCATCGCCGTCCCCTGGGGCATGAACTACTGGACGCCGCAGACCGGCAAGATCGGCAACGGCTGGACCTACACCTATGCCGCCGACAAGCTGCGCGGCTTCAAGCAGACGCACCAGCCTTCGCCGTGGATGAACGACTACGGCCAGTTCGCGATCATGCCGGTGACGGGCCCGAAGCGCTTCACGGAAGACGCGCGCGCCAGCTGGTTCTCGCACAAGGCCGAGGTGGCGCGCCCGGACTACTACAAGGTGTATCTCGCCGACAGCGACGTCACCACCGAGATCACGCCGACCGAGCGCGCCGCCCAGTTCCGCTTCACCTTCCCGAAGAGCGAGCAGTCCTGGGTCGTGATCGACGCCTATGACCGCGGCTCGTATGTGAAAGTGCTGCCGGGCCAGCGCAAGGTCGTCGGCTACTCGACCCGCTACGCGCGCGGGCCGCTGCCGAAAAACTTCCGCAACTGGTTCGTGATCGAGTTCGACAAGCCGCTCGCCAGCGCCGAGCTGTTCGACGGCGACACGATCATGGAAGGTTCAACAGTGGAAGGCGGCCACGAGCTGCTGGCCGCGCACGCCGGCGCCATCGTCGGCTTCTCGACGCGCGCGGGCGAGCAGGTCCACGCGCGCGTGGCCTCGTCCTTCATCAGCCTGGAGCAGGCCGAGCGCAACCTGGAACGCGAAGTCGGCCACGACGACTTCGACGCCACGCGCGCAAAGGCGGCCAGGCGCTGGAACGAGGTGCTCGGCAAAGTCGAGGTCAGCGACGGCAGCATCGACCAGATGCGGACCTTTTATTCGAGCCTGTACCGCATGGTGCTGTTCCCGAACAAGTTATACGAGCTCGACGCCGCCGGCCAGCCGGTGCATTGGAGTCCGTACAACGGCCAGGTGCTGAAAGGGACGATGTTCGCCGGCACCGGCTTCTGGGACACCTTCCGCGCGCTCTACCCCTTCCTCAACCTGATGTACCCGTCGATCAACCGCGAGATGCAGGAAGGCCTGGCCAACGACTTCAAGGAAGGCGGCTGGCTGCCCGAGTGGTCCAGCCCCGGCTACGCCAACGTCATGATCGGGAATAACTCGGCCTCGGTGGTGTCCGAAGCCTGGCTCAAGGGCCTGCGCGGCTACGACATCGACAGCTTGTGGCAGGCGCTGGTCCATGGCGCCAACCACGCGGGGCCGATGCAGGCGGTCGGCCGCGCCGGGGTCGACGACTACAATGCGCTCGGCTACGTGCCCTACGACGCCGGCATCAACGAGAGCGCCGCGCGCACCCTCGAATATGCTTACGACGACTTCGCGATCTACCAGCTCGGCCGTGCGCTCGGCCGCCCGCGCGACGAGATCGAGCCCTACGCGCGCCGTGCGATGAACTACAGGAACCTGTTCGATCCCGAGACGGGCCTGATGCGCGGGAAGAACCGCGACGGCAGCTTCCAGAAGCCCTTCAATCCCTTCAAATGGGGCGACGCCTTCACCGAGGGGAACAGCTGGCACTACACCTGGGCCGTCTTCCACGACGTCGCCGGCCTGATGAAGCTGATGGGCGGACGCGAGGCGTTCGCCGCCAGGCTGGACGCCGTGTTTACGCTGCCGCCGACCTTCGACGAAAGCTATTACGGCGAGGTGATCCACGAGATCCGCGAGATGCAGATCGCCGGCATGGGCCAGTACGCGCACGGCAACCAGCCGATCCAGCACATGATCTACCTGTACGATTACGCGGGCATGCCGTGGAAGACGCAGTACTGGACGCGCGAGGTGATGAACCGCCTCTACCGGGCCACGCCGGACGGCTATTGCGGCGACGAGGACAACGGCCAGACCTCGGCCTGGTATGTCTTCTCGGCGCTCGGCTTCTACCCGGTCACGCCGGCCCACGGCCAGTACGCGCTGGGGGCGCCGCTGTTCCCGCTGGCCCGGCTGCACCTGGAAAACGGGCGCACGGTCGAGATCCGCGCGCCCGGCGTCAGCGACGCGCGGCGCTACGTCGGCCGGCTGCGCATCGCCGGCGCCGCCGCCGACCGCAACTGGGTCGGCCATGACGAGCTGATGCGCGGGGCGCGGCTGGAATTCGAGATGACGGACAAGCCCGAGCTCAAGCGCGGCACGTCCGTGGAGGCGGCGCCGTATTCGTTTTCGACGGATCCGCGGGCGCCAGGGTTCGTGCGGGATCCGGGGCTTGCTCCGCCGGCTCCGCCAGGAAGCGCTCCCGCCCTTCGCTGACCAGGCCGGCGATCTCGCGCACGCAGGCCAGCCTGGGCGAGCCCGCGCGCGCGTCCGCGCCCTTCGCGTAGGCGCGGGCGATGCGCGTGGCCACGTCGGCCGCACCCGGCACGTGGTCACGGAACAAGCGCGTCAGGCTGACCACGGTGTCGTGCACCGCCACCTGGAGACCGCGCGCGAGGTGGGCGCCGTCCCCTTCCTTTCCCGAGGCCTCGATGGCCTGTTCCAGCTGGCGCTCCGCCCTGCGCACCAGCATCCTGACCTGTTCCGGCGTGTAGTGGTATAGCATGCGTCCTCCACCTATCCTTGTTCCGGGACCGCGCACACGGCGGCGTTGGCGGCGCGCGACCTGGCGTGCAGTTTACCGGGCCGCACGCGCAGCGGCGCGCGCGACGCCTCGGTGCGTATCTGGGTAAGCTCGCCGTCGTACGCCCGCATGTCGGGATCGATCTCGACCGGCTCCGGCCGGCCCCGCGCGCCGTCCAGGAAATGGGCGATCGCGATCTTGACGATCGCCCGGTTCGAGAGTTCGGCGCGCAGCCTGAGCTTGCGGTTGAAGTAGAGGAAGGTGCTGACCTCCCCCGCCGGCGTGCTGATCTCGACCTTTTTCGGCAGCGAGAAACCGTAACGCCCGGTCGCCCACAGCGTCACGAGGCAGAGCCCGATTCCTGGTACGGTAAATGTGAAGTTCATGCAAGAATCGTAGCTCTGCCACGTGATCTGTACGTTTGAAAATTGTTTCAAAGAGTTATGGCAGGAATATTCGTTTCCTGTTTACAAACCATTAAAATTGCCTGATGTTCAAGCCCGCCCACGAAGCCGCATCCCGTCCTGCCCGATTGAGCGCCCGTCGATTCCGTTCCAGCCACGCAGGTCCCTTCGATTTCGAGGTCGAAGCAGGCGCTTGCGTGGTCATCCAGGGGCCGTCCGGCGCCGGGAAAAGCGTATTGCTGCGCATGCTGGCCGACCTCGATCCGCACGAGGGCGAGGCGCTGCTCGACGGTGCGCCTGCCATCTCGATGCCGCCCGCGGTGTGGCGCGCACGCGTCGTTTACCAGCCCGCCGAGCCGGCCTGGTGGGAAGCGACGCCAGCCGCGCATTTCGATGACGCCCAGCTCGAGGACGCGCGCGCGCACCTGGCCCAACTCGGCCTGCGCCCGGACATCCTCGACGACGATTTGCAGCACCTGTCGACCGGAGAGCGCCAGCGGCTCGCCCTGCTGCGCTCGCTGTCGCGCAAGCCGCAGGTGCTGCTGCTGGACGAACCCACCGCGGCCCTCGATCCGGACGGCGTGGCCCGCGTCGAAACCCTGCTGCGCGCGCACCTGGCCGACGGCCTGACCATCCTGATGGTGAGCCACGCGCCGGAGCAGGCGCGCCGCATGGCCAGCCAGACCTGGCGCATCGACGCTGGAAAACTCGCCGGGAGGCTGGCCCCATGAAAGAGACCGTGCATCTCGGCCTGCTGGACCTGGCCACCGCTTCCGCGCTGATCCTGCTCGATGCCGGCATCTCCTTCGCGCTGCGCCTGGGCGTGCACCGCCAGGTGCTGGTTTCCGCCGCGCGGATGGTCGTGCAGCTGCTTATCGTCGGCCTGGTGCTGCGGGTGGTGTTCGCCGGCGCCTCGCCCGCGGCGACCCTGGCCGTGGTCCTGTTCATGATCGGCGCCGCCGCCAACGAGGTGGCGCTGCGGCCCAAGCAGAGGCTCGCGCGCCTCGGCAACCATCGCATCAGCGCACTCGTGGTGAGCGCGGCCGGCGTGGCGACCGTGATCCTGGCCCTGCTGACCGCGATCCGGCCCGACCCGTGGTATGCGCCGCGCTACGCGATCCCGCTGATGGGCATCGTACTGGGCAGCGTGCTGAACGCGGCCAGCATCGCGCTCGACGGCGTGCTCGATGGCGCGGTGCGCGAGCGCGCCAGGATCGAGGCGCGACTGGCCCTGGGCGCGACCTTCCACCAGGCGATCGGCCCGGTGCTGCGCGAAGCCGTGCGGCGCGGGCTGATCCCGATCGTCAACCAGATGTCGGCCGCCGGCATCATCACCCTGCCCGGCATCATGACCGGCCAGCTGCTGGCCGGGATGGACCCGATGGAGGCGGTCAAGTACCAGATCCTGCTGATGTTCCTGCTGGCCGGCGCCAGCGGCGTGGCGGCGGTCGGCGCCGCCCTGCTCGGCGCGCGCGCGATCAGCGACGGGCGCCAGCGCCTGCGCGTGGACCGGCTGCGCCCGGCGGCGGCCAAACGCAAACCGGCAGGCACACGAGCCTGATCAGCGCAGCGCGCGCACGCCGCCGGCCAGCGCCGCTTCCAGATCGTCGATCTCGATCGGCTTGACGAAGTGGTGGTCGAAGCCGGCCGCGCGCGACAGCACACGGTCGTGCGCCTGGCCGTAGCCGGTCAGCGCCACCAGCAGCGCTTCTTCCCCCGCCTGCCGCCCGCGCAAGCGGCGCGCCAGCTCGAAGCCGTCGATGTCGGGCAGGCCGATGTCGAGGATGAAGGCGTCGGGCCGCAAGCGCTCGGCATCAACCAGCGCACTGTGCGCGTCGTACACCACGTGGGCCTGGTGGCCAAGGGCCTCGAGCAGCGCGCCCATGCTGTCGGCGGCGTCGACGTTGTCGTCCACCACCATCACGCTGCGACGCGGCCTCGACCGCGCGCCGGCGGACGCGCCGTCCGCACTCGCGCCGGCGCCTTGGGCCAGCAGCGGCAGGCTGACCACGAAGCGGCTGCCCTTGCCCGCGCCCTCGCTGTGCGCGCTGACCTGGCCGCCGTGCAGGCCGACCAGGCTTTTCACCAGGGCCAGGCCGATGCCCAGGCCACCTTGCGAGCGGTCGGGCGTGCGCACGCCCTGGGTGAAGATGTCGAACACATAGGGCAGCAACGCGGGTTCGATGCCGCTGCCGTTGTCCGTCACGCCGATCTGGATCTCGTCCCCGCTGACCTGTACGCCGACCTCGATGCTGCCGCCCTGCGGGGTGTACTTGGCGGCGTTGCCCAGCAGGTTGACCAGGACCTGCACCAGGCGCGTGATGTCGCCCAGCACCTGGGCGTGGTCGGGGCCGGCGTCCACGTGCAGCTTCTGCGCGCGCGCCTCGAGCAGCGGCCTGACCTGCTCGACCGCGTTGGCCAGCACCGTCCTCACGTCGAGCGCGCGCCGCTCCAATTCCACCAGGCCGCGCGTGACCCGCGAGACATCGAGCAGGTCGTCGACCAGGTCGGTCATGTGGCGCACCTGGCGGTCGATCACGTCCGCGGCGGCGCGCAGCCGCTCGGCATCGCCCTGATGCGCACGCAGGCGCAGCAGGTCGGTGGCGGCCTTGACCGGCGCCAGCGGATTACGCAGCTCGTGCGCCAGCATCGCCAGGAACTCGTCCTTGCGCTGGTTGGCGCGGCGCAGCTCCTCGGCCTGCAGCCTCTGGTCGTGCACGTCGGTGCAGCTGCCCATCCAGCGGACCACCCGGCCGGCGGCGTCGCGCACCGGGAGCGCTCGGCTCAGGCACCAGCGGTACGCGCCGCTCGGCGCGTGGCGCAGGCGGAACTCGATCTCGTAATCGTCCCCCGTCTCGAGGGCATGCTGCCAGCGCCGGCTGGCCTGCTCGCGGTCGTCGGGGTGCACCAGTTCCTTCCACTGGTCGTCCCTGACGCGACCTTCACGCATGCCGGTGAAATCGTACCAGCGCTGGTTGTAGAAATCGTGGGTGCCGTCCGGCAGGTTGGACCACACCAGGTGCGGGATCGCGTTGGCGATCGCCTTGAACCTGGCCTCGCTTTCGCGCCCCCTCGCCTCGGCGCGCGCCTGTTCGGTCAAGTCGATCTGCGCCACGATCGCGCGCTGTGGCGCACCCGTCTCGTCCAGCCACCAGCCGCGCCAGCCGGCGTAGGCGCGCCAGTCCGAGGTCTCCGGGAACGGGCCCCACAGCTCGGTCAGGGCGCCATTTACGCCGACCAGGCGGCCGCTGGCGTCGGTAAAGGAGATCGCGGCCGGCGCCGTATCGAGCCCGACGTGGTCGGTGACGTCGCTGCCCTGGATGAAGATGCCGCTGACCGCGCCGCCGGCATCGCGCACCGGCTGGAAGATGAAATCGACGAAGCGCTCCTGCAGCGTGGCGCTCTGGCGCCGCAGCCGCACCGGCGTGCGCCGGCCGATATACGGTTCGCCGGTCGCGTACACCTGGTCGAGCAGTTCGAAGAAGCCCTGGGGCCCGAGCTCGGGCAGCAGTTCGCGCAGGGCGTGGCCGATCGGCTCGTCCACGCCGATCAGCTCGCGGTAGGCCTTGTTGGCCAGGGCGTAGACATGCTCCGGGCCGCGCAGCAGCGCCATGAAGCCCGGGGCGTCGTCGAACAGCTGGCCGAGCTGGCGCGCCTCTTCGCGCAGCAGGTCGTGCACCTCGACGTCGCGCGTGGTCTCGCGCAGGATGCACAGCACGCCGCCGACGCTGCCGTCATCGAGCCAGATCGGGGTGTAGGTGAAATCGAACCAGGCGCGCTCGTACCGGCCGTTGCGTTCGAGGTCGACCGGGTGGTGGCGGAAGGCCTGGGCTTCGCCGGCGAAGGCCTGTTCCAGGTCGCGCCTGGCCTCCGGGGGCGCCTCGCCCCAGCAGTCCCAGACCGGCCCGAGCAGGGCCGCAGGATGCCTGCCGCCCAGGACCGGGAGGTAAGCGTCGTTGTACAGCATCAGGCGCCGCGGCCCCCAGGCCAGGAACATCTGGGATTTCGACGACAGCATCAGCCGCACCGTCATCGCCAGCGCGGCCGGCCAGCCGCCGGCCGGCCCCAGCGCCGAGCGCACGCCCTCGGCGGCCAGCAATTTGCCCACTTCGCTCGCGGCGAACATCGGACCCAAGTCATTCACCGCATTCTCCAGGAGCGATCGCTTAAGATTCAAACGGCAATCTTAACAAATTTGACGAAAGCTCAAGAAGTCATCGCGCCGGTGCGAAGGCGCCGCCGCGGCTCAGACGAACCCGGCAACGGCGTGCGGTACGTAGGGCGCCTCCAGCTGCGCGATCTCCTCCGCCGTCAGCTGGACCGACAGCGCCGCCACCGCGTCTTCGAGGTGCGGCAGCTTGCCGGCACCGACGATGGGGGCGGTCACGCCGGCCTTCTGGATCACCCAGGCCAGCGCCACCTGGGCGCGCGGGATGCCACGCGCTTGCGCCACCGCCTTCACCGCCTCGGCCACGCCGCGGTCGGCGTCTTCGGTGGCCTTGTACAGGCGGTGCAGCACCTTGTCGGTTTCGGCACGCTTGCTGGTGTCCTGCCAGTCGCGCGTGAGGCGCCCGCGCGCGAGCGGACTCCAGGGAATCACAGCGATGCCTTCTGCGCGGCACAGCGGCAGCATCTCGCGCTCTTCCTCGCGGTAGAGCAAATTCAGATGGTTCTGCATGCTGGAGAAGCGCGTCCAGCCGTGCCGGTCGGCCGTGTACAGCGCCTTGGCGAACTGCCAGGCATGCATCGACGAGGCGCCCAGGTAGCGCACCTTGCCGGCCTTGACCACGTCGTGCAGGGCCTCCAGGGTTTCCTCGATCGGGGTGTCGTAGTCCCAGCGGTGGATCTGGTACAGGTCGATGTAGTCGGTGCCCAGGCGGCGCAGGCTGGCGTCGACCTCGAGCATGATGCTCTTCCTCGACAGCCCGCTGCGGTTCGGCCCCTTGCCCATCGGGAAGTAGACCTTGGTGGCGATGACGATCTCGTCGCGCCGCGCGTACTCCTTCAGCGCGCGCCCGACGATTTCCTCGCTGGTACCCTCCGAATACACATTGGCGGTGTCGAAGAAATTGATGCCGAGTTCGATCGCGCGCCGGATGATGGGCCGGCTGGCGCTTTCATCGAGCGTCCAGGGATTGGTGCCGCGCTCGGGCACGCCGAAGGTCATGCAGCCGAGGGCCAGCGGGGAGACCTGCAGCCCGGTCTTGCCAAATCGCTTGTATTGCATCGCTCTGCTCTCCGCGCGTGTGAAAACGACCACCTTAGCAGAGATCCGGCGCCCTTGCTTTCGATGCCGGGCAGGCATTGCATGCGGTTGCTGCTGGGATTCGTGCTGATCGGGTTCTTCATCTGGCTGGCCGAGAACCTGGGCACGTTCTGGGGACTGTGGCGTTATCCGAACCAGCTGGGCGCCTGGTCGGCGGTACACGTCAGCAAGTGGAGCGCGTGGTCGCTACTGGTCATCATGACGTTCACGATCGTCGCCAACCTCAAGCACGTCAAAGCGCGGATACACGTGCCAGCGTCGTGACGCCGGCCTTGGCCAGGGCGACTGCGACGGGCAGAGCGCACAGCACGATCATGACGCCGATCCGGACGCGCATTACGTGCTTTTTATGATCGGCAAGCCGGGAAAGGCGGAAGCCTGCTTCGTTGTTCATGTGAATCCTTTCTTGCGTTTCGAATGAATCAAATGATAATACGGAGCCGGCCAACACCGCGCTACGATTGGGCTGGCGCAGCAAAGTATGCGAACCGGAACGAAGAGATTACACCGCGAATCGAACGAAATCCAAGCGCTGCGTCGAGGCGCATCGATTTAACGCAAAGAGGCGTGATGATTCGTCTGATTTTGGCCACGGCCGGGCCTGCGCCCTGGGCCGTGCTGGCTTGAGTTCAAGCTCAGCTGCGATCGATGATGCGGGCGATGCGGTCCGCCGCGAAGCCAAATTCCGAACGGCCGTTCAGTTCCAGCAGCGTGCCGGCCGCCGGCCCGCCGGGCATGTCGGCCGCCAGCCGCCCGCGGTAGGCGATGCCGGCCACCAGCGTGTCGCCGGCGCGCTCGATATGGGTGATGCGCTGCTCGCGCTCGCTGAACAAGGCTTTCGATTGCTCCGCCAGCCGGCGGAAAGCGTCGATGCCGTCGGTGGCCACGGTCAGCTCGCCGCCCGCGTGGCTCTCGAAGCGCACGTCTTGCGCCAGCAGCGCCAGCATGCCGTCGATGTCGAAGGCGTTGTAGGCGGCGATGTAGCGCTCGACCAGCGCCTGTCCGGACTCGTTCGTCATGTCCTGTCCTCCGTTCACACGTTAACCAGTACCGCCGAAGCATCGTCGGCGCCCTTGAGCGCCAGCTGCGCCGTGTCACGCGCCGCTTCGAAGGCGCGCAACTCGTCCAGCAGCGACTGCGGACCATGGCGGGCACAGGCGCGCACCAGGGCCGCGTCGCCGTACAGGCCGTAGGGATCGGCCAGGCGGTAGAAGCCGTCGCTCATCGCCAGCAGCGCAGCGGGCCCGTCGACCCGCAGCCCGAGACGCCGCGCGGCGAACCGGCCGCGCGGCGCCAGGCACAGCACATCGGGCATTGGGGCCGTGTTCTGCGCCTCGCGCCGCTGCCTGAGCATGGGCGTGAGCGCGGCGAAGCGCCCGGCAGCGTCCAGCATGCCGCCGGCCACCAGGGCCGCCACCGCTCCATGCAGCTGGTGCTCGTGGAGGTTGTCGTAGGGATCGAGGTCGCGCACCTCGTCATCTGCCTGGCCCAGCAACACCTTGCAGTCGCCAAGGCAATACAGTTGCAGCAGGCGCGCGCCGCCGTCCTCGCGCCGGATACGGATCCAGCTCAGCGCCGCGATCGGCCAGGCGTACGCCGGCACGTTGGCGCCGCCGCCACCCGAGGCCCAGGCCGCGCGCACGCCAGCCAGCGCATCCTGCACGATCGCCTCCTGGTCGGCCCCGGCGTCCGCGACCGATGCAAACGCGTCGGCGAACGCGCGTACGAACCAGGCCGGGTCGCCATTGTCCGGGTCGACGTAGTCGCGCGCGGCCAGCGAGGTCGCGCCATCCAGCATCAGCACGTCGGTGACGCCGTCGCGTTCGAGCACGCGCACCAGGTCGTCGTTGCGGCCTCCCTTGCCGCTGCTGCTCACTGCGGTCCAGCTCATCCTCGCTCCAGGCCTTGTTTGTCAGACATCACTATATGCGATGCCGGGCTGGAGTGTCGATGGGTCTTTAGTCGGCGCGCCCCAGGGTCAGCCCGTGCACCGAGGCGTAGCGCTGCAGCGCCGCCGGCGCGGCCAGCGGGTCGCACAGGCCGACGTAGCCGTCCGGCCGCACCAGGTAGAGCGCATCGCGCGCCAGCCCGGCTTCGCTCCAGCTGTCTTCCCAGCCGAAATCATGCAGCGGGACCCTGGCCTGCGCGCACCAGGCCACCAGCTCCGGCCCGGCGGTGCCGTACACGTGCGCCTGCCAGAGCATGCTTGAAACGGGCGCGTGGTTGTCCGGCCCCTGGCTGCCGATCCAGGGCAGGCGGTCGCCGCCGCGCACCCGTCCCGCCATCCCCTGGCTGAGCGCGCTCTCGTGATAGGACACGGCGGTCTGGGACAGGATGCGGAACAGGGTCTCGCGCATCGTGGCGACACCATCGACCGCCGACACGAACAGCGGCGCGACATGGTTGCGCACGAAGTCGGCGACATTGCCCTCGGCCGTCATCAACGAAAACACCCGGTCGGTGGTCTCGACCAGGCGCCGCGCGAAGGCCTTGCGCTCGACCTCGTAGGTGTCGAGCAGGCCGTCGGGCGCG